>OOAW01000105.1_pt1 | contig 92414 bp, 70 predicted proteins | sample 1671861 | NCBI WGS metagenome assembly OOAW01 (sample SAMN06348200, study PRJEB24527) | human gut metagenome | reverse complement strand
AGGAAAACACACCGCATTATCCGCAAAAAGCGGCACAATGGAAAAACAACGCCTTCTCTTCATCAAAACAACGGCATGTTTTCACCTAAAATACACCTTCTTTTTTAAAAATTACAGCATATTTTTTTCAGGGTAATGAACAGGCTGATTATCAGCAATGACGGAAAAAGGACTATATACTGAATTTTGCTATCAGTTTCTGACATAAATCCAGATCAAGCTAGCAGGTTAAATTCCCTATCATATACATGCAGGATATAAATTAAAGGTCTACACACATAAAAGTATTACAAATAGAAACTAAAACACAGAAAACAAATGCTTAAAATTCATCTTTTTCAAAAAAAATTATACAAAATATTGATTCGTTAATATATTTTCCATACGTTTGCATCCGTAATCTTACAATAACTAATAACTATGAATTTAAAGAAGCATTCTAATTGCTTGTCGCAAGCCATCCCCCCAATCAAAAGTTGGCTACATGGCAACAAGCTTAACTATCTGGCTCTGGCCGTAAGTGTTTTTCCAATCGCTAGCCCACAGATACATGCAGCCACGGAAAACAATCTTAACCAAACTTTCAATCTGCTCAAAGCGATAAAGTTACCTACCAAGGCGTTGTCATCAATGAAAACGGCAATCCTTTACCGGGTGTAAACATTACCTATAAAAATGCTCATGGAGTAGGAGTCATAACAGATATAGACGGTAAATTTACTTTTGCCATCCCCTCAAACATCCACTCGCTCATATTCTCATATGTCGGAATGAAAACACAGACGGTTCGTGTTTCCAATCCTTCCGAGAAATTAAAAGTCCGCCTGGAACCGGATGCCGTATCCTTACAGGAAACCGTAATTACCGGCATCTATACCCGAAAGGCTGAAAGCTTTACCGGATCTATGGCTACTTATTCGGAAAAAGAATTGAAAACAGTCGGCAACCAGAATGTTCTGCAAAGTTTGAAAGTACTTGCCCCATCTTTCATCATTCTGGAAAATAATCTTGCCGGATCTGACCCGAATGCAACCATGAACCTCAATATCGGAGGTAACACCAACATCGTAGGTCTGGAAACAGAATATAGCACCAACCCTAATTTATTCTGGATGGATTTGAAAGCACTCTATCGACCATTACTGACCTGAGTATGGACCGAGTAGCAAGTATCACGATCTTGAAAGATGCTTCATCTACTGCTATTTACGGTTCGAAAGCAGCCAATGGTGTAGTAGTTGTGGAAACCAAAAAGCCAGAGGCCTGAAGACTGAAATTTAACTATAACGGTAACTTCGGTATCGAATGGGCAGATTTGACTGACTATAACCTGATGAACTCTTCCGAAAAACTTGAATATGAAAGACTAGCTGGCTATTATGGTTCACTCGACTCAAACGGTAATATCATCGATGAGTATTACAGGAGTCTTTATAACCTGCGTTTGCTGAGAAGTAAGCAGGGAATTGATTCATACTGGCTGAACGAGCCTTTGCAAACAGGTTTCACTCAAAGCCATAACATCTTTGCCGAAGGAGGTGATGCCGCTTTCCGCTACGGTGTCGGTATGACTTACACACAGACAAACGGTGTAATGAAAAACTCCAGCCGTGACATTCTGAACGGAAACGTACAATTGACTTACCGTATTGATAAGTTTGCATTTACCAACCAGACCAACATCACTAATACTGATGTAGAAAATCCAACAGTTTCGTTCAGTAAGTTTGCACAAACTAACCCATTTTACGACAAATACAATGAATATGGAGAAGTAGAGCAAGTCATGGAAGAGATTATATCTGCCACTTCCGGAACCCAGTACATCACCAATCCTCTGTGGGACTTCAATCAGAGCAGCTATGACAAGAGCAACCAGCTGACCTTTGTCAACAACTTCCAGATTGAATACCGTCCGATATCGGAACTCCGCATCAGAGGAAAGTTCGGTCTTACTGTAGGACGCTATAATGCCCAGGTATTCAAATCACCGGAAATGAGTGAGTTTCTGACTACCGAAGTTCTGAAAAAAGGAAGCTATAACGAATCGAACACAAAATCTTCTTCATACGACGGAAGCTTAGACGTTTCTTATGGTAAGACTTTCGGTAAACATACTGTCAACGCCATCGGAAGTATGCAAATCAGCGAAAACCAATCTAACTTATCTATCTTCCAAGCAATAGGTTATTCAGCGACATGTTCTCGAATCCGAACTTCTCAAACGGATATCCAGAAGGCGGTAAACCAAGTTCTTCGATTTCCAGAATCAGACATGCCAGCTATTATGCTAACTTCAACTACGGATATCAGTTGCGCTACTTGCTGGACTTCAACCTTCGTTCCGACGGTTCGTCTGTATATGGAGTAGATAATCCGTTCTCTACCATCTGGTCATTAGGTTTAGGATGGAACATTCACAACGAATCGTTCTTCCGTCAGAACAACATCCTCAACTACATGAAGCTGAGATACTCAGTCGGTAATCCGGGAAATGCCAACCTGAATGCTAAAATGGCTAACAGCGTATATACTTATTATACCAGCTATCCGAATATGTTCGGTCTGTCAGCTTTAGTCAAGACATGGGGTAACAGTGGACTGCAATGGCAACGTACCAATGAACAGAACTGGGGTCTTGATGTAGAAATGTTCCAGAACCGCCTGCGCCTGAACGTAGACTATTTCAGAAAGAAAACCGACCCGTTATTGCTGAACATCGACTTCCCGCCCTCTTCTGGTATTACATCTGTTCCGATGAACATTGGTGCCATGAGAAACCAGGGTGTCACTTTTACAGGAAGTTACATCATCATCAGAAAACCGGATATGAACTGGACAGTAAATGCCAACCTGCGTCATATTACATCGGAATATTACAACATAGGTGATCTGCTGGAGAAATACAACGAAAAAGGACGTACCAACCAGAGTCTGATCCGTTACTACGACGGAGCCAGCCCGACAGCTCTTTATGCAGTACGCTCAGCAGGTATTGACCCGATGACCGGTAATGAAATATTCATCCGTAAAGACGGTTCGTATACCTTTAAGTGGGATTCTGCCGACGAAGTAATCTGTGGTGACTCTACTCCGGATATTGAAGGAGCATTTGGTTCCAGCTTCTACTGGAAAGGATTCTCTATCAATGCTATATTCAGCTATCGCTATGGCGGACAAGCATTCTTGTCTACCCTGTTCAACAAAGTAGAAAATATCAGCGACGTTCAAGTAAAATACAATCAGGACAAACGAGCACTTTACGGCAGATGGCAGAAACCGGGTGATATTGCCAAGTTCAAACGTATCGACGATACCACTGTAACCAACATGTCTTCCCGCTTCATTGCCGACGACAACACACTGGAATTGTCTACTCTGTCTGTGGGATATGAAACCACTACCGGAAAATGGCTGCAATCCATCGGTGCTTCTTCATTCAATGTGCGCATCTATGGTAATAACCTCTTCCGCTTATCTACCATCAAAGAAGAACGTGGTATCGATTATCCGTTCTCCAGAAAAATATCAGCCTCTATAGGAGTTCGTTTCTAAATTATAAATCATAGTAGTATGAAAAAAACACTTATAACACTTTTATTTGGTCTGACACTGGCAACAGGTACCGTAACAGCTCAGACCAATTTCCGCAACATTGATTTCAATGAAGCGCTTAAACAGTCACAAGCAGAAAACAAACTTGTATTCATCGATTTCTATACGGACTGGTGCGGTCCTTGCCGGAAGATGTCTAAAGAAGTATTCCCGCAAAAACAAGCAGGCGATTTCTTTAATGCACAGTTTGTCTGCATTAAACTGAACGCAGAAAAAGAAGGAAAAGCACTTGCACAGCAATTCAATATAAAGGCTTATCCGACTTTTATCATTGCCGACCAGCAAGGTAATGCAAAAGTAACCATTACCGGTGCTTTCCCCGCCGATGCTTTCATCACGAAGGTAAAGAACGAACTAAATCCGGAGCTGACTCCTGAGCGTATGAAACAACGTTACGAAAGTGGTGAAAGAACTCCGGAGCTCGTTAACGCTTATGCCATGGATTTCATGGAAAAGAAGAAATACGATGAAGGATATAAAATCATTAATGACTATTTCAACTCACTGACTGACAAACAGAAACTTTCGGCAGAAAATCTGTTTGTTTTCTCACGATACACTTTTGACATCTCCGACCCGAAATGTCAATATTGGGTAAAACATATCAATCAGGCTGACGCAAAAGTAAAAGAAGAAGCATTGAGCCATATCCAGAAGCTATATCATTCGGCTCTTTCTACTTACCTGTCAGGCTATACGTTCGAAGAAAACAAATATAATGAAGCAGAATATCAGCAGACGAAAAAGGATATCCGTTCACTGAAACTTGACAAAAAGTATCCTTTCGCACCAATGTTCGAACTGATAGAATGTTATGCCAAAGGAGACAAAAAACAATTTTTCGAAATGGTAAAAAACAAGAAAGGAGAATTAGACCAAAAAGATTTCGAGCTTATCCTGCTCAATGTAACTCGTCTGTTCCCTAACTCACCGGAATTGACACCGGAGATTATCAGTTACATCAGAACTTCGCTTCCTGAGCTCCGTGGATCAACTATCATGATGCTGGGACGTGTATTAATGAATTTGGAAAAAAAAATTAATTGTCAGCTTTTTTAAAATTTCAAGAGAAACCTTGGCTTTTTGTCGGGTTTCTCTTTTTTTATATCCGGTACTTCCCAAAGTACGGACATAAAAAAAGGAGTACCGCTGTACTCCAACCTTTGTTAACCTTAAATCTAATACTATGAAAAACACAGTGCAAAGATACGGAGTATCTGGGAATTAGCAAACAACCAGGTCAAAAAACTGTGTTTTACAACATAAATTAAGAAAACAGACTCTGTTTGTAACAGTGATTCACAAATAAATGACTCCTTAGAGCCAAGAAAACAGACACAGCCACAAAAGAAAACTGAGTTCCAAGAGGCAACATGCCATCTTTAGAACTCAGTCTATCTTAAAAAACTATGAAGCAAAAATATATTTTAAAGAAATAAAACTCATTGTACAGTAACTTCATCGATAAAGAACCAAGAAGGATGTCCTACTCCGTAATGCCAGTGAGGACATACCTTTGTTCCGGTAACCTCTACTTTCAGATAACGAGCCTGCAAAGGTACTTCCGAATCGGCTTTTACACCTCTGAAAAGCACCATACCCGAACGCTCTTCAGGCATATCGATGGTCTTCCACAAATGATATTCTTTTCCGTCGGTTGAATAGCTGTATGACACACTCAGCGGGAAGAGAATCCACTGCCCTATCTGATGCAGGAAGTCAGTTTCAATACTTCTCACCTCTTTCACCTCGCCCATATCAAGAACGAAAGCTCCATCGGTTCCTTCCCAGCCTACCCAGCTCTCAACAAAACTGGAACCACCAAACAGTCCGTCGGTCAGTGCTGTTTCACCTAATTTCATATAACGGTCATGAGGTTTCTCCAGCCAGGTTACTTTGGCACCTTTAGCCAGATTGACTTCTTTTCTTGGCAAATAACGCTCGCGGTACAGTTTACAGTAATCCATTGCATGATTATTACGTTCGTTTAAAGCCGGATCACCCATACGTTCTATTTCTTTTTCAAAATAATCCAGTTTCTGAACAACAGCAGTAAAGTCTTTTTCCTGCTCAGTACGCAAAAGTTCCAACTCAGAATAGAGCAGCGGAAGACGTGCTCTCTTTACACGTTCCAACAGCACCGGATCATTGCTTACCGAAGCTTCAGCCTCATCGAAAAGCTGCTGATAGCGCTTCATCAAAGCCGGACGAAGCATACCGTTTTTATGTGATACCGGAGAGTCGTAAATCCACAGACGCAATCCACTTCCCAGTAAAGCCCCTTCCATCACTTTGATATAGCGGTATAAATAATCTCCTGCTGCACCATAATAACCGTTCAGAAAATGCTTCATCAGCTTATCAACATCAGCATCCGGATTCCACATCAGTTTGGCAACAAGATAAGCTCTCAATTCGGCAAAATCGCCACACCAGCTACCTGCTATCTGAGAGAAATGCATCTTTACATGATGATCACGGAAGGTACGTATATTATCCTGCAGAATATGAAAATTCGGGAAAGGTGACAAATAATTGTCGAAATTAATTCCATAGTCCCATACAAAGAGATTGTCTGATATCTGCGACCAGCCTTCGAGGGCTTTCATAAACTGACGTCCACTGGCATTTTCGGTCAACGAAACTTCTCTCTCGCAATCAATATCACACAACATCACCGTTACATTAGGCAAAGGTTTGATATGCTTGGGAGGATTCATCGTATACAAATAAGCAAGTGTAGCAAACTCCTTGTCGGGGAAACGTGCAGCCAACTTATTCAAGAAATAAATCATAGAGCCAGACAAAGCTCCTTCTTCCTCGTCTATTTTCCGGCAGTTTTCACATGTACAGTTTGTATAATTTCCATCATTCTGACTTACACAAATCAGCTTCTTGTCAGGATTCGCCTTAAAAATAGAATCTATACGCTGCGATACTATTTCGAATACGTCCGGATTGGTCAGACACCACTGACTGGCTTTTCCCGGATGTCTTTTTCCGTTGAAATATGCATAATACTCGGGATGTTTCTCGCCATATACTTCAGCCGGAAGCAACTTGTCGAAAGTATGTACCCAATATCCGGCTGCAAATGTTTCCTGAGGTTCTTCCAGGCGGTTCCACCATTTATAAATGGAATCGCTCCGCATGGCATAACACTGACTCTGACGATAGCGGAAAGCCGGGTTGTCCACTTTCTCTATCATGGGCAGGGAAATATCAGGCGACTGCTTCAGTGAATACTCGTTTTCTCCCCAATAATCTACTTCCAGATAATCTTCGAGCAGAGAAACCGCTCCATAAACTACTCCATTAGCCTCACCGGATATTTTTAAGATACCACCGGCAGTAGACAAAGCATAGCCGTCTTCTTTCACTCCGGCAGGAACCTGTCCACCAATCAGTATATCCCCTTTCTTTACTTTACGGTTTGATACAACTGGAATATCAGCTCCCGAAATACGTCCTACAAAAAGTTGCAGGATATTTGCTGCTGTACGGTTCTCTCTGGTGTCATCTTGTAGAATAATTACCGATTTAGTCTTACCACCCCTGACTAAATCAACTTGTGCTTCTGCTTGCAGGCAGGAAGAAGCCAGCAAGGCACAAAAAGCCAATTTTGAAAATTGTCCTAGTGTTTTCATAATATATTTTATTAAATAAGAAAAAAGAAGGCGCCAAACCATCTTACTGGTAACGCCTTCTATATAATATTTTTACCTATTAAAAATAAATGTTGTAAATTTTAAAAACATCATTTATTGTTTTCCATCCAGACGTTCATTTGGTGACCACACTGTTGTACCAACTGAATATCCGTTATTACCGTGTCCTGTATAATCTTTAAAGTCATTTCCTGAACCTTCATCCATTTTCCAATAGGCTTCCAACCCTTCTGTTGTCGGGTCAATAGAATACATATTCTCTTTAATCTGAGTCTGAGATATAGCCTTAGTCCAGAATCTTAATTCTGAAACCTTTACATTTGCTTTCAAATAATCAGTATTACCAAATCCAAATTTATCCTTTCCAAGATTAGTAACCTTACCAGTCACTGCAATCTGATTATCCAATTCGCCATTCACATACAAAGAAAGAGTAACACCATCACAAACAACAGCCAAATGATACCATGTATTAGTACTAAACTCCATGTTAGAGTTAATCTGAGTACCCTGATTCTTTATCTGGAAGATATTTCCCTTTATAGGAGCATCACCAAAACGGGTATAAATCTCACCATCCATACCACCAGGAGCAAAAGCACTAAACATAGCCTGATTATTCAACTGTCCAATGCCAGTGCCTAGCCTGTCTATATTAACACAGAACTCAACAGACCATTGAGTTAATGAATAATCGTTTATCATGTTGAACTTAGCGTTATTCCGACTGTTAAGAATCGGAACTGTAACAATAGGAGTTTTTTCCAACTGATAAAGAATAGAAGAAGCACCTGCCAGCAAAGTTGTGTTAGCTCCTATAATCCCAACAGGAAGTGCATATTTTTTTCCACTATCCACCATTTCTTTCGACAAAGGCTTTATAGTTACTTCAACAGTTGAAGATAAAACCTCACCAGCTTTCAATGTGATTTCCTTATTCGAGAATTCTACATATTCATCTGGAACAACCTCTAAACTTGTACCATAACGAGCATTATATTGATTTAAAAAATCCTTATCAATGCCTAAAGACATAGTTACATCCTGATCCATTGGAGATATCAGACGTGGAGTAATTGTAAAATTATAATGTCCATCATCTGCTGAAATGATTTTCTTTCCAACCAAAGATTTTGTACTAGTCTCTGCCAAATAAAGTCCAGTATCTACAGGTTTATATTTAGCATCATCACAAGCACTGAAAGATAAGCCCATCAAAACAACGGACAGTAGTCCTAATTTTCTATATAATGATTTCATAGCCATTTATTTTTTTGCAGGATTCATAATCTGTATGGCATTGCGCAGGAACGGATAGTTTCCAGACATACCACTTACTTTATATTCATATTCCATGTGGAAAGTACCTACGCCTCCACTTCTGGAGAAAGTTTCACCATTATATTGCGGTTTCCAACGTGCCATACCTTCGAGCGACTTATAATTATTTCCCTCACGGTCGTAATAATATGATACTCCTCCTGTTTGTGCATAATTCTCAAAATTCTCACAAACGATGAATTTCTTAGCACATTCTTCCGGGGTAAGGACACCGTCATAATGGTTAATAATTCTAGCCAAACGTCCATCCAGGTCGCTATCACCCCATGAACTATACGCCTGTCCGATGAAATAATTGAAGTCTTTACCCATTTCAGCCGGTATTTCTGAATGTTCGGGCTCTCCATCGATTACGAGCAGTTTGCCTTTTCCAGCACGAGCACCCATTCCCCGGTCAATCAATGTTTGCAGGAAAATAGCTATTCGGCCATTCTTGCACATCTCCTTGTTAGTTTCGAAAGGCTGATCATATGAAGGCTCCCAATCCAGATCAAATCCATCCAGATTATACTTATCGATAGTATCAGCAAAAGCATTAGCAAATTTCACGATAGAAGCCTTAATAGCCTCTTCGTCTCCATCAACCCATCCCCAAAACTTATGACGGTCTTCGCGAGTAGCATTATATTCTTCCGGAGTAATCTGGTCACCCATTTCCATGATGATACAGCAAGCCAAAGCCTTTGTACCCTTTACAGTCTGTACATATTTCAGGTCTCTCTGCACTTCGGGAGTCATACCCTTCCAGCCTCCCCAAAGAGAAACAAAGTCGACACTATCAGGCAAACCTGCCAGACAGTTTTCGAGACTGACTCCAATACCTGTAGCATTACCATACCAACCAAAAGCTACCGCATGATCCGATTGCTTATAAGCTCTAAGTGCCTCGTAATATTCCTCAGATTTATCTGTCTGAGTCAAATCTTTTGCATATTTAGGTTCCAGTTCTGTCCAGTCACTACATGCAGTAATCATAAGTCCCAATCCAAAAAACGGAATAATTATTTTATTCAATAAACCTTTCATATATTTATTCATTTAAAATTCTACCATTAGTTACCTTTCTGCCACCAAAGTTTAGTAGCAAAATTATCTTCTCCACCCAACAATCCAACAGCATTTTCTGTATTAGTCTTGTTGTTCAGATATTCATTGTAAGAGAATGGCAAACGATTTGGAACCGTTTCGATATTGTCATTTGCCTGATTTGGCAAGCTAAATACTTTAGGGAATCCTGTACGTCTGATTTCACTCCAAGCTTCCTGCCCCAGCGGATACAATGCAATCCATTTCTGAATCATTATCCGTTCCAGCTTTTCGCTAGCATTAGCAGATTCACTCCACTTGACAGTCATTGTACTAGGTGCATCCATCGTTCTATGCTTTCCTGCAGGATCAACATATTTATCAGGAACCGAAGTAGCATCTTCAATATAATCGGCAACCCCAGAAGCATTCCACTGCTCAAACGAAAGCTGTATACCTTGATTATAAAAAGTTTCAGGATCAGCAACACTTCCACCATCGCCAACATTCCATCCTAATAAACCGCCTTCAGCTCTACAAAAAGCAACTTCCGCTGCATTCATCCACATCAAGCGGTCGGTCTTCATAATATTAGGAGCTGAATATTTTTTTGTATTAGTCTGCAAATCAACATACACTCCTGAAGGAATTGCCGCATATTCTACAGTACTCCAATCTCCTGTATGCTTCTGCATATATTTCTCCAGGCGCTTATCTTTATAACCGTTCATGTAGCACAAAATATCGGCGCACATACGAGCATCACCGTAACTATCCCACATCACATTGATTGGATTTCCTTTTTCATAATAATAGCTGGCATTATCTGAATTTGAAGTTATTACACCGAGCGAATGCTTAACAGCACTTTCAGCCTGTTCTCTAGCATAATCGGGCAACGCCTTACTAATACGCAATGCCATACGCAGTTTCAAAGAATTGGCATATTTAACCCATTGAGAGAAATTACCAGCATAAACATTATCATACTTAGCCATCGGAGCAGCTCCCGGATTGGCCTGAACGTAAGAAGTCAAAACCTCTATAGCTGCATTCAAATCATCAAACATTGCACGATACACATCCTCTTGAGAGTCGTAAGCCACTGTCAGTGAAGTAGAATTAATACTCTTATATGGAATAGGACCATAAGTATCAGTTAAACGCTGCATGAAACTTACTTTCAGAATCTGTGCCCAAGCATAGTTTGTACCTTTTTCTTCTGTCTGTTTTTTCACCTCATTATAAGCCGCATAAAACTCAGCCATATAATTAAAAGGAGAAGAATACCAATCTGAAGGGACATTACACAACGGAGGATTTTTCGCCGCGTTCCATCCATCATTTGTATACATCATATAACGTCCATAAATGTCACCTACCAAATTCTCTGCCATCTGATAGTGATTTTCCTGTGCCGGAACAACGAGGTCAGTCATAGGCAGGAAAAATGCTCCCAAGCCATAATTATCTCCCTCCAGATCTTCTTTAGAAATTTTATGTATTGGGTCATTCAGGTCATCGCTAATACATGAATTCAGCATGACAGTTCCCCCCATCATAAGCCCCAAAGCAAATATACTTAGTGTCAATTTATTTTTATTCATAATAATCAATGTTTAGAATTGAACTTTTACATTAAAACCAAAACTTCTTTGGCTCGGCTGCATAAAATAATCAAGCCCTTGATAATAAGTTCCTGTTGAAGCTGTAGCTTCCGGATCGAATGGAGCTTTACAGTAAATCATCCATAAATTACGTCCCACAACAGAAAGATTAATTTTCACAGCGTCATTAAACCACTTAGCAGGCAATGTATATCCTAATGACAATTCTTGCAAACGAAGGTTAGTTGCATCATACACATAATCCTCCAACAAACCGTTCGAACCACCCACTTTTGTATAATATGCTTGAGCATCGATTACCCCATTATTAACAGGAACTCCGCCATTGTCACGAGCTATAGCCGTTGTTTCAGACACACCAAACTGATCCATAATAGCCTGAGTCTGCGAAAGAACAACTCCACCAAAACGAGCAGAGAACATAAATCCAAGATTTATTCCCTTATAATTGAAATCATTTCTAAATCCTAAATTTCCACTAGGCAATACCGAACCAACTTTCTTAGGTTCTGATAAAGTTTCAAGTACAACGTTGTTGTTTTCAATCATCACATTACCGTTCTGGTCGCGTTTCAATGCAGTCTTGACATACAAATCACCCATTGTACCACCTTCTGTTAAAATATACTGACAAGCATCGATTCCACCTTTTTCAATACGGTCTACAGAATAATGTATACCGGTTTCATCTACATAATCTTTCAACAATTCTGTCACCTTATTTCTATTAAAACTATAAGTTACATTAGAACTCCAGGAGAAATCACCCCATGTATTATTGAATCCCAAGGCAAACTCCATACCCCAGTTACGTACGTTACCAGACTGGCAATACATCTTTGTATATCCGGAAGTAGCAGACAATGGCACTTCTATAGTCTGATTTTTAGTATCCGATTTATACCATGTAGCATCCAAATTCAATTTTCCGTCGAAGAAACGTGCATTGATACCAGCCTCCCATGAATAAGTCTTTTCTGGAAGAAGTTCACCTAGCGGCTTATATGACATTGTCTGCCACTTACCTGTAGACTTATCCCATTCATAACTATAAAGTGAAGTAAGATTACGAGGAATAGAAGTACCCACAACCGCGTAAGAACCTCTTACCTTCAAATAGCTGAACCATTCAGGAAGCTTCACCATTTCTGAGATAACTCCAGAAAGACCCACTGAAGGATAGAAGAATGACTTATTAGGAGTATGTGCCAGAGCCGAATCCCAGTCATTACGTCCGGTTACAGTCAGATACAGCATATTTCTCCAGCCAGCTTCCACGCTTGCAAACAAAGCATTGGTACGCTGTCTCCATCCTTCGAATAAAGGATAAGTATCGCGTCCGTTCTTATCGATATTATAATAAGTAAATACATTAGGCATATCTCCAAGAGCTCCCTGATACCCAGAGTTCTTATAATTCAACTGAGTAGTACTTGCTCCTAAGTTGGCATTCAAAGTAAAACTTTCCCAAGTCTTAGAGATATTTGCGATAATATCGGCATATACCTGACGGTCATCTGTCTTATGGAATTTATAGAAACCCGTCGTACTAGCAAACAACGTATTAGTAGAAGCATAGCGTTTTTCTTCATAGTCAATAGAAGAGTTATCAATACGTACACGTCCTGTTACGTTCAACCAGTCTGTAATGTCGTATTTCAAGCTGGCATTGGCCATATAACGCTGCTTATTATTCGTACGTGGCATACGGTTCATCACCCAATAAGGATTCTGCATTTGCAGACCCTGGTCACCCCATTGCCAGTTTTGTGTATAGATATTACGTCCGATATCGAATGTTTCATAAGCCTGGATTGCACCAAAGTTCTCACCTCTCGGGAAAAGATAGACAGCTGAAAGAGGGTTAAAGTACTGGCCTTGAGCTGTCAAGTTCAAATCCTTCTGAATAATGAAACTGAATCCCACATCAAGAGTCAGCTTATCGTTCAGGAACTTAGTGGTATTACGTGAAGAGAAGTTATATCTCTCATATTCATTGTTAGGCAACATACCGTTCGCATTGGTTGTACCGACAGACAAATATGTCTGATTTTTTTCATTACCCACTGATAATGAAGCCGAATTCTGAATATTAGTTCCTGTACGGAAAAATCCCATAGGATCATAATCACCATAACTAGACGATCCCTTTTCACCCCAAGAAGAAAAACTTCCAGGCACATTTAAATAACTGTTTTGAAATTTAGGAGTAAAGAACGGCTTAGAAAAAGTTGTAGAGTTTGAGACAGTTACACTCACTTTACCTTCCTTACCTTTCTTTGTTGTAATCAAGATAACACCGGCAGAAGCAGCAGAACCATACAAAGCAGCAGCAGAAGGTCCACTCAACACCGACATACTTTCTATATCATCTGGATTAAGGTCCGAAATACCTTCACCTCTAGGCTGTCCAGAATAAGCACCTTCTGTTCCACCATTATTGGTATTAAAGATAGGTACACCATCAATTACGTACAAAGCATTATTATTATTGGCAATAGATTTAACACCACGCATAACTACACGAGTTGCACCACCAACACCCGAAGCAGAAGCATTGATATTGACGCCAGCCACCTTACCTGCTAAAGCATTCATAAAGTTAGCATCCTTTACAGTAGTTAATTCATCTCCTTTTACCTGCTGTACATTGTAGCTCAATGCCTTTTCCGAACGTTTGATACCAAGTGCGGTCACAACAACCTCTTCAAGCACTTCTGTATCTTCATGCATGACAATCTGGCCTAAATTAGGTTTAACAGCCAACTTCTGTGTTTTATAACCAATGTAGGAAATTTCCAATACAGCATTGGGAGAAACCTGCAAAGAGAATACACCATCAATATCAGTGATGGTTCCATTCGTAGTTCCCTGTTCGAGAATACTTACACCAATCAATGGTTCACCTTTTGCATCGACAACGACACCTTCAGTTTTCACATTGTTTGTTTGCTGGGACAGGGATGTCCTATTACTAGAAACATCATTCGAACCTGCCCACGCAACACCTCCTGGAGTTAACAACAAGAGCAACATTAGTTGCGCAAATTTACTTTTTTTCATAAAGATTAGTAAATTAAAGGTTTTTAACTTTTATTTTTTACACAGCATTTCAGTAAAGCCATAGTAAAGAATAAAGATTACAATAAAAAAATCAAATTTAGTTTAGTCTAATAACAAAATAGCAGTCAACAATATTGTCTCAGTTCCTGCAAAAAATAAACGTAGAAACCATTCCTTCTTTTTTACAAAACTTACACAATAAGATTTCAAACTTTCAAATAGAAATATTGAAAGCACTAAAAAGTTTCAATTGATTTTTTAAACAAAAAATTAACAAGGTATTTATAAGGTTAAACAAATAAAGAGAAAAGCCATTAAAGACTCTTTTCTTTAAAATATCGAGCAAATATAATAAATTTTTTTTATATAACTACCAAAAGAAACAAAAAAAATAATAAATAACAGATGTCATTTTATAACAAACAATCTGTATGTGAAAATAAATCAAACAAAAGTCAATAAGCGATATATTTATAAATCAGCTATGTATGAAAAGATCTAATTTAACAACAAAATAATGACATCCACAAAACCTGATAAATTATAAGCTTCTCATTTCAGAAAAATAAAAAATCGTTTCTTCCTTTTTAGATTAAAACAGGCAGAAACGACTTTTCTATGATTATTGCATCGAGGTATCAAATCATGTTCCGGAAAGGAGGCTTCACCACTTTCGCTTTCAGATGACGTCCACGATTATCCAGATAAATCTCCGTATCCGGTTTGGCAAATGCAATCTGTACATATCCTAATCCGATTCCGATTTTACGGGTTGGCGACATCGTTCCGGATGTTACATTTCCGATAACATTTCCCTCGCCGTCCGTCAGTGCATATCCATGACGAGGAATACCACGGTCTATCATCTCAAAGCCTACCAACCGGCGAGTTACACCTTCTGCCTTCTGTTTCTCCAGTGCCTGACGATTGGTAAAATTCTTGCCGCCGACAAATTTGGTAATCCATCCCAAACCGGCCTCCAAAGGAGAAGTTGTGTCGTCTATATCATTGTCATACAGACAGAATCCCATTTCCAGACGAAGCGTATCACGTGCTCCCAGTCCGACAGGTTTAATGCCATATTCAGCTCCGGCTTCAAATATAGCATCCCAGATACGATCGGCATCCTGAGGATAAAAATATAATTCAAAACCACCCGCACCGGTATAACCTGTATTCGAGATTATCACATTCGGTACTCCGGCAAAATCACCTACACGGAAGGTATAATAAGGTATTTCCGAAAGATTAAGAGAAGTGAGTTTCTGTAAAGTATCAATAGCCTTTGGTCCCTGAACAGCCAACTGAGCAATACGGTCGGATGAATTTTCGAGTTCCGCCCCTACCGTATTATGAGCCACACACCAGTTCCAGTCTTTTTCTATATTAGCTGCATTGACCACCAGCATATATTTATCGGGTTCATAAAAATAGACAAGCAAGTCATCGACGATACCTCCGGTTTCATTCGGGAAACAAGTGTACTGCACTTTTCCCGGAGTAAGTACAGCCGCATTATTGGATGTAACCTGCTGAATAAACTCGAGTGCATGCGGTCCCTTCACCCAAAATTCTCCCATATGGGAAACATCGAATACTCCTACCGACTGACAGACTGTATGGTGTTCATCAAGAATACCCGAATACTCGATAGGCATGTTATAACCAGCAAATTCATGCATTTTGGCACCGAGAGCAATATGCTTCTCGGTAAAAGGAGTAGTTTTCATCAGATAGAATGTTTAAGGTTAATATTTTATATAATCACCACAGATTCCTCGCTTTTCTGTAAAAACCGACGGTTCATCTGGAAAAGCCAACAATCTGTGGTGAGATTGTGATAAATTTCTTTATCGGATCAGCTTTCTTAGTATCTCTTGGCAGTCAGTTCGGCTATCTTGACAATCACGTTCATAGCCTTTTCGATAGACTGAATAGGAACAAATTCGTAACGTCCGTGGAAATTCAGTCCGCCGGCAAAGATATTCGGACAAGGCAGTCCCTTGAACGACAACTGAGCACCGTCTGTTCCTCCACGGATAGCCTTCACTTTCGGTTCCACTCCGGCTTCCTGCATGGCGGCAAAAGCAATATCGATGATATGCATCAACGGCTCTACCTGCTGGCGCATATTGTAATACTGATCTTTAATATCTACCCTAACCGTACCTTCGCCATATTTTTCGTTAACCTTTTCAGCACATTTCTGCATAAAAATCTTACGTGCCTCAAACTTCTGGCGGTCGTGATCGCGGATGATATAAGATACAGTAGCCTGCTCTACCTCACCTTCCATACCGATCAGGTGATAGAATCCCTCATATCCTTCGGTTGTAGCCGGTGTTTCGTTTTCAGGCAGCATACCTACAAACTCGTTAGCTACCAGCAGCGCATTAATCATCTTTCCTTTAGCATAACCCGGATGTACATTTCTACCCTTTACATGTACCTTGGCAGCAGCTGCATTGAAGTTTTCAAACTCCAGTTCACCTACTTCACCTCCATCCATTGTATATGCCCATTTACATCCGAATTTTTCTACATCAAACTTATGTGCTCCCAGTCCGATTTCTTCATCCGGATTGAAGCCTATGCGAATTTTTCCGTGTTCTATTTCAGGATGTTCTTTCAGATATGCCACAGCAGCAATGATTTCGGCAATACCAGCCTTATCATCAGCTCCCAGCAATGTACGGCCGTCGGTTACAATCAGATCCTCTCCTACATGATCGAGCAGTTCTGGAAACTGCTTGGGAGAAAGAATGATTCCCTCTTCCTTACACAGTGTAATATCCTCGCCTCCATAACTACGGACGATATTAGGATTTACATTTTCTCCCGACATGTCGGGGCTGGTATCCATATGAGCTATGAAACCGATTGTAGGTATATCTCTATCTACATTTGCAGGAAGAGTGGCAAACAGATAACCATTGTCATCCAACGAGATTTCCTCCAGTCCCAATGCCTCAAGTTCTGTTTTCAGATATTTGGCAAAAACCATTTGTTTGGGCGTACTAGGAGTTACACCGGTTGACTCGTCAGACTGTGTGTCGAAAGTTACATACTTCAAAAAACGTTCTATTACTGTCATTATTCTTTCGTTGTTAATAATTCTGTTGTGTAAAAATAGGAAATAGCTTTTGAACAGCCAAACGCATTACCATTTTTTAGCCGTTATTTATAAACGATACTCCCGTTTTAGCATAAAGCAGTTAAAAACACGTACCATACCACAAAGTCTTATAAAAAGACGGGGGCTATAACACTTTTTTTCTTACTTTTGTCATCGAAATTTATAATTTATGAAAAAAATAATTCTACTGTGCACCGCATGCTTGCTTACCATTGTCTGTCTTGCTCAAGAACCCACAGGCATCTTTGCAAGCGATACGCTTTCCACTCCATCTTCAAACATCAAAAAGAAGCATCAGAAAAAATCAGCAGAACGCAATTTACACTATAACATTCTGGGAGGTCCGAGCTTTAGCCCAGACTTCGGTCTTCTGGTGGGAGGTAGTGCGCTGATGACATTCCGCATGAATCCACAAGACACAACCATGCGGCGCTCTGTACTGCCCGTCGCAATGGCATTCATGTTTAAGGGAGGGCTGAACATCATGGTTAAGCCTCAGCTTTTCTTCAAGGATGACAAGTTCCGCATCTTCGGACAGTTCAGCTATAAAAATACTCAGGAAAATTTCTACGGAGTAGGATACAGCACAAACAAGGACTATGTGCGCAGCGATACTACCAGTCAATACCGGTACAGCGGTATACAGATAAACCCATGGCTTCTGTTCCGTATAGGAGAAAGTAATTTCTTCGTCGGTCCGCAAATCGACTTGAACTACGACAAGATAACCGATCCCGCCAAGTATCTGACAGAACAGGAAGATTACAAAAGAGCCGGAGGAGGTACAAGCGGATACAGCAATTTCAGCTCCGGACTGGGATTCTTGCTGACTTACGATACACGCGATGTTCCCGCCAATCCGTACAAGGGAGTTTATCTGGACTTCCGTGGAATCATGTATCAGAAATGGCTGGGAGGTGATGACAACTTTTATCGCTTCGAGTTCGACTACCGGCAGTACAAATCAGTTGGTCAGCGAAAAGTGCTGGCATGGACGGTGCAGACCAAAAATGTTTTTGGAAACAACATACCTTTAAATAAATATGTGCTTAGCGGTACACCTTTCGATCTGCGCGGTTACTACATGGGACAATACCGTGATAAAAGCTCGCACATCGCTTTGATGGAATACCGCCAAATGTTCAATACAGATCAAAGTAACTGGATAAAGAAGATTATTCATCACCTGGGATTCGTAGCCTGGGGAGGAGCCGGATTCATGGGACCAACTCCCGGAAAAATTGAAGGAGTATTACCCAATGCCGGAGTAGGTCTGCGCATAGAGGTGCAACCTCGCATGAATGTCCGACTGGACTTCGGACGTAATTTCATCAACCGACAGAATTTGTTCTATTTTAATATGACAGAAGCATTCTGATACAATCAGAAGCATAACACACATAACACAAAGACGTATACCAGAAATACATTATTACTGGAATACGTCTTTTTTATTACTTTTAAACTAGTTCTTTTCAGAAAATCATTTTGGAAAACAAATATCAAGCAAAAAGCTTTTATTACAATCGTTATACTTTTGCAACACTTCAAGCATAGTTTTGCACAAGTTTTCTAACTTATAAAAAGATTGTTTTAAATGAAAAGAATTAGTTTAACACTTTTACTTATGCTAATGGTTCACTTGTATGCACTAGCACAAGTAACCACTTCAGGTATGAATGGCTTAGTTAAAGGCGGAAATGAACCATTAATTGGAGCCACAATCGTAGCTGTCCACATTCCATCTGGAACAAGTTACGGAACAGTAACCAATATGGACGGACGTTTTATTTTACAAGGAATGCGTACCGGTGGACCTTACAAAATTGATGTTTCCTATATAGGATTCAAAACTTCTGTTTACGAAGATATCACTCTTTCGTTAGGTGATAATTTCGTACTGAATGTTGACTTGAAAGAAGATCTCGGAGAACTCGACGAAGTTGTAGTAGTGGCTACCCGCTCAAAACTTTCTGGAGCTAAAACAGGAGCTTCTACAAATATCAATAATAGGGATATGACTACATTACCATCAATCAGCCGTTCTCTATCCGACATAACCAAACTTTCTCCCTATGCAGGAAGTGGAAACTCTTTTGGCGGTAGAGATGCACGTATGAACAACATTACGATTGACGGTGCAAACTTAAATAATAACTTCGGACTTTCATCTGCTCCAATGCCGGGAGGTTCCAACCCAATCTCACTGGATGCTATCGAAGAACTTCAGGTAAATATAGCTCCTTTTGACGTACGTCAGGCAAACTTCATCGGTGCCGGAATCAATGCTATCACCAAAAGTGGTACTAATACTTTCAAAGGCACTGCCTATACGTATTTCAAGAACGAAAACATGAGAGGAAACAAGATTGACGGTGAAGATTTGGGAGAACGTCCAATAGAAGCTCATCGAACATACGGTTTTACGTTAGGAGGTCCTATCGTAAAAAACAAATTGTTCTTCTTTGTAAACGGTGAATATGAAGAATCTCCAAGTCCTATATTCAAATGGCGTTTATCTGAGGACGGTGTAGGAAGTGACGCTGATATGATTTCACGAGTTACAGCAGCCGATATGGAAGAATTTGCCAGTATTCTGCGTAACCAGTATAATTATGAACCAGGTTCGTATACCGACTATGATGCAGGTACATTTACAAACAAAATACTGGCACGTATAGACTGGAACATTAATATGAACAACAAGTTCACTATACGTTACAACTACACAAAAAACAAATACACCAACCCTACCAGCCAAAGTATGCCTTATAAAAATGTATCACACGGACACTATGGGGTTGCTTCTATGCCTTTCCGTAACAGCTGCTACGATATGAATAACCTGGTTCATTCGTTAACAGCCGAATTAAACAGTAACTTCGGAGGGAAAATGTCGAACCAAATTTTGGGTACCTATACAAAAATCGCCGATGAACGTGGCTCTGATTCATCCATATTCCCAATGGTAGATATTTTGAAAGACGGAGATATGTTCATGACTGCCGGTTACGAACTTTACACTTATAACAATGCAGTACACAACGATATTTGGACCATTACTGATAACTTTACCATGAACCTCGACAAGCATGTACTGACAGCTGGTCTTTCTTACGAACATCAGTATGTAGGCAACTCATTCATGGCTTGTGGTCTGGGGTATTACCGTTACAACAGCCTTGAGGACTTCAGAAATGGATCAGCACCTACTGTATACTCTCTGACCTACGGTTATGGAGGTGAAGACAAACCGGTAGCAGAGCTTTCTTTCGGACAATTCTCGGCTTACTTGCAAGATATGTGGAGCATCACTCCTTATCTAAAAGTGACAGGTGGTATACGTATTGATGTACCTTCTTACTTAAACGATTTGCAGGAAAACAAAGTTGTATCAGGAATGACATTTGCAGGAGGAGCTAAAATCAATACTAGCCAATGGCCTTCGACAAAAGTAATGGTTTCTCCACGTATTGGATTCAACTGGGATGTATTAAAAGACAATACACTGCGCCTGCGTGGTGGTAGCGGACTTTTCACCGGACGTATTCCTTTCGTCTTCTTCACCAACATGCCTACCAACAGTGGTATGATTCAGAATACAGTAACAATTACTGATCCTACTATCTTGGCCAAACTGTCAGGTGGAGTTATTTCCAAAAACGAAGTCATTGCCCGACTGCCGGAACAATTTCCGCAAACTCCTGTAGAAAAAGCTCCTGGTACAGTAGCCGGAATCGATCCAGACTTCAAATTGCCACAGGTTTGGAAAAATACGCTGGCAGCCGACTTCAAACTACCGCTTCCGTTTAATACAGAAATGACAGTAGAAGGTATCTACGCAAAGAACCTGAACGCAGTAATTCAGCAGAATGTAAACGTCATTCCTCTCAGCGACTCCAAGATGAAAAGATTTGCAGGTCCAGACAACCGTTATCTCTATCCGGGATCTACCGAAAGCCGTATCTACAAAGATATGTCGGGTGCATACATACTGACAAATACAACCAAAGGATACAGCTATAGTTTGAATGCTTCTTTAAGGATGAATCCGATAGAAAACCTGAACGCAATGCTGTCGTACACATATACCGGTTCGAAAGAAGTTTCGGGTAACCCTGGAGCACAGCCTAACGAACTCTGGCAGAATGTACCGACTGTAAACGGAGGTAACTATATGGAGCTTACCAACTCACAATATCTGACTCCGCACAAGGTAATCGCTTCGCTTTCATACCGCATTCCTTATGCCAAAAACTTTGCCACTTCTGTAAGCCTTTTCTACTCTGGATATAATGCAGGAAACTTCTCTTATATGTATGACGGTGATATGAATCAGGATGGCATCAATAATGACCTGATTTATATACCTAAGAGCAAAGACGAACTGACATTTGTCGATAAAAACGGATTTACAGCAGAACAGCAGGCTGAAGCTTTCTGGAATTATGTTAACCAGGATTCTTATCTGAAAAATCACAAAGGTGAATATGCTAAAGCATACTCAGCTCGTTATCCGTGGGTTAACCAGATAGACTTGAAGGTTGTGCAAGATTTTATTGTAAAAGCTGGAAAAACAACAAACACATTACAGGTTTCACTTGACATTTTCAACTTAGGAAACTTGTTGAAAGATACATGGGGAGTAACTAAAGTTCCTGTAAATAGCGGACGTATCTTGAAGTATGAAGGCGTAACAGCTGACAATGTACCGACTTTCTCTATGTATCAATCGGAAAACAAACTTCCTACTGAAACATTCTCTTACCTGAAAAACAGTTCTAACTGCTGGCAAATTCAGGTTGGTATACGATATATTTTCAACTGATTATTTTACTTTTCATGGAGTATTGCCGCTATGTGCTTAAAATGCACTCCCGGCAGTATTCCATTTTTTATTTCTCAACATGATAAAAAAACGTATTATATCTATTCTGCTTATTTTAGGACTGCTAGTCCCTGTAATGGGTAAAAGCAGAAAAGTGGTTATCAAAATTATGGAAACAACCGACGTTCACGGTAACTTCTTTGGATACAACTTCAAAGAAAATCACCCGCTGGAAGGAGGATTTCCCCAAGTATCTGCTTACGTCAATTCACAACGTGACAGTTTAGGCAAAGAAAACTGTATCTTAATCGATGCCGGTGATATTTTACAAGGACAGCCATGTGTGTATTATACAAACTTCATCGATACCAACAGTCCACACCTTACAAGTGAAACGATGAACTTCATGGGATACGATGCCGCAGCTTTTGGAAACCACGATATAGAAGCCGGACACCCTGTATTCAACCGCTGGGTAGCCGACTGCAAATTCCCTGTTCTAGGTGCAAACATCATATCCAAAGCAACCGGAGAACCTTATGCAAAGCCATATTGCATAATAGAACGAGAAGGAGTAAAAATAGCAATCTTAGGTATGGTTACTCCTGCTATCCCCATGTGGCTTCCCGAAAAACTCTGGCAGGGGCTACAGTTCGAAGACATGGTGAAAAGTGCAAGAAAATGGGTACCTCTTATTCTTGAAAAAGAAAAACCAGACGTCATGGTAGGATTGTTCCACTGTGGATTAAGATCACACGGACAAAACGGATACAATGAAAACCCTGCTGAAGAAATTGCATTAAATATTCCAGGCATGGATATAGTTTTCTACGGACACGATCATCAGGCATATTGCCAGCAAGTTACCAGCAAGGTCTCAGGAAACAAAGTGTGGCTCCTTAATGCGGGTGGAGAAACAGTAAACGTAGCAGAAGCCATACTGACTTGTACAGTAAGCAACGGTAAAGTAACCCAAAAGAAAATAGAAGGAAACATAGCTTCTGTAAAAGGTATAAAACCCGACGAAGCATTTATGAAGCACTTCAGCAAGAAACAAGATGAAGTACAGAAATTTGTATCAGAAGAAGTAGGCGTACTCGACAAGCCTATTTATGGTGCAGATTATTTCTTTGGAAACTCCACTATGGGAAATCTCATGCATCATGTTCAATTCAAGCAAATGAAAGCTGATATTTCGCTGGTAACTCCTTTGGTTTACGACGATGTTGTAAAACCTGGCAAAGTGGCTGTTAGAGATATTTTCATACTCTATCAATATGAAAATATGATAAACGTATTCGAATTGACAGGAAAAGAAGTACGTGACGCATTAGAATACTCTTATTCACGATGGGTAAATACAATGAAATCACCCGACGATCATGCACTGAACATCCATATGCAGGAAGGAAAGAAACCACGTTTCGGCACTGCAACTTTCTGCCTAATGTCGGCTGCAGGCATTTCTTATGAAGTAGACCTCAGCCAGCCTGTAGGAAAAAGGGTACGCATATTGAAGATGAAAGATGGCAGTTCATTCAGCCTGGAGAAAACTTACCGAGTAGCTGTCAACTCGTATGTAGGAAGCGGAGGATGCGGATTGCTAACTGAAGGAACCGGACTCTCCATGTCAGAACTCCGGAGCCGCATCAAAGAAACCTCTGATCATGAATTCCGCTATTACATAATTGATTTTTTCCGCTCTGCAAAAGGCGCACTTCAAATCCCTGCTCTGTCCGACTGGAAATTTGTTCCAGACTCTCTGGTTAAAAAAGCCCTGGAAACAGACCGTAAAATATTATTTGGAAAGAATTAAAAATGACAGCAAATTGGATTTAATGAATATACCTAAAAAAAACTCCCCTTGCTTTATCCCAAAGGAAAGCAAAGGGAGTTTTTTACAAGAGTTTTTTGTTATTAAAACTTGCTTGAACCGTCGAAACAGTGTGTGCACACCTTGCATTTCGGCAGACCGATAGCCTCTATCAGCGTTTCCAGTGTATTGAACTTCAACGATGTCAGTCCGAAGCGGGCACGGATACGTTCTACCAGTTCCTTGTATTCAGGTGAGTCGGTAGTAGCATACTTGTCCAGCTTAGCATTTTCATCACCTTCTATTTCCTTAATGATACGGCGGGTAATCAGTTCCATATCGCTCTTTGAAGAAGTGAAACCGATAAACGGACAACCGTAAATCAGCGGCGGACAGGCAATACGCATGTGAACCTCTTTAGCTCCGTAATCGTACAATACATTCACATTGTCACGAAGCTGGGTACCGCGTACGATAGAGTCATCACAGAACAGAATACGCTTACCCTGCAACATGGCACGGTTGGGAATCAGTTTCATTTTTGCCACAAGCGAACGCATAGCCTGATTGCTGGGAGTAAAGCTACGTGGCCAGGTTGGTGTATATTTCGCAATGGCACGATGATAAGGAATACCCTTTCCTTCGGCATATCCCAATGCCATACCTACACCTGAATCGGGAATACCGCAGGCACAGTCCACTTCCGACTCATCGGTCTTACCCATTTTGTAACCGCTCATGAAACGAACTTCTTCTACATTACGTCCTTCGTAGCAAGATACCGGAAAGCCATAATAAACCCACAGGAACGAGCAAATCTGCATATCTTCATTCGGTTTGCGAAGCTGCTCCAGTCCGTCAGCACGCATACGGATAATTTCTCCCGGACCTACATAACGGTCGATTTCGTAATCCAGATTGGGCAAACTGCTCGATTCACTGGTTGCAGCATAGGCTCCGTCTTTCTTACCAATAATGATAGGAGTACGTCCCCATTTGTCGCGTGCCACAATAATGCCGTCTTCTGTCAGAATGAGCATCGAGCAGGAACCTTTGATTTTCTTGTAAACATTTTCAATACCGTCTACAAAATCTTTTCCTTGTACAATCAGCAACGCAATAAGCTCTGTCTGGTTTGTTTTTCCCAAACTCATTTCTGCAAAATGCATATTTGCATCAAGCAAGTCTTTTTCCAGTTCGGCTACGTTGTTAATCTTTGCAACCGTTACAATCGCAAATTTACCTAGATGAGAATTTATCATGATAGGCTGCGGATCGGTATCGCTGATTACACCTATACCCGACTTGCCTCTGAATTTTGGAAGTTCCGATTCAAACTTGGTGCGAAAATAAGAACTTTCCAGACTATGAATAGAACGAACGAAACCTTCGCCTTCCGAATATGTTGCCATACCGGCACGTTTCGTACCTAAATGTGAGTTATAATCCGTACCGTAAAATAAATCGGTTACGCATTCAGCCATTGAGACTGTACCGAAAAAACCACCCATTCCTTTTTTATTTTATAATTAATAGTTCGATTTTCGAGTGCAAAAATACGCAAAAGACAAGAAGTACAGAAGAATGCAATGCGAAATCTTAATACAGTATATTGAAAATTTTCACTTCAAATGTTTTACAGAAGACTAAAGATTCAGTATATTTGTTTTATTACCTGCTTATTAACCTCTCTAATAATCAAACAAATGAGAAAGATCTCACTTACAAGGTCCGCGTTAGTTACCGGATGTATCCTTATCTCTTCCATACCACTTCAAGGGAAAGCAAAAAATCTCTTTCAGGAGCAAGACAACCGGATTACTGGATTAATCGTTTCGAGAATCACAAATACTTTGATACACACCAAGCACCTGTATTCGACTCAGTCAACATAAAGGCTTTATTACAGCAGAAACAACCAAGCAATATTCCCGAAAAAGAATAAACCTAATAACGGAATCCATTTTCCGCTATCAGGATACATCATACCACTGGCATGATTGCTGATATAATATTTTTTAACAAATAAATATAGGGGGATTCGGTTGCTTTGACGTTTATATGAAAAAGACATTAAAGACTTTCAGTCAAATCCGAAAAAACAATTATAAACCCAAACCATTACCTGCATGACAAAGATTATTTTACCACTAGACTTTCTTTTTTGGGGAGGCATGCAGACTGCCGCATGTGGCGATGAAGAACGAATGACTGAACCGACTGTTTCATCTGACCTTATGCCGAATCAGGGCAATCAGGAAATTCCTGCGAACGAATTGCAACAGTACATAGACTAAAATGTTAGTTGACAAACTGACATTTTGCATATTTTTCCCTTCGAGATTCGTTTCTTTTCAGCCCGCACCGAAGCCGATATTTTCAAAGGAACAATCTCGAAGAGATACTTCTCATTACCAACATAATAAATAAAAATTTAACACTTTATGAAGAACAAAACAGCTCCTTCCAGAAACATTAAAGCACCTTTTTTAAGGGTATCTGTACATGTTACCGGAAGAGTCAGCCAACTTATCGAGTTATTTTTTTAATTTATCTCGATGTTTTTTTAAATTTTCCACAACATTTTTCCAAAAACATGAGGGAGAAATACGCATAAAAGCAGACTTTTCTTTTATCTTTATGCAGTAATCTGAATAATTTTTCAGTTTTCACTAGCTTATATTTCTCTCAAACAACAAAATTTGATACAGTCCATGTCAATAATCTTCCGTTTTTCCTAACAAACAGACAACCGTTATCGCTTTATGCTTTCTTTTGGAATCCGGTTGTATACCTACGGCAAAGCCTGACTGAAAAATTTTAATAAAAAAACTGGAAGTTTTTTAAACAAAAACAGAACAAGATTGTTTTATATGCAGAAGAATTAAAGAGGAAAACGATTAGACTAGACTAATTTTATGTACACAAATGTCACCGCTACAACACCGGTGACATTTTTTTTGCACTTAAATAAATTCTTTGGAGGGAATAAAAAAGAAAAAGGTTGGATTCATATTCCAACCTTTTCGAGCCTCTTGTCGGATTCGAACCAACGACCCCGAGATTACAAATCACGTGCTCTGGCCAACTGAGCTAAAGAGGCAATAAATATGTTTTTTTTTCGAGCCTCTTGTCGGATTCGAACCAACGACCCCGAGATTACAAATCACGTGCTCTGGCCAACTGAGCTAAAGAGGCAGGTGGGCAAGCTTGCCATATCGCGCCGCTACAACCAACTACCTTTGCTGCGATCAAGCCCTGGAGGATTCGAAGGGAGCTGGCCGTATGGGACTTACCCATGTTATGTCTGCATCAGAGATTCATCATCGATGTTTCTCGATTGCGGGTGCAAAGGTACACATATTTTTTGAACCTGCAATACTTTGCCACAAAAAAATGCACAAAAATTGAAAGAAATACGTTTTTTACAAGTTTTATAGCCCGGAATATCTCCAAAAAGCGTACTTTTGTAGTCTTAATATATAAAGTTATAAAGTAAAGACAGAGATGCCAACAGACAAACCGATTACACTTCAGGAACACGCTATGCGGTTCGGTACTTTTATGGGAATATTCTGGATATTCAAATTCATTTTTCTTCCCTTGGGATTCACCATCCCTCTCCTTCAGCTATTGTTCGTACTGCTTACCCTGTTCGTTCCTGTGTTAGGATACATTTACGTACGCAAGTTCAGAAATACATACTGTAACGGTGAGATTTCATTTTTCCGTGCTTTTTTATTTACCCTGTACATGTATCTGTTTGCCGCATTGCTGGCAGCAGTAGCACACTATGTCTATTTCCGCTTTATCGACCAGGGATTTCTGGCAGACTCATACCTGCAACAGCTGGAAAGCATCAAAGCAAGTGCCCAGAGCGAAATGGTATCTTCCATCGATCAGCTTATTCAGGCTTTTGATACGATTTCATCGTTGACTCCGCTGCAACTTACATTTCAGTTGATTTTTCAAAATATATTTTACGGCATCCTGCTGGCTATACCTACCGGCCTGGTGGCAATGAAACAAAAAAAACGTTTTTAAACTATGGATATATCAGTAATCGTTCCTTTATATAATGAGGAAGAGTCTTTACCCGAACTGCATGCGTGGATAAAGAGAGTTATGGACGCGAACGGATTCTGTTACGAAATCATCTTCGTAAACGACGGAAGTACCGACGGTTCATGGAAGGTCATCGAATCTTTAAGTAAGGACAACAAGGAGGTGAAAGGAATAAAATTCCGCCGTAACTACGGAAAATCTCCGGCACTGTTCTGCGGATTCGAACGTGCGGAGGGAGATGTGGTCATCACAATGGATGCCGATCTTCAGGACAGTCCCGACGAAATACCGGAACTCTACCGCATGATTACTGTCGACGGATATGATCTGGTTTCGGGATGGAAGCAGAAACGGTATGATCCGCTGTCGAAAACAATTCCGACCAAACTGTTCAACGCTACGGCCCGCGCTGTTTCAGGTATCCATAACCTGCACGATTTCAACTGTGGACTGAAGGCTTACCGCAAGGAGGTTATCAAGAACATTGAGGTATATGGCGAAATGCACCGCTATATTCCTTATCTTGCAAAAAATGCCGGTTTCAGCAAGATAGGCGAAAAAGTGGTTCACCACCAGGCACGAAAATACGGAAAGACAAAATTCGGACTGAACCGTTTCGTCAACGGTTATCTGGACTTGCTCACACTCTGGTTCCTGTCTAAATTCGGTATCAAGCCGATGCATATCTTCGGCTTCCTGGGTTCTATCATGTTTATTCTCGGTTTCATAGCCGTAGCTATCATAGGAGTCAACAAGTTGTACGACCTGTATGCCGGTAATCCGTACAGACTGATTACAGACAGTCCGTATTTCTATCTGGCTCTTACGACCATGATTATCGGTACACAACTCTTCCTTGCCGGATTCATCGGAGAACTGATAGCCCGCAATGCTCCTGAGCGAAACAAATATCAAATAGAAAAAGAACTGTAACCATGAAGAAACTACCGGCCATATTAGGCTTGCTTTTATTAATATGCATATTCTTTCCGGGGTGTGAAGTAGAAAACTGTCCACCCAACTCCATGTCGTATGCATATTTTTCATTAGTAGACCAGCACGGAAGGTCTTTCAATACATCAGACACCATTACGATTGTGGGACAGACACATGCCGACATCGTAGTATACGATACCCTGCCCGACGGAAGCCTCCAGCCCCGTACCGTACAGGATTCACTCGTATCGGATACACTCATCAACAAGGAAGCGGGTGCCGGCAGTTTCGAACTCCCGTTCAGCTACGGCACTCATACACGGTTTGTCTTTATCTATCGCAGCCTGGAAAGACGGTATGCCGGTACTGATACCATCAATATCGAACACCGGAACATCCCGTATTTCACCAACCTGGACTGTGGCTCCATGATGTTTTACGAGGTCACCAAAGTAGAGAATACCCGTCACCGCCTCGATTCATTGACTATAACCAATCCGAATATAGACAATAATGAAAAAGAAAACTTTAAAATATATTTCACTGTTCTTGATACTGACGAGTAGTCTTGTCCTATTGCCGTCGCATGCATATGCACAAAAAAAGGACAAAGAGACATTGAAGGCAGAATACAAGGCTTCTCCGCTTTATCAGGGAACTTCCGTCGGCATAGAAGTTGCCGGCGCAGGAGGATATTTGCTGGGAGGTGATATTTTGAGCAGTGAAATCATCGTTCAGACTAACTTAAAAAACCGCTTCCTGCCCGTAGTGGAAATAGGATATGGAAAAACTGACGTCATCAATGATGCCAACGACATGCATTACAAGACGTCGGCTCCTTATTTCCGTATTGGTATGGACTACAATGTCTTCTACCAGAAACCTTATCTGCCGGGATACTTATATGTAGGCTTACGATATGGTATGAGCAGCTTCACTTACGATGCCAGCGGTCCTGACATGACCGACCCAAACTACGGAGGACATATAACAGTTCCTTTTGCCGATCTGGGTGTAAAGAGCAATGCCAGCTGGCTGGAAGGAGTTGTGGGGATTAAAGTTAAAATATACAAGCGTTTCCACATGGGATGGGCTGTACGATATAAAATGCGTATGAGCGTAGACAGTCACGAAAACTCTAACCCATGGTATGTTCCCGGTTTCGGTAAAAACGCCGGAAGCAGCTTCAATCTGACGTATAACTTAATATACAATTTACCTTTTTAAAAGCGCATGAGTACACTTGAAATATGGTTGCTTGCCGTCAGCCTGGCTATCGACTGCTTCACGGTTTCGGTGACAAGCGGCATCATACTACGCCGTATCCAATGGCGGACATTTTTAAAAATGGCTTTTTTCTTCGGGTTCTTTCAAGCTTTGATGCCACTGATAGGATGGTTCGGAGCCAGCCGTTTCAATCACCTTATCGAATCGTACGACCACTGGATAGCATTTGCCTTGCTGGCATTTCTCGGTATCCGTATGATACGCGAGCATTTTAAGGACAGCGAAGAATGCAGTTTCGACCCTACCAGCCTGAAGGTAATCCTTACCATGGCGGTAGCTACCAGCATCGATGCACTGGCAGTAGGAATCTCCTTCGCATTTACGGGATTCAACTCTATCGGCCAGTTGTTCTCTCCACTCATTATCATCGGCATCGCTTCATTCGTTCTCTCGATAGTCGGAAACCTGATCGGTATCTTTTTCGGAAAACGCTTCAACCTGCGTATGGAACTTTTCGGAGGTCTGGTATTAATAGGTATCGGTGTGAAAATTCTTGTAGAACATCTTTTTTTATAAATTAAACTCAACGATATAATCTATGGCAAACAATAAAGGTTTAAAATGGCAACTGCCTTTTCTGGCATTCCTGATAATCGGAACGGTATTGATTCTCCGGAAACAAGCTCCTTTCCAGACAGACGAAGGACTGGTGTTCGGCACAATGTACAAGATAACTTACCAGTCGAAAGAAAACCTGAAAAAAGATATAGAAGCTGAATTGCAGAAAGTAAACAATTCGCTCTCTCCATTCAGTAAGGAATCGGTTATCACACGCATCAACAACAATGAAGAAATGACGGCCGACAGTATGTTTACTTATGTTTTCCGTCTGGCGAAAGATATTTCTCAGGAAACTTACGGAGCTTTCGACATTACCGTTGCTCCGCTGGTAAATGCATGGGGATTCGGATTCAAGAACGCCACAAACATACAGGCGCATACCATAGACAGTATACGTCAGTTTGTCGGATTCGAGAAAATAGACCTTATCGATGGGAAAATCGTCAAGAAAGACCCGCGTGTAATGCTCGACTGTAGCGCCATAGCCAAAGGGTTCGGAGTAGACTGTGTGGCACGCCTGCTCGACAGCAAAGGTGTAAAAAACTATATGATAAACATCGGAGGAGAACTGGTTATGAAAGGAGAAAACCAGAATATGGAAAGCTGGCGCATCGGTATCAACAAACCGATAGACGACTCACTGGCTGTAAATCAGGAATTGCAGACTGTGCTCGAAATCACCAACGCCGGACTTGCCACTTCGGGTAATTACCGCAACTTCTACTATAAAGACGGTAAAAAATATGCGCATACTATCGACCCGCGTACGGGTTATCCGGTACAACACAATATACTCTCGTCTACTGTCGTAGCAAAAGACTGTGCAACAGCCGATGCTTACGCCACTTCGTTCATGGTGCTCGGACTTGATTCGGCAAAGGCAATCTGCAATGCTCATCCTGAACTCGATGCTTATTTCATCTACGAACGTAAAGACGGGAAAATGGATATTTACTTTACCAATGGCATGAAGAAATATTTAAAAAACTAAATACCTGAAAAACCATGAAAGAAACAAACGAAAAACAGACAGGACTGCCGGAAAATGCATTCCGCCCACTGAAACCGGGAGAGCAGTATCACCCGCTGATGTCGCCCGACAAAAACTATCCGGAGGTAAACCTCTGGTCTGTATTATGGGGTATCGCCATGGCGATACTTTTCTCTGCCGCCTCAGCTTATCTGGGACTGAAGGTCGGTCAAGTATTCGAGGCTGCTATTCCTATCGCCATCATTGCCGTAGGTGTTTCGAGCGCAGCCAAACGTAAAAGTGCATTAGGTGAAAACGTCATTATACAATCCATCGGAGCCTGCTCGGGAGTTATCGTAGCAGGAGCTATCTTCACCCTGCCCGCATTATACATCTTGCAGGACAAATATCCGGAAATGACAGTCGACTTTTTCCAGATGTTCATCAGTTCACTGCTGGGAGGTGTGCTGGGAATCTTGTTCCTGATTCCGTTCCGCAAATATTTCGTCAGCGAAAAGCACGGAGAATATCCGTTCCCTGAAGCTACCGCCAGTACACAAGTGCTCGTTTCGGGCGAAAAAGAAGGAAGTCAGGCTAAACCGCTGCTCTTTGCCGGACTGATAGGTGGTCTGTACGACTTTATCGTAGCTACCTTCGGATGGTGGAACGAAAACTTCACAACCCGTGTCTGCGGATGGGGAGAAATGATAGCCGAAAAGGCCAAACTGGTTGTAAAAATCAATACTGGAGCTGCCGTACTGGGACTGGGTTACATCGTAGGTCTGAAATATGCTGCCATTATCTGTGCCGGTTCGCTTGCCGTATGGCTGATTATCGTTCCGGGTATCTCACTGATCTGGGGCGATCAGGTACTGAACGCATGGAATCCGGCTATCACCGAAACTGTAAGCAGCATGTCGCCTGAAGCCATTTTCTCTCAGTATGCCAAAAGCATCGGTATCGGAGGTATCGCCATGGCCGGTATCATCGGAATCGTACGTTCATGGAGCATCATCAAGAGTGCCGTAAGTCTGGCTGCCAAGGAAATGGGTGGCAAGAAAGCGGAAGCCAATGTAGTACGTACACAGAAAGACCTTTCGATGAAGATTATTGCAATCGGCTCTATCATTACGATTATACTGGTAGCTCTGTTTTTCTACTTTGATGTAATGCAGGGCAATCTACTTCACACCATTGTAGCCATTGTCCTGGTAGCAGGTATTTCCTTCCTGTTTACTACCGTTGCAGCCAATGCCATTGCCATCGTTGGAACGAATCCTGTATCGGGTATGACACTGATGACACTGATTCTGGCCTCTGTAGTGATGGTAGCTGTCGGTCTGAAAGGTGCAACCGGAATGGTAGCCTCACTGGTCATGGGAGGTGTAGTTTGTACAGCATTGTCAATGGCTGGAGGTTTCATCACCGACCTGAAAATCGGTTACTGGCTGGGTAGTACGCCTGCCAAACAGCAGACCTGGAAATTCCTGGGTACACTGGTATCTGCCGCTACCGTAGGAGGTGTCATCATGATTCTGAACAAGACTTACGGATTCTCATCGGGTGCTCTGGCTGCTCCTCAGGCTAATGCCATGGCTGCCGTTATCGATCCGCTGATGAACGGTGTAGCTGCCCCGTGGCTGTTGTATGGCATAGGAGCTGTACTGGCTCTCGTACTGACTTACTTCAAAGTACCGGCACTGGCTTTCGCTCTGGGTATGTTTATTCCACTGGAACTGAACCTGCCGCTTATCGTAGGTGGAGCAATCAACTGGTATGTAACAACCCGCAGCAAAGATGAAGCTGTCAACACCGCACGCGGAGAAAAGGGAACACTCCTCGCTTCCGGATTTATTGCCGGAGGTGCACTGATGGGAGTAGTCAGCGCTGCTATGCGTTTCGGAGGAATCAACCTCGTAAACGAAGCATGGCTTGAAAATCCGCTAAGTCAGGTTGTATCGCTTGTAGCTTACGTACTGCTGATTGTATATCTGGTAAAAGCAAGTATGAACATCAAGAAGTCATAATAATCAGATAGACATCTATTTATACATTAAAATAACATTCACCCGCAGACATTCTGCTCCGACGGAAGTCTGTGGGTGTTTTTGTTATCTTAAAAGATTTATGCTATCTTTGAACCTGCCAATCCGACCATCCGGCTGTTATGATTCAAACCGTCATCGGACAACTTTATATCCGAAAAAGCATATAGGCTCACTCCTATAACCATAACAGCGGATAAGGTACAAACAACCGGATAATATTCAAACAACCAAATAAAATTAATACACGTATGAAAAAACTATTTCTTATGAGCCTGGTCTTTTTTTCGACTATGCTCACAGCCCAAAAACCTGTGGAAATCAAATTATGGCCCAATGGAGCTCCTAACACAAACAACATGACTCAGCAAGTAGAAAACGGTCCGCTTTATGTAGCAGAATCCACTCTGACCGTTTATCCGGCTAAAGAAGGAAATGGAATGGCCATTGTTGCCTGTCCCGGAGGAGGATATACTCACCTTGCGATGAACCACGAAGGTCACGATCTGGCAAACTGGTTCAACAGTCAGGGTATCACCTATGCCGTACTTACCTACCGCATGCCAAATGGAAATAACGAAGTCCCGTTGAGTGATGCACAACAAGCTTTGCGCATCATGCGACAACATGCTGCTGAATGGAACCTACAACAAGTTGGTATCATGGGATCTTCGGCAGGCGGACACCTTGCCAGCACTGCTGCCACTCATTTTACCGATGCTGAAACCCGTCCGGATTTCCAGATTCTTTTCTATCCAGTAATTACTATGGACCCGACTTATACCCACATGGGATCTCACGACAACCTGCTGGGCAAAAATCCATCGAAAGAACTCGAACAGAAATATTCCAATGAACTGCAAGTCACCCCACAAACTCCTCCGGCTTTTATCATGCATAGTAGTGACGACGGTGCAGTACCGGTAGCAAACAGCGTGAACTATTATATGGCACTGGTAAAAAACAAAGTTTCTGCCAGCCTGCACACCTATCCCATCGGAGGTCATGGATGGGGATTCCGTGATTCCTTCATCTACAAACGCCAGTGGACAGGCGAACTGGAAAAATGGCTTCGCGAAATAAATAACAAATAATAACTACTTAACCTTTTGTAATACAAATAAAAGTCGTACCTTTGCACCCGCTAATACGAGATATTAGCATAATTCAAATCATTAACATTAAAAAATTAACGTTTAAGAAATGGCAACTAAAATCAGATTGCAGAGAAACGGACGCAAAGGTTATGCGTTCTATTCAATTGTTATTGCAGATGCAAGAGCACCACGTGATGGTAGATTTACTGAAAAAATTGGTACTTACAACCCTAATACCAATCCTGCCACAGTAGATTTGAATTTTGAACGTGCATTACACTGGGTAATGGTAGGTGCACAGCCTACTGATACCGTACGCAACATTTTGTCACGCGAAGGTGTTTACATGAAGAAACACTTGCTGGGTGGTGTTACAAAAGGTGCATTCGATGAAGCTGCTGCTGAAGCTCGTTTCAACGCTTGGAAAGAAAACAAGCAGAACGGTCTGGCTGCTTTGAAAGCTAAAGAAGAAGAAGCTAAGAAAGCTGAAGCTAAAGCACGTCTGGAAGCAGAAAAGAAAGTAAACGAAGAAATCGCTAAGAAAGTAGCTGAAAAGAAAGCTGCTGAAGCTGCTGCTAACGCAGAAGAAGCACCTGCTGCTGAAGAAGCACCTGCTGCTGAAGAAGCTCCGGCTGAAGCATAATTCGTTACTTCAAAACGACATTACAAAGAGGTTGTCCGATGGGGCAGCCTCTTTTTTTATGCTAAAAAACAGAGATCTAAAAGGTTAAAAAAAGAAATGTTTAAAACATGTTAATAAATAAGGCTTTTTCAACCAAATAAAACAAACGTTTATATATTTGCACCAAAATTTAATATAATTAATATTTGATAACCTGATCTATTACAAGATTCCTTTGTGGAAGATATATACAAACCAAACAAAATACGACACTAAAAAACATGATTTATGAAAACACATTTTTTTTTGATCTTTATCCGTGCACGTTAACACACATTCTTTACTAGAGTTGATCTACTATTGACAGTCACATTACATCCGAAAATCTTCAATACAAGATTATTTCACTATTTAAGACACGGCAATAAAATTATTCATATGTATTGATTTAAACTTTATGTAATAACAAACTATTAATTACTATGAAAGACAAATTATCAATTTGGTGGAAATTCTGCCTGCTAACCCTTTTACTAGTATTAGCTCCACCTGAAATTATGGCACAAGGTTTAACCATAAAAGGACAAGTCTTAGATTCAAACAATGAACCTATCATTGGAGCATCTATCGTAGAAAAAGGGAACACTTCCAACGGAACCATCACAGACTTCGATGGTAATTTCAGTTTCAAGATCTCAGGCAAAGGAAAAACAATCGTTATTACCTACATCGGCTATCAGACTCAGGAACTGACTGTAACTTCCGGCAAAGCCTTGAAAGTTATAATGAAGGAAGATGCACAGGCTATGGACGAAGTCGTAGTCATCGGTTATACCAGCAAAGCACGTAAAGACCTTACAGGTTCTGTAGGTTCTGTTTCAGGAGTTAAAATCGCAGCCATTCCGGTCAGCTCGGCAGCTGTTGCATTGCAAGGTAAAATCGCCGGTGTACAGGTTACTACGGTCGATGGTGCTCCGGGAGCAGATATCAACATCCGTGTACGTGGAGGAACATCTGTAACCCAAAGTAACGAACCTCTTTATATCGTCGATGGTTTCCAGGTAGACAATATCAACGATATTCCTCCTACAGATATTGCATCTATCGATGTATTAAAGGATGCGTCTATTACAGCTATCTATGGAGCCAAAGGTGGTAACGGTGTAGTTGTAGTTACCACAAAATCGGCAAAAGCCGGAAAGATCCAGGTGAGCCTCAATGCTCATCTCTCTACCAGCCAGCTTGCTAAGAAACTGGATCTGATGAATGCAGCAGAATTTGTACGTTATCAGTATGAATGGTCTGCATGTAACGGTAGCCGTTCATCAAATGCCAAATTCTTCCGCGCAAACTTCGGTAACCCGCAAGACCTTGACATGTACAACACCTTACCTACTCACGACTGGCAAGATGAAGTTATGGGAGAAAATCCGATTAACTACTCTACCAATGTCAGCATCGGAGGAGGTACTGAAAAAATGCGTTTCAACGCTTCATTAACCCAGAGTGAAGATAAAGGTATCATCATGGGTTCTGGAGTTCGCCGTACTAACCTTAACATCAAGACAGCTATTGATATCACCAAGAACCTGACTTTGCAAATCAATCCTAAGCTCTCGTTCCGTCGCGATGAAGGTGCCGGTGGTGACAATATCGGTACAGGTGGTATCATCGATGTATTGCGCTATCGTCCTACCAATGGTTTACGTGAATTCGGATACATCGACCCGTCTTATGCAGACCCGGATGAAGAAGCTCTTTTCACTTACACCAATCCTAAGAGCGATATCAGCATTAACCAGCAGAAAAAGTATTCATACAACTATACCAATGCTTTCTCTTTGGAATGGAAACCGATCAAAGGTCTGGTACTCCGTTCTGAAGCAACAATCGGATTGACTTGGAAAGACCAGTACCGTTTCTATGGTGCACTAACCAGCGAAGGTCAGAAAAACAACTCACAGCCTGTTGCCAATATTCAGAAAGACTATACATTCAAGTATATCTGGACCAATACTGCATCATACGGCTTCACACTGAAAAATGTTCATAACATCTCCTTGCTGTTAGGACAGGAAATCTATCATAGCCAAAATACCAAGAACGTACAGAAGAACCGCTATTTTCCACGTGCATTCGAAGCTGATCAGGCTTGGGCAAACATGGGATTCGGTACTCCACAGGAATCGTATACACAGCTTTCTACTCCTGACCGTACAGCTTCATTCTTCGGACAGGCAAGTTATAACTACAACCACAAATACTTGCTTTCATTGACAATGCGTGCCGATGGTTCTACCAAGTTCGCGCCAGGAAACCAGTGGGGCTACTTCCCTTCTATCTCCGGAGCGTGGGTGCTTTCTGAAGAAAACTTCCTGAATGATGTAGAATGGATCGATCAACTGAAACTTCGTGCTGCTTTCGGTCTGGCAGGTAATAACCGTATCGACAACGATATGTGGCGTTACTTATATTCTGTCAATTCTACTGGCGGTCCTGGTTTCGGAGAATCTACTCAGTTTGGTGAACAATGGTACGGCAACCAGGGAAGTACTACCTTTGCCAACAAGGATATCAAGTGGGAAACTACATTGACACGAAACCTTGCTGCCGATATCACTTTGTTTGGCGGCCGTCTGACTGTAACTCCTGAAGTTTACTGGAATACTACCAAAGATTTGCTTTACAAATCAGACATACCTTCTTCTGTAGGTTATATCAGCCAGATGCAGAACATCGGTCAGGTAACAAACAAAGGTATCGAGTTGAGTATATCAGGCGATATCCTCAGAGGTAGAGATTATGTACTTTCTGCCAACCTTTCTCTTGGTATGAACAAAATGAAAGTAGACAAACTGAACGGTACCGACAATGTTATCTGGGACCAGAACAACCGCTGGAAATCAAGCTACAATGACTACTGTCTGAAAGTAGGCGACCAGGTAGGTCTGATCTACGGTTTCGTTTACGACGGACTGTACTCGATGGATGAATTCTATTTCGACCCGACAAATAACCTTCAGGCTCTGCCTTGGGGATCGACAGCTGCCGAAAACGGAACATCTAAAGACGCTCCGCTGGTAGATGAAAATGGAGTAGAACATCCTAAGACAGTCATCAACGAAGTATCAGGAAACTCTAACTCAGGTATTGCTACTCTTCCTGGAAAAATCAAATTCAAAGATTTGAATGGTGACGGCAAAATTACAGAAGACGACCGTACTGTCATTGGTAATACCAATCCGAAAGTACAGGGAGGATTTGGCGTAAGCGGACAATGGAAGAACTTCGACTTCGCCATGAACTTCAACTTTATGCTCGACTTCGATGTAAACAATGCAACAGCTTATCAGCTTTCTTCATCAGAAGGCAACGATAAAAAGTTCTATAATGTACTCGGTACATTTGCCGACAACGGATGGAGATATACTCGTGATGGCGACGGTGAATGTATGTACAAATGTTATTTCATCGATGGTTCTATCGACATGTACCGTCAGCTGAACGAAGGCAGAACACTTTGGAACCCAACCGATGTAACTCAGAAGATCACTCATTCTTACTTCATCGAAGATGGTTCATTCGTTCGTTGCCAGGACTTGACTATCGGTTACACACTGCCAGAAAAGCTGACATCAAAAATGGGTATTTCAAAAGCTCGTTTCTATGTTTCAGCATCCAATCTGTTTATCATTACCGGATATTCTGGTTACGACCCGGAAGTAGATATTCAGACAGGTCTGACTTGCGGTATGGACTACAACCGCTACCCACGTAGCCGCAGCTTCGTATTTGGAACAAATATCACCTTTTAAAACTTGAAAGTACATGAAACTCAAAAATATATTAGTCATAGGCTTGACTTCTCTGACATTGGCATCATGCAATGATTTTTTGGATGTCGAATCCCCGTCAAGCTACAGCGAAGAGTTCGTTTTCAGCCAGAAAACAGAAATCAACCGCGCACTTAATGGAGTATATGCATCTATCCTTGTAAACGATTTGTATGGAAAAGCTTTCCAGAGAAGCTTCATCCTCAACAGCGATGTAGAAATGATGATAAGCAGTACAAACGTAGCTACCCACAACAGTTATGCACGCTTCGACTGCGATGATCAGGGTAGCGAAATCAACAAGTACTGGCAAGCTGCATACAAAGCTATCGAAGATGCCAACCGTTTTATATACAATCTGGAAAACAGCCCGCTTTACAATGAAGAAGACGCTGAAATCATGCAGATGATGGGAGAAGCCAAATGTATCCGTGCTATGGTCTACCATGACATGGTCGTTATGTTCGGAGATATTCCTTTCACTTTCCGTCCGGCTTCACAACTGGGAGGTGATTACGTCATTCCTATCATGGACCGTAAAGAAATACAAGACAATCTGATAAATGACCTGAAGGCTATCGCTCCTAAAATGAGTTCATCCGCTTCTGTCACTGTAGAACGTGCTTCACAGGAATTTGCATACGCCCTCATCGCACGTATTGCACTTACAGCAGGAGGATATTCACTCCATCCGGATAAAAACAATCCTAAAAGCTACGGTGTCATGAGCCGTCCGGAAAATTATCAGGACTACTACCGTATTGCCAAGGAATATACCAATCTGGTTATCTCGTCAGGTTCTCACTCCATAGGAACTTCTTATAAAGATGTATTCCTGAAAGAAAGTAATTTCGAACTAATCAGCAAGGGAGATCCTATTTTCGAAATACCTTTCGCTAAAGAATCAACAGGCGAAACTGGAAATATCCAGGGTCCTACCTCTACAGCCAATGAAGGACAGACACTTGGTAAGAACGTATGGGGAGCAGCCGACGGAAACGGCAGACTGAATGCATTCTACCGCTACTCATTCGATGAAAAAGACAAACGCCGTGATTTCGTCAACGGACTCTGGTATTACGGAAACAGTACAAACAATGTCAGTCAAGATTCCTGCCTGATCCGTTCAGACTACACCGTACACAACAACAAATGGTCTAAACTATGGGCCAATGCCGGACAATTCCTTAATACAAGTTCAGGAAGTACAGGTATCAACTTCCCTTACATGCGCTATGCCGATGTCTTGCTGATGAATGCCGAAGCTATCAACGAACTGGAAGGTCCGACTAAAGAAGCCCAAGAGTCACTCCGTCAGGTACGTAGCCGTGCCTTCGACGATCAGGGTGCTGTCAATACTTACGTTACCAATGCAGCTTCTTCGAAAGAGAAATTCCTCCAGGCCGTACTGGACGAACGTAAATGGGAGTTTGCAGGTGAAAACATCCGCTGGCGCGACCTTGTACGTAACAACCTGTACAGTCAGGAAGTAGTATACAGCTTCTTACGTTACCTGTCGGTTGCCATGTCAAACGCCGGTACATATACCGGATTTGAAGATGATATAGCCGAACACGACGGAAGCAATTATCTGGACGAACTGCCAGAATATATGTATTACCATGTACTTCCTCAGAGTGCAGAATGGCGTGTAGATCCCAGTCAGGTATATGGTTATCCATACCCGAACACCACACTGGACATCCTCTATATTTACAATCCTTACAAATCGGCAAGCCAGCCGGCAACAGCTCTTACCGCTATCGATGGAAAAACATGGGAATCAGCCGAATTCTATCAGTGGAGTAGCGATTCTGAGCCAACCAACCAATGTAAATATTCATTCTATGGATATATCCGCCACACAGAACAAGGTACTATAGTATTGGTAAAAGACGGAACAGAAGTTCCATTGGAAGGCAACAGCGTTCCTTCAGTCAGCGCATTGCCTCCGGTACGTTACATTCTGCCTTATCCAAATGCAGCTATCCAGCGTTCTGCCGGAGCCTATAAGAACTATTATGGATATTAATAACAACACTCAAAAAAGATTACCATGAAAAAACTATTTCTATATTCCTTAATGCTATCATCTGTGCTTTCATTCAGCTCATGCTCTGACGAAGATGAAAGTTTTGGAGCGTCACTAGACCGGGAATGGATGACAATGTTCATCTGCGACAACAACAGAGGCAAGGGAGATGACTACGCATACAACTGTAAGGCAGAAGGTCCTAACGGAAACGATATTCATCTGTACTGGTACGGTGTAAATGACTGTGCCGGATACCAGATTCGCCAGGCACTCCAGCCTAATGTGTCAAACGGAGCTGATGCATGGGGAACATCTGCTGAAAACGGCTTACTGCTACTCGACACAATTGTGGGTCCCGACGTACTCGATCTGGTTATCAAAGACCAGCAGTACTCTACCGATTTCCGTTTTGCCATTCGTGTATTGTCGAAGAAAGATGACAATATAACCGACTTCTCACATGCATCCAAATGGTACGGACACGGCGATGGAAGACAATGGGCTGAATTTCTCGGTATTACTACAGCCGACCGTTATGCTACTCCATTCTGTGTATATGTCGACGGTTCAAAAACGACTGAAACAACCATGCGTGTCATGCTGAACCGTAATTTTGATGTAGTATCCGAAGGTGTATCCGAAGATGACAAAGCCATCTATCGTGAAAAATTTGAGCTGGATGCCAACAACAACTTCGTTTACCAGTGGCTGGAAGTAGCTCCTTCACCCAACAATCCGGAATCTACAGTAAACGAAAAATGGAAAAACTATAAACTCACAGAAGAAGACTTTGCAAGAGGTTATGTAGATATCGACGGACTTCAGAAAAACTCAGTATATGTCATCAACGTACGCAATGAAAGCGTCAAGGTAAAATGGGATGCATATTACAATACCTATTCTGCACGTTCCGACGGTGAACCGGGAGAACCTATCCTTGTTACTCACGAACTGACAGCTCCAAGCCGTGACTACTTCGATACAGAAGAAGCTTACCAGACAGCTCTCGAACAACACGAAGTTGCACTGAAATATGACGCAATGCGTATCGACTTCATGCTGACCGACTTTATCTCGGATGTTAATCTGGCAGAAGGACAAACATACTATCTGGAAGGTGGAAAAACTTACTGTATGTTCAATAACCTGACAACCTGTAAAGGATTCATCCTCCGTACAAATCCGGAAGATGTAGCTGCTGGTAAACGTGCAAAAGTATTGCTTGGAGGTATGCATACAACAGGAACAAATGTCAACTCAATGAACCTGATGTTTGGTCGTCAACCACAAGCCGGAGAAGGTGGAGAAATCTACATGAAGATGCTTGAGTTCTATGACATCGATTTCGACTGTCCGCTTGCCCTCAACTATGGTGATAATATAGCTGGAGTTGGTTCTACTACAGGTAACTACTTCATCAATATGTTCTCTAACGGAATGGCAGTACACTTGGAAAACTTTGTTATCAAGAACTGTACATTCAAGAGACTTGTCCGTGGATTTATCCGTGAACAAGGACCTAACTACAAAATCTGGGATCATGTATTGATTGAAGACAACCAGTTCTTCGACTGTGGATACTACAGCAACGGAGCCGGAGGTTATCCTTGGATTGCTGGTTCGGGCAACAATGCCAACTCTAACCTTTACAAAGATTTTGTTGTTCGCGGAAATACATTCTACGATTGCCCGTTCCCGTCATTCTTCAATGAAACCAAACAGGCTAACTGGAAGGGCGGAGCATGGAATATCACATTCGAAAACAATACGCTGGTCAACTGGAATACCCGTGCTGCCGGTAATATTTTCAACATGCGTAATATTCCTGACGGAAGTACCTATACCGTAAGAAATAACCTGATTATCCTGACCAAGCAAGATGGCGATGCCCGTAACATGATTATGGCAGGAGCTGATATCCGTAAGACTATGACTTTGCCAGACGGATCTGCCGGACATGTCACACTGAACTTTGAGAATAACTATTCTACAAATACTTTCCTCAGCAACGGACAGATATTCAGTAATAACCCATGGACTGCAACCAAGAACAACTTCGGTAGTCTGGTCAACGTTGGTTCTGCAACCCTGAACGGTTCTCTGGAAGTTCTGGTAGACGACATCTCACCGCTGGAACTGATGATTGCTCCTAACCCACCTCACAAAGCTGCAACTAACAGTGACCGCTACATGCACCGTGCAGATGCATTGGACGGAACAGGTGGTGAACATGGTGTGAACCTGTACTACAGACAAGATAGTAAGGTATTGAATTCTAAGATTTACCAGCTGGGTATCGGTGCTCCAAAATGGAGAAACGGCCAGAAATAAGTCTGTAAAAAGAAATCTCAGAATCATTAAAGTCATATTCTGAAACCCAAAGCCCTACCATTACCCCGAAAAGGAGTCTTGATAGGGCTTTTTTATGTTCATCTTCTACACTGGCTATTGCCCGATAACAGTCAGCGCATCCTCAATACATTATTCCACAGCTGCCACCTAACAGTCGGGTAATAAGGGATAACTTTTTTTTATGGTAGATTCTCTTGAATATATTGTACCTTTGTAATGGAAAAAATCAAATAAACCATTACCACTATGTATAAATCAATTATTCGTCCCTGCCTGTTCCGTATCGACGCCGAAAAAATCCATGATCAGATTATAACCCTGCTTCATATATATCGCCATCTGGGACCAATAAGAAGCCTGACCCGCTCACTGTTTCATCCCAAGGCTGTTCCCTTCCAATGGCAAAATCTGAACTTCAGCAACCGTGTAGGATTGTCAGCCGGATTCGATAAAGAAGCAAACTGTTTCGATGAACTGAGTGACCTGGGCTTCGGATTTATAGAAGCGGGAACGGTTACTCCACACAAAGTCGATGGAAATCCTTCTCCACGTATATTCCGGTTACCTAAAGACCATGCTCTCATTTCACGTACCGGATTCAACAATCCCGGAAAAGAAATGGTATTACAGAATCTGAGGCAGAAACAAAACGGGAAATATATATTGGGAGTCAATATCAATACCAATTATCCTGCCGACGAAGAGCTGGCTAGAGCAGAAATTACAGATCTGTACAGCACTTTCAGCGAATATGCCGATTATTATACAATCAACTGGGGAAGCATTGCTCCAGAAATCCTCAGTTCCGTACTGATTGCAGCAGCAGACAAAAAGAAGCAGATTGGCAAACCTATATTTCTGAAGCTTCCGGCTGATGTACCTATAGAAAAGCTGGACGATATTATCAGCTTTGCCCGCCAGCATCATATCGACGGATTTATCGCAACCGGTCCGTCACAAGACCGCTCCTTGCTTATTCATTCTTCTCAAGCTGAAGTCACTCACGTAGGTGCCGGAGGAATCAGCGGACTACCGATTATTTATAAATCAATAGAGGTTGTCAGATATCTTTCTGCACATACTCCTAAAGAAATGCTCATTATCGGAGCAGGAGGAGTCATGACTCCAGCAGAAGCAACCAGCATGCTGAATGCCGGAGCACATCTGGTACAGATTTACTCAGCGTTCATCTACGAAGGACCCTTTGTCGTAAAACGTATTGCAGAAGCATGCAAATAAACAAGTGTTTGATATAAAAAGAAAATAGACCGCTCCAATCGGAACGGTCTATTTTCTTTTTATATCATTAAAACGTAACGTATTACTTTTTAATAAAATATACTACAGTCGGAAGATGGTCGCTATATCCGTTCATCCATCTGCCTCCAGCCTGCGTACGCAAAGGATAGCCTTTGTATTTTCCATCCGCTTGTATCAGGTAATCACGCTTGAATATTTCATGAGTGAAGTAACTCAGCTTTTTATAGCGTTTATTCAGGAAATTGCCAGTAAAAACAATCTGGTCGAACAAATTCCATTTACCTCTATACTTTAATGTACCATCGCCTCCGGCAAGCGTATTCCACCAAGGATTATATAAATCTTTCTTCTTCACATCTTTCATTTCACGCTTTGCTCCCAAGGCTTCTGCCATACTTTTATCCATAGGATCATCGTTCATGTCGCCCATGATTACAATCTTGATTTTCGAATCCAGACGTTGCAGCGAATCCTTCAGTGCACGTACCTGCATACCTGCACGCTCACGAGCCGGAGATTCAGCTCCACGCGACGGCCAGTGATTTACAATAAAAGCCACACGTTCGCCAGCCAGTTTACCGTCAGCAATCAGAAAACCGCGTGTCGGACGATCTGTCGGTTGAGCCAATACATAAGGAACCAGTTTGGTAGCTGTCACTGTATACAGTTTCGGGTTGTAAAAGAAAGCACAGTCCACACCTCTTTCGTCCGGTCCCTCATAATGAATAATCTCATACCCGCGATCGGCCAGTGCCGGCTGTTTCAGCAAATCTTCCAGCACATGACGGTTTTCCACCTCAGCCATGCCTATTACCGCAGCCCCGTCAGGTGTCTTGTCGGTAGCCAGCGATCCAAGTACCGTCGACATATTTTTCAGTTTCGACTGATATTTCTTATCGTCCCATTTATTTCTTCCGTCGGGCAGATATTCATAATCTTTCTTACCCTCATCGTGCTTCGTATCAAACAAATTTTCGAGGTTATAAAAGGCAACTCCGTAAACCGTACCTTTCTGCTCTTGAGCATAGCCCGCTATTACCAGACATGCCCAGAAAAACGCAAACAGATATTTTTTCATATATGTGCCTCCTGTTACCATGCCCAGTCATTCAGGTTACAAGCAGCCTCTACCTCATTTTCAAGTACATCAGGCAAATTACAGAAGAAATCAATGCCTGTTTCTTCTTCCAGTTTGTCTACAGAAACCACATATTCTTTCAGTTCGTCAGACGAAGGATTTTCGGTCATACCTTCTTTATGAGGTACCAGGAAAGCAATAGCATGGAATACATCGTCTTTCTGGCTCAGAACAGCCATAAAGTAATATTCCGGACAAGCCAGTCCGTGTATAGTAAATCCGTTTGCGTCTGTTGTAGGAGTACCACCATTAACTGTAGTACCTTTGAAGTTTTTCAGCAGCTTATTCAGCGTACCACCTTTTGTAACATACACCTTATCGTATACACCATCGGCTGTAGAACGTCCCCATGTCTGTACACGAGCCTCCAGCTTACGCCAGAAACCACCATTGAAATCATTCAACTGAGGTGACATATTACTGTAATAGAAAGTCTGTTCGTTAGCTTCTTTCAGATAAACACGGTCTTCCGAAGCGCACAGGTGTCCCCTATCAAAACCGTCGTTCTTATGATCGCTTTCCTGAACTTGCATTTCTGCCGGAAGCTTCGGATCTACGGACCAGGCATCTGTACGTTTCACATTATCAGCCGAAGTTGTAGTATCGAACGTAAAAGCTACCCAGTTGGCATGACGTTTTGTATTATCCCATTCTAATGCATAGTTCAGAATCTGTACTCCGTCCATTGTTACATAATGATCGGCGTATACATTCTGGTCATTCAAATGAGGAATTTCATAACCGGTTACCGAAACATTATCATAACCAGTATTTGCATTGACATTATCGTTCGGACGTTCTTCGGTCTGGTCGGTAACGACATACTCAATCGTTACATTATTTCCATTAATATCAGATACACGGAATTTTACAAAACGATATACCGTTGAAGCAGCATAGCGAGCCCAGTAAGCCGCACCAGCTGTTACAGTAGCATCCGACTGCCATTCTACATTTGCAGGAACAGTTGTCATTTCATCCAGACGTGCAGCTGCTACCTGGGTAAAACTGTAAGCGTTTCCGGCAAACTTTTTATCCTGTATATAAAACGGAGAATCAAATCCTTCCGGTTGGAATACAGAAAAGCCTAATGCAGCATTTTCGTATCCTTTCAGAACAAGTGTAGATGCTCCTTCCTGAGTTGTCTGTACATAACCATTAGGTATGGTATTCTGATCATCACAACCGACATTGAACAAAGCCAGTGCCAGTCCTAAAATAAATAAATGTTTTTTCATGACTAAACCTGTTAGATTTCGTTAGTAAAGAGAAAAATATCCGCCGGTTCTCACCCTTCGGCAGAGAAAGAACCAGCGGATATACATTATAAAATTATTCTGCTTCGTTTACCAGAACATTCTTAATTTCCCAAGTAGGAGCAGCACTGCTTGTGCTCTTGTAAACAAAGGCAATACGGATAACCTGACCAACATATGCGCTCAAGCTATAAGGACCTACTTTGTAGAAGTCCCAACTCTGTCCGTCAGACCACTGTGTTTCATCAACTTCAACGGTTTCCCATGTACAAGATTCTACATCGTCTATATAATCAGTAGAAACTTTTACCATCATGTATTCAGAAAGCGGATTACCGTTCAGGAACTTATGAGCTTCTTCGAATGACAGCTGAGGTGTCATAGCTTCCGACAAATCGATAGCCGGAGTCAGCAGCCAGCTTTCAGTTTCATTGTTCGTATTGTTCATAAACGCTGAAGCCTTCCATCCATAGCTTGCATCACTCTTCCATACATAACTTACACCTGTCAGTGCAATATCCTGTACGGTAAATCCTCCGTCATTGCCACCAGTCAGCGCTTCGTCCAGATAAACACCAGCCTGTGCTGTATATGTACCGTCGGCAGCTTTTTCGAAGATAGTAGTACGTGTAGAGTATGCAGTAGAAGCCGCCCATGTACCGTTCAGTGTATATTCTTCAACAATCGGGTTACTGTCGGCAGTCTTCTTATAGACTACAGCTACCTGTTCTCCCTTCACTGCGTACGGGAACTTCTGTGCCAGATAAACCGGGAAGATAATAGACGGTTTAGAAACATAGTCAGTACCAATTTCAGCGTAGAGCTTCGGATCAGCAACTAATACATTAACGTCTTCTTTAGCATATTCAGCCCATGTACCATTAGTGTAGACATACAATGCAGCAGTATTAGCATAAGCACCCGAAGCACGTGTCATGCGCATCATAGCCGCAGCCACTTCGTTTTCAGGAACTTCCTTAAACAGACATACATCCCAATATTTTGCATCTTTTTCTTTCACCAAAGTATTTTTCAGTTCCACAGTCGGAGCGCACTTGTCTGTACTCTTATAACCGTATGAAATCACGATTTTCTGTCCTTTAAACTGGCTCAGGTCGATAGACTGATCAGTAAAGCTCCACGAGCTACCCACCTTCGATGCATCGTAAGTCAGGTCTGTCCAGGTAGCACCTGCCACATCACCCGTATAATTAGAAGAAACTCTCACAGTGAAGAAATCGGTAGCCAGATTTTCTCTCAAATGATTAATAGCCAGATTAAAATTCAGTACCGGAGCTGTAGCTTTCGAAAGATCGATTTCTGAAGATACCACATAACTTTCAGACGGCAGATTCTTTTTGTTTACGAAAGCAGAGCCTTTATAGTAACCATAAGAGTCATCGATTTTCCACACATATTTAGAACCTTCCGGCAGCGTCACATCCTTGATGGTGAATTTGTCGCTCTCCTTGTTCATCGGATCTGAGAAATAAGTATATTTAGAGTCTGCATAACATCCATAAGAATATGAATCTTTATACAAAGTCAATTTTACAGTTTTATTTCTCGCTATATTCTTCAATGCAAATGTACCATCAGAATTTGGTGAAATAGACCATTCTCCAGCCTCAGCCGGTTTAGAAGAACTAACATAAAAACCATCAAAAGTTGCATTCTGATACAAATATTGTCCCCATGCATTTTTCAAAGTATAGCCATTCTCCGTTGCCTCAATTGCTATTACCTGTTCAGCACCATCATCCTGAGATATTACACCACTTTCAGATACAGTTATAGGATCCGGATACATATATGCAGATTCCTTACCTTCGTTACTCAGCTTTCCGAACGGATAGTAGTTACCGTCGTCAGCCTTGGCAGCTATCACATAATTACCTCCCTCACCATCGAATGAAGTCACCTTCTGGTATACCATCGGAACAACTGAACCACCGCCAGCACTTGGTTCAAATTCAGAATATGCATAATTCACAGCTACCATATCTCCTTCGGCAGGATTGCTCATAGCACCAGCCAGCACTTCCGGAAGTTTCTTCATCGTAGACGGAGAAAGGTAGGTAGCCGTAGCAGTTTCTGCCCATACCTTTTTATAATCAGCATTCGAAAGCGTATACTCTTTCAGATTCTTGAAGTCGGCCAAATAGGTAGACGGAGCTTTATACATGTTATATGAAACAGAAAAACGAGATCCGGCATCAGCCTGCTGATATTTTTCTGTAATAAAAGCTGGCAGGAACCATTCTGCTTCCGTTTTGTCTGCAAAATATCTGTTTTTACCAATTGCTTCAAGAGCAGCTACATATGTACCGTTTTCAGGATCTTTCGACAAAGCGATTTCCTTATTGGTTGCATTATTGGCAACTGTCGCATAATCTGCTGCAGCCAATTTGATAGCGACTCCCTTCTTGACATCCGAAATCTGAGAGCCGAGGTTAAACTGGTCATTGTAATCTTCACATGCAGTCAGTGAAGCTAACAATGCTGTAGATATAAATAATATTTTTTTCATAAATTCTTTTCTTTAAAACAGGTGATTAGAAATTAACTCTCAGTCTTAGACTATATGTACGTCCGAAAGCATAGTAACAGTAGATAGTTTCTTCCGAAACAACACCTGATTTAGGATTATATGCCTTAGAGATGTACTGGTAGTCAAGTAAGTTATTTACATTTCCTGACAATGTAGCATCCAGTTTGCCCAGTTTGAAACGATAAGAAGCATTCATATCGATCTGGCTTGCTGCAGGTACTTTCCATGGTTCAGCAATACTGATTTCCTCTTCCAGTTTCAAATTGCTTCCGCTGAATGAATAGTAAGCATAGTTACGTCCGTAATAAGTCCAGTCAGCACCAACACGGATAGACTTGCCAATCTTGAAAGTTGCACCCAATGCAGCAGTAGTCTGTGCAGAACCACCCACACGTACACCCTTCAGGTTGATAGAAGCCGACACATGATCGGGAGCACCGATTCCGCTTGCCTGAGTACCGTCTTTCTTCAGCGGCATACCCTTGTCATCGTAAGCATAACCGGTAGCATTGCTGTCCCATTTCCAATCACCCAAAGAGAACATACCTGTAATATCCAACCATTTTACCGGAGTAACCTTCACATCCAGTTCCACACCTTTATGCAAGGCATTTACACCAGTCATGTTCATATAGTATTCAGCCTGATTATCCAGCTGACCAGATTTAGTCATCGCCTTATCCAGCCATTTGGTCCAGTAAGCATTGACATTAGCAGTCAACCAGCTGTTGCGGAAACCATAACCCAATTCGAAAGAAAGTACTTTTTCATTCTTAGCATCCTTGTTGATGGCATGACTTGCATTCGCCTGCATGAAGGCACCATAAGAGAATTTAGGCGCACGGCTGATATAACCCAAGTTGAAGAAAACGTTATGATTTTCAGTAATGTTGTAGTTAGCTCCACCTTTTGCAGTAAATCCGAGGAAGCTAACTTTATCTGATTTAGCATGAGCTTTGTCGTAGAACAAGCGGTCGTAACGCCAATAAGTAGTATTCGACAATGAACCGGCAACGAAAGCCGAAAGTTTGTCTTTATTGAATTCGCTCTGGAAGAAAGCACCTTCCTGCATTACATGTCCGTCATAATCACGGTAAACTACATCACCAACACCCAGCTTTTCATATTTCCACATCGGATCGGCAGCCGCGATATTATTTTCAGCCAACACATCACCACGAGTAGAGTCCATGAAATACTGACCACCGTACAAGTCCGAAATTTCATTGGTATGAGTTCCCTTGTAATAACGGAAGTCTACACCACCATAGAAGTCGATGTACTTACCGAACTTAGTGGTATAAGTCGACAGCAAACCATACCAGTTGTGATAGTTCTTTGACAAGCTCATGGCAAGCATAGAACCATATTCACTTTCCGCGTTGATATCCTGGATAGCTCCATAGTCGAATGTACCATCAGGATTACGGAACTTAGTCTGAAGCACACCATAGTTGGCACCTTTCCAATCCTGATAAGAATATCTGTAATATTCGTTACCTTGTCCGGAATAACCATAACCACGTCCGATAGAAACATAAGCAACAGTACTCAAAGAAGATTTGTCATCAATCTGCCACTGATGATTCAAGCTGATCTGCGGTTTGTGGTAAGAGTTGTACTCACTGGTTCTGCGACGACCTTCGTTGTCAAAACCGTAAGTTGAATTATATTTATAATTCTTAATGCCATACACTTCTTCAGTCATTTTCCAGTCAGCAATTGTCAAAGCGCCATTACGCTGATAGTGTGTTTGAGGAGCACCAAATACTGTAAACGACAGCTGATGAGCGTCATTCAATCGTTTTGAGACATTCAGGAAGTAGTTGTAGCCTTCAAAGTCAAGTCCTTGAGCATATCCGTTACCCCAGTTCTTAGAACCCAGCAAAGTCATAGCCCATCCTGATTTAGTAAGACCAGTAGAAACACTGAACAAGATTTTGTTCATACCATCGTTACCCAAAGAATACGATACTGTACCACCTTTCTTGCTTTCCAGACTCTGAGTAATGATATTGATAGTACCTCCCACAGAAGGAGCAGAAACTTTTGAAGCACCTAATCCACGCTGCGTCTGCATTGTACGAGTCACGTCAGTCAGTCCTGACCAGTTAGACCAGTAAACGCCTCCCCATTCCATATCGTTCATCGGCACACCATTTACCATCACAGCAATATTCTCATTACCGAATCCACGCATATAGATTTCAGAGTCACCGTAACCACCACCATCTTTATTGGCATGCACACCCGGAGTAGATTTCAGGATTTCAGGAAATTCCTGAGTACCCAGTTTTTCTTCGATGAAGTCCATTGCCACGCTTGATACGGCAACAGGAGTTTTACGTGCTACTGCAATAGAAGAAGTTACTACGACATCATTCAGTACATGTGAATCGGCCTCCATCGAAACTGTACCCAAATCCACAGTACCCTTCTGAGTTATTTTCATTGTTTTGGTCTTATAGCCCAAATACTTAAATTCGACAGTAGTTCCCGATGTTGTAATTTTCAACGAGAACACTCCGTCGATATCGGTTACAGAACCTTCAGTAGAACCTTTTACGGAAACCGTTGCCCCGATAAGAGGCTCATTACTTTCCGCATCTACAATCTTGCCTTTCAATGTAGCCTGAGCTACTGCAGTGGCTGTACCAAAAATTACAAGCACCGCAAACAATAGAAAATGCTTCAATTGATTTTTCATACGTTTTCTTAAATTGTTTTTGTGTTATTAATAAATCAGAAACAAATATACTAAAAAAAAATTAAAAAATCAGCATAAAAATTCAACTTTGTCAACACATTAACTTGTTTATGTTAATTATTCTATCAGCTTTCCAGACAGAATATTCAAGTAAAGCCAACTTATCCTTTTTATAACAAAACAGTATCACACTTAAACATGCAAAATCCCTTGCAAATTCAAACAACAATACACAAAACAACTAGCAAATTATCAGAAAGTCCAAATTTTAATCGGAATGTCACACACCTGCCGTACTTGCGATTTTAGCAAGTTTCCTATAACACAAAAAGCAGGCGGACCACTAGTGTACCCAAAAGGTAGCATACCTACCACACTTATTTACAAGCTATTACAAGCTCCTACGGGCCACAACAGCACCACTAGTGTTGCCACCCTTTCCTATTATATATTAAAAGAAAGAGTAAAAGCAAGGGAAGTTTTTTCCGAAAAAACTTCAACCGGATTTTTTTTAAGAATTCGTCAGATCGTTTTTAACACTTCAAAGCATACTGTAAATCTCCTGCAAGAATACGATATATTTTGTACAAAGCATTTCTCTATTCGTACATAAATTAGAGAAAAGTTCGGCAAGTTTTCGCTAAAACACCAGCATTTTTCATTTTCAAAGACCACACAGCCACTAAAGAAAGACATCCAAACATGAGGAAAACAGTCCGGTTTTTAGTATCTTTGCAAAGATAAGCAATCAATCGGAATAAAAAATCATGGCGAAAGAAAAAACCGTATATGTGTGTACCAACTGCGGACAGGAATCTCCCAAATGGGCAGGCAAGTGTCCGTCGTGCGGACAGTGGAATACGTTTGTAGAGGAAGTGGTACGCAAGGAAATGCCCGTAGCCAAGCATGTGGCACACGGTATCGAATCGGTGCGTTCGAAACCCCAACGACTGCACGAGATTACCTCAGGCGAAGAACAGCGCATCGACATGGGCGACGACGAGCTGAACCGCGTACTGGGAGGCGGACTGGTAGAGGGCTCGCTTACGCTGATAGGCGGTGAACCGGGTATCGGAAAGTCGACGCTGGTACTTCAGACAGTGCTCCGCCTCACGGACAAGAAGGTGCTGTATATCTCGGGCGAAGAAAGCGCACGGCAGCTGAAATTGCGCGCCGACCGTATCCCCCATCCTGAAGCAAACAACCTGCTGATAGCGTGCGAAACGTCGCTGGAACAGATTTTCACAAACATCAAGAATACGGCTCCCGATCTGGTCATCATCGACTCGATACAGACCATCTCGACGGAAAACATCGACTCGTCGCCGGGCAGCATCGTACAAGTGCGCGAGTGTTCGGCTTCTATTCTGAAATTCGCCAAAGAAACAGGAACACCGGTTATTCTGATCGGTCATATCAACAAAGAAGGCAGCATTGCCGGACCGAAGGTGCTGGAGCACATTGTCGACACGGTGCTTCAGTTCGAGGGCGACCAGCACTACATGTACCGCATCCTGCGGAGTATCAAGAACCGCTTCGGAAGTACGGCGGAACTGGGTATCTACGAAATGCGGCAGGACGGACTGCGGCAGGTGAGCAACCCTTCGGAACTGCTGCTTACGCAAGATCATGAGGGTATGAGCGGCATTGCCATCGCCTGTGCGGTAGAGGGTATCCGTCCGTTTCTCATCGAGGTACAGGCGCTGGTGAGTACGGCGGCGTACGGCATGCCCCAGCGCTCGGCTACGGGATTCGACCTGCGACGCATGAACATGCTGCTGGCGGTACTGGAGAAGCGTGTAGGATTCAAACTGGCGCAGAAGGATGTCTTTCTGAACATCGCAGGAGGGCTGAAGGTGAACGATCCGGCCATCGACCTGGCGGTAATCAGTGCCATTCTGTCGAGCAACATGGATACGGAAATCGAAGCGGGCGTATGCATGGCAGGTGAAGTGGGACTGAGCGGAGAAATCCGTCCCGTAAACCGTATCGAGCAACGCATCAGTGAGGCCGAGAAACTGGGATTCACACGGATGCTCGTACCCAAGCATAACCTACAGGGACTGGACCGCAAGAAGATTAAGATTGAACTGGTTCCCGTGCGCAAGGTGGAAGAAGCTTTCCGACAGCTGTTCGGATAAAAGAGTGCAAAAAACAACATACAAGTCATGACGCAGAATGAAGAATTGGACAAGATTTTCTTTGTGACTTTCTGCATGGAACAGTACAAGCATGAGCACAATATGACAGGAAAAGAGGTTGCCGACCTTTTCTCCCAACAAGGAGCATTGACTTATCTGGAAGAAAATTTCGAAATTCTCCACACACAAAGCCGCCAGTGACTGATGGAGGAAATCAACCATCAAGGAGGTACATCTATGAATCTGGAAGTGACAGATAATAACCTGTATTTGTTTTTACCCGGCAAGATAGCCCGGATGATACAGATTTGCCCTGTTACGCTTTTACCGTTCTGATACATACCGCCGTCTTACAGACCAGTCAACCAAACTGTGGCATTATGGTCCCACAGCCGTATGAAGAATTCATGGAAGAAGAAAACGTAAACAAGAACAACCAGTTATGATACAAGAATATCAGTTAAGAGTTCTGCCCGAGCAGGCAGCCAGCGAACAACATATCAAGCAATACGTGAGCCGTGAAAAGGGGCTCGACATTCGTACCATACACGCCGTACGGGTACTGAAACGGAGCATCGACGCCCGCCAGCGGACGATTTACGTAAACCTGAAGGTACAGGTGTTCATCAACGAAACGCCTACCGAGGAGGAGTTTGTACGGACGGAATACCGCAACGTGGAGGGAAAGCCTCAGGTGGTTGTGGTGGGAGCCGGACCGGGCGGTCTGTTTGCTGCCCTGCGTCTGATAGAGCTGGGACTGCGTCCGGTGGTGGTGGAGCGCGGAAAGAACGTGCGCGACCGCAAGACGGACCTTGCCCGCATCAGCCGTGAACACAAGGTGGACCCGGAATCGAACTACAGTTTCGGTGAAGGAGGTGCGGGAGCTTACTCCGACGGCAAGCTGTATACGCGCAGCAAGAAGCGTGGCAGCGTGGACAAGATTCTGAACGTGTTCTGCCAGCACGGAGCAAGCACATCTATCCTGATAGACGCGCATCCGCACATCGGAACCGACAAGTTGCCGAGGGTGATTGAAAACATGCGAAACACCATCCTCGCCTGTGGCGGAGAGGTGCACTTCCAGACACGCATGGATGCCCTGCTCATCAAGGACAACAAGGTAGCAGGCATTGAAACGAATACGGGAAAGACTTTCCACGGTCCGGTGATTCTGGCTACAGGACATTCGGCACGCGACGTATACCGCTGGTTGTATGCCAACGGGGTGACCATCGAACCCAAGGGTATCGCCGTAGGGGTACGTCTGGAGCATCCGTCGATGCTGATCGACCAGATTCAGTACCACAACAAGAACGGACGCGGAAAGTATCTGCCGGCAGCCGAATACAGCTTCGTGCAGCAGGTAGAAGGCAGAGGGGTGTACAGCTTCTGCATGTGTCCGGGAGGATTTGTGGTTCCGGCAGCCAGCGGACCTCACCAGCTGGTGGTAAACGGCATGAGTCCCAGCAACCGTGGCACGAAGTGGAGCAACTCCGGCATGGTGGTAGAATTGCGTCCCGAAGACCTGCTCCTGCCCGACTTGCAGCTTCAGGAGTGTGAAACCATTCAGGGTTCGGCAGAAGCGCAGACCGAAGAACTGATTGCCCGTTCGGGAAAACTGCCCGAGGGAAGCGTACATACACTGGCTGTAATGCACTTTCAGGAGAAACTGGAGCAACTCTGCTGGCAGCAGGGTAACATGCGGCAGACGGCTCCTTCGCAGCGTATGGCGGACTTCATCAACCGGAAAATCAGCTACGACCTGCCCGATACCTCGTACAGCCCGGGACTGGTTTCTTCGCCGCTTCACTTCTGGATGCCGAAATTCATCAGCAGCCGACTGAGCCGGGGCTTCCAGTTGTTCGGCAAGAGCTCGCACGGCTTCCTGACCAACGAGGCAGTGATGATTGCCGTAGAAACACGTACTTCGGCCCCTATCCGCATCGTACGCGACAATGAAACCTTGCAGCACGTCACCGTAGAGGGACTGTTCCCCTGCGGAGAAGGAGCGGGATATGCCGGCGGAATCGTGTCGGCAGGTGTAGACGGCGAACGGTGTGCCGATGCCGTAGCGGCGTACTTGCAAAAATGATTCTAATCCTCCAACAACCTATCAACCAAGATGCAACATATCCCTGAAATAGCAATCGTAGAACAGAATACGCTGACAGCATTGGGCTTGCAGACCATTCTGGAAGAGCTTATCCCCGTAGCGACCATCCGTACGTTTCCGTCGTTCGCCAGACTGATAGACGATACGCCGGATATGTACAGCCATTATTTTGTTTCGGCACAGACATACTTCGAGCATACGTCGTTCTTTCTGGCACGCCGTCCGAAGACTATCGTGCTGGCGGCAGGCGAACAGCCTTCACTGAGCGGCATTCCCACGCTGAATGTCTGCCTGCCTCAGGACAAGCTGGTGAAAGCCATCATGCAGATGCGGAAACAGGGACACGAGGCGACACATCATCCCGTATCACCGCAGGAAATGCAGCAGGAGCATGATCTGTCGCCTCGTGAAATAGAGGTACTGACTCTGATTACCAAAGGGCTTATCAACAAGGAAATAGCCGACAAACTGAACATCAGCCTGACGACGGTTATTTCGCACCGAAAGAACATCACCGAGAAGCTCGGTATCAAGTCGGTTTCGGGGCTTGCCATCTATGCCGTGATGCACGGGTATGTAGAAGCGGACCGGATATGATACGGGGTACGTATCAGTCCAGTCTAATCTCCGCCAGCGGAAAGTCCATCTTCTCTCCGTCTACATACAGGCTGGAGTGTACGACAGGATTGTCTGTATTTATTCCGTCCACCCAAAAATCAAACGACATGTTCCACGTACGCCCTGTACCTAAATCGAGCGTAAAACATTCATTCTTGTACATCTTGGTCGGACCAAACTCACCGAACTTCAGGCAAGGTCCGCAGTCGTCTGTCATTCCCAGAGAAAGTCCGTTCCAAGCCGGTAAAAGCATACGTGTGGCTGGTACATCGGATTCCGGCTGTCCACCTCTTCCGGTTTCATCTGCCAACGGATAAACTTCTCCGGCATATTCTATCCGGATATCGTTTTCAAGAATATTTCCGGCAACACCGGCATCCAGCAGATTCGTTCCTTCCTGACTGGTAACATGCAGCACAATATCGGAAACGTTAAAGTCCCATTCGTAGTCAGCCGAAGGTTTTTCGGAATCATTGCAGGAAGTCAGACAACCCAGACTCAATGCCAGAAGCGAAACGATAAAGAAGAGCTTTTTCATATTCTCATTGTATTTAAGATTACGGATGCAATAAAAAAAACGATAAAATAATTGTCTTAAGATAAATCTGTCAGACGACAGTTTTCGAGTGCTTTCTCCACACGACGTTCACGACGCATAGCCTGAATGTACTTGTCGAGGTTATGGAACGGATAATCAGCGTCAGTATTATATTCGCGGTCGAAATCTACATCCGGCATGTTCACCCGAACGCGCAACGGATGCAAAGCTTTCTGAATTTCGCTGGCATTGTTTGCACCGTCCAGTTCAGCCAATGCCTCTGCATAGTTCAGCAGGATATCAGCATAACGTACCTGAATAGCCGGAGCCTGACTACGGTTTGCAGTAGTGTAGGCAGCTGTCTTAGCCTAAAAAAGGCTGACTGTTTTTTAAGTTAAACCTGAAGCCTGTTGACTTCTTTATCTTATCCCTATAGTTTGTTGCCATAATATTTGTATTCTCACCCTTTGCCTGACGGTTTATAGCAGCAGAGAACAGACCTACATAACCGAACAAGTCAGGATTATTGGCAGAAATATAAAGAGAATGGAATCCACCCATCGACAGTCCGGCAATCGCACGGTGATTCTTATCATTTATAGTACGATAATGACTTTCCACATACTTCATGATATCCGGAAAGGCCTTTTTCGAAAGAACCTTCCATCGTCTTCGGATTGGCAAACGAAGGCTTATACATACTGTTAGGATATTCACCCGGTACAGCTTCCTGAGCACCGTTTCCGTTAGGCATAACCACAATCATCGGTTCAGCTTTTCCTTGCGCTATCAGGTTGTCAAATATCTGAATGGCTCTACCCAGCTCACTCCAGGCATTTTCATCACCTCCCGCACCATGCAACAGGTATAATACCGGATATTGTTTATTGCTGTCTTCATAACCGGCAGGTGTGTAAACCGTCATGCGGCGACGTTCCATACCCAATGTTGGACTAGGATACCAGACCTTCGATACGGTTCCGTGAGGAACTTCACATACAAAATAGTTTTGAGACAATTCTCCATCGACCAGAAAATAATTGGTATACGTAGCAATATCACGAATCATATACACATTGCTGGGATCGAGCATACGCATGCCGTCAACGTAAAAACAATAAGTATGGAGTTCGTTCAAAAAAATCTGCCTCAACCACTACTTCTTTGGCATTTGGAGCCAGTAATTTAAAAGTTACTGTCTGGTTCTTCAACTCAGGAGAAACAATATCTCCCGTGTTTACAGCTACAGTTTCCTGAGCCCATGCGGAAAGAGAAATCAAACATCCTACCGCCAAACCTAAAATTGTTTGATTTACAATATTTGTTTTCAAAAAATGCTTGTCGCACATTTTATTTGGAAGAAGCAGAGAGGTTATCGGCATGTATACATTGAAAGCTGTAGAAAAGGTATGGAGATGATAGCTTCCTTGGAAAATTCCGGAAGAGAGATAGGGACAAAAGAAAAGGTACTGATTGGCAAATCATAGCAATCAGTACCTTTTTAAGATATTCAGACTATACTGAAATTCTGCCTTTTATTTGGCTTCGTTACGATAAACCAAGTTTCCATAACGTCCAGCTTTAGGAACGATTTGCATCTGTTCTAACGGCTTATACAAATTAAACGGAATTTCATTCAACGAACGAGTCTTTGTTTCGAAGTCAGGAGTTTTTCCCATAATATGACAATAAACCCAATAGAATGCCAAGTTATATCCAAGTTCATCCCAATTACCGAAAGAATACGGGAAAACATTGTCTATATCATCATTATAACTTTGATTCTGGTTATTCAAGAGATAATCCGGTTCGAAACCATCAGCATAATCACTGAACCCTTTAGCGTTTTCTACCCAGAAGGTAATCGGAGCAAATTCAAAATAACGCGAACCATATTGCAAGGTTTGCACTTCCATACCCACATTCTTACCTTCGCTACGGCTACCATAAGTTCTTACGTCAAAGTCAATGCCCTTCAAACCATTGATAACCATTTCTGCAGCAGAAGCAGTATTTTCAGACATAATGATAAATACACGTTTCAAACCTAAATCCGGAGCCTGTCCTAAACCATCAGGACTTCCTTCTCCAAATGTCCAGGTTTCCTTACTGCCATCATTCATCTTTAATTTAGCAAACACCTTATCCTTATTGGCTGCACCAGCAATAGCGCTTGTCAGATAACGGCTCTGAGCCACAGCGCCACCTACATTAAAGCGGAAGTCCAGAATCAGTTCATCAGGCTTGTTTTCAGCTAACCAGTTCACCACTTCTACCACCTGATCATGAGCTCCCAAATCAAAAGACTCCATAGCAACATAAGCCACTACCTTTTTTTCTCCTTCCAATGCGAGTTCAAACGTGGAGGCATAAAGAATCGGATTGTACAGATAAACTGCTGCAGATACGGTAGCAGACATAGCCTTCATGTCATATTTACCCGTATTGGGATTAGACACAAAACGATAGAAATCCAATTTATAGGCAGAAGAACTCGGACTATAGAACAATTCATCCCGATATGCCAAATAATTGCTGGTACGCAAAGCAGTACCGTTTACCCGGTAGATAATGTCACCGCGCTGCATGCCTGCTTCAGCAGCAGGAGAACCGACATATACATACCCCAAAGCCAAGCCTACTTCATCACCCGTTTCTCTTAATGCAGAAGCGAATGAAGGACCTAAGCCTAAACCACCTTGCTGACTGGCACGAGTACCTGCATTTATTTCAGAAATATTAGAATAGATGTAACGTTGACCCCGTAGAGAGCTATAATCACGATAAATACCTCCATCTTCAATGTTTACATCACCTAGTTTAGTCAAATTCTTAAAAAGAAATTCATCAAAAGGAACTTCCATTTCAAGATTAGACAAAGCTGCATATTCTGTGCTCCACAGATACTTTTCCTTCAGAATCTTATCCATTTCCGCATTCAAATATTTGCTGACAGCTGATGTTGTATTACCATTAGATTCCTGCTCGAAATCTGCTACAGAAACCTTTTTATAACCATCTACCGTTACATAGAGAGTAGCTGTGCGCTTAGCACCTGCCTGATTCTTGGCAAACTTCAGCATCACTGCCCCCTTACCAGCCTTATCACTACCTGTTTTTTCGAGAATAGAAACCCAGTTTTCTTCTGATTCTACCTCTGCAGTCCACTTAGCAGGAGACTGAAAAGTAATCGTTACTGTTTCACCGAAATAAGAAACTTTTTTTCCACTTAACGGATTATTCACATTCGTCACCGGACTTTTATCATCCGGTTTTTCAATCGGTGTAGTGCTGTCGTCATCATCCGAGCAGCTACCCAATGTCAAAGCACCCAAGGCAAAAAGGCTTAGGAACAGCCAAGGTTTCAAAAAGTTGTTAATCATGTCTGATTAATACTAGATTAAATGATAAAAATCCACAGAGTCACGAAAACCTCAGTTCTATAACCCTGTGGATAAGTTATTTAAGATTATTTTCTATAAAGACCATAATTGTTCATATTCAGGAAGACAATCTTATTATTGTCTAATACCTTGCGAACATTTACATTTTTCAATGTAGCAGCCGGAACGAATTCAGCAGCACCTTCAGCCTGACGAATTAACTTCGCAGCCTTGGTAGCTCCCTTAGGAGACTTGCCAAAATCAGCCAGTGTCATCACTTTACCATCTTTCAAGATAGCATATGCCAATGCACTCTGCTTGTCATCCTTACCGTAAGCCAAGCCTAAAGACAACTGTACTCCCTCTTTAAACTCAACCTGTTCTGCCATTTTACCACTGGATGCATCCAAGCCATAAGTTACAGTACAGTAGGTAAAGGCATCAATCATTTGTTCATAAGTTGTTTTAGGATCACTCAATTTATCCAGCAACGCTTCAGTATATTGCTCATTGATTGTAGCGTACTTCAAGCTAAAAGCATCTGTAGTAGTCCATTTTACATCATAGTAACCATCCTGAACCTTAGCTTCAATTTTCACTTGAGGATTATCACCCATAGGAGCAGCCAGAGTTTTGAAAGTAACAAACTTCACATCACCCAGCACACCGCTCCAGTCTTCTGCCATGTAAGCAATCTTATATTCATTACCTGGTTCCAGATTAGTATCCACAGATGCTGAGATACCTCCAGCTTCTGCATACCAAGTATTGACAAAGCTTGATTCTGTAAACGGTTCACGAGCAAAGAACAAATCTATAAAGTCTTCACGAGGATCGCCTTCCATCGGAAGGAAGGCACCTGCAAAGTTCGGAGCAATGTATTGGAAACGGATATTAGCCAATGTTTCTTCATTAAAACGGAAAGTCAACTTAGCTTGATTACGTTCAATATCTGTTACTTCGAGAGTCAAATCATTAGCCTTACAAGCTGACGGATTATCTTCTACCGGATTTTTAGTAGAAAATGGTTCAGAGAATTTCAGTTCTGTAAGCTGATCATAGAAATTACGGCCAACATATACAGCCATATATTCAGTACCAGGATATAAGTCAGCCAAGAAATCGCCACCTGTATATTCTTTACCAGTAGCCTTGCCTGCTGCTTCATCAAAAGCAAAATTCTTATTGGCAATACCCCAACCTCCATCGCGCAATTGTACGGCATATTCCAAACGGGTAGCCTCATCTGCATTTTTCAGATTTTCAGCTTCGCTCTTCGGTATAATGTTGAAGAAAAGAGCAGCACAAGCCTTGCTCAGCTTAGCATTCATGAAAGCTTGAGTGGAAGAAAGTTTTTGAGGATTTACTTCAAGATTACATTCTGCCACTTCTGCTGTTTCCGGAATAGCCTTCAAACTGAAATCCTGACGCTGGAATGTCTTGGCAGGAGTTTTGTTAGCATCCAGACCAATAGCCGTAGCTGTAATCATAAAATTAGCATTGGCTGTTTGTCCGAAATTCTGAGTATAAGTACCCGGATCGTTAGACGGAGTAGCTTCGTACACAGCCTGACGCATGAATTCACCATACATGGCTTCACCACAAAGATCAATATACTCCTGAATCTGAGTCTTATCTGAAGCAAAATAATAATAGTAGTGACAATCATCATTAGGATAGTGTGTTACAGAGAAACCTCTATAAGTAGCATTGACGTCGATACCTACTTCCGGATCACCAACCAATGGCTTAGAAGCTGTCTTTACATACACCATATTAATGCCGGCCGGCTCCATACCATCCTTGTCAAAGCAAGGCACAGCAGTGATGATATAAGAAGCATTCGCCACCAACTTAGCCTGAGCAAACTGAGAGTTACCCCAATCCAATTCCAATTCAGCATAGTCGGGATCATCTGCATTCATAATATAACCACCGGAACCTGTTGTATTAGTCATATAAGAGATAATCTTATCATCAATTTCATCAGCAGTCTTGCCTACCATTTTGTCGTTAAGCAACTGGTTGTAAAGCACACTCAACGGGAACACATCAAAACGGTAAGACTGAATTTCATCACCCGGACGCAATGTGAAGATCACGTTATCTTCTGTTACAGTAGAAGCCTTGATAGATACGCCACTGGTACCTCCGTCTACTTCCTTATCGCTCCAGCGAATAGGCAGTTGAGCTACCACTGGATTATACTCCTGTTCCGGTTGTTCTGGTTCCGGCTCTTCATCTGTACCCGGATCTACATTTTCAGCAGTCGTATCATCATCGTCAGAGCACGATGTTGTAAGGCATCCGGCAGCAAATAAGAAACTTGCTGCGAACATCATGTTTAAAAATAACTTTTTCATAAACCTTTTTTTTTTAGTAATAAATATTATTCTGTAACATACCAATAGTCAGTATCTCCATTCTTCAGCTTGCAAACAGCCATGTTATTCACATGTCCCTGCTCATCAATAGCCAAAGCATAAATTTCAGTATCATCCAGTTTCCAGGACGAATCAATCTCTAAGGTATATTCCTTAGCAACTTCTTTACCAGCCTCTACAGTACCTAGTTTATCTCCCTTATAGCTGGCTGACAACAGACGACGGGTTACATGACGATGCAAATAGTTATCTACATATTTACCGCCCTTATTCTGTTTGCTACGAATATTGTCTTCCACAACATAGATAGCCAATCTGTATTCAGCTGTTTTTTCAGACTGCAGACGCACTGTTATTTTTGCCTGAGAATTATCCAACTGTGACTTCACAGCTACTCCGCAATGAGGCAAATACTTATTGAGAGATTCATCCAGACTCGTTCTGAAGAGCGGACGTTCACCATTCAAGCTTCCCTTTACACGAAGATCTACTACAAAAGCCGGAAAACCTAACGGTCCGTTGCCCAGTTCGTTGTTGATTTCATCAGTCACATCCAAATGGAACGGATCACTGTCGCCTCCTTTAGAATGCATACCCATTACATGCACTACATCCTTATAAGTAGACATATTAACGATGGTATTAAGAAATACAAAGCCATCAGGACACATAGAACACCATGTACCGGTCAAATCCATCACACATACCTGGCGCACAAAGCGAGACGTATTGCCAGAGGGTTCATCTGCCTGCACCGTAATAGTAACCTTAGACGATTTTACCCCCTCATAAGAGGCTTGAAAAGTAAAATCACCCACTTGGGTAGCAGTAAATGAAGATGTATCCAGCACTTTTCCATTGGTAAGGCAGCTGATTTCTGCCTTCTCTGTCACACTTTCTCCAGAGAAAGTTACCGTAAATTCTACGGTTTCACCGACCTTTACTTGAGTTTTATCCGGCTGCAAAACCAAGTTGGCTACTCCTAGTTCTTCCTCTGTATAACCTTCACAGGAGATGTTCACCAAGAGAGTCAAGGCTAACAGCCAATATATCATCTGTTTCATATACATCTTTTCTTTTATTTATATAGATAATCAGCAGATTCACCCAACTTACATTCGTTGCAGTTCGTTACATAATAAGTGCTTCCTCCATCATTTGAAGCCATTACAGCCACTACTACACGCATATTTTCAGATACCCAATCTTTACCCAGCGTAGCTGTACGTTCCGCTGTATATTCCTGTCCGGAAACTAAGGCATTTCCCTTATTCAGACGTTCACCGAACAAGTTATTAGCCAACACGGCACGCACTACATTATTATGCGTATAAAGGCCGTCAGCACCTGCTTGGAAATGTTTAGTAATACCATCTTCTACCAAATAAATCAAGTATCGGTATTTAGCCTCTGTTTCAGATTTTACTCTAGCAGTAACCGTTACCTGATCACCTTCCAGTTTAGATCGAATGGCAACCCCACACATGGTCGGATAGCTAGTCATTTCCTTTTTCATGGCAGCTTCAATCTTGTACTGTTCACTTACAATCTGATTGCCATGACCATTCAAATAGAAAGCAGGCAGACCACCATCACCTTCATACAATTCCTGCATTTTATTATATAATTTGTCGGCCCATTCTATATACATCGGATCTTGACCATTCAGATGTTTGTGGAAAGATACCACAGCTAATCTATTCGGCTGGCTAGCCTGAATATTTTCCAGCGATTGACTGAGTTTCGGGCAGAATGTACAGCCCACAGAAGTAAACTGAACTCCTAACATCTTCTGATAGAAATTACCTTTCTGACCAGATTCTACAGCCACCACCTGACACTCATTCTGGCTAATGAATTCCTTGCCAAAATAATAAGAAGCCTTAAAAGAATAAGTACCAGGTACAGTAGTACTGAACACATTCACGCCGCGTTTCATCTGTTCTTCTTCTCCATTAAAGGTACGCAGCAGGCGTGCTTTAGCTGTTACATCTTCTGAACCATACATCACCTTGAAAGTCACTTCTTCGGCTCCATTGGCTGTAATTTGCTCTTTATTTGCAATCAACTTCAACACCTTATCCTGACCTTCCGGTTCTTCCGGTCTTACTACCTCATCATTATTGTAGAGATAATCCACACTAGCACCCAAAGCACACTCATTGGCATTATCCACCAACGGACTCATCTTATTAACATCACGCAGTGCTATAACTGCAACTCTCATATTCCCCTTTTCCGAGAAATCTCCCTGGATGCTAAACGTTACCGAATGTTCCTTACCTGCTTCAAGTGTAAAGCGTGTTGCACTTCCCTTCATAGACAAGAAGTTAGGAGAAATCCATTTCACAATATGACTATACATTCCATCCGAAGCCGTACCAGCCGGATAATATTGGTTGTCAAGCAGTAAAGCACATGCTAAATCAAAATCACCGCTCTTGCTAGCTTTCAGTGTAGCTTTCACTTCTGCTTGCGTAGAAGATACCACAGTAGATTCAATCTTCACACCACAAGTTGCAGGATTATCAATCCGCTGCTGCATCACCTCATCTTCAATCACAGATACTGCACGATTACCAGAGAGTTTATCCAGATTATAAACTAATGATGGATAACCTTGTCCACTAAATGCCTGCAACAAAGTACTGCCTAAATCTAAAGAACCAACTTTCAGAGCAAACGGATCTTCTCCCCCACTTGCACTATGACAGGCCAACTCTAAAATATGATTTTTAGTATCATCAGACAAAGCTGAAAGAGCTGTATTCATTTGAGGACAAAAACCACACCAAGTACCCGTAAGTTTATAAATCACTACCTTACGACTGAACTCTTCATATTTCTTACGGTTCTGTACCTTGATCACTACCGTGTTTTTAGACTGCTGACCTTTGTACTTAGCATAAAACTCATATTCGCCATTTATAATGGCTGAGAATGAAACCGACTTACGAGGCAGTGCCTTACCAGTAGCCTTATTATAAAAATAGACATTACGAATCTCAGCATCGGTTGTCAATTCGCGGCCATCAGCATCCACTAACGAAAAGACCGCCTTATCCTTACCATCTGCCTCAATCACATCCTTATCAACAGAAATAGTCAGTCCCGGCTGAGATGGATCATCACCCCCCGAGGGGTCATCTGTGATATCCTCCAAATATCCCTTACAAGAAGCCAATACGGCAATCATTAGGGCAGAAAGAGCATATTTAAAAAAATTCATAAGCATTAATATTTTGTATTATCCTCCTATAATAAATTAGAAAGAAGTAGTGATAGACAAGTTAGCACCTGTATAAGCCGGGATTGTACGGCACACACCACCAGAACAGATATAACCTGCTTTGAAACGGCCATAGCTCAAAGCTACGCGTGTACGACTCTTGGCATAGCTTACACCTGCATTATAATAATGAATCTTGGTAGAACCATGGTTATACATATCACTGCCATAGATACTCCACTTCGGAGCAAAGTTGATTTCAAGCAATGCAGCCATCCAATCTTTTTCTTCTTCATGGGTCAGCAAATACTGCAACTCCATACGAGCTGACAGTTTCGGAGTAAACTTATACTGCATATCAGTTACAAAGATATTCTGCACCATGGTATTCTTATTAGCACCATAGCTAGTACTCTTTTCCTGAGCAGAATAGAGGAAGAGCATTTTGAAATCGCGTGACCATTGCTTTTCAATATCAATACTAAAATCACGGAACAGCATTTGATCTGCTTTTAAACTCTTTTCCTCATCCAATGTATAATAAGTAGAAAAGTTTGCATGCACTTTCATACCTCTCTTACCGCCAATAGCCGTACCGCGCTTAAAATTGTAATATACATCCAATTGAGCACCCATTTCACCACTACTGATGTGGTTACCAGACAACCAACTGGTCATAGAAGTATAAGGGTGCAAAGTAGTCAGCATATAAGTGTACTGCGTACACATAGCCGGTACATAATTAATCAGGTTGGAAGTAGAACCGTTTCCGTAAAGAATCTTATTGTCCATCCATTCCAAACGGCGACCTGTAAGATTGATACCCAAGCCATTACGATTATATCCCAATTCCAACAACTGAGCATTACCACGTTTCTTCAAGAAGAAATTTTCTTCTTGTTCACTGCTGCCATAGCGAGGATTTTCATAAAATTTATTACCAGCATCTACATATTCAGCCTTCATAGAAAAACCGGAACGCTCCAAGTTGATACGACCGGAAAAACCGTTATTATAAGATTTTCCACCTTCTTCTTCCAAATCTACCGGTATTTCCTTAAACGTACGGTTCAAAGCCGAAGCCTCTAAACTTAAAGATGTCTTTTGCCACTTCAGCAAATTAGATAAAGAAAAACTGATATCTGCTCCTCTCACCTGTGTATCAGAATATTCCATACCAAAGCGAGGCATACCCCAAATAGCTTTTACACTCACTAAGTCTTTATAATTATAAGTGAAGCGAGCACCCATAATAGCATTATTAAGACCTAAAGCACGATCTTCCCAAGCGCGGAACAACAAACCACTACCAAACTGCTCATAGAAAGAACCTGCTGTAATAGAGAAGTCATCATCTGTCCATGATACATAATAATTAGTCAGTTTGGCCTTTTCTAATTCATTAGGATAGCCTACCAATGCCGGCGCATACGCTTCAAGCTGTACGCCGATAGCAAATTTACTCTTGTAATAGTCCAGTTTCAGATAGTTATTGGAACCAAAGTGACCATCAGGAACCGTGGCATTTGTCTTGCCATCATTAGCATAATAATTCGTATTCGTTTCAAAACTACCTGTAAGGTATCCCTTATCTATATCTTGCGCTAAAGACGCAGTGGAGATGCCGGCTGCAAAAAGAGTCAGCAAAGAAATTTTACGTAACATTAAAAAAGATATTTAAGTGAAGGACTAAAATTACAATTTCTTGATTGTTTCAAGCAATTCCTGTTCACTACCTGGAGTATAACCAGTGTGAGAGTAGATTATCTTACCATTACCATCAAGTACATAAACCTGTGGAGTTAAGGTTACATTCATAGCTCTCATCAATTCTTGTTTTTTATCATATAATACTGTAAAATCGCTCCAACCATGACCTTGAACTAAAGAGTGGGCTTTTGCCGTAAAACGATTATCATCTACAGAGACTGCAACAACTTTGAAATTAGCTTCTTCCAACCAATCCGGAAGTACCTCATGAATAGCATCCAATTCTCTGATGCAAGGTTTACAAGTAGTAGACCAGAAAGAAACAATGAGGGGAGTTTTACCATCTAATAAAGTGGTTGTGTTGATTAACTCACCTTTCTCATTTTCCACCTTCACTGAAGGCATTTGTGCAAAAATTGCCAAAGAGACAAATAAAAGCACTACACTAAAAATACATCTTCTCATAGTTGTTTTTAATAAGTATAAAAATTTTATTTTTATTGAAAGATATAGAATTCTCATAGTATTTTATTATTTCAATACTATGCAATAGCTATGTCGTCATCTAAATTTTTTACAATTTTACATTAAAAAAAATATATTAATGAAAGTAAGCAGGTATTTTTAATATCATTTAACGGCATAAATCCAAATATTTGTATACGACGATTTAGTACAACTATCTTTTTGACACAATGAAAAAGCATCTTAGCATATAAAAGTAAGTTAAAGATAAGGTTTCATAGATAATATAAAGGCTTATTAAGACTTTATGATAGATTTAGAAATAAAAGAAAGGAGAATGTGCACATCTATATGAATGTCCGGATCCGAAGGACTACAGCAAAGCTGAAATTGTAGAAGGCCCGGTAACACGCCAGGCTGAAACCAACAACTTCAAGCCTCATTTTATTGATTAACTAAAGTTTCCCACCCCCAATAAAGAGGGTGGGAAACTTTAGTAATTAACGAGTCTATTTACAATTATTAAGAGACACTAGTGTAAAATAGACAAAAGACAACCTGAGTAATAAAGATCCCATCATATATCAATAAGAATCTTTATAGCACATAATGAAGAACGTCTTTGAACTATCCATACACTTTCGACAAAGTGGTATTAACATTTTTCCAATGAATCTGTACAAAAAATAAAAAAACAAGCCGATGTTTTTCCCTAAACTTCATATACTTTTTCCCACATAATCCTCATAAATTAGGATTGCCGGATAAAGAGAATTGACGTTACTTTGCAACCGAATTACAAAAAACCACTAGACAGATATGAAACGTACAATTCTCGCTTCGCTGGCAGCAGCCGTGACAACAACCGTTTTTGCTGCCCCGACTGATACAGACAATGCATTGGTCAAAGATACAACTAAAGTGATAGACATCGAGGAAGTAGTTGTCATCGCTACCCCGAAGGAAAACAATCGTCTGCGCCAACAGGCCATTTCGTCAACATCGCTTTCGCAAAATGAAATGCGTAACAACTCGGTGACCTCGGTCAAAGCGTTGTCGGGACTTGTACCCAATCTGTTCATCCCTGATTACGGCTCGAAGTTGACAACTTCGGTATATGTACGCGGTATCGGTTCGCGCATCAATACCCCAGCCGTAGGTCTGTATGTCGACAATATCCCATTCATCGACAAGTCGGCATTCGACTTCAACTACTCTGACATCGAACGAATAGACGTGATGCGTGGCCCGCAGGGAACACTGTACGGACGAAATACGATGGGGGGACTGATTCGTGTGTTCACTAAATCACCTTTCACTTATCAGGGAACAGATATCCGTCTCAGCGCAGCTACATACAATGACTATAAGGCTTCTCTTACCCACTATCACCGCATTTCTTCACAGTTTGCGTTTTCTACGGGACTCTTCTACGAACACAAGGGAGGTTTCTTCAAGAACAACTTCAACAACAAGCGCATTGATACAGACGATGAGTTCGGAGGACGTTTCCGCGCCATTTATCTGCCTTCGGAAAATCTGAAGCTGGACTTCACGCTGAATTATGAATATACCAATCAGGGAGGATATCCATACGAATATACCGGACGTACTGATGGCAAGACAGAAGACCGCGGTGAATATATCGGAAAAATATCATACAACCGTGAATGTGGCTACAAGCGTAACCTGTTGAACGGTGGATTGAATCTGGAACATCAGGCTGATAACTTTATTCTGAGCAGTGTGACTGGTTTCCAGTATCTGTACGACCAGATGAATCTGGATCAGGATTTTACGGAAGCTGACATTTATACCATCATGCAGAAGCAGAACTCCAAGACTATCAGTGAAGAACTGGTGCTGAAATCGAAACCGGGCAATCGCTGGCAGTGGACTACGGGAGTGAGCGGATTCTACCAGTGGCTGAAAACCGACGGACCAGTTACTTTCCAGGAAGCTGGTATACAGAGTCTGATTGAAGACAATATCAATGCAGGGCTTTCTCATCTTCCTGCCGGAGCACCTACACTGGCAGCAAAGATTACCACACGTCCCTTGCCTGTTTCGGGGGTATTCGATACACCGATATTAAACGGAGCTATCTATCATCAGTCTACTATCAATGATGTGCTGGTAGAGGGACTGTCTGTTACAGCAGGACTTCGTCTGGACTACGAAAAGCTGAAACTGGATTATAACTCAGTATGCGACATGAACTTCGATTTCAGTGTATCGGCTCCTTTCCTTCCAACGGCGATTGTCAGACAACTGAATGCCAAGACACAGTTCATCGGAAAAGAATCGACCGACTACCTGCAACTGCTCCCCAAATTCACTATACAGTATGCATGGAACAGTAAGAACAACGTATATGCTACTGTCAGCAAAGGATATCGTTCGGGAGGATACAACATCCAGATGTTTTCCGACCTGATACAAAACAACATGCGAAGCGACATGATGAACGCCATCAAGCAGGACGAAGTACTCGGAAAGTTCGCAGGTATGATGCCTGACGTACCAGCCTCTGATGTAAACGTATCGGATGCAACACTTTATAAACCTGAATATTCATGGAACTATGAAATTGGTTCACACACCACTTGGTTCGATGACAGACTGCAAGCCGACGTCGCTCTCTTCTACATGGATACTCACGACCAGCAAATCTCACGTTTTGCCGAAAGCGGACTGGGACGTATCACGGTCAATGCAGGAAAGAGCCGCAGTCTGGGAGCTGAAGCTTCCCTGCGTGCACAGGTGACTGATGCTTTCAGCCTGAACGGAAGCTACGGATATACATACGCTACCTTTACCGATTACGTAGTGAGCGATGAAGAAAACTATAACGGCAACTATGTGCCTTTCGTTCCCAAACATACATTTAATGCAGGAGCACAGTATGTGTTCGGTCTGCGTAACGGAGCTATATTCGACAACATTACTGTAAATGCCAACTACAAGGCTGCCGGACGTATCTACTGGACAGAACAGAACAATGCCAGTCAAGCACTGTACGGCACACTCAACGGACGTGTAAGTTTCAACAAAGGCAACGGACAGCTGGCTTTCTGGATAAATAACGCACTCAACACCGACTATCAGGCGTTTTACTTCGAAACCATGAACAGAGGCTTTGCACAGAAAGGTCGTCCGCTTCAGGTAGGTGTGGATATCCGCTGCCACTTCTAAACTAAGGATTAAACAGAAGTTTTTTATTTTCTAACCGATATTTTATTAGTAAGGCTTTCTCAAACATAGAAAAAAATGAGAAAGCCTTGCTTTTTATATTTTCATACCAGCTATTACCTTCCACCTATATTCACACTGTATTCCTCCTTGGAAATGCGCGCAAAATCATTATTTTTAGGTATTTCAAAACTCCTCCATACACCGTTACTTTGCAATGTCAAATCAACTAAAAGTATAAAGCAATGAAAAAAACTGGTGTATTTTACGGTTCTACAACAGGCACAACCGAGTCTGTTGCACGTACGATAGCAGAGAAGCTTGGCATTCCTTCAAGCGATGTATACAATGTAAGCAAAATGACTGCCGATGTAGCAGGAAGTTATGAAGCACTGATTTTGGGAACTTCTACCTGGGGCGACGGTGAATTGCAGGACGACTGGTACGACGGCATCAAGGTTTTAAAAGGAATGGACCTCTCCGGCAAGACGGTTGCCCTGTTCGGATGCGGTGATTCTGAATCTTACTCCGATACGTTCTGCGACGGCATGGGTATCTTGTTCGAAGACTTGAAAAACAGTGGCTGCCGCTTCATTGGTGCCGTTCCAGATGCAGACTATACATACAGCTCTTCCATTGCTGTAACTGATAGTAATTTCGTGGGACTCGCCATCGACGACATCAACGAAAGCGACAAAACCGACGAACGTGTAACGGCCTGGACTGAAAAATTAAAGACTGAACTGGCCTGAAAGCCTTGAAAACAAACGTCACTAAAACCTAATCTCCATGACAGCTCCTGATATAAATCCCGTAGAACTGAAAGTTTTTCTAAACCACATCTACGAATACAAGAAAGGTGTACGCCAGATGGTGCTCTACACCACCAACCGAAAATACGAAGCATTCGCCGTAAACCGACTGAAAAGCCAGCGCATTAAGTTTGTGATTCAACCGGTAGATGAGGAACGTATCAACCTGTTTTTTGGTAAGGCAGAATGTATCAATGCTATCCGGCTGATGGTAACCCGCCCTTTAAATCTGCTTACGCCCGAAGAAGACTTTATTCTGGGAGCTATGCTGGGATATGATATTTGTGCACAATGCAAGCGTTACTGTACCCGCAAGGCACGCAGAAGCGTATCAAACTAAAATCATTTTTCCTATTCATTCAGTGCACCACAATGCGGACAAATCCCTTTTGTCCGCATTTTTGCTCCACACGCACCACAGGCGTACGGATATTTGTCCGATTTCTTTAAACGCTCGATACACCACACCGCATATACTGCCAGGCAGATGTATGCCGCATATACCCAGATGCAGGTAAAGAAGATATATAAGAAAATACAATACGAAGCCAGTCCCAGCAAATAGAAGAAAGCCGTTTCAAGCTTTACCTGATGGAAAAGGTCATCGAGCATAGCCACTCCAAAAAGCAAAATCATCCCTACACATACGATGAACAGTCCGAGAATAAAAGGAACTTCAAAAGGATTCAGTGTAGGATCATAATAATAATGCTCCCACGTTTCGGGAACGAAATGCTGAATACTGTTATATACGGTAGCCGCCACAGCCAGTAGAAATGACAGGATAATAGGAAATACACTGTCGATATCATTCAGACCTATCAGCTTAATCTGTTTCCTCTGTACTGCCCGATAGACAAACCATAGAAAGAATACGGCCAGCACCAGAAAGAAAGGCAAGGTATGCGAACTGCTGAACAAATGAATAAACTGCGAAATAGGATCGATCGGTACGATATTCTCCAGCAGCTTATGTTCCTGAATCCAGCCGATAGTTTCCTGGTCACGCGCGACCTTTACCCATACCGAATCGACTGAATCCTGAGGATGTACATCAAACTCCGCCACCACAAGCTGGTTCCCTTTCACAACGGGAATAGTATCCATAAACGGCAACTGATGAAGCCACAAAGTATCAGCCTCAACTTCAAAATTGCTGCTCAGTGCATAGGCACGCTTGTGTAAGGCCTCCGGAACTGAATCTGTCTTATTCTCCGAAGTCCCGTCTGCCGGCAGGTCCGGATGATAATAACAAGCCACAAGTCCTACCAGCAACAGGAGAATCAATATGTACTTACTCTTCTGCATATACTTTCATCTGACACAGCTTACAGTCGAACTGTAAACGGAAACGTTTGCCATCGCTGCTCACCAAGAAATACGGTTCACGATAAGGAGAACGCACCTTATGATGTACCGGACACCAGCCCATGCTATAACGCAGACAATGCTTGCAGAACATCAGCACAGCCTTTTCGGGTGCTTCTTTCTCGAATGCCGGTGCAATACGACGTACCCCATGGTCATGATAGAAAGCAGCAGCAGCCCCATTCATGACATTTCCCAGATACGTCAGTTCCTGAGCCGGAAAAGCATGATGAGTTTCAGGCACACGCCATACTTCCCGCGGATAATTGATACGGCGGGCTTCCAGCAGTTTTTCTACTGCGCGTCGGCGTAAGTCTGACAGTTCGGATGAAGGAATAAACCAGTTGTCCGATAAAACGATTTCCACACTTTCCGCCTCGAACGGTGTATTTCCCAGCTTACTCAACTGATTCTTCAGGTTCTCCTGCTGAGGAGTACGAGCCAGTTCTTTCTCTCTAGGCATAGCCAGGCTGATACGGTTATCATCCTCATCAGTAACCGACAGGGTAAATCCGAAATTATTTTCTTCAAGTCTCAGCGTAACGGCAATTTTCCGTTCGGCCGACTTTTTCTGCATCACCCGCTCAAACTCCTGATCGAAGTTACGGTAAAGTCTGGTTTTAGGTTTCACACGAGGCATTTCCTGCGGATAGAGCTTGTTGCCGTCTACCCGGTTCACACGGAAGCCGCACAACTTACCCCGCTCGTCAAGATAGCATAATCCATCGCCATTGCTGAACGACTTCACTCCCGCTACCGTCAGGTAATTGCCACGAATCTCTTTTACTGTTCCTACCTCTTCTCCCAGTGACTTCGGCGTATCGAACGAGAAAATTCCCGGATTACGCCCGTGAACAAAATAGTCGGTAAAGCCACGGCTGAAGCTCTTGTCCAGCTGCGGACGGAAAGCAAGCTTCACTGTGCCCGACGAGGCACGTATGTACTCCTTACGACGTTTCAAAATGGCATCCAGTTTCTGACGATAATAAGCCGTCACATTCTTTACATACGAAACATCCTTCAGACGTCCTTCTATCTTGAGCGAAGAAGCACCAGCATCAAGCAAAGCCTCCAGATTCTCACTCTGGTTCATATCCTTAAGCGACAGCAAGTGTTTGTTTCGCGCAATGACTTTTCCATCGGCATCTACCATATCGAAACCTAAGCGACAGAACTGCGCACACTCTCCACGGTTGGCACTGCGGCCGAAGCATGCCTGACTGACATAGCACTGTCCGCTGTAGCTCACACACAATGCACCATGCACAAAAACCTCGAGCAACGTATCGGGACAGGCAGCATGAATTTTGGCAATCTCATCGAGCGTCAGTTCCCGAGCCAGCACCACCTGACGGAAACCGACATCAGCCAGAAACTTCACCTTCTGTACCGTACGGTTGTCCATCTGCGTACTGGCATGCAACGGAATAGGCGGCAGATTGAGCCGTGTTATTCCCATATCCTGAATAATCAGTGCATCTACACCGGCACGATATAAATCCCAGATCATCGCCTCGGTATCTTTCAGTTCCTCATCACGCAGGATCGTATTTACTGTAACGTAGATGCGAGCATTGTACACATGCGCATGCTGCACCAGTGCAGCAATGTCTTCCAGCGAATTGCCGGCTGCCGCACGCGCCCCGAAACGGGGAGCACCGATATATACCGCATCGGCACCGTGATTAATAGCCTCGATGCCGCACTCCAGATTCTTTGCCGGAGCCAAAAGTTCTATAGGACGTTGTCTGATCATTATTTAATCTGATTAATATCGTATGGAGTTTCCTGATATACATAATAGTTCAGCCAGTTGGAGAACAGCAGGTTTGCCGTACTCCGCCAGCGAACCAGCGGACCCTTTTCAAGATCATTATCGCGATAATAATTCTTCGGCATGTCGATAGGCAGACCTTTTCCCAGATCACGGCGATATTCTGTATCGAGGGTATAAGGAGAATATTCCGAATGTCCGGTCACGTAAAACTCACGTCCGCCACGAGCCATAACGATATGTACCCCCGAATCGTCCGACTCGGAAATAATAGTCAGCCCAGGATGTTTCTCGATATCCGCACGGCGTACCTCCGTATGGCGGCTGTGAGGCACGAAGAACACATCATCGAAACCACGGAAGATAGGCAGCTTACTCATACCCTCGCAGATATGATGCTCGAAGATACCGAACATCTTCTTGTCGAGCGGATACTTGGGGATACCATAGTGATGATACAGTCCTGCCTGTGCTGCCCAGCAGATATAAAGTGTAGAAGTGACATGTGTACGTGTCCAGTTGAAGATATCCTGAATCTCGTCCCAATAGCTCACATCCTCAAATTCGAGATGCTCCACCGGTGCACCCGTAATAATCATTCCGTCGAACTTTTCATTCCGCATACATTCGAAATCGCGATAAAACGCCTTCATATGTTCGATAGGCGTATTCTTCGAAGTATGACTTTTCAGTTTCATGAAGCTGACCTCAATCTGTAGCGGTGAGTTAGACAACAGACGAATCAAGTCAGTTTCAGTAGTTATTTTTATCGGCATCAAATTGAGGATAACAATTTTCAGCGGACGGATATCCTGCGTACTGGCGCGTGAATTGTCGATGACGAAAATATTTTCCTCCTTCAGTATATCGATAGCCGGAAGTTTGTCTGGTAAATTAAGTGGCATTTCTTTATCCGTTAATTAGTTGCAAGTGCAAAATTAGGAAATAAAAATAAAATCTCCCTTATTCTTCCACCGGAAAGACTAAGGGAGAGAACAGATTATTTGAACATTACAGAGCTATCCGGACACTTTCTCTCTGTCTCAACAACAACCACCGATTACAATCATGCCACAATTACACTTTCTCCGTAACACAAACGAACGCTCACAAGCTTGCATATATTAAAAAATTTTACGAATATTGTTAATAAGTTTGCCGATAACCTAATCTATAAGTCTAAACTTAAAAAATCCATTAACCTAAGTATCTATACAGCTACTTATACAATATTTAAACATAAAAGGGTATAAAAAAAATAAAATCATTCTATTATGAAATTGTAATTTCAAAGATTTATTTGCTGGATATAAACAAACGAGAATATGATGAAAGCAGTGTTTACGATGGAATTTGGGTAACTTTACAGACATTTGTTGTATATACTGTCATAAGTTTTATCTTTATTCTTATACGCATCTTTGGTACTCTGCAAAATCCGTTAGCAACTGGCATAGGAGTTGTTATTTTGTGTCAAATAGCGGTTCATTTAATTATGAAAAAGCTTAAGAAAAGTAGTTATGTTCAGATAGTCCACGAAGAATATTTAAAAATGAATGTAGAAGAAAGAAAAAAACATTATAAGCGTGGATTATGGAAAGTAATACCTATATTCTTTTATCCTATTATAATTATTGCGTTCTTAAAGCTGATAACTGTAATCTTTTAAGTTGACTCTTTCAGCTGTAACTGTTTATAAATAAGTACCTATGAAAGCAATACAAAACTGCTTACAGAAAATAGTTATCTATAAAATATATTCTTTAGAAAAGCAAAAAATGGAATATAATGACAATGAAGTATATAACCACATAGGAGTAGGTTTTTTGATTGTATTCTCATATATAGTAATTATATTGCTTTTTTTATCCGTACGATTATTTAATGAATTGAGAAACAATTCCACACTTATTGTTTGCGTTACAATATTATGTTTTTCGGCTAAGTATTTTTTCGTAAAACACTTAAAACAAAAAAAATATGTTCAGGCAATTCACGAAGAATATTTACAAATGGATTTAAAGAAAAGAAAGGAAAACTATAAAATTGGATTATATTACGTTGTATTTGTTATTTTATTTCCTCTATTCAGCATACTGATCATGGAATTAATGACTATCATTATTTAAGAAGATCCTTTACTTTAACAGAATCAATACAACCATCCACAAAAAAAGAAAAGCCACTGGAAATATACGTCTCCAATAGCTTTTCTAACTTTATAAACTCAGGTAGTTCGAACCAATGTGTGTTACAAACTATCCTTTATTATTATTTTTCAATGCTTCTTTCTTGTCTTGATGATTAAAGTAAATCACACCGACAATAGCTATAACCGACACAAGTACTGACATGATAATTGCTCCCATATCATTCTCCTTCCTTTTTTTCTTCTCTTACAAGCCATAAGCCTGAAAGTAGTGTTAATACTATGGCAATAGACACAACAAAGTAAATTATCCAAGAGTCCTTTATGTCGTTGAAAACAGAGGACAACAAAACCGCTGTCGTCAAATACTTGGCTATATCCATCAGCCATTTACCTAATTCTTTCTTCATATTTGCAAAGATACAAAACAACTCTTAATCTGACAATATCTTCTGTTACCAATAGCAACTTTCAGAGAACAAATTATAGCCACTTTACAACCGATTTTTGTAAATGCTTGCCATCAGCTTCTGGTACTGATTCTCCAGCTCCATGTAAGCCTGCAAGTTACGGTATACATTGTCGGCTTCCGTATAGTAATCGATGATAGAAAGTTGTCCTGCGGTAACGGCTTCTTTCAGCATATCCAGCGTTTGATGCATCAGCTCCACATCGTATGCCTGCATGGCGGTAGTCAACTGCTGCATTTCGTTGAACTGGCTCTGCACCTGAGCTTCTGCCTGCAAGCGGGCATTATCCAACTGATACTGGGCACTGATAGCTTGTGCACGGGCTATCTGGTGCTTCTTCCTATTCGAAAAGATCGGCAAACTTCCTCCGATAAGGAAGCCGTTGCTCTTTTCATCGAGTGAAGTGTTGCGACGATAGCCTATTTCCAGTTTCGGCAACCAACTCTGACGACTTACACTGATGTTCTTCTCGGCAGCACGCGCAGCGGCATCAGCAGCCAGCAGCGTAGCATCGGTAGCCATTACCTCATCGTACAAGGCGTTATAGTCTTTCAGCGCTTCCACCTGCGGATAATCGCGTGAGGTAAAGTCCATCGGAAGATTGCCGTTCATGGCAAGCAACTGCTGCAAGGCGGTACGATGAGCCGCATTGTTCAGCGAAACTTCTGTCTGCACACTCATCCGTTCCATCTTGATTTTATTGACTTCCAGTATGCCGGCATCCCCTTCTTCCAGCCGTTTTTCGAACAAGGCAAGCAGTTCGTCGGCATTCTTTTTCCGTTCTTCCAGCAGACCTTGCTGTTTATTCAGCATTACAAGATCCAAGCAGAGATTCTTTGCATTCAGCAGTATATCGCGACGGGTAGCCTCATACTGACGGTGAAGGGCTTCACGCTGCAACTTTCCCGAACGGCTGCGTGCCGCATACAAGGTAGGAAAATCGAATCCCTGTGTCACGACCAGTTCCGAACTCGACATACCGGTAATACCTTTGGTATAAAACGGACTATATTCTACCGAAGGATCTTCCAGGTTATTCTGCGTCTGGACTTCCAATTGTGCAGCTCGTGTAGCATGTTGCTGTGACTGCAATTCTTTATTATTCTGTTCTATCTGACGGAGCACCTCATCGATGCTCTGTGCCTGCATGCCTGCCGTAAAAAACAGACATGCAGCCAATGTAATATAGGTATGTTTCATAATTACTGTTTATTAGCATCTGACTTCTTGCGGTTCATCAGTTCGTACACAATAGGGATGACAAAAGCATTGAGGAAAGTTGAGGTAAGCAAACCTCCCAGGATAACCTTTGCCATCGGACTCTGGATTTCGTTGCCGGGCAGACCTCCACGCAAAGCAAGAGGTATCAATGCCAGAGCAGACGACAAAGCGGTCATCAGAATCGGATTCAGACGGTCGAGAGAACCTCGAAGGATACTTTCGCGCAATCCCATTCCTTGTTCATCACGCAACGTATTGTAATGGCTGATAAGCAGCATACCGTTACGGGTAGCAATACCGAATAATGATATAAATCCGATGATTGCCGGAATACTGACTTCACCTGTAGTGCACAGCAAGGCAAATACACCGCCTATCAGGGCAAGTGGCAGGTTCAGCAAAATCACGCCACTCTGTGAAGCATTGCGGAACTGCATGTACAGCAACAGGAAGATGACCACAATACTCATCAGGGAAGTAAGCAATAAGGTACGACTGGCAGCCCGCTCACTTTCAAACTGTCCGCCGTATTCGATGTGATAACCTTCGGGCAACTGTATCTTTTCGTTCACCCGTGTCTGGATATCGTTTACTACACTGCGCAGGTCACGTCCGCTGGTATTTGCCGAAATGACAATCTTACGCTTTACGTTCTCACGGTTAATGGTATTCGGTCCCATCGACGATTCCACGCGCGCCACGTAGCTCAACGGTATCTTGCGTCCCTGAGCATCGTCTATCATCAGGTCTTTGATGCGTTCCATCGAGCCACGGTTATCTTCCGCTGCACGTACCACAAGATTGAAAGATTTTCCTTTTTCGTATACCTGGGAAACAACTTCTCCGGCCATGTTTACCGTAACAAATTCATTGAACTGTGCCAGTGAAATGCCATACTTGGCAAGCATTTCCCGGCGAGGTATAATTTTCAGTTCCGGACGCTCAATCTGCTGTTCCACATTCAAGTCAGCAATACCTTCCACATCGCTTACAGCCTCTTTTATCTGATTACCCAAAGAGAACATCTTATTCAGATCATCACCGAAAAGCTTGATAGCGATATTTGCCTGCGTACCACTCAGCATGGCATCAATACGGTGACTGATAGGCTGACCGATTTCGATATTTGCCCCAGTCAGCACCGACAATTTATGACGAACCTCTTCGAGTACTTCCTGATGGGAACGACCGTCCAGTTCGAACGGAGCTTCTATTTCCGAAACGTTTACACCCAATGCATGCTCGTCGAGTTCGGCCCGTCCTGTCTTGCGTGCTACGGTCTTTATTTCGGGAATGGTAAGCAGCAGTTCCTCTGCCTGACGACCAATCTTATCAGACTCTTCCAGTGAGATACCGGGAAGAGAGCTTACATTGATGGTGAACGAACCTTCGTTGAACGGTGGCAAGAAACTATGTCCTAACGTAAAGAACGCTCCCAGTGCCACGATAAACAGGGCTATAGTACCACCCAGCACCGTCCGCTTATGTTCCAGTGCCCAGAGCAGTCCGCGTTCGTAATGCTTTTTCATCCATACGGCAACAAAAGCCTCTTTGGGCAACCCGTTTTTCTTGAAATCTCCTCCCAGCAGATAGCTGCACAGTACAGGAGTAAGTGTCAGCGCTACAACTGTTGAAGCGAACAATGATACGATGAACGCGATGCCCAGCGGAACCAGCATTCTGCCTTCCATACCACTCAAGAAGAACAGAGGTATGAAACTCACTACGATAATCAGGGTTGAGTTAAGGATAGGCATACGTACTTCACGCGAAGCATGAAATACGACATCCAATACAGGTTTACGTTCGCCGGCAGGAAGCATACGGTTTTCACGCAGGTGCTTCCATACGTTCTCCACATCGACTATGGCATCGTCTACCAGCGAACCGATGGCAATGGCCATACCTCCCAGACTCATGGTATTGATACTGAGTCCCATATAGTGAAGTACCAGAATAGCTACCACCAGCGACAAGGGAAGTGTAACCAGCGAAATGATGGTAGTACGTGTGTTGGCAAGGAAAAGGAAAAGTACGATAACCACAAAGATAGCTCCTTCATAAAGAGATTCCTGTACATTGCCAATAGAGCTTTCGATGAAACGTGACTGACGGAAGATATCGGTAGAAACCTTTACGTCTGCCGGAAGATTCTTTTGTAAGTCTTTCAAAGCAGCTTCCAGCTTTTCCGTCAATTCGATAGTTCCTGTATTCGGCTGTTTGGTAACAGTTATCAGTACGGCAGGTTTACCTTTTTCCGAAGCCAGTCCCAGTTTAGGCTGCTGGGCTCCTACCTGTACGTCGGCAATATCTTCCAGTGTGACCGGAGCACCGTCGACTGTCTTTACAACCGAACGTGCCATCTGGCGTACATTATCCGTAGAAACGACTCCACGCACGATGTATTCGTTGCCATATTCATAAATTACTCCTCCGTTGGTATTCTGATTCATGCCACGAGTTACTGCCATGACTTCTCCCAATGTCACACCGTAGTGCTTCATGCGCTCGGGATGCAGCAGTATCTGGTATTCTTTAATGTCACCTCCCAACACGGCAACCTGAGCAACTCCTCCGGTAGACAGCAAACGCGGACGGATAGTCCAGTCGGCAAGTGTACGTAAATCGAGCATAGAGGTGCTGTCGGCAGTCAGTCCCACAATCAGCAACTCACCTAAAATAGATGACTGTGGACCGAGTGTAGGATTGCCCACATTATCGGGTAAATCCTCACCTACCGTTGCCAGTTTTTCAGATACAATCTGACGTGCCAGGTAAATGTCCGTATCCCAATCGAACTCTACCCATACTACAGAAAATCCCGTTGTCGACGATGAGCGTACACGACGTACTCCCGTAGCACCATTCACTGCCGTTTCGATAGGGAACGTAACCAGCTGCTCCACTTCTTCGGCAGCCATGCCTCCCGCTTCCGTCATTACGACTACGGTAGGTGCATTCAGGTCGGGAAACACATCCACTTCGGTATGAAATGCCGTATAGGTTCCTCCTATCAGCAATAATATCGAAGCCACCAGAACCAGCAAGCGGTTCTGTAATGAAAAATGTATGATTTTATTCAGCATAATATTCTATAATGATATACGTGTCTGTAACAAAACATGTCCGACGATTAATGATTGTGTGTATGTCCCGGAATGGTATTGCCGGCAGCAGCCAGTTTCACATGCATGACTCCTACAGTCACCACTTTTTCTCCGCCTTTCAGTCCTGAAAGAACTTCCACACGGCAGCCATCGTTCATGCCAAGCTTTACTTCCTGTTTCTTGTAACATTCCGCATCTACCTGCAAGTATACGAAATTCAGTCCCTGCTCTTCGGTAATTGCCGAAACAGGCAGGCTGATAACTCCCTGACGCTCTTCCGACAACAGATATACCTCTACGAAAGAACCAGGTATCACGTCGCCACGGTTATCAAATTCAAAAGTTACCGGGATGTAATAGGATGCATCGCCCGATGATTTGCCATACGACAGCAGACGTCCTTTCAAATCATCCAGCCGATATACTTTGTCATCGTAAGTAGTTGTGAAATTAGCCGAAACAATCGATTTCAGTCCAGCATAATAACGTTCGGACACTTCAGCTTTCAACTGTAAACGGCGAGTCTGGGTAACGGTAAGCAAAGGCTGTCCCACGGTTACATAGTCGCCTTCCTTTACCAGACACGACTTGACATAGCCTCCTATCGGCGACTTGACAGCCACTCCTTTTCCGTCCTTGCTGGGAGAAAGTGCCTCGTAAGCTATGCGGGCATTTTCATAATTTTCTTTCAGCTGATTAAAATCTTTCTGCGAAACGATTTGCTTGTCCACCAGCTTGGCCGCACGTTCGTATTCACTCTTTGCCGTTTCGTAAGCAATACGGGCACGCTTTACCGGATCCCCTTCCTGAATATGCTGTGAAGAAACTGTAAGCAGTGCCATACCGGCAGATACTTGTGTACCTTCAATCAATGAACGGGTAAAGTTCACAACACCCGAAACAGCAGCAACGACAGTGGCTTCATCGCCTTGAGCAGCCAATACCTGTCCGCTGGTAGGAATCACACTACGAAAAGCAGCTGGTTGTACTTCCTCTACTTGTACACCGGCGGCCTGAGCTTTTTCAGGAGTTAAAACTATTTCGTCTGCGTGGGCAGCATGCGCCTCTTTTGCTTCCCCCTCAGCTTCGTGGTCATGTCCTTCATGACCTCCACAAGAGCCCAGCATACACGCTGCCAGAGCTCCCATAAAAATATAATGCTTCATAATGATGTAATTAATGTATTAAAGACAAAAACTTATTTCTCCGCACCGCGAAGGTACGGACATTGTCCTGCAACCGGATTGCAGTTTTTTATACAAGAATTACAGAAGCGGGAGGTGCACGTAACCCAGCTGTCTGAATAAACTGGTACGCATGCAGACTTTCTACAAAGAGCGCCCAGTCGGCATCAGCATCGTCAGTCGGTAAGGCCAGTACGCCCAATACGTTAACCAACGGATAAAGTATGGAATAAAAAGAATAATCGGGAGTTATGTCAGACAGATGCTGGTCAGGTGTACTGCATTGAAAATTGGTAACACACACACTGGTACACGAATGGCGGTCGGCATCGTCGCTATGATGCATATATCTGCTGCATGTTGCAGTAGCCTCATGTGCCACCAGATCGGTCGACAAACAGAATATTTCCGAATGATGATGATGTGGGAAAACCTGAGCAACCAGCATCAGCATGCAGATTGCCAACAAAAAATATGATTTGAATTCCCTTTTCATCATCATTCTGTATCACTTAATAATATCAAGCTTCTTCATCACCGTTATCTTCGGCTATCGGTGTGGTGACGAGTACCTTATCGATACGCGCTCCGTCCATATCGACAACCTCGAAAGTAAATCCGTTCCACTGGAGTGTTTCACCACTGGTAGGAATGTGCTGCAATTCCTTCAGCAGCAAGCCTCCCAACGTATGATACTCTGAAGCTTCGAATAAGTCACTGCGGTTAAAATAACACAAGAAGTCATATAATGAACACTGTCCGTCTACCAGCCAGCCTTCCTTATTTACTCGTTTGATGATATCCGGTTCTTCCTCCGGATCGTCTACATTACCCACTAATCCTTCCAGAATATCACGCAGCGTAATAATACCGGTACAGATACCAAATTCATCACAAACCAGTGCACGACTGATTTTCTGCATCTTCATCTGCTCAAGCACTTTATAAACGTTCATGCTCTCATGAAAATACGTAGCCTCATGAATCAAAGACGCCAGCTTAAAATCGGGATTAGACAGATGTACAACCAGATCTTTCAAGTTTACAATTCCTTTCACATGATCCAGGTCACCGTCGGCTATCGGATAAAACTCAAACAAGTTTTCATTTACTACCGCTCTGACTTCGTCGGCAGTCATATCCATGTCCAGCCAGACAATATCACTCTTGTGTGTCATGATCGAGCTGACTTTCAAATCTCCCAACAAGAATACACGCTGCATGATATCTTTCTCTACAGGCTGTACCTCTCCTTCTTCGGTTCCCTCCTCGATGATAGACTTGATTTCCTCTTCGGTCACCTTATTGTCGGTTTCCTTGATCCCCAGTAAATTGAAAATAATCTCAGTACTCTTGGAAAGCAGCCAAACGAAAGGAAGTGCGATAGAAGCAAGTACTCTCATGGGACGTGCAACCACTTTGGCAGCCTTTTCGGCAACACTCAATCCGATACGCTTCGGTACGAGTTCTCCGAAAATAATCGTAAGGTAAGTTACAACGACTACAATGATACCCTGAGCCAATGCCGAAGCATAGGTAACAGATACTCCCCACGAAATCATGGTTTCGGTCAGGTCGGCGGCAATGCGGTTTCCCGAATAGATACCGGTTAAAATACCAATCAGGGTAATTCCAATTTGTACTGTTGAAAGGAAGCGGTCGGGGTCGTTAGCCAGCTTTAAAGCTACTTTAGCAGACTTGCTGCCTTTTTTTGCATCTGAAGAAAGCCGAGATTTACGGGCTGATATTAATGCCACCTCGGACATAGCGAAAATACCGTTAAGTACTATCAATCCGATAATTATGATTATCTCATCCATATAATAAACAAGTGTGTTTGCCTCACAAATATAGCGCAATGTTCCATGACTATAAAAGATAGTTCCTACAATTAAACAGTTTTAACAAAAAAAACTGAATCACTCACCCGAATGCATACATTTTGTACGCAAACGGAATTTATGATAGTAAATTCTGCCAGTATTTTTTGCCAATTCCCTAAAGTTTGATGTCTGTTTTTCTGTTCATGCCTAATTTCCTAAACGTAAAAATGCCTATCTTTGGCAAAAAATAAGAAAACAGATGAATACAGAATATTTAAACAACTTTGAAGAGAAACTACAGCAAGAGTTACTGCACTTGTGTACCAATTACGGCATGCTCGACAGCACGCTACTTGCTGCCGATGACATAGACAACCGCTGGCACGACCTGGCTCCCGAATATGTAGCCGATGCAGTAGGACAAATTCGTGATTATCCTGTCGTATCAGTAGCTTGGGCTGCTTATCTTGGCCTGGGAGTCGCTTTTGGATGGGATGAAGACTGGGAATATTACGCACAGGTCAGCTATCAGTCGTATTACGGTGAGCAAGGTTTCGATGATATGGACGAACACATCGTACGCGATCTGCTGCAGCTACCGCTCGACAGCAAAGAAGCGGGTCAGCTGGAAGACATTATCCGCCGCTGCGGACAAGCTACAGTAAGCATGATACGCCATGAACAGATAGAACCTCAGAGTCCGATGGCTTTTCATGTTTTCGCACGTGCCTGCCGCACAATGTTCCGTATCGGTGCAGCCATCGAGCTGAAACGTCTGGGATACAAGTTCGAGAAAATAGAATTGGGACGGAATTTGAATGAGTTGCCCTCATAAATTCTTCGTTTTTTTCTATCTTTGCCACACAACAAATTTGCAAACAACAAGAAAAGATATAGCATGAAGCGGATAAAAGTCACTTCCCCCCACGGAATAAATACTTGCATACAGCTTCCTTCATCGAAAAGCATCTGCAACCGTGCACTGATAATCAATGCCCTTGCCAAAGGAAACTGTCACCCGGAAAACCTGTCCGACTGCGACGACACACGGGTGATGATACAGGCTTTGCAACACATGCCTTCCATCATCGACATTATGGCGGCCGGTACGGCCATGCGTTTCCTGACGGCTTTTCTTGCCGTAGGCGAAGGCACACACATCATAACCGGAACACAGCGTATGCAGCAGCGCCCTATCAGCATACTGGTCAATGCACTCCGTGCACTGGGAGCTGACGTAGAATATGCAGGCAATGAAGGTTTTCCACCGTTGCGCATCGTAGGACGCAAGCTGGTAAACAGTGAAGTGACTTTGCCAGGAAATGTAAGTTCACAATATATCTCTGCCTTGCTGATGATAGGTCCGGCACTGACTAATGGACTAAAGCTTACACTGACGGGAGAAATTGTATCTCGCCCATATATCGACCTTACACTGAAACTGATGCGCGACTTTGGAGCCAATGTTGCCTGGATCAGTGAAAATCAACTGGAAGTAAAGCCTCAACCTTATCAAGCTGTTCCCTATTATGTAGAGAGTGACTGGAGCGCGGCTTCGTACTGGTATGAAATCTGCGCATTATCGGAACAGGCAACAGTCTGTCTGCCGGGATTATTCCGCGAAAGCCCGCAAGGTGACTCGGAAGTAGCACGGTTATTCGAACAGCTGGGGGTAGAAACAGTTTATGGGGAACGTGAAGTGACTCTTCGAAAAACAGGAAAAATCACTGCACGCATGGAATACGATTTCGTTAATCAGCCTGACTTAGCCCAGACATTTGTAGTGACTTGTGCCGTAATGGGTATTCCTTTCCGTTTCTCCGGACTTCAGAGCCTGAAAATTAAAGAAACCGACCGCATAGCCGCTTTAATAGCCGAAATGAAAAAGCTGGGATACCTCATTACAGAAAGCGAAGGTTCCGTACTGTCGTGGAACGGTGAACGCTGTACTCCTGACGCCAGCCCTTGCATAGACACTTACGAAGACCATCGCATGGCTATGGCTTTTGCTCCCGCCTGCATCCGATTGGGAGATATATACATCAATCATCCGCAAGTAGTTACCAAATCATATCCGCATTACTGGGAAAACCTGATACATGCGGGATTCAACATCACGGAGGAATAAATCATCATGTGGATACTTATTGTCATACTGATAGGAGTAGCATTATTCGGACTGGTAGCCGGATATTTCTATAACCGGAACATACAAAAGAAAATCGATCGTGGAGAGCTGGAAGAAGCTCCTCCTGTAGTAACCGTAGACAGTGAATGCTGCGGTCAGCATCAGATTTGTGAAAAAGAAAGTCTGCTGGCAGCTGTAAGCAAGCAAATAGAATATTACGACGACGAAGAACTGGACCGCTTCAAAGGACGTCCTTCTGACGGATATTCGGAAGAGGAAATCGAAGAGTTCCGCGACATTCTGTACTCCATGCAGGAAGTGGATGTGGCAGGATGGAGCCGGAGTCTGCAACTTCGCGGCATTGAATTGCCCGACGAACTGAAAGATGAACTTTTCCTTATCGTAGGAGAACGAAGATTTCATTAATCTTCCTGCCGGTCTGTCTCATTACCGAATACAACTATCATGGATATATTAGAACTGTTACAATATACTTTTTTCCAACATGCCTTACTGGGTAGTCTGTTTGCCAGCATCGCCTGCGGAATTATCGGAACCTACATTGTCACCCGTCGGCTTGTTTTTATCAGCGGAGGAATCACACATGCTTCTTTCGGAGGTATCGGAATCGGACTCTATACGGGTATTTCTCCCCTACTCACGGCAGCCATCTTTTCGGTGCTGTCAGCTTTCGGAGTAGAATGGCTCAGCAAGCGGAGTGATATGCGTGAAGATTCTGCCATTGCTGTATTCTGGACATTCGGAATGGCTATCGGAATCATTTTCAGTTTCCTTGCTCCGGGATTCACTCCCGACCTTTCTTCATTCCTTTTCGGAAATATACTTACCATCACACAAAGTGACATACTGCTGCTTGGTATACTGAGTATAGTGCTTATCATATTCTTTTCACTGTTTCTACGCCCAATTGTAGCTATCGCTTTCGACCGTGAGTTCGCGCGTTCACAACATCTTCCCGTAGCCACTTTCGAGTATCTGCTGATGATGTTTATCGCTCTGACTATCGTATCATGTCTGCGCATGGTAGGCATCGTGCTTGCCATCTCGCTACTCACTCTCCCACAGATGACGGCAAACTTGTTTACCAGCCGTTTCAAGAATATCATCTGGCTGTCTATCGGCATCGGCTATATCAGTTGTCTGGGCGGACTGCTGTTCTCATACAAATATCAGATTCCTTCAGGAGCAGCCATCATCTTTATATCCATACTGATATATGTCGCAGCAAAAATCTGCCGGCAGTTCCGTAAACAGGAATAAATATTCGCGATTTTTACTTACTTTTGCAAGAACAATAAAAACAGATACTTATGGAAATAAAAATTACTTCACTCGATCATATCCACGAAGCTGCCAAAGAGTTTATTGCAGCCATGGGCGATAACACAGTATTTGCCTTCTACGGCAAAATGGGAGCAGGAAAGACTACTTTTACCAAAGCTGTATGCGAAGAACTGGGAGTAACAGATGTCATCAACTCACCTACATTCGCTATCGTAAATGAGTATCGTTCGGAAACTACTGGAGAACTGATTTATCATTTCGACTTCTACCGTATCAAGAAACTGGAAGAAGTATACGACATGGGGTATGAAGATTATTTTTACAGTGGAGCTCTGTGCTTTATCGAATGGCCTGAACTGATAGAAGACTTGCTTCCGGGCAATGCAGTAAAGGTATATATCGAAGAAAACGAAGACGGCACTCGTACCGTCCGCTTCGATGCCGAAGAATAATGCATTATGGTGACACACTATATCATACAGGGCATATTTGTCCTGGTGGGGCTGCTGGCGTTGCTGGCTGCCCTATTCAACTGGGACTGGTTTTTTACGGCCCATAACACACAATTCATCGTAGCCAATGCCGGCAGAAACCGTGCACGTCTGTTTTATGCCGCCATCGGTCTGCTGATGATAGCTACGGGAGTATTCTTCTTCCTTTCCATTCAGGGATGCATCTAAGCAACAACTAATCTATGAAAAACACCAACCTCAAAAAATGCTTCACAGCAAGCTTACTCGGAATCATTGCACTGGGAGGCTATGCACAAGTCAATTACGTAGAACCACCTATAATGGGATGGAGTTCATGGAACACTTACCGCGTCAATATCAACGAAGAGCTGATCAAGAAACAGGCAGATGCCATGATTTCACAGGGCCTTGACAAGGTTGGCTATCATTTCATAAACATCGATGACGGATTCTTCGGATTCCGCGATGAGAAAGGTATCCTGCATACCCATCCACAACGTTTTCCAAACGGAATGAAAGGAATAGCCGACTATATCCATTCACTGGGACTGAAAGCTGGTATTTATTCGGAAGCGGGAGCCAACACATGCGGTTCGCTTTGGGATGGAGATAAAAACGGAATTGGGGTTGGTCTTTATGGATTTGAACATCAGGACGCCAACCTTTTCTTCAACGAATGGGGATTCGATTTTATCAAGATTGACTACTGCGGAGCCGGACAGCAGCTCGACCTTGAAGAACAAGAAAGATATACGGAAATTGTTAATGCCATCCGCGAAGTTTGCCCACGAAATATTTCTCTGAATATCTGCCGATGGGCTTATCCGGGTACATGGGTAAGCAGTCTGGCACGTTCCTGGAGAATCAGCGGAGATATCAATCCGTCGTGGGAATCTGTCAAATATATAATCGACAAAAATCTGTATCTCTCAGCCTTTGCCGGTAACGGACATTACAATGATATGGACATGCTGGAAATAGGACGAGGATTAAAGCCGGAAGAGGAGGAAACTCACTTTGGCATGTGGTGCATAATGAGTTCACCACTGCTGATCGGCTGCGATCTGACTGCCATCCCGGCATCTTCACTGCAACTGCTGAAAAATAAGGAACTCATCGCACTGAACCAAGATCCGCTGGAACTTCAGGCGTATGTAGTGCAACACGAGCATGGAGGATATGTACTGGTAAAAGACATCGAAGAAAAAAGAGGAACAGTACGGGCAGTAGCTCTATATAACCCGACCGAAGAAACCTGTTCCTTCCGGGTTCCCTTATCAGTACTCGAACTGGAAGGTACAACACGTATACGCGACCTTGTGAAACAAAAAGATGAACGTTCGGTAACAGACTTCATACAGTTTGATGTACTCCCCCACGGAACAAAAATTCTGAGAGTAGAAGGTGAAAGACGTATGGAACCTACCCGCTACGAGGCAGAACAGGCTTATCTGAATCAGTTTGACGACTTGGGAAAACGTAAACGGGGAATAGCTTTCATGCCTTTCGAAACAGCATCCGGAGGCATGACAATAACCAATCTTGGCGGACATAAAGACAACTACGCACAATGGAATGAAGTTTTCAGTGAACAAGGTGGTCCGTACCAGATGACTGTTCAATACATACCTGCCGAAAAGAAAGAACGTGAAATAAGTGACCGCCGCCTGGAAGTTACCGTCAACGGAAACATGACAGTGGCCGACAAACTGGAAACAGACCGTTCTAAAGGTGTCGCTCAAACGACATTCACCGTAAATTTGCAAAAAGGATATAATGTGATAAGAATAGGAAGCCGATTCAGCTGGTCTCCCGATTTAGACTGTTTTACCCTCACTCCTGTAAAATAAATTCGCAGTAGCTTATTACACAAGAAAACTGCATAACACAAATATAAAATTCTTAAAAAAAACATCAAAAAAAGAGGCTTCCTCATTTTTGTACTGCACCCCAAAAGTTAGACACAAAACTTTTGGGGTGTTTTTTATGAAGTA
>OOAW01000085.1_pt1 | contig 104420 bp, 101 predicted proteins | sample 1671861 | NCBI WGS metagenome assembly OOAW01 (sample SAMN06348200, study PRJEB24527) | human gut metagenome | reverse complement strand
GACAAGCCCATTGGCAGAATTAAGTATGCACTAAATTAATTCCGCCAACAGGTTGATTGTATATAAAACAATATTTTTAGATGTTTTTTGCCATTATATGTTGATAAACATAAATAATATCTATATTTGTACTATACAATCTAAATTATATTAATATGGAAAATGTTTATTACTCATTAAAAGACTTTGAACTTTCTTTAAAGAAGAACGCTATCGAGAGAGCTGACGACTTCCAGCAGTACATCAATCAATTAAATGAATTTGGTTGCAAAAGCTATTGGATAACTTCCCAGACAGGAGTCGGGTCAACAATGACCATTGAAGACTTTGACCGACCTGTCACTGCATTTATCTCCAATGACTATTTGGGAATGTCACAACGAGAGGAAACCAAACAGGCTGGAATAGATGCTATTATCAAGTATGGAACAGGTGCTTGTGCCGCACAGGTTATAGGTGGCTATCTCGATATACATCAACAACTGGAACAAGAAATCGCATCTTTTGTAGGGCAGGAGGACGCAATACTGTTTTCTTCCGGTTTCGGGGCAAATGCAGGGATATTAAGAGCCTTATTAGGTCAAAATGACATTGCGTTAGTGGATCCTTATATCCATACAAGCGCAATGGCAGGATTAAAAGGAACAAATGTAAAGCGAATAGGACACAATGATTTGGAATATTTAGAGAAAACGCTGAAAGAAACCAAAGATCAATATCAGACCAGACTTGTAATAATAGACGGGGTATATTCACAAGATGGGGATTTGTCCTTGCTCCCGGAAATAATTTCTCTTTGCAAAACCCATGAAGCTATGTTGATGCTGGATGATGCACACGGAATAGGTGTAATGGGAGCCAACGGTAGAGGAACAGCAGAACATTTCAATTGTTTGGGGCAAGTGGATATCATCACCGGAACATTCAGCAAATCATTTGGTTGTGTGGGAGGATTTGCCGCCGCCTCAAAAAAGATAATACAATACCTGAAATTTTATGCGGACAGCAATGTCTTCTCGGCAGCCCCTACACCACAAGTAACCGCATCCATTTTGAAAGCTTTGGAAATAATAAAGAAAGAACCGGCAATAAGAGCCAGACTTTGGGAAAATACCGATTACCTCAGGAGCCGGCTGACAACCGAAGGGTTTGACATAGGCAAATCCGTGTCACCTATTTTCCCCATTATGATAAGAGATAATAAAAAAGTTTATGAAATAGCTAAAATGTTACAGGAAAAAGGTATCTTTACAATTGGAATTGTATATCCGGCAGTAAGAACCAAAGAGGCCAGATTAAGGGTCAGTGTTCTTGCCACGCATGAACATGAACAGTTGGATGCTTTAATCAACGCTCTTAATGATATAAATAAAGATATAAAAATAAAAAAGGAACAATGAAAGAAAGGAGAAAGCGAAGAAGTGCAAAGGACATAGAAGAAAGTATACTTGATGCGGCAAATCAATTGATTGAAAATGATGGATTTTCAAAATTGACAGTTACCGGTATCATACATCTGGCAGAAATCGAACCTGTCCAATTCTACCATAGATATGAGGATTTGAACAAGTTTATTGATGAGTATGTCAAAAAGTACGATTACTGGTTCAATGATATCATAAAGTCCCAGAAACAATCAAGCAATGATAAAGAATTGTACACGAACATTCTGACAGGATTGTTCCATTCTTTATCGGAGAACAAAGCAATGCAAGAGCTTCTGAAATGGGAACTGGCTAATAATAATGAAACCAGTCAGCGTACCGCCCGGTTACGAGAATTACATACATTGCCTCTATGCCAAAAATATTCAAAACTGTTCTCAGATACGGATATTGACATTGTAACTATATCCGCACTGATAATAGGCGGAATATACTATCTCATTTTGCATGATGAACTTTCTACTTTCAGTGGTATAAATTTAAAAATGGAATCAGACAGGCAAAGAGTTATTAAAGCCATAAATAAACTGTCAGATATTCTGTTCACCCCTATACCATCTTCTCTTACCAGAGAAACCATTGATATAATAATAAAAATGAAGGAAGATAATATACCAGTGGGAAAAATAGCATATTATACGGGAATACCACAAGACATTATCATTTCAATCTAAAGCACAAATTGGAATAACCTGTTGTATATACTGATTTGAAAGTGAGTAAAAATAGCAGTTAAAAAGCCGTGTACATCGATTTCCCCATCGTCGTTCACGGCTTTTTTATAATCAAGGTATATAGAAAAGCGCAAACTCGGCTTTTCTTCTTCTCTCTATGCTTGGAATCACTTTCCCCTTATAGCACCTAAAGGAAACATACTCCTCATAGATGTCACGCTCCCCTTTTTCCAGCTTCCGTATCAACCGGCTTTTCGGCATCCTGCCATGGCCCTTCAATCTGAAAATGCCCACATTATAGCTCAAAACGCCCAAAAGCAATGCATCATTCTCAAACTCCCGGAACGCATCACAACACTTTCTAAGGTCACTCCTCAGCAGCGAATCGGCCTGTGCCTTGCTCAGGTTCTCGGTCAATGTCTCCCCCGGAAGCAAGCGGTGCCCGTAACCGATGTAAGGCATCTGTCCCCGATGCCAGCCTTCCGCCCGTTTGATGAACTCCACGGCCTTGTCAAACAGCGAATCCGGCACTTCCCCCTTTCCTTGGGCAAAAGCGGAGGAAACTACAAACGCCATAAACACTCCGGCCGTCAGCTTGAGCCATGCCCTACTCATTGCCCGGGACGTTGTTTTCCGCATCATTCACATTGAAACCGTAGGTCAGCTGCCGCATATTCCCCCAGTTGTCCTCAAAATAGAGGTCGATGGTCTGCGAGCCATCCGCGCTTTGCGAAGTGTAATACAACCGGAATCTCCGTTCATTCAGCAGGTAGCGGTCATTGGGCTTCAGCACCGTTCCGTCCTCCATCTTCAGGCTGCCCTTGCCGTCCGGCTGGAAGTACCTCAGCGTATAGACCGTTCCGGCAAAGTTACCTTCCGGTCTGATTTCCAGACGGATTTCCACCGTCTCACCGTTTGCTATCCCGTCCGCCACCGGCATGGCTTCCACCGTGAACGGGTATTCCTGCCGGACATCCAGCCCGCCGTCACAAGAGACAAGACAAAAAAGGGAGGTAGCCAGGCAGCAGGCCGCCATCATGCAATCAAGGATTTTTCTTTTCATGGGTATATATCTGTTTTAGGGTTAGAAAATGTATTTGACTCCGATTCCATACTGGCAGTGGCAACGGCCCGAGGCGCCGCCCCACACAAACCGCTCACGCAGCCGAAGCAGCAGGACAACCCTGTCCGACAGGTAGCCTTCCGCCTCCAGTGTCGCCGCACCGCCGTAAATGAAGGATTCACACCTGTGCAGGGCGGCACCGTCATCCAGCAGTTTCTTGCCGCCGTTTACCGTCTCATACCCCAGCAGGGCCGAGACACCGAGGTTCAGGAACAGCACCTTGCCCGGCGAGGAAAAGAACGTATGGTAATAGCCGCCCTCGCCCGTGTATTGCGCCGTCGGGATATGCGTGTTCCTGTATGGGATGTTGCGCCGGAGCGTCTCCCCGCCGAACACCCACTGGTTTCCTTTTTTCGTATAGGTGGAAACGGCCAGCGAGAAGGCGTAACCGGCATCGTGCCGGTTCGCTCCGCAGTAAAAGCCGTCCGCCATTTCCGCCATGAAACGGACACCCTTCATTCCCGGCAGACAGCGTTGCGCATGGGCCTGCCCCGCCATAAGGGCAAGCAGCGCAAGGGTGATATACACATACCTTTTCATCGCACTTTCAGTTCATTGATGGTCTCGGCACGCACCAGGTCTTCATTCTCTATCTCAAAGGTTTGGTGGCGTCCCCCTTGTTTCTCATACATCTCCACCACCAGTTTCTTGTCATCGGGGAGGGTGAACTTGGGTAGGGCAAACACCGTTCTCCCGCTCTTTTTCCCGTCCACACGGGTCAGGTAATTGAAAGCACGCAACGGACAGATGACCTGTTCCTGCATGGCGGTACGTTTCACTATCTTCTTGTCCACGATCTTGAAGGTCACGAAGTCCACATCGAAAGGCACGTGGGTGGAATTTCTTACCTCGGTATGGAAATAGAGCAGGTCACCGTGCGCATAGAGCCCTTTGAGCAGGTACTGCACGCCGAACCGTTTACAGCCGATGTGCTTCACTCTCCGCTTGTCCTGTCCGTGCACGGACTTCATGACCAGACGCACCAGCCTGGGCGACTCGTTGCCCAGTTCCTGCAAATAGATCTCCATCGCGTTGTTGGGACGGTTCACCGCCTCCCCGTCATGGATGAAGTCGCACATCTCCACATTCAGCAGCAGCGGCTCGTCGGCATACTTGACATTGAACGTGTAAAAATTCCCGTCCTCGGTAATCACGCTCATGTTCGTCTCGTTACGGAAATGCTTCCTCGTGGCCTTCACCCGGATCACGTTCTCCGCGCCGTCAGCCTTGCCGGCTATCAGGTTGGGGGAACCGAGGTCCACGTACTTGACGGATGAGGGGAAAATCACATGCACCGTCTTGTCGTAGGTGATTTCCAGGCCATGCGGAGGTATCATTTGGCTGAAGCCTATCTTGCGGCTCAGCCCTTCAAAATAATCTCCGCTACTCTGCTGCGCATGGGCAGCTAAAAAGCCCGTCAGAAGGGCAAACATCATCAGAATCTTCTTCATGTCCGATTGTTGTTGGTTGGTTGTTGAATAATTGTGTTTTCTCTTTTTCTACTCCGGGGTATGGAGCAGCAGCCTGTGCCCGGCCTTCAGCGTGATTTTCACCGTCCGCATCCTCTTGGTGACATACTGTGACACGCCCTGTATCACGCCTTTCCCCACGTCCGAGGCTATCTGCGCGCCGGCGTCCGTCGAGATGTTGATGCTGCTCCCCATCGAGGTTCCCATGTTGGCGGCTATCTCACGCACGGCATCGTATTCCAGCGAGTTCGGGACAAGTATTCCCTGCCCGCCGTCGGCGTCATACACTTCCAGCTCCACCGGAATGACCGCCCCTTTGTATTCCACCGTCTCGACGAGCACGTCCAGCCGTTCCCCCCGGATACGTGTGCTTCCGGTCAGCAGGGTGCCTTTGGGTATGAGGCGGTCGTCCACCGCCATGGGTTCCAGCAGCCGGAGGCGCAAGGCCTGCCCGTCCGATACGGTCTGCGTTCCGTGCACGCAGGCGGCGATGGTGTTCCTGTCCGGGGAGAGCGTCTTGCCGATGGGGGTATGGAATCCCGTATTCCGTTCTCCGGCAATCCCCTCTTCGTCATTCGCTGGCCGGGACAGGGAGGACACCACCTGTTGCCGCACCTGCTTCACTGGTCGGGCGGCGGTCCGTTCTTTCCGGTCGGCTGCCGGAGCGGCGGTCGTCTGCTTCCCGTTGTAACGGGCCGCCAGCTCGTATGACTTCTCCATCAGTGCCATCTTCTCTTCCAGTGACTGCCCGCCGCCGTCAGGGTGCTCCCCGGACTGCCTCTTCTCTAGGCTCTCGATGCGCCGCAGCAGCTCCTTGTCCTGCGGATGGTCGCGCGGCTCATGGATGGCATGGAGCGAGCGGTTCATGTTGCGGTAGGCCTCCGTGGACGAACGCACCGGACTGCGGGGTGTCATGGCTTCCGGTTCCGGGGGAAGCTCCACGTTTACCCCGCCCTGCGCAACACGTAGGGTGTCGTTCCGCTTCCTGTTGAACAGTTCCGACATTTCCTGAAAGGTGTCCTTGCGCTTTCTCTCCTTTTTCGCCAAGGCATCCCGTTCGTAGGCGCTAACTTTGTTGCCCTCCATGCGGGTCTCTTCGGGCGATGGAATCTCCGTATTGAAGCCCAGGCCTTTTCCGGCTTCCTCCCTTTCTTTCTCCGTTGGGCTGTATATCAGCAGAATGGCACCCGCGAACATCAGGGAAAAAAGCGGGTAGATGACAAACTTCGCACGCCGACGTTTCTCTTCGGGTGTCAGCGGCTTGTCACCAGACAGTCCCAGCAGTTTCTTTATCTTCTGTATATCCGTTTTCATCGTAGCAGTTGTTTGGATGGATTGGTATTGTTTTCCGGCCACAAGTCAAGCCGCCGGATATGTTCTATGCTCATCGTTCCGTCACTCTTTCCCGGACCGGAGAGCGCGGAGACTATCGTGTACAGGCAGGCAGCCAGGAACAGAAGGAAGGCGGTGATTGTCACCAAGCTCCGTTGTCTTCTTGTCAGGCGGCGGCAGAACAGCCGTATCCGGCCGTCCGCCCGTCTTAGGCTGGCATATCCTCTTTTCATCGTTCCGCGCTCCTTATGTCCTTGTTCTCCAGGATGGTGAACTGCTCAATGATGAACCCGTTCGGATTGTCGTCCGAGCGCCCTGTGTTCTGGAGCGAGCAGGAGGTGACAAGGCTGCGCTCGGTCACGTTGCTCTCCCTGATGATCATCTGGCGGGCATACGTCGTTGCCTTGTAAGGATAAACGGCGAAATCGCACACCACGCTGTCCACATGCACCACCTGGTTGATGTTGCCCGAAATCAGCCGATTGTAATAGCCCTTCTCGGCAAAGTCCACATAATAGTGGTAGGCGCTCTTGTCCGCCAGTTGCAGGGCGCGGTTAATGTTGTGCCCGATGGCGTCCTTTTGGGGCGAGAGCGAGAAGAACAGCTCGTGAAAGCGCCTCACGTGCTCCCTCGCCTCGGCGGGACGGTTCTGTGAAAGGTCCTGCGAGAGGGCCATCATCAGCGACTTGCCGCCGTCCAGCACGTAGATTTTCTCACGCTGCCTCTCGGCGAAGCGGTACGAGCTCCACAGCGCATAGCCGGTGACGAGCGCACAGCAGCCGGTGAAGACCGCCAGCATCAGTCGGATGCGGCGGAAGCTGCTTTCAATGTTGGTCAATGACTTGAATTCCATGTATGAATCGTTTCTTTGGATTGATTGATTTTTTCTTTCTTCCGGCGGGATACGTATGGTGCTCCTGGTGACATACGTTAGTGACGGCTCGTTACATACGTTAGTAGCAGGTTGCTACATACGTTAGTCGTATCAGGCTGCATACGTTAGTAGCCGTATGCCGCATACGCATCCCGCAAACCGGTCTCTGTTATTTTCCTCTCAGCCGTCCTCCGATATTCCCCAGTACGGAACCGCCCACCCCGGCAGCAAAACTGCCCGCTTTCGTGGCGGTACGGTTCAGGTTGCGGCTGAAATTTCCGGCACCGCCCGCCTGTACAATCCAGCCCGCCACCGTCGGGACGGTGAAGTACCCGATAATCCCTATCAGCATAAAAATTATGTACATGCTGTTGGAGTTGTCTATCGAGTAGTCGGGATTACCCTGCAACTCCAGAATGTCGTTCCGGAGCATCAGCACCTGGAGCTTGGCGAGCAGGGTGCTGAACAGGTCGCTCACCGGAAGCCACAGATAGACGGAGATATACCTTGTGAACCACTGCCCGAGCGTGGACTGGAAGCCGTCCCACACGCTGAAGGCGAACGCCACAGGGCCCAGTATGGAGAGCACGACCAGGAAAAAGGTCCGTACGGTATCTATCAGCAGCGATGCCGCCGCAAATATCAGTTCCAGCAGGCTGCGGAAAGCATCACGGATACTCTTTTCCAGCTTGTACATCCCCACTTCCACGTACATGCCCAGCCGCGAAGCGGCGTCCGTGGGCGACCAGCCCAGTTCGTCCAGCTGCCGGTCGAACTCCTCGTCGCTCACCAGATGGGCGGTCTCGGGATTGCGCAGCATGGCCTCCCGTTCCAGCTCCTCCTTCTGGGCACGGTACTGTTCCATGTCCAGCGTCTGCCCCTCAAGCATCTTGTGCGTGCCCTGCACGATGGGGCTGAGCACACTGTTCAGCGTGCCGAGCACCAGTGTGGGAAAGAGCAGGATGCAAATGCCGATGGCGAAGGGACGGAGCAGCGGATACACGTCTACCGGCTCGGCGCGCGCCATCGACTGCCACACGCGGACGGCGACATAGAAAAGCGCTCCCAGTCCGGCAAGCCCCTTGCCCACGTCCATCATCTCCTCGCAAAGGGGCATCATTTCTCCATACAGGGTCTCCAGTATGGTATGCAGGTTGGCGAAATCTATCGACAAAAGTACCATAGGCTACCAGTATTTGGAGGTTTCATCCCCGTAGAGCCGCATCACGCGGTCCAGGTCGTTCTTCTTCCTGGCCCTGAGATAGCTCACGGCAATGTTCTTGTTCGTATAGTAGCTCACCAGGTTGCGGTAGCGGCGCATCTCGTAGTAGCAGCGGTCCACCACGTCCATACGGTCCTTGTCGGTCATGGAGAGCGTACTCACGTTGATGACCTGCCTGAGGTCCTGCAACACGCCGTTGCTCTCCTCCAGCAGCCGGGCGTAACCGAAGGCGATGGCGTCCAGCTCGCGGGGCGAGAAATTCCCGTCGTTCATCATCTTCCCGAAGTTGGTCACGTAGATGTCCGACACGTCGCCCACCATCAGGATGATGTCGCGCACCTTGCGGGCGTCCTGTATCAGGTTGTTCACCGCTTTGAGCTGGTCGTAATACCTCTTCGCCTGCTCGTAGATTTTCACCGTCTCGGCGAAACTCTCGGCCGTATTCATGGCGGTCTTGGAGGTGTGGGCGATGTTGTCCGACATGTTGATGATGCTTTGGGCAAGGTTGCCGGGGTCGGTCACCACCCACTGGGCGTCCGCAGCGGTACCGCACAAGGCGAGCACGGTTCCTATCAGAAGTGACTTCGCTCTCATGGGCGTTCCTCCTTGCGTACATAGTCCCCGTTGGGGGAGAAAGTCAGTACGTCCGTTGCCTCGTTGTAGGACACATCGATGCGATAGCCCGTGTTGATGAACAGGTTGCCGTTCTCCTCCACCAGCAGGTAGGTCTTCGGTTTCAGCACGCGTGCCTTGCCGCTGCGGGCGAATACCGTCACCTTGTAGGCTTCTCCTTCCTTATATACCAGCACGTCCGGCTTGCCTTCCACACTGGTCCACGAGCCGCAAAGCTTGTCACGGTCGGTACCGTTCTCCGAGCAGCTCTGCAATATCAGGGCGGCCATGCTTATCAGACACACCGCCAGTTTCACAAAGGGTCTGTTTCTCATAATCGTTCTTGTTTGAAGGTTGATGTTTGTCTCTGTTCTTCCCGTCTCTTCTCCGCCATCCGTCTGACGGCAGCCTCCAGGTCTCCTCCGGATTCTTCCGCCAGCCGCTGCACTTCCAGCTTTTCGGACTCTTCCGTCGAGAACGTGAAATACTCTTCCTCGCTCACTTCCGTGGCATACACCGCCGAATGGGTGCCGCCCAGCCCGATCCACACCTCCCGGTAGGAACGTCCGGGATGGTTCGCCTGGTTGATGGAGAGAATCTGCCCCTTCTCCTTGTCGGTCAGGCCGAGCAGCCGCTGGATATGCTCGAACTTGTTCATGTATTTCCGCTGGTCCAGCAGTATCTTGCAGTCGGAGTTGTTGATGATGGCCTCCTTCACAATCGGGGACGAGATGATGTCGTCCACCTCCTGCGTCACCACCACCGCCTCGCCGAAATATTTCCGGACGGTCTTGAAAAGGTACTTGATATACTCGCTCATGTTGGCGGACATCAGCGCTTTCCAGCATTCTTCTATCAGTATCATCTTGCGGACACCTTTCAGCCTGCGCATCTTGGCGATGAAGGTTTCCATAATAATCAGCGTCACCACCGGAAGCAGCACCTTGTTACTGCCGATGTTGTCCAGCTCGAACACGATGAACCGCTTGCTTGTCAGGTCCAGCTCCTTGTCGGAGTTCAGCAGGAAGTCGTAGTCGCCTCCCCGGTAGAAAGGCTCCAGCACGTTCAGGAAGCCGTCAATGTCGAAATCCTTCTCACGCACCCTCTTCCCCTCAATCATCCGGCGGTAGTCAACCGACACGAACTCGTAGAACCCGTTGAAGTCCGGCCTGACGCTCCGGTCCCCCGATATTTTCCGGATATAGGCGTTCACCGCGCCCGACAGCGCCACCTCCTCCGCACGTGTGGGCGCCTCGTCCTCCCGCTTCCACAAGGTCAGTATCAGGGTCTTGATGCTCTCGCGCTTCTCCACGTCGAACTGCCCGGAGTCGGTGTAGAACGGGTTGAAGGATATCGGGTTGTCCTCCTCGTACGTGATGTATATCCCATCCTCTCCCCGGGTGCGGTCATGAATCATGCGGCACAGCCCCTGGTAGCTGTTTCCCGTGTCCACCAGCAGGATATGCGTGCCCTGCTCGTAATAGTTGCGCACCAGATGGTTGGTAAAAAAGGACTTGCCGCTGCCGCTTGGTCCCAGGATAAATTTGTTGCGGTTGGTGATGATGCCGCGCTTCATCGGAAGGTCGGAAATGTCCACATGCACCGGGATGCCGTTCTGCCGGTCCGCCATGCGGATACCGAACGGGCTGGGCGAGTTCCGGTAATTGGTCTCCCCGGCAAAGAGGCAGACCGCCTGCTCCAGAAAGGTGTAGAACGACTCTTCGGCGGGAAAGTCGCCCGCATTGCCGGGGATGCCCGCCCAGTAGAGCACCGGGGTATCGACGGTGTTGTACCTCGGCGTGCATTCCATCATGGCGAGCTGGCTGCCCGTATCGTTCCTGATACGGCGGAACTCGTCCGCATCCTCGGCCCAGGCGATGACGTTGCAGTGGCACCTGACGGGCAGCAGCCCTTTGGCGTGCGCCTCATCCAGGTACATTTCCGTCCACTCCTGGTTCACCGCGTTGCTCCGGCTGTATTTCGACAGCGAGAGCATGTTGCGCGAGTTCTTCTCCATCATTTGCAGGATCTCCTGCGCGCTGTCGATGAACACATATTGCGAATAGATATGGTTGCACGACAGCAGCAGCCCCACGGGGGCGGCAAAGGACAGCCGGCAGTTGCTCTTGTCGGTGGACATACGCTCGTAGCGCATGTCGGTGGAGAGCTTGCCCGGCAGGTCCTCCGTGTCCGAGAGGGTATGCAGGCAGAGCCGCTTGTCGCCGATACGCATCCGTCCGGGTTTGAGGCAGATGTCCTGGAGCACGGCGGTCCCGTCCTCCAGCGAGAGGGAGAAATACTTCTCCACCAGCCCGGAACGTTCTTTCGTACCGGTCACCTCGTCCGTCTCCAGGCGGCGCAGCCTTACGTGCCCGGAATCGTTCATGATGCGCTCGAACTGTTCCACCGCCTCAAGGAAACGCTCCGCCGTCTCCTTGTCGGTTATCTCCCTGGGCAGCAGGAAGCCGCGGCAGAGGGTGCTGAAGTCACTCTGCCGGCGGTTGCGCTCACGGGTGGTCTTCGTCAGGTACAGGTAGCATCTGTGGTTCAGGAAGGGCCTTTCGTTAAAGTGCCGCTCGTAGCTGCGCGCAAGGAAGCTCTGTTCCTCCCCGCCGGTTTTCGGATGGTAGGTCTCCTTGACGAACCAGTCCTGCTTGCATACGACGCTGTGTTCGGGCAGTACCTTTATGGCCTTTATCCAGGAGGCGTGCATGGCCTCGTACTCGTCCGCCGTCACCGTGTACAGTTCGGGCAGCTCCACCTCGAAAGCCACGGTCAGGTCGGCATCCTTGCTCACGATGCAGCCGTTCTCCACCGACAGCAGGGGGAACTTGCGTTCCAGCGTTTCCGCTTTCAATACATTTCTCATGGTTGTTTCCTCTTTCTTTTCGTGAATAATCTGAAAACTCTTTTGCGGTGAATCAGGTAGCGCGGGTGCCGTTTCCCTGCCAGCAGCTTCATCAGCCCGTGTTCACCGTAACGGGCGTTCAGCCGGAACGTCACCCATACCAGCAGGCTGCCGGATATGACTCCCGAGAGAATGCATACCCACTGGCCCGCACCTGCCAGATAGAGGATGACCACCGCAAGGAGCACCGCCGTCAGCCCGCCCGCGAAGACAAACAGGTATTGCGACTTGAGCCCCTTGAACTCGACGGAATTGCCCGCGCCTTTGTTTACCGGATACTCCATGCCTTTAGAGGAAGAAGGAACGCAGGATGGTGGCAGCCACGATCAGGAAGATACACGCGAAGAACCAGCTGGCGGCGGTCTTCGAGGTGTCGGGGTCTCCGCTGGAGAACTTGCCGTAGGTCTTGATGCCGCCCACCAGTCCCAGCACGGCGCCGATGGCGTAGCACAACTTGGTGGCGGGGTCGAAATACGAGGTCATGAGGCTGGTCGCCTCGTTGATACCGGCAAGGCCCTGGCCCTGCGCGAAAGCGTGGGCGGCAATCACCGCACACACCATAGAAAAAAGGATTCTTCTCTTCATTGTCGAATCGTTTGGGTAAGACATAAATTTGAATTCGACGGCGAAGATAAACAGCGTTAACAGGCTATGGTTCAAAGGTTTCATCAGATGGCGCTATATGTCATCAGATGTCATAGCAATAACATATTTGCCTAATTCATACTACATTTTGTATGATACAAGATTTATCTGCGTGATTGCTCACTTTTCTTTGAAAATTAAGAAGACTAATGTTCTTACCTTTGCAAATAAAATCAGAATATTACCAAGACAAGGTGGCAATCATGATTTTTTGTTGTATTTTTGCCCGGACAGGTATATATAGGCTAATTGATAATTAGGATTATAATGAAAATGGAGTATGTTTTCCCGCAATTGTTCAGCCCTGATGACGTAGATATCAGGTTGCAATACATATCCGTCAGTCAACTGGAAAAAATGATTGAAACGGGTAAACTATGTATACCTGAAACGGAGGAACTGCAAAGAATGTCAAATGCCTGGAATGACAAAGAAAGAAGTTCGTTTATAGAATCCGTTATGGCAAATTTACCCATCCAGTTAATATACCTGGATGGAAGCAAAACCCCATGGACAGTAATCGACGGGGTACAGCGGATCAGTTCACTCCATAAGTTCCTCCAAAATGAATTCGTGTTAGAGGGATTGGAATATTTCAGCAAAGAATGCGAGGGAATGTCTTTTTCCTCCATCCCCTTTTACTTACGAAGCCGGATTGAATCAACAAACATAGTAGCTTATGTTATCAACCCCGGCACTCCAGATGCTGTAAAGTTCAATATTTTCAAGAGAATAAACAAGATAGGGAAACAACGCAACAGGGAGGAGCTAAGAAATGCTTTCTTTCAAGGTTCCGTGTCAAAGTGCATTGCCGAATTGGCGGAATCTCACGAATTTCTGCAAGCCACCCATAAAATGATGAGCAAAAAAGGGATGCCCGACCGGGAACTTGTATGCAGATATTTCGCCTTCAGGCTTCTTCGGCCATTCTTTGATACCACAGAAACCATGGACGATTTTCTGGATAAAGGGATGGATGCTCTTTCCGCATTGTTTGAAAATGATTTTGAGAGGGAGACAGCCCGGTTTAAAACTGTAATGCAACGCTGCTACGACGTACTGGGAGACATTACATTTATCAATATCAAAGCTACACGGAAACGGATAAACAAGAATTTATTTGACGCCTTTTCTTATACAATATCCCGGTTGGATGATAATGAATATCAGAGTTTGCTTCGGCAGTCGGACCGGTTTGAAGAGGAATACAAACGGCTATTTGAGGAAAAAGGATTTTTATGCGGAAAGGAACTGCGGAAGACTTCAACAGAAGCCGTCCGCAAACGATTTGATACAATGGATAGATTTATCAGGAAATTTACTTAGTTTAGTATGATAAAGGAAATAAGACTTAAGAACTTTAAGGTTTTTGAAGAGGAATCTTTCAACATAAAACCTCTGACTTTGATAACAGGTGTCAATGGCATGGGGAAATCCACCCTTATACAGTCATTGCTGTTCCTCAAACAGAACTATGAATTGGGGTATTTATCCAACCCGAAGAAAAAATTACGTTTGAAGCATGACTTTGTCAACCTGGAATCTGCCGGAGATATATGTTACACATTCGCCGAAGAAAAAAGTGTATGCATATCCATCAAAGAAGACAACGGGAACGAATATCAATGGGTACTGGACACCAGTGAAGCCGGAAGCGAGGAAGTCGGCTATACATATACCGGCAGCGATATTCACGGGCTTTCTTTATTTGATGACAGATTCATATTTCTGGAAGCGGATCGGTGGGGACCCAAAGCCCAATATAACAAATCGGAGGCCAGGGCATACAATACCTCATTAGGCATACAGGGGGAACTTACACCGGCTTACCTGAACAACGCCCTGTCGGTTAATGAGGAGATCGGCATAAAAGGAATGAGACATCCCAACCTGAAAGAAGAGCGGATACAACTGACGGAAAATGTGAATGCATGGATGGCCCAAATCATGCAGGTTCCTTCGTTGAAAGCAAATACGACTGAAATAGACAAAGATAAAATCAGGCTTGAATATGGCATGGCGGGAACCAAAGGCAAGAAGTACTCGGCTTTACAAGTCGGTTTTGGCTTCACCTATTGCTTGCCTGTCATTGTAGCCCTGCTCAGGGCAAAGGCGGGCGACCTGCTTGTTTTTGAGAATCCGGAAGCACACCTGCATCCGGCTGCACAAGTGGAACTGGGCAAACTGATGGCACTGGCTGCCGGCAAGGGGGTACAGATCATAATAGAATCACACAGTGACCATATATTGAACAGTTTAAGGCTGGCAAGGAAAGAAAAAGTCATTTCACAGGAGGATTTGAATGTTATCTTTGTCCAAAGAGACTTTGGAGCAGGCGATGATATGGAGGTTACCTATATTGATGAAATTCAAATCACGGATGAAGGGAAATTGAACAAGCGTCCTAAAAATTTCTTTGACAGTTGGGATGATGTACTGACCAGGCTAATTGACTGAAAACATGGAAGCATATCTTAATGAATTGAGTGTAAAAGCATTCTCAAACAACAAGGACGCCCAAGACGCTTTCTCGTTATTGGGCAGATGCTTGTCTAAAATGTCGGAATTAGGCGTTTCAAACGTGCGTATGACAAATGAAGCAATGGGAAAAGGAATGCTTCCCGGACAGACATGGAACAGGATCCTGAATAATGAAACTGTGATTGACAAGGATTTAAAATCCGTATTGATTGCCAAATTGTGCACTTTAGAGCCTGTTGACAGCCTTGAAGACAAGTACAACGTATTGGGTTTCTCTTATAATGGGATACCATGTAAAGGTTTGGGATGGGCCTCGGAAGCAATGGAAAATACGCTTGCTTTAGGATTCAGGCAAAAAGACGCTTGGGACAATGGAAGTTACGACGTGGATATAAGCCTGCTGGATGAGGATGGAAATGAACTGCCGCTCACATCCGGATGTAAGCATGTGGTTTCTCCGGATGGAGTCGAAACGCATAGGGATTTTCTCCTAAAGAAGATTAATATACCAACCAACGGGAAGGTATTGGCGAAACGATCTGCCAAATTGTTTCCGCATCTTAGATTTGCAGAACAGGCATCGAATCAGCTCGATAAAATCAAAGATCCGGCTGTTGTACAACAAATCTATTGGAGATTATCGGATTTGGAAAGAGTGGCGGCTAACTCCACCTCACCTGTCTCACCGGAAAAGTTCAAATATAAAACGACACCGGAATCAGAGACACGCAGCAGGTTGCCACAATTGAAAATCTTATTTTCGGATGGAGAGACCAGGCTCTGCTCCTGGCATTCACGCTTTACACCCGGTGCGGGACGAATACATTTCTGTCCAAATGAATCTGAACAGATCTTTTATATAGGATATATCGGCGAGAAAATCGCAGACTAAAACCGCCGGAAGCTTGTTCAGGTTGGAAAGTGACGGACTATAATCGGTATATTGTGTCTGTTAATCGTATTCTGCCCGTTGATAAAAATGCAATTTCACCCCATAGCAATCAACTGATTATTAATCAACTCATAATAATACCCATGGCGGGCGCACAATTCATCATGGGTACCCTCTTCGACAATCCTGCCTTTATGCAGAACGACTATCTTGTCGGCATGACGGATGGTGCTTAACCGGTGAGCCACTATCAGGACTGTCCTTCCTTTACAGAAATCCAGCAGATTCCCGGTAATGATTCTCTCATTGTTGGCATCCAGCGAGTTGGTAGCCTCATCAAGAAACACGAACGAAGGGTCCTTATAGAGCGCACGGGCGATAAAGATACGCTGCTCCTGTCCCCGGCTCAGCCCCACGCCTTCAGCCCCCACCATCGTCTGGTATTTCAAGGGCAGTTTCTCTATGAACTCTTCCAGGTTGGCCTGACGGGCGGCAATCCGGAGACGTGTACGGTCTATATGCTTGTCCTCCACCGCTATATTCCTTGCCAGAGATTCGGAAAACACATGGCTGTCTTGCAGCACTACGCCGCAGCTGTGCCTCCACGATGTCATATCATAATCCTGCAAGGGAGTGTCCCCCAGGAAGATATTTCCGCTTGTAGGAGCAAAATAGCCCAGCAACAGTTTGACAAGGGTGGTCTTTCCGCTTCCGCTTGCGCCCACGATGGCGGTGGTACGTTGTGCCGGAATGGTCAGCGTTATGTCATCCAGCACCTTGGCTTTGCCATGCAGGTTATATTTAAAATCCAGGTGTTCAATCCGGATATCCTTTCGGGAAATCTCCGGCTGTTCCGGTATCTTTTTCCCCGTTCTTTCCTCCGCCTTCCCATGAATCGCGCTGATACGCTCGATGCTTAGCCGCACATTCTGGAAATTATAGAGAAACTGCATCAGTTGTTCAATCGGGATGTTCAACTGCCCGATAATGAATTGCACGGCAAGCAGCATACCCAAAGTCATCTCCCCTTCAATGACAGAAACGGCGGCAATGACCGTCACAACCAGGTTCTTGGACTGGCTGATAAATATCCCGCCTGTCTGCTGGAACTGTTGCAGGCTCAAAGACCTCATCTGGATGTCAAGAAGCTCCTTTTGCAACGCCTCCCATTCCCCGGCGCGCCTTCCCTCGCCGCCTTGCAGCTTTATCTCCTGCATGAAAGTAAGGAGTTGGTATACCTTGTTGTTGCTGGCCGACTGTTTCTCGAAAATCATATAGTCAAACAACTTGCGCTTATGCAGGAAACACATGGTCCACAGGCCGTAGCCGATACTTCCCGCCAGAAAGACAAGGAACAGGAAGCTGTTATATGAAAACAGGACGCCCATGAATATGCACAAGACCATTACCGAGAACAAGACGGAGAGAACCTGTCCAGTAAGAAAATCCTGCACCCTGCGGTGATCGACGATACGCTGCAAAAGATCCCCGGTGGTCCTTGTCTCGAAGAATGAAATCGGCAGGCGGAACAGTTTGGCGAAGAAGTCGGTTATCAATGATATATTGACATGCATCCCCACAAACAGCAGAAGACGGTTGCGGACAAACTCCATGGCGGCAGAACCAAGCACAAGCACCAGCTGGCCGCCGAGAATCAGATAGACAAGCGGGATATTTTTATGACCGATACCTTTGTCGACCATCATTTGCGCAAGCAGCGGAAGCACCAGCTGTACGAGACTGCCGACAAGCAGGGTCAAGGCGACCGATGCAAATGCTTTTTTATAAGAAGCTATGTACCTCCATAAAAAACGGAAAGGGGACGGGACTTTTGGTTCCATGCCCGAAGAGAAGTCATAAAAAGCCTGTGTGGGTTCAAGTAACAAGGCGATTCCCTGTTCCCCGTCTCCCGCCCAACGCTTCAGGAAATCTTCTTTCCGGTATATGACCGTTCCTTTGGCCGGATCGGCAACATGATACTTATCCTTATGAATCCTGTACAGGACGACAAAGTGATTACGCTCCCAATGAAGGATACAGGGACACCATCCGGCCTGCAATTCGGACAGACCGACCGATACGGCGAATGTCCGGAATCCCAGGTCCTCCGCCGTCTCGCGAATGGCCTGCAAGGAAACCCCGTCAATCATGCAGCCGCATTGCTCGGAAAGGAAGTCAAGGGCATATTCCTTTCCGTAATGCTTGCAGACCATACGGAGACATGCCGCACCGCACTGCATGGAGTCATGCTGGTAGGACACCCTGAACCTCATGGGGCGACGTCTTGTTGTTCCTTGACGTAGGCATGAAAAGCGCCGAGCGTTATGTCATTCGCCTGGAAATACATACGTTCCATCTGTTCCAGAATTTCCGGATAATACTCCTTGATATACAGCAAGTCCTCTATCTGTTTCTCCTGTGCGTGCCGCAAGCTCCTGCAAATGGAACGGTCAGGTTCCTGAACCGCACCGTTCTTGATAAGCGCGGCGGTGCAGAGGGTACAGAAGCGGCCGGCCCAGCAGGAACGGCAGGACGGGCTGTCTGTCTTCTCAAAAAAATCACGGTACATTTGCCGGACGGCGGTACGGTTGATGCCCGAGTTAACCTCACCGACAGGCATGGAGAAATCTGACCGTTCGCAGAGATGCAGGTTGCCGTATGTGTCAAGCAACAGATTGGTACGCCCGATATAGCATGAATTGAAAAATCTGGCTTTGTGTAAGGGTGCGTCACCGACCTTGGTCAGAATGGCGTACACATACCGCAGCCACGCGCTGATCAGGGGGTCACGAAGAATATACTGGTACCGTTCCTCCGGAGAGAGGCCCTTTCCATAAAGTTCCTTGATCCGCTCCCGGATATTGAACTGCGCCAGTTGCTTGTCCGTCTTCTTGCTTTCACTGTAATCGCTGAATTCCAGGTAGGAAAACTGACGGACCCCGCCATAACAACCGTTCAGGCTACGCCCCTCAAAGTATCTGCCGACTTTGTCATGGTCGTATTCGGGAGCCAGCACGGCCTGTATGTGTACATGGTTCAGCAGGTACTCTTCCGAAACCTCACGGATCATGTCAAGGGCACGCTCCACGACCGTTCCCGTACCCTGCCCGTTTTTGAACACGCGGTACTTGTCATTCTCCTCCGGCGGACCGTCGAAGCTGATGGCGAGGGTGAAATGATACCGTATAAAGAATTCCACCATCTCCCGTGTCAGCAGGGTGGCATTGGTCGTTATGTGGAATACGACCTTCTCCGCAGGTATATGGTGTTCCTCCCAAGGAAGCGAGAGTACATATTTCACCAACGGTTCCAGCAGGGAAAAACGCAGAAGCGCCTCTCCGCCGTAGAAACTGACGGCGGGAGGATTCCGTTTCAGGAACAGCGTCCTGTGTTCCGGTTCCACCTTGCGGAAAATACGTGTGTATTCATGGAAATAATCCGAAATGGCTTTCCGGGCATCCTCCTCTTTCAAGTGATGGGAGGCGTGCATTTTTCCTTGTCCGCGTTGCTCGTTGATTGTATAGGGGCAATACCTGCAACGCAGATTGCAGGTATTGGTCATCTCCAGTGTCAGTTTTTTGGGAATGGCTTCCTCCTCCCATTGTTGCCATAACTGTTCCTCACCACGCATTCCGGAAGGTGTCCTCGCTTCCAGGGGACCTGGAAGCAGGATGCCGTTTCCGTTAAGACGGGCGATGAAAGCGGCGGCACCGGAAGGGAAGGAGGCCGGGCAAGGCTCTCCTTCAGAAGTTCCATACGACGCCATGTATTCACAGACAAGGTTCTTCTCAGTCTCGGACAGCGACAGGAACATGTTCGCTCTGCCGTCATATAAATAACAGGACGCCCCGTCAACTGTGAACAATTTGACCAGGGGAAACTTATTCGTTTTTTGTTTTTCCATAGTGGCTAATCTGTTTACAAAGCATCGTACAATGCAGGAATCAATCCCAGTCTCTTGACCACCAGTTGAAATCTACACCGAAAGCGGAGTCATCGGTATAGCAACCGCAGTAGCATACACACTCTTCAGACCCGGCGGCTTTCCCGCCTTTCGTCTTTTCCAACTGTTCCGAAGTGACCGTCTTGTCTTTCAGGTCTTCCGGACGGATACCTAGTTTGGCAATCTGTTTTCCCATAGCCTTTAAAATTGGAGTTAGTTCATACTTGCAACATTTCACTCCTTTAAAATATTGCAATGCCGATATAGCTTACCGGTTATTCAAATCCCATAGCCGCGATACTTACATTCGTTTTTCCTGATAAATCACGGCTCTATAATTCATTTTTGCAATCTGTCTCAAATATACAGATTCCATTCAAGAACACAATATTTTTCTTAAAAAAAAATAGGATAAACGTAATGAATTATCTTTCATTAACATCTTAGCTTCTATATGATTCCGGAAAGGAATCCGTTACCAACCGAATAATCAAAATATATGGACATTTAAAGAGCCAGGCATGACAAAGGAACCGGGAACAGGCAACCATGATAGCGGTACAAGGCAGGTTCTTCCAAAACCTCTTCCTTTCGTATCGCACCGACTGCCTCCAGGTTCAGAGAAACTGTCTCCAGGCATGTTCCGGCTGTCCTTCGTTTTTCTTTCTTTTCACCGGCAATACATTTCCGTCATTGCCGATATATTGGTCTATCAGCTCCTCAATCAGGCTTTTATTCTCCACCTGGGATGAAATCAGTTCAAACATGTCCGTTTCCCGGATGGCATGCAAGGTGACGGCAGCCCGGCGTTTTTTCTCCTCGTTCATTTGGGCACCATCCAGATTAAGCAGCACATCGCCGGCATTGAGCAGGTCATCGGACGTGATTACCGGAGCGATACCTTCCGTACCGGGAGTCTGTTCGTCCAGTCTTTCCTGTTCCTCTTTCAACAGTCTCATCTCTTCCAGGGGGAGTTCGCACTCCACCTCATTCTCCAGCACCGCCTCTTCCTCTCCGAGATAATCGTTCCCGGTTTCCAACGGCTGGCTCATGTAGGGGGCAACAAACGTACCCGCGTTTTCGTCCAGATAGACAAATCGGGTGGTTCCCATCACATCGCCCGATTCTGTACCGCACGATGTTCCCTCTTCCTCCTTCCCTTTTTTCCCGGGGGTATAGAGCAGCCCGCAGATTTTACGGACCCGTTTTTTCTGATTCCATAACTTGTATAACAAGTAGCCGGCACAGCCGATCCTTACTGACAAATAAACTATTTCTTCCATTCCAAAGGATTTTGATTTGCTTCCTGGTTATATATTTCATTGATAACATCCTGATATCTTTCCAGGTGGTCCGACAGGACACTGCCTAAAAACATGGGAACTGACATATCCGGTGCAATGACAGGCAATAATTTGGCAACAGTCCTGTACAAAGCATCGTGAATATAGGTCTGCCTTCTTGAACCGGACAGCCTCTCTTTCAGAAACCGTCGCCGGTATTCATCCGGGCCGGACGCCTCATCCGTGGATTTTCCTATCTGCTGTTTGGGAGAACCGGCGAAGTTCTTCTCCTGCTTCTCCTGGGAAGGGGCAGGCCGGCTTTTTGTTTCCGGAGCCTCAGCGGGAGAAGCCATTTTGTCCAATGCTGTTACATCCCCGGCCATCATACGTTTCAATGCCTCCTCATCCACCTGGTAATCCGTTCTTCTTTTGGTAGCCATGATTGTTCTTATTGAAGTTTCAGTATGGTTTCTATCTCTGTTGCCAGCAAGTCCAGATTGCTGCCCCTCAATGCGGAAGGGGGTGGAGGGAACAAGGTGCTGCGAAAGAAAAATCCCTTTATCCCGAAGTCTTTATTGTAGCGCTCCGCACTGGGAATGACGGTTTCCATCGCCGGCAATTTCAGCGAGCGGAAAATTTCAGTGTAGCTGTTATACAGGTCTTTGGACACACGTTTGTCCATCCGGTTCCAGAACATATAGATGCCACGCAAGGGCACATCCTTATGACGGTGCATGTATTCCCGGATGGCAAGGACAAAAGCCATGCTGCTCCGCATAACCATTCTCTCCTGTGTGACGGGAGTGAATACATAGTCCATATTGATGACGGACCGGAAGACACCGGGCACATTCACAGTTCCAGGGAGGTCAAAAAGGACAAGGTCATAGTCCAGTCCCGATTTTTCAAGGAAACGGCCGGCAGTTTCCCGGGCTTCCTCCGGAGTGGAGTTCAGGATGCTGTAGGCTTTCCTTCCGCTTGTCCCGAACTGTTCCACCAGCTGGTTTTGCAGATGCACGTTCTTTTCAATGGTCCCCACTTCCCAGTCCCGCATAGTGCTGATACTGTGCTGCGGATAATCGCAATCCACCACAAGCACGTTATATCCCTTCAGGTAATGGAAGTAACTGGCGAGCAAGACGGTGAACGTGGATTTTCCCACACCGCCCTTCTGGTTGCTCAAAGCGACAAATAAAGGTTCTTTCTTCATAGGCTTGAATTTAGAGTGTATAATTTGGTTTCATATCTGTCCGGTTCTGTTTTTTCTGTTTCATTACGTGACAATGCATCCGTCGGTATATGGCAATGACGCACTGCCTGCCCGCTTGCATGAATACATTGCGTACCCTATTGCACCAATGTATTGCCGGTTACCGGAGGGTATTGCCATATAAGGTGCATTGCATTCATGTAATACGGAGTCCAATGCAACCCGTACTGTATTGCATTCATGCAATGTAACCCGCCATGCAGGATCACCGTGCAACATGTATGACAATGTACCTACAGGGATGATATTGCATCCGTGCCATGTACCGCCTGTGGCAAGCAAGCAATACACCTTACAGGACAATGTTCCAATGTATGCCCTCATGCACTGTGCCAAAAGTAGCGGCTATTTTTGAGACTTCCGCCAACATTTCCCCGGCCTGACATCAGATGTCGTCAGATGTCATCAAACGTCATATAAAACACTATTTACCAGCCAGTTAACACTCTCTAATTTTGCAAAATCAAAATCCGTCAATGGAGAGGAACATGCTTCATCGGACCACAGCACGCCGTGAACGTCGCGCAGCAATCCGACGAAGGAGGATTCTCTGTTCAAGCGAACAGAGCAAGTTGTGTCCTTGTCCGACAAAAAGTCTTTTGTCCGACAAGGACCAACTTGCCCGCCCCCGGGGCGGGGGAATCCGCTCCAAAGTCGCGGATTCTGGAAAAGAAAAAAAGTACAAACCAACAATCTCATGCATTATGGAGAAAACAACAGGGACAAGGACAGGCAGGAAACCCAAGAATGACCCGGCGGACCGCAAGTACAGCTTCCGCCTGAACGCCGAGGAGAACACCAGATTTGAAAGGCTGCTGGCAGATTCCGGGGCCAGGGACCGCACGCTGTTCATCAAGAAATCCATCTTCTCGGGACAGATAAAGGTAGTGAGAATCGACAAGGCGACCATGGATTACTACATCAAGCTGACCGAATTCCACAAGCAGTTCCAGGCAATAGGCAACAACTACAACCAGGTGGTGCGTGCCTTGAAGAACAATTTCGGGGAGAAACGGGCGATGTCACTGCTCTACAGGCTGGAGAAGCTGAGCGTCGAGCTGATGCTTCTCTGCAAGAAAATCACGGCACTCACCCAGGAATACGAGCGGAAATGGTTGCAAAGATAAGTCATGGCGCCAGCCTGTACGGGGCACTGGCCTACAACCATAACAAGGTGGCGACCGGGGCGGCAGGGATTCTTTCGGGAAACCGCATGATTTCCGACCGGCTGGGATTGCCAAGCGAAGACATGCGCCTGGCATTGCTCTCTTTCGAGAACTACCTGCTGGCAAACCGCAACACGGAGAAGCCCGTCCTGCATATCTCGCTCTCTCCGGCACCGGAAGACAGGCTGACCGACGACCAACTGGCGGAAGTGGCCGACCGGTATATGCGGAAGATGGGCTATGGAGACCAGCCTTATATCGCCTACAAACATGCCGACACCCACAATGCCCACATCCATATCGTCAGCGTCTGCGTGGACGAGCAAGGGAAAAAGATCAGTGACTCCTACGAGCACCGCCGTTCCATGACCGCCTGCCGGGAGCTGGAAGCGGACTTCGGCCTGCGCAACGGTGCGGACACGGAGAAACGGAATCCGAAAGCGGAACTGAAAAAAGTGGATGCTTCCCTGGGGGATGTCCGCCATCAGATCGGCAACACCCTCAAGGCGGTGCTGGAAAGCTACCGTTTCCAGACCTTCGGGGAGTATAGCGCCCTGCTTTCCACTCTCAATATCGAGGCGAAACAGGTCAGGGGGGAATACCACGGCGTGCCTTACACCGGCATTGTCTATGCCGCCACGGATGATGCCGGCAAGGTGGTCAGCCCTCCGTTCAAGAGCTCCCGCTTTGGAAAACGTTTTGGCAACGAACAGCTGGAAAAACGGATGCTTCTCAACCTGAAGGCGCTCAAGGAAGGGAAATGGGCTCCCTCCATACAGGCGGACATTGCCCGCGCCTTGCAACAGGCTGACTCACGGCAACGGTTTGTGGAACTGCTCGGACAGAAACGTATCGGCGTGGTGTTCCGGGAGAATGAGCAGGGACGCATCTACGGCGTCACCTTCATCGACCACGACCGCAGGGAGGTGTTCAACGGCTCACGCATGGGCAAGGAGTTTTCCGCAAACGTGTTCAACGACTATTTCAGGTGGCTGGACGGCATCCCTGAAAACGACCGGAACGGACATACGGCAACGGAACTCTGGCAGCATCACCGGCACAAGGCGGGCCCGGAAAGCGCGCTCGAGCAGGCGGCGGGTATCCTCTCCCTGGAAACCAACCCAAGGGATTACGAGGAGGAGGCTTTCGCACGCCGTATGAAAAAGAGAAAAAAGGCCAAACGCAAGTCGCGCGGCATTTAAACAGAAGACAATTTTCAAAACCCATTTATCCCCATCCCTATGCAACAGGAAGACGATTTGAGGGCACTTGCCAAAATCATGGAATTTGGCAGGGCAGTGAGTATTTTTCTCTTGGTGGTGCACGTCTATGTGTACTGCTATCCGAGTATCACCGCATGGAACCTGAGCCTGGAGGTGACAGACCGTATTCTGGTGAACTTCAACAACACGACCGGCATTTTCAACTGCATCCTCTGGACCAAACTGCTGGCTGTGACCTTACTGGCAATATCCTGCCTGGGAACACATGGAGTCAAGGGTGAAAAAATCACCTGGCCCAAAATCTATGCGGCGCTGGTAGCCGGATGCGTGCTGTTCTTTCTGAACTGGTGGCTGCTTGACCTGTCCCTGCCGCACATGACAAGCACCATACTGTACGTTGTAACACTTACCGCAGGTTACCTCGGCCTGCTGATGGCGGGGTTGTGGATGAGCCGGCTTTACAGGCATAACCTGATGGGCGATGTGTTCAATATCGAAAACGAATCCTTCCGGCAGGAAACCCGGTTGTTGGAGAACGAATATTCCGTCAACCTGCCCACCAGTTTCCGCTTTCAGGGGAAACAGCATGACGGATGGATCAACGTGGTAAATCCCTTCCGTGCCACCATCGTGCTGGGAACGCCCGGATCGGGCAAGTCGTATGCCGTGGTAAACAACTACATACGCCAGATGATTTCCAAAGGATACAGTTGCTACATCTACGACTACAAGTTCGACGACCTCTCCACCATCGCTTACAACACGTTGTTGAACAACATGGACAAGTACAAGGTCAAGCCCCGGTTCTATGTCATCAATTTCGACGATCCGCGCAGGTCACACCGCTGCAATCCCATCAATCCGGAATTCATGACGGATATCTCCGATGCGTATGAGGCGAGTTACACGATAATGCTCAACCTCAATCGCACCTGGATTGAAAAGCAGGGGGATTTCTTCGTGGAGTCACCTATCATTCTGCTTGCTGCAATTATCTGGTACTTAAAGATTTATAAAAACGGCATTTATTGTTCCTTTCCGCACGCGGTGGAGCTGCTCAACAAGCCTTATTCGGATTTGTTTACCATCCTGACCTCGTATCCGGAGTTGGAAAACTACCTTTCCCCCTTCATGGATGCCTGGAAAGGGGGCGCCCAGGACCAGCTCCAGGGCCAGATCGCTTCGGCAAAAATCCCCCTTACGCGCATGATTTCCCCACAGTTGTATTGGGTGATGACAGGTAACGATTTTTCGTTGGACATAAACAACCCGAAAGAACCCAAACTGCTTTGCGTGGGCAACAATCCGGACAGGCAGAACATCTACTCGGCGGCGCTTGGACTATACAATTCCCGCATCGTCAAACTCATCAACAAGAAAGGGCAGCTCAAGAGCACTGTCATCATAGACGAGCTGCCGACCATCTATTTCCGTGGATTGGACAACCTCATCGCTACCGCCCGAAGCAACAAGGTGGCGGTCTGTCTCGGCTTTCAGGATTTCAGCCAGTTGAACCGCGATTACGGTGAAAAAGAGTCGAAGGTCATCCAAAACACGGTAGGCAATATTTTCAGCGGTCAGGTGGTTGGAGAAACCGCGAAGACGCTTTCCGAACGTTTCGGCAAAGTGCTCCAGCAGCGGCAGTCCGTCTCCATCAACCGCCAGGATGTATCCACCTCCATCAGCACACAGCTTGACTCGCTCATCCCGGCTTCCAAGATTGCCAACCTGTCCCAGGGCACATTTGTCGGAGCCGTTTCCGACAATTTTGGCGAAAAGATAGACCAGAAAATATTCCATGCTGAAATCATTGTGGACCATGCCAAAGTCAGCGCAGAGGAAAAGGCTTACCGGAAAATCCCTGTCATCAACGAGTTCAAGGACAAGGATGGAAACGATATCATGATGCAGCAGATACAGCGCAACTACGACCAGATTAAATTGGATGCCCAGGCAATCATCAATGAGGAAATGAATCGAATCAAAAGTAATCCGGAGTTATGTGAAAGGTTGGGATTGAAAGATGATGCCTCACACAAGTAAAATCTATCTAATTCAAAATAAACATAACATCTGAAAAGATTATTCACGACCTTTAAGTACTGTTGTTCTTCTTTTCAGATGTTAGTATACCTTTCTTTATGACAATGATATTAGGATATTTCTAAGGTTTATTAATATTCCTGATGCGATTTTCTCGATCAATCAATTTATTAATATCAATATCTTGAATATTAATTATGGTTATAAGTCCAAACATAGAAATGCTTTCGCTACGTACAAACTCATTCAATCTCTTAGCCTCTTGATAAACTTTATCTATCCAATGATACGATGCTATTGTCTCATAATATTTACTCCCCAATGAGCCGTTTTCTCTGAATTTAATATTGGCTTCAAGAGTATAACGAACCCCCACGGATATATCATCTAAATTTTCATCAAGGATAAAACTAGCAATATCTTGAAATTTAGCTGTGTCTATTTTTGACAAGAGATTGTTTAAATTGTGAGTTCGAATGTTTTTGTACGTTGATTTTTCATCAGAGTTACTTCTCAAAAAAATCAAAGATTTCAAACTGCACTCAAAAGAAAATAATAAATCTACCAATATTTTACTACGTGTACTTATGTCTGTAAATACATCTATTAAAGCATTATACCGTGCTAAATAATTAGAACTGTCTGTCAAGAAAAAATCCGATATTTCTTTTTTCAAATCATCATCCATAATCAAAATATTAAATCAGCTAACCTATATTAACAAATTATACTTTATTCCTTTTATGATTTTAATTTTCACACTGTTCTTTAAATATATATTTACTTAATTTAAGAATTAAGCAGAACAAGACAACAACTTTATCTAACGAATAATCTTCGATTTGAAGTAAAGAATGTGCTACTTCATTTCTCAAATTCCACCCTATTTTCTCCGACATTACATATTTGAACATGGTAAGATGATCTTTGACAAAACCAGAAGGTCTCTCCGGAGTACCTTTAAGGTCAGCAATAATATCATCAAAGAGTTTTTCCATTATGACATCTCCATCTTTTGAACGTCTCTTGGCAAAAGTGGGTATTTTAAGTTTCTCAATAAAAAATCTCAAAAGGCCTTCTATCTTAAGTGTTAAGCTATCTACAATAGTAACATAATCAAGGATATAACTTCCTTCAGCTTGTTTAAGTTCATCAAATATCCTCTTTAATCCAGGTTTGACAGTATCCAAAGGAACAACACAAACCTTTTTACTATTATAGTTTCTCTCAATAGGTTCATTTAACCATGTCTTCTCCAAATAGTTTAAAACAGAATCGTATGATAACTTTTGAGAGTCAATGGCCGCCACAAACAATTTAAGCATTTTTAATGTACCAATTTTGAAAAAGAAACTATATGTAGACCAAAATTTCCCTTCTGCCGGTGTATATGTTTTAACGGTGTTGCCATATCTGTCTATGCTTGACAAAGGAAGGATATCGATAAGTCCATTATCCGTCACATCAGATAAAGTTTGGATAGAATCGTCTGTTTCATACCAAGGAGTCTCTGCAAATTGATCTAACAATTCATCTACAGAACAAGTCTCTATAGTCTGTTTTACAGCTTTGTCAATTGCCTTTATATAATCATCTGGAATTGGAATGGAAGTTTCTGTCAATTGGAAAGTATTCCTTTTTTCAGAGTATAATTTTTCCATTTCTTCTATTTTTGTATTATCCTTTATTTTAAGATAAATATCCAAAGCTAATTTTATAAAATGCATTGAAGCTATATCTTCCTGTCTGCTTTTGGCAATCTGTTCATATACCTCAGCTCTCTGTCTTAAAGAATCTTCTATCGAAAGATTTATTTTTTGTTTTAACTTATCCGTAAATTCAATAGCATCTGCGGCCATATAAAGATTATCTTTTTCTATCAAGCTGATAGCATATTTATTACGCTCTATAACTTTTTCAAAATCTATGTATTTTTTACAAATGCTATAATGCTCTAACATGAACCTTGAATAATTTAAAGGAACATGTTTTGTGTTATCATTTACACTCCAATGTTGCTGTATATCAAAAACTTGTTCAATGATTGCCTTTTGACAATCTTCAAACTTACTATTTATTGCAATTTGTAAAGCCAATTCCAAACGATTAAGAACATATCCCAATTTGAAATATTCTCCTTTTTGAGCTTCACCATAATATTCTTGAGCTAAGGAGATTAATTCGTTGCATAACTGAAGCTTGAAACTGTTATTTTTCGACCAGTCTGTTTTTTGTCCGAAATATACCATCAAACCATATTCGGTTTTTGCATAGAGATTATTCGTTTTTTTATAACGCTGCTCAAAGAACTCGAAGTTTTCTTTAGTAAGATTTCTAACATTAGGCCAATAAAAAGGTATTTTGTCTCCATTTGCCATATCTTGTGTTCCTGCCATTTGCCACGATAATCCTTTAATTGTCCCCTTTGTTTCATCATCTTGAAACTCAAAAGACTTTCTTATTAAAAAAACTTGTCGATCTAATTCTGCTTGCAAAGCAACATTAATCATATCTTTTTCACAAAGTTCACTTATTACTTTTTGAAATTCATTATTAATTATAGATGAGTCCTTATTCTTATAATTTACAGAATCAAAATTCTTTAAGAACTCTTCATATATACCATATTCACTCTTATTTTCCATCTTTCTAGTATTTAATTGTTTCTTCTTCAAAAACTTCCGGGGAGAATGCATAAATCGCTTTCCTTTCCTTGTTCTACTATCACCTTTTCCCATATTACTATTTACAGCACTATCAACCAAATTTCACAACAACCTTCACCACCTCTCCATGTTCCCTCCGCACATCCAACACCCGTGCAGGAATCCCATGTCCGAAGCAGCATTGGATAAACTCCATCCCGATAAACACTCCCATATCTGAGTTTCCGGTATTATGTTTGTCCTTATTGCTAAACGTGACGGTTCCTTTCATCTCCTCATTCCTTCGTTTACGGTATTGCATCTCCTTTTGGAACATCATTGTGACTTCCCCTCTGACAATTTGCACCTGTTGCCCTCCGGTTTGTAAGAAGTGCAAATAACTCTCCAGCAGATCTTCTGGACATCCGCTATGAGACAACACGTTTTTTACGCTATGTATCTGAATCAAATTTTCCATCATTTTTTATTTGGCAATGATAATCTTTTTATCCTTAACAACAAGCGTATCCTTTCCACCATTATTCATCAAATTCACATTCTTCAAGTCTATCCGGCTATTAGAAATGGAGAACTCCTGATGAATCGTATCATTCCGCAAAAAGTGAATGTCCTGCTTATACAGGTTCGGAATGGAAAAGAACAGGGTGATAATCCCGATGAAACACAGCACCATCAATACCGTAAAGGTCACAAACCACCGCTGATATTTACGGTCTTCCACAACCTTCACCTCAATGGGCAATGGAGATTCCTGATAGCTCACCCGTTTCTGTTTCCATGTTACTCTGCAACGCAGGTTCGGGAACTCATGCAGGCTGAACAACTCTGGCAGTTCCTGTAAGAAATGCAGGTATTGTTTGGTTTCCATCAGCACTTCCAACTCCACGGTTACACGGATTACACTTCGTTTCATTATCTTGGGTTTTCCCGATGCACCTGTAGGTTTGGCTACATTGATGGGACGGATATCCGAAGCCCCGTTATCCATGCTCATGGCAAGTTCCACTCCGGTACTACCCAAAGAGGGAGCGTCCGTAGGATGATTGCCGAAAAGTGAAGAACTATTTCGTTCTCCTTCCATGCCCTCATATTCTGCTATCAAGTCCGCTATCTCACGTACTTCGGTTACAGTTATGCTCTTCGCCTCTGCATCGGCAAAGGTTTCTACTTTAGCCTTGACCGTATCAGTCAAAAAGGCTTTTATCTTGTCTTCACTTTTCTTATGGATGAGATAGCTGGGATACTTCTTTGTGAAGTTCCGAGCTACGTTTTCCATATAGTCCATTGTATAATCATATATATCGCTAATCGATATATAGAACATCAACGTAATATGAAAATTACCAAATAGAGTGTGCATATTATCTAATTATTTTTAGGGTTTTATTATTTCTATATCAGCAATAGGTATATAACCGATGAAAGAATTGAATACAGAAGAAATTTTGCACCATTCTTTTTCTATAGAATTTATAACAATAGGCATTCCAAAACTAATTTGTATGCTATCTGCTCCAATTTGCGTCAATTCTCCCTTGACAGACGTATATATATATGAAGTACAAAGAAATCCCTTGTCCCCAGGTTTAATTTTAAAATCAAATCTTGGAGCACTAGAATGTTTCTGTAAAAAATCATTACTAATGCTTTTGATTTCACTTATAGAATATCTCATTTGAACTTGCTTAAATTTGTCATAACTATATTTTGAAACAGATTTTTTAGTATAACAATTATAGCCATCATAATATATTTTCCCATAAAATTCTGCATCCTTACAATAAATCATATATATGGGGTTTTCTTTTTCATTATAATATGTAATTTTTTTAAGATATCCACCGTCAGGCCAAGATTCTATGATTTTCCTAATATTATTTTGATTATCAAAATATATAGTAGATAATATGTTCATGTCACTATTTATCTCTCCTATAAGCGTATAATGATACACATTTTCAGAGTCTAAAAATTCTTCATTCACATATCGCCCCAAACTATCAATAAGTGTAAGATATGCAATACGAAGTGGCATCTCATTTATACTATCGACTTCTCGCTGAAAAACATCACGATTTTGTGATAATCCAATAGCTACAGATAACAACTGTAACAAAGTTAAAATAATTATTTTCATATTTTCCTATTTTAATTCCCAAAAATGAATTGACTTTGCATGGTTCCAATAATTATGTTTGCCTATCGCATTTCCATTATACCACAAGGTTGCATGTCCGCTTGCCCATCTATAATTATTAGACTCAAGAATGTAGATTCCTTTTTTTTCTTTAAGTTTCGAATAAACATCATTAAAGCAAGAAGGAGAATTGATTACAATATCAGCTTTTCCAAAAACTGAATCAGAAGACAACCATTTTAACAATTTAATAGCACTTGTTATAATGCCTTTCCCTTTATATTCTCCTTTTTGTATGACAAAATCTCCTTTTACTTTTATATTTGCACCTAATAAAGCAATAGACACTCTTGTAGCACAAGCATTTACAAAAACACGTCTATCGTAATCTTCACCAAAAAGTTTTTTGAAAAGACTAACAGCGGGTTCATCATTTTCATTTAATGTACCTGCATTTATTTTGGGATAATGTTTATATACATCAGTCCATTTGGGCCTATTTATTTGCAATGAAGTTGATTTAAAACTTTCAACTTCAACAATAATATCTACCATTCTAACACAAATTTAAAGTATATTTCTCAAAAATATTTTCAATAATAACTTCACTATTATTATTAACCCGTCCTATAACCTGTATTTGATTCGTTTCTATTGCAATAGAAGTTAAATCATTTCTTTTTATCAATATGGCTATGCATTCGCCGGGCATATATCCATGAGTTTTAATATGTAAATTTAGATCAATATAATGTCTTGATTTCTTTTTCAAACGAATAAAATCTTTACTATACGTCCAATAAACTTCAGTGATTCCTTTATCCTCTATTTTCATTATAGGAGAGATAGATTGTTCTTGCATGATGTCACTGATTTTCCAAACCTTCTCCCTCACCTCCAGATTATTCCTCTTGATAATCCCCGGCGACAAATACACCACCATCATCATCGGAGCGCTCCCGACACTCATGTATTCCTCTATTTTCACGCAATAGCAATCCCAGAACCGGAAAATATCCGCAACCTCCACCTCATTATAGATAAAATGGATTTCCCCGTCCTGCATCATCCCTTCATTCAGCCAGTCATAAAAAAACGCCTCGTCTCCGCTGCATTCAAACGCAAGCGTAATCAAATCCCCCTCGACCGGCAGATTCTCCCGGTTGCCGATTTCTTCACAAACCTGTATATGCAGCTGGATGATTCTTCTCAGGTTCGAATCATCATGGTGTTGGATATGGCAACGATAATTGTAATAAAGTATCGGAATTTCTTTGCCACGAATTTTCAATATAGCTTGATAAATCATGATAATAAAATTTCAAGTAAGCAACTATGGTAGTAAATCACGACTAATCCAATAATAAGCCTGTCCGTTGGACCGGAACGCCTTGCCGGCAGCCTCATCCAGCAGTTTTTTCTTTTCCTTGAAATACTCAATCAGCCCGTCCAGTTCCACATCCGTAATCATCTCCTTTTTCCGCAAGTCCTTGACCCGGTAAACCTCGAAGAACGGATAATCCACAGGACACGATGTGAACCGTTGCAACGCTTCCGACAAAGGCATGTTCAGGAAATCCCTTCTTCCCGTCTTGCAGTACTTGTCCCTGTTGCGTTCCGAAAGCAGATGCCTTACCAGTTGCCTTCTCACACGGCGCGTCGGGGCATATTCCGGTATGTTCAGGCTGTCCGTCTTCACACGTATGGTAGCCTCCTCTGTATCTGCCGGCAGATAATCGTCCGGGCAGTTGCAGATATCGGCCTTCGCCTGCTTTTTCTTTCTGACCGCCTCATATTTATAGTCCAGGACCAGTTTGGCGGGCATTTCCACATACTTTCTCAGCCGCTTGAACTCCTCTTCATTGACGAGCAGGTAATAGTCCGTTACGGACGAAAGCGAGTCGGGCAATACGACAGGCTCTGCCGGCAGTTTCCATCCCGGCTCGATACCCGGCAGGACAGACAATATCGGTTGCACGCCTGACCTGCGGATATGATAGTAGTCCACCAGCGTCGAGTCAAGTTTATACCGATGGGTTCCCACCTCCTCAAACGCCCTTGTCAGGCTGTTGCCCAACAGCGTATTGTCAAACTTCACCTGCAACAGCATGGAGTCCACGGCGGTAGTCAGCCCCTCCAGCTCCAGTGACTCGTTTTTCTGCGGAAAGACAAGCCATCCCTGTGTCATGCTCCGGTTCGGAAAGTCCAGGCAATACGTGTTGTGGTTCACCTCCGCATATTCGTTTCCGTTCCGCAGTTGTTCGGGATACACAATCAGTTCCCGTTTCTTCCGGCTGATGCGTGGAGCCGAGCAGTCTATCATGTTCCCGATTTGCAGCACGAAATTGTTGAAGTTGTCCGGTTCTCCGCCGTAAAGCTGGAACCCCAGCAACCGGCAGTTATTCTCCACCAGCCGGTCCACCAGAGTGGAATCCGCCCATTCGCTGTTGAACCCCTTGTCACCTACCACCACCAGGACATTGCTCTCGTCCCGACATTTGTTGAACAGTTCCACCCCTGTACGGACACCCGACCAGCTGCCGAATCTTCCGTAAACAGGTTTCAGTTTTTCCGCGTTCCGTGCCTTGTCCGACAGAAAGTCCAGAAATTCCATATAGTCAGGAGTCAGTTTGCAGATGGGATCTTCCCGGCTGTCCGGCTCGTTGAAAGTGAGCACGGCGCCGAACTTGAAGGAGAAACTCTCATCGTTCGCCAGCTGGGACTGCAACCCTTGGATGGCATTCACCACGGCGGGAAACTGTTCGATGGCCTTATCCTTTCCTTCCAGGACAAACACGAGGTTTATTTTTTGCAGGTCCTTTTCTATCTTGTTCTTGAAGGTTCCGTAATAAATCGGATGGCCGTTCACGTTCAGCACATAGCTTTCCCGTTTGTCAATGACCGGCATCGGCACATGCGTTCTGAAACAGAACACCGTATCATTGTGCCGGTAGGACAACACCGGACTGTACCGGATGGCGGGATGCCGCCCGGCAAACTCCCGAACCTGCCGCATATCATCGGATGCCAGCGTCAGGGTATCCTTTCGTTCACTGTCCTTAAACAGTAGTGCGCTGTCGGGCAGCGAGGCGATATCCACATGCAATTGCTGGCCTATTTCAGTCAGCAGCCGCCGGTCTATCCACCCGACAGGCATCCCCCCGATACTGTCGGCATCGAGCTTGGGCCGGTCCGCCACAAGCACGCATCCTTTGTCCGCCGATGCCTGATAAGGATACACAATGCCGTAGAACGGGATTCTGCCCGCTTCCTGTGTCAGGTCGGTATCTTTGAACAGTTTTACGGAATCATCAACGAAATACGTTTCCGGTTCAGCCAGTGCCGCACTGTCGGCCGGCATCACCACCTGCTTGTTCTTGAAGCCCGTAGCTATGTCGGTCACACCGCTTCGGGTCAGCAACAGGTTGTCCCGGTTGATCCATCCGCAATACCGGGCCTGCTTCCACTCTTTCAGCCTTCCGTTTTTCAGGATGGCGGGGTCATACTGGATCAACTGGAGCCAGTCGCCTTTGCGCTTGATGACCAGAAACGCATCCATATAGTTCACGGGGCGCATTTCATTCTTCCCGCTCGGACTCAGGTAGGTTGTCCCCGGCTCGTTGGCAAAGACAATCCACGGGTCATGCTTGAACAGCGACAGGCTGCGGGGGACTTTCACGCCTTCGACGGAATAGTTCCGTACATATTCGCGGGGGACATTCTTCACGCGTGTAAAACGGTGTACCGGTCCGCAGGCCGCCAGACAGATAATGCTTCCGCAAATCCATCCTCTTTTCAACAGGATTGACAAACAGTTCTTTTTCATGCCTCACATTACTTTTTTGATTCGGAAAAACGTTCGTGCTGCGTCACCATCAGTTGCATCACGCATTCATTGTTCAGGTTGTCACCCATATCCACAAACACCTCGTCGATGAGGGTCTTCCGACGGGCAATGATTTTCAAACCCTGGCAATAGGAGTAGAAGTCATTCTTTTTGTTATTGTTGACCGTCACCGCAATGTCCGGATTTCCACAGAGGTACTTCTTGAGGATATAGTTGTAATGGACATTGAACGGCTTGCCGTCCACGATGGCCTGCAAATGCTCGCGGATGTCGTTGCCGATAACGACAAGCACGTCCGTCGAGTCGTTCTCCGCATATTGCGGAAGAACCTCAATGGTGTGCCGGACCGGATATTGGGTCTCTTCCGTGGTCAGCAGTACCTCGTACCTGCCCGCCTCGGAGTAGGCATAGAGCGGATTCTGCTCCCGTGAGTCCACAATACCCGATTCACCGAACTGCCAGCGCCATTCCCTCGACGGCCCGTACCCCTTGAATGAAATGATCTCACCCTGGAAGGCGGTCGCCGGCGCCTCTATTTTGACCAGCTGGTCGCTTCCGTAATTATTGGCCCGTCTGTTCACCTTGACGATTTGCTTCTTCTCCAGCGAATGGTCCACCTGAAGGCGGACCTGGTAACGCCCCGGTTCCTTGAACACGTACTGGCCGCTCCGTTCATGCGAGACATCCCCGTTGCCGAACTCCCACAGCCAGGAACCCGCGTTGCGGGTGCTGTCAGCATAATGAACGGCTTCCCCGACTTCCACCTCGATGGGCGTCAGGGTCATCCGTACGATACGGTTGGAAAAAAACAGCCGGATCAGCACGGCGACAAGCACACACAGCAGCATCGCTGCAACTACAAACAGAATCTTTCTGGTACGAATCTTTCCCATGGCGTCATTTGTTTTTAGTTCCCGAGCGCAGGTCTTCCTCTTTCTTCCGCAAGCCTATCTCGCACTCCTCCAGATTGGCTTTGAACAGGCGTATGTTTTGTTCGATGCTCCACAGCTGTTTCTTGTCCGACAGCCACATGGCATAAAAATCGGCGATATGCATGAACAGCTTGTACCGTTTGTCCCAGCTGTTCCTTTCGTAGGTGTTCCGCAGGTTGTTGATCAGGTAGTGGATGTCGTCCTCCTCGTATTGGGCATACACGCCGGGCTGGAAAGCCTCTATCTTCCGGAACAGGGAGTCCACGGGCATCTGGCTTTCGGCCTGTTCCTGCTGGAAGTCCTTGATACGGTTCATCTTGATTTTCACAAACTCCTTCTGCTCGAACATCCTGAAGTCCGAATTCCACATGAAGATGGCAAGGCAGCACGCCACGGTCGTCAGGAAAAAAAACAGGAATACGTATGCGTGTCCCATAAGGATTTCCCGTTTGTTCAGTGTTTTTCTATTATTGTCCATCATAGCGTTCTCATTGTTTGTTATTGGGTCCCACACTCAGGCTGCGCCGTGTCTTCCAGTTGTCCTGGATGCACTGCATCAGGTCTTTTTTTACCATCTCCTCCTGAATGTTCAACAGGCGGATGGAATCCTTCACCCCGAGGAATATGTTGATATTTCCCAGCAGCCGGCTGTAAAGCCTGCAATCCCTGGCATCCATGCCCTGGATATCCTTCAGCAGGTTCATCTTGCGTGTGCTGACCACACTTTGCAAAAGCACGTCGTTGATCTTCGGCGAGGTGTTCATCAGTTTCATGTATTGGTACACGGAATCCACGCTGTTTGCCAAGGCGAGTTCCCTGGCATAGACATGGTCGTATTCCAGCGTCTGCTCCGTAATCCGTTTCACCTCCGTGCCGGAGGTTTTGAGGAAACAGGCAAAGATGGTTACCGCAAGCACGATACAGCTTGTCAGGTAGCCGGAGAACCTCAGATAGGCCTTTCTCACTTCGGTGTTATTTTTCGGTTTCATGTCGGATGATGTTTTGTTTCTTTATAAATAAGTACTGATTCCCAGGTACGCGCACTGTCCGTCCGGTGTACCCAGCCGGAAACGGGCGTCCTCCTGTTGGATGATATAGCGGACTTGTACCTCCTTGTCCGATGGCAGGAACAGCTCCATGAGGGCGTTCAATATCCGGTTGTTGGCGGCTCCCGGGAAAAAGGTCTCCATTTTCCGGGCGGACAGGGGGCCGATTTCCAGCAGCAGCCGGTATGTGCCGTCGGCAAAACGGTTCCCCGCCACCATCGTGTCGCCCAAAAGGCACCGGCCTAACCGGGGGACAAGACCGGGAGGTGCCTCTGTCACGCATTTGTCGCCTCTCTTCAGGCGGACAGGCACCCCGGTCAGGATGCTCATGCACTCGCCCGTCTTCGCAAGGCTGGCGGTAATCTGTTCCAGATAGGGCAGCAGATGGACCAGCATGACCGCCAGATGGAGCGGAAGCAGCTTGAGCACCGGCCACTGTCCGGAGAAGATGCTCACAAAGTCGGCGTGCACGTTCATCTCGTCGATACGGCGCTCCTTGTTCTGGAAAGCGACCAGCAGATGGTCCAGCGAGATTTCAAAAGGCTTGAAAAAACGCCGGGCGAAGAATTCCTCCTCGCGGTGGATGCGGATTTCATCCAGTACCTGTTCTTTCGACACTTTCCCCGACTGATGGAGATTCTTGTGGAAGATGCCTTCCGGAAGGGCGTCGTAAATGCTGCGCCTGTTCACGTGGAGATACAGATAATCCGTCAGGTCGTAATGGGAGTATTCCGAGCGTATTTCCTGGATGTCCTTCGAGAAGCCGCGACGCATGTCGCCCCGCCTGGAGATAAGGGTGCGTTCCGCGTCATACCCGCCCTCCTTCAGCCCGCTGGCCACCACTTCCGCCTTGAAGTCGGTATCCGGCTGGTTGAACAGATGGGGGCGTTCCTCAAAACATACGATTTTGTCTGTCTCTTCTGCCATGGTTGTTCTTGTATGAATTATCAGTCCAATATGTTCCAGCGTGACTCGTTCGTCTCCTTCGGTTGTCTGGAGCGTTCGGCAACCACGATGTTTTCCTTGTGCTTGCCGATGTATTCCAGCCGGCTGAGCGTGGTCCACAGGTCATTGAACTGGTACAGGAAACGCTCCGCGGTTATCATCAGCGGACGGATGTTCTGGTGGTTGTACAACAGGCCGCTGTTTTCCCGCAACAGCCCCTCGTAAGCGCCGGGATTGATGCCGTTCCACTCGTTGAAATATTTCAGCAGGTCCTCCTTCTCCTCCTTGTTCATAAATCCCAGGCAGACATACAGGCGGTGTGCCAGCGTGGAGAATACGTTCAGGAAACGGAGGGGCGGATAATACTGCCCTTCGTTACGGTAGGAGAAATAGATGTCGGATATGAACAGCATGACATGGCGACACAACATGCCGATGTTCACGGCAAGCGGGGTCTGCTTCTCCGCATTCTCCACCTTGGCGAGAATATCCGACGAGGCTTTCTCGATGGAATCGACCAGCTGCCCGAATTTCAGATAGTAGTTTTTCAGGTCCGGATGGCTGGACATGCTGGTACAGGGAGGGATGAAGTTCCCGTCCACCTCGCAGCGGTTCCCGTTTTTGCGCAGGCGGCCGATTACCAGGAAGTGCCTTCCCAGGTTGTTGCCGTCAATCTGCCCCGTCGGAACGACGCTCAACGCGTAGTTGGGCAGCGCGTCAGGCTGGCGGGGGCTGGTCTCCTTTTCGTCCGGGATGCCCGAAGGCAGACGCTCGAAAGGGTCTGCCATCAGAATGACATCCCACCGCTGGTCCTTATCCTCCGTCTCGTCAATGGCGATATGGAAACTGGCGGTCAGCTCATCGTCTCCCCCCGCGTCATAATCTATCAGGTAGCCGCCGGCGGTAAGGGCGAGGCAGCGTTTCAAACGGACTTCCAGAGTGCCCGTGACAAGTTCCGTGATGCTGAAATCACCGGAAACGGCTTCTCCTTTCCTGAAGGGGAGCAGCCCGTAATTAGCACGGTTCAGCTGGAATGACTGGTATTCGCACAGCCGGTCCGTGAAATGGTCCTCCAGCTGGATAAAATGCTTCTTGTTGACCGGCATTCCGTCCGCCCAGTTTACCAGCGGATATCTCTTTCCCGGTTTCTGTTTTCCTGTATTCATCATGTCTGTTTTTTTAATATTCCTTGTAATTCACTATTTCGTTCGCCACGCGCTTGGCTATGATCACATCATGGCTTTTCAGCCGGTTCTCGGCAAGCGTGACGTCCGGGTCTATATAGAACCTTCTCTTGAAAAAGGAGGATTTGGTATAGAACACCCATTCGTAATAGGCGCCGCCGTCATTCTGATAGACAATCGGGGAGGACGGCGATTTGAGGTTGCAGTCGTCGATCATGCGCTGGAACCAATGCCCGAAAATGACATCTTCGGACGCCTTGCCGGTAATACGCTCCGCGGCGGGATCGTCCACCTTGCGGAAAATTTCCACATCCACCACGATGCTCCGCTCACGGTTGATGTACAAGGAGTCCGAATCATACTCTTCCGAATACTTCCAGACCTTGTATATTTCAAGGGGTATGTCAAAATAGCTGTTTACCGTCTGGGTGTACAGGAGCGGGAAGACGAAAGGCAGCAGGCAGGTAGAGGCCCAGATGCCGTACTGGAGTTCGTTGCAGAGGTTGAACACTACGGAGAAGAGCCCCGCGCCCAACAGCACGACCGTAACCGTCAGCAGGCACCGGATACCGAAAGAGGGTGTCTCCTTTCCCGAGGCGAACACTTTCCGCAACAGGAACCGGTTGTAATACCCGGCGGTCCAGTACAGGATGGCAAGCAGGACATAGATGTAGGGCATGAAGTTGTAGTCCATGAATCCCGACAGGCCGGGCAGGGCAAGTACAATGCCGCACAGCAGCAGATAGACAATCAGTTTCTTATTGTTGAGCAGTTTGTTCTTCCGTGCGATAAAATAGGCTGCAATCCCGAAAATCACAGTCAGCACGGGCATCAGCAGGTACGATGAAATCAGATGTTGGGTGACAGGGTCCATAAGTTCTATGTTTATGCGTTATTGTATTCGATGAATATGCGGTAATTGAATGTGTCCGGCGAGCAGGCGGACAGTCTGGTGTGCAGGCTGTCCTTCATCTGTTTTTCCTGCGACGGCCCGTCCAGCTTCGTTCCCAGGACCAGATGCACTTCTTTGGTGCGTATCAGCCCCTCGGTGGGCACCGGGCTGATTTCCACCCCGTTGCGTATTTCTGTCCGCAACAGAAGCTCGCCAAGCTCTTTCTTGCAGAAGCTGGCTATGTCGTTTTGCGTCAGCACACGCCCATGTGAAATGATCCCGTATTTGTAGATATCGATCAGTTCCCGGTTCTTGGGGGCTTGCTTCCCGCCGTAGGTGGTACTGACAAGCGCGAGTGTCTTCGGGTCCAGATAGGTGGTGGCGTATGGCGACAGCTCCACGCCGGCCTGTATTTGGTTGCCTGTCTCGCAGTGGGTGGTCCAGTATTTCACGGTGACCTGCCCTTTGCTGGACATCTGGTCGATCATCAGGTAATAGGGTGTCTCCCTGTATTCGTTCATGTTGTCGGTCGCCTGTTTCAGCTGCGCCGTCAGTTGCTCCATCTGGCCGGCGAGCGCTTGCAGCTTGACACTCGAAACGGCATGGAAGGCGTGGGTCTCGTCATCCAGCAGGTCCAGCAGATAGCCGAGCAGTTCCTTGGCGGAGCGGGAGTCAAAACGCTCGCAGCCTCCCTTGCGGATGGAATAGGTGCCGTAACTCTCCGTGGAACCGGGTACCGGATACTGGAGCTCATGATAGCTCTTTCCGTCCGAATCCTTCACGCTGTGCACGGACAGCAGGGACTCGTAATTGCCGGTACGCAGGGGAATCACCCTGAACGTGTCTTCGAGGGAGGTGGTCTGTTCGTGCAGCAGCTTGTTTTCCACAGGCACGATGTTGATGCCCGCATGAAGCTCCTCCAGGATTTCCGGAGTGAAATGGGCGGGGAATACGATTTTCACCCACACCAGCTTTTCCTGCATCTTTTCCCGCACACGCTCCCCGAAACAGGAAGACAAGGCTTTCGGCAGGGGCTCCTTGTCAACCTCATCGAGGGGGACCGGTTGCGAAACCCGCAGGAAATGCTTGTTGTAGAGTTCCATCACCTCCTTGTCTATGACGGACATCACATCATAGCTCCGGAAGAAGGCACGGGTGGATTCCTCCGGCAACCGGCTTTTCTCATAGATGCCCGGCTCCATCCGGATGGGGTTTCCACCGGCGGACCATTCCGTGCACGGAAGCAGGAACAGGTATTCATAGCTTTCGGTAAGGTTGGGGAAGTCAAGATAGAAAGAAATGTTTTCCAGGTCCGTCAGCGAGTCGTCCACCGCCAGGCCGAGCCACACCGTGCGGGCGGGCGTCCTTGTTTCCGTACGGGCAATCATGGTTTTCGACAGGGTATGGTCCACCTGATAGAGAATGTCGTCACACACCATGTATTTCACATCGGCTTTGTGCAGCAGGGTGTCACAGGCCGGATAAAAGGAAATGCTTCCGGCGGACAGCTTCTGGGTCAGCAGGTCATTCTCATAATACATGCCCGACTCTTTCGTAATCAGGTAGCCGGGCTCGATGGGAGAGGCATGCACGACACCATGCGCGGGAAGTGCCGAGGTCAGTATGTCCGGTGTCAGAATGCGGGCGGTTTTTTCCAGCAGCCGCGTCTCGATGGCCGTGAAGTCTTCCCCCAGCATATACAGTTCGTTGGACAGCGCCTCAAGCATCAGTTTGACGACAGGGTCAAAATTTTCCGCTTTCTTGATTCCCCAGAACGCCGCCGCGTATTTCAGCATACGGTTCCTGATCTGCTCCTTGTTATATTTCTCCATACTCATACGCTTGTCATCGGGTTGAAATGGGTCCTAAATAAATCACATAGTAAAAACAACGCTTCTCTCCGGTATGCACCAGATTGCCATAGACATATACCTGCACGCGTTTTTTTATGGTCGAAGCCTCGAACACATTGTCCTGCCGGGTGGTATCGTCGATAATGACCCGGACGTTCACATTCGTAAGACGCTTCTCGTACCGGGTGATGGCTTGGGTGATATAGTCGGAAAACTGCCCTTCCCAACGGGTATGCGAAATGATACTCTCAAAATCAAGATAAAAAATCTCGCAACCGAACTCCTTGTCAAAGGCGTGTTCCCCGGGAGCCGTGTCAATCAGCATCTCGATGAATTGGTCGATGGACTCTATCTCCGTACAGGACGCGAGGCGGCTGTTTTCCACATCCTCGCTGAGCAAGGCTCCAAAATCCAGAGGCAGTTTGCAAAATTTCGTTTCCATACTTGTCAGCGCCATTCGTTATTCTCAAATTCGTCGTCACTGAATTGCAATATCCTTGCGGCAAATAGGAGTATGATGCTGCTCTTTTGGTTCATACGGTCAACCTTACGCTGCAAACGGATGCAGTTCCCTTCCACAAAACGCAGGACGAATACGGCTTCCTGGTCCGGTTTGTCTTTCCGGTAAACCCGCAGGTCACCGTCCTCGCATGGTTGGCTGTAGGCACCCCACCGCAGCAGGCCGTCACCCGGCATACCCGCAAGGGTACAGGTAACGAAACCGCCGTATGCCTCACCTTCCGGCAATCCGTCACGGTCGGTATTCCGTTTGAATTGCAGGTCAAATTCTTCTACTGTGTATGTCTCATGACATACGGACAGCTTCATCGCATAACGGTCATTCACCGTTCCGGGCTCTTTCCGTTTAAACAAGGCAGCAAACCAGTTCATAATCTCATTTCAAATTTAGGTGACACGAATCGCCGGCTTCCATTTCCCTGAAATGGATAAGCAGCGAGGTACAACTCTCTTTTACGGTCGAATGCACATGGAAATCCAGACATTGGGCTCCCTTGAACCTGATTGTTTCCTTTGGTGTCCCCAGCTTTCCCGAAGTGTTCATCACTTCCCCGCTTTTCAGGATGCGTGAATTGAACATCCATTCCAGCAACTCCTTCGAGGGAAATCCGGCTATGCTTACCTGCATCTGTCCCCCGGTGGTCTTTCCGGCCGCTTGCCCGCATGGGGTCGTCGGCTTCCGGAAGTCATATTCATAACTCAACAGGTCGTAAGCCTGCACCTCATCATGTTCCGAGGGCTCGGCGGTCCAAAGTTTGATATACGATTGTGCACTCATAATATCCGTAATCTTTTATTCGTCCTCACTCATCAGATTGGTTTGCAACATGGCAGTCAGGGTCCGTTCCGGATTCATGCGTGATTCCACGAACAATACCGTGTCCTGACTGTCCAGATGCTTGCGCGAATAGGTTCGCAGGTAGGCTTTGAATGCTTGTACCTTCGTGCGGTATTCGTCTAAGGGAAGTGCGAAGATGTCTTGCTCTCCCAATCGCTCCAGTCCGTATTTTTCCAATTCAGCCTCAAATGACTTTTTTAATTGGTCATTACCAATTGTATAAGTGACGAATGTTTTATATTGTTTCATAACATTCAAAATAAAAAATGATATATTATTACACCTAATACCACTTCATAAATTGGTATGCATAAAATCATCCAATCAGAGATGATTTTATTTTTTGCACAACCTTGATATTTTTTTTTCAAACATTCTATTTTCTTTTTGCGATATACAATAAAGCAAAATAACAAAATTGCAATCTGTGGTATTATGATAAAGAACAATCTACATATTCCTTCTAGGAACCAAGCATAAACACCATGTTGATTATACCATTCTTTAAGCAATATAAATAATATAATAGTTGCAATAGTAACAATACAGAATATATAGAGACATGCTTGCAAAACAGGAGGGTCTCCATGACGTTTATATACACGATATAATCTATAAAATATATAATCAGTTATCATACCATCTTCCATGAATAAAAGGTGAAACTACTCGTGTATTATCTTGCGGTACAATAAAAATCGAATCATCTAAATTTATTTCCGGTTTTCTTATGACTCTTTCCATTTGTATAGGTTCTACCTCATAATTATCTCCCCAAAGTACACAATCATCAAATTGCTCATCTATGATGTCACCCACTGTTTTTTCAAAAAAAAGAAGTCCAATAATATCTGCAGCGAAAAAAGCCCCACCAATAGCCCAACCAAAACCTGGTAGTCCCAAAGGAATTACTATAGTAAGAAATGCATAAACATCTGATACTTTCATATTACCGTCATTAGCCATACTCAATCCTACAGAAAACAGACTAGCGGCTGTGCCTATTCTCCCCATTCGATTCACTATTTTCCCCAAATTTTTATTTATTGTACTTGCTTTTACCTTATGCCCATTATTTCTCAATGATCTACAAATATCATATGACAAATCACGTCTAAATCTACGGTTCGCAACATTTTCTATATTCCATTTACTCTCTAACCAAGCAACAGGTGTTCCGATAAAAGCATTAACCATATCAAATGTCTGCAATATATCAGAGGTAAGTTGACTGCCATAATGTATATTGAAATCTTTCAACGGAATAGTATATTCTTCTGTTTTATAATTAATCCTTTCTAGCACTTTAACTGTTAATGTTGCCGGGACACAATTATAATTAAGTAAAACCTTTACATCATCTAAACTTGAAACCTTCACTATTCTTTTTCCAAATGCATTAAATCCCATATTTACAGAAAAAGTCCCGTCTGGATTGGAAAAGCAAATAGCATTTTTGATTTGTTCTTCTGTTAAATGTAAACTTCTTATATATGCTTCAGGAGAATAATCAATCCTTTGCAAAGACTTCGAATGGCAAAAATAATTTCCATTCCGGTTATATAATGATTCATCAAGATATATTTGTTCTTCAAAGGCATAGCCAAGTCCTTCAACATATCCAGTATAAAGAAGCCCCATTCTATTCATTTGAAGGAAATCATCCTTCGATATGATTGTTTGAGTTCTGTCATTGTATTCAGGCATAATAACCACTATTTATTTAACCCACCGATTATCAAATTCAATACCATTCACGCTTACAATTTCTGGAGAAAGAATCAGAGCAGTCGACAATCCTTGCCCCATATTAATTGTTCTATGTAACTTAATACAATACGCATTCGTAAACGCCACCTCAAATATCACCCCGGACGTACCGGTCTTGAACAGCACCGCCCCGCTCTTTTTCATCCACGGTTTCACGGCCCATCCGTAGATGTTGTTCTTCACTGTTTGCGAAAGAGTAATCATGATGCGTCCGCCACGCACTTCCCCTTCCGGCTGGTTCTTTATGCCATCGACAGGCTGGTGAAAACCGATTTTGAACTGTTCCACTGCATACTCGTCACCGTCAACACTGAATATGACATTCACATTGCTGTCCACTTGCGGAAAACTAAAGAGTCCCATAGCATTGTTGTTTTTTAAAATACCCACTGATTTTCAAATTCCTCCGACCCGAACGTCAGCTTCTGAGCTTGCACGGTCAGCTTGGTTGCGATATAGCTCTTCCCCTGCCGGATATAGCTGATTTCCATATCCACACAGGTCGCTTTCTCAAAAAGTATCTTTTCGAGCGTGGAACCCTGGTTGTCATGGACTACGATGGCTCCGTTCTGATACTTGCGGGCATCCAGCATCCACTGGATCATGTCACGGTTGGGAAGATGGGGGTAAGTCACATAGAACGTACCGCCTTTCACCTCGGTCTGGGCCTGTCCTTTGATGTCTATCCCCTGGGCGAACCCGAACTCACAGCCGATAAGCTGGTAACTGTCCTTATACATATCGACCAGCGAAGAAGCGGCAAGATTGCCGATCTTTAAGAATACTGTATATCCAAACATACTGTACTTGATTATTAGTGAATATTCCAGGTTAATTCATTCTGTTCGTCCAGACCCACTTCCAGATTTTTTCCTTTGCACAGCTCTTCATTGATGATAAGCCGCGAAATCGGTCTGCGCAGGTAGTTGCGGATAACCCCGGCAACCTGACGGGCGCCGTATTTGGGAGTGAATCCTTTGTGGGCAAGCATTTTACGGGCATCGTCACTGATGGTGATACCGATACCTTGCTTGTCCAGCAGTTTCCTGACACTGTTGAACTGTATATCGAATATCTTCAACAGGATGTCTTCACGGATAGGAGAGAACGGAACGATTTCCGACAGACGCGCCAGGAACTCTGGACGGAAATACTGCCCCATCACCTCCATGATCTGGGTGGTAGCCGGCACATTGCCCGATTCCAACTGCTTCGTCAGCCATTCGCTGCCCACATTGGAAGTGAATAGCACGATGGAGTTGGAGAAGTCCCCTTCCTTGCCCAGACGGTCATGCAGTTTCCCTTCATCCATGATTTGCAGGAAAATATCATAGACGGACGGATGCGCTTTCTCTATCTCGTCAAAGAGGACCACCGCGTAGGGTTGCTGGCGGATTTTATTCACCAGCATACCGCCCTCCTCATAGCCCACGTATCCCGGAGGCGCCCCGTAAAGCAGGGCGGCGGAGTGCTCCTCCTTGAATTCGGACATATCAAAACGAATCATGGACTTTTCATCGTTGAACAACGCCTCCGCCAGTGCCTTGGCAAGTTCGGTCTTACCGGTACCGGTAGGCCCCAGCAGGAAGAAGGAGCCGATAGGCTGACCCGGCTTGTTCATACCGCTGCGGGATTCAAGAATGGCATCGGTCAGCGTTTTCAGCGCCTGGTCTTGACCGACAACCCGACGGCGCAGGTAGTCTTCCATATTGAGCAGGCGTTCCTTCTCCTGCGACTGTATCTTGCCGATAGGAATGCCCGTCTTGCTGGCGACAACGGCGGCAACCTCATAAATTCCTACCTCCTCTATGCTCTTTTCCGCAAATGACAGGATGGCGGACAGTGCGCTCCGCAGGTAAGCCGCCAGCTCTTCATACTCCTGCAATTCATGGATATCCGCCTCATCGGAAACCACGCCCAAAAGGATGGGGCTTAATTTGTTGTGCATCAGGAAAAGCAGCGTTTTCAGCTCTTCCACCTTTTCTTGAGGTGCTTTTTCCTCCTTTTCTATCTCGTCCAGTCGGACAAGCAAGGCTTCCGTATCCTTCTTTCCTGTTTCATTGACCATCTTGATGGCCGAAAGTGTCATGTCCAGCAGGCCGATGGCGGAGTCCGGCAAACGACGGTCTTTCACATACCGCTTGGCAAGGCGTACGCACTCCGCCACGGCATCGTCGCTGATTCCCACCCGGTGGTACTCCACGTATGATTGCCGGACGGAATGCAGCATCTGTATGGCGGACTTCAAGTCCGGCTCATTGACCTGCACCACCTCAAAACGGCGGTTGAACGCATGGTCAGGCTCTATAATCTTACGGTATTCGTCAATGGTGGTGGCGCCGATAACGGTCAGGTCGCCGTGCGACAATTCGGGCTTCAGCACATTGCCGGCACCGGAATTGCCCTGCCGGCTGTCCAGCAGGATATGAATCTCGTCAATGAACAGGATGGCGTTGTCAATGCCGCGCAACTCTTTCACGATGTTTTTCAAACGGTCCTCTATCTCCCCCTTGTAGGTGGCGCCTGCTATGAGCGAGGCATTGTCAAGCTCAAACACACGGGCTCCCTCCAGAAATGAGGGCACCTTATGGTTGACTATGTTCCATGCAAGCCCGTACACAAGGGCTGTTTTCCCCACCCCGGCGTCACCGACAATCAGCACGTTCGATTTGCTGCGGCTGCCCAGCACCTCCATGACCATGCGGTTCTCCCGGTCACGGTTGATGGTCGGGTAAAGCCTGTCTGCCGCGGTAGCGGTAAGGTCCACGCAATACTTGGCGAGAAAGGAAGTGGAAGAGGAAACGGAGCTTTGAATGAAACTCTCCGGCACGCTGCCGGAAACTCCCGCCGGTTCGTTGCCTATATATATGGAATGGATATCTTTCTCCAGGATAGGGAAAGACCTGAGCTGGTCACTGGAAAAGGCGATACCCGGTTTCGTCAGTGCCAGCAACACGCAGATGGGATTGATGTCAAACAGTCCCATCTGTATCCGAGCGTCGTCGGCGGCACGGAAAACGGCGTCAATTTTCTCCGACGGCTTGATTTCGGCAAACCGGGTGGATTTCGGACATTGTTCGATATGGACATCCGCCCATTCCTCCAGATACCCCAAATCCTTACCTATACTTATTATAAAATCCCTTAGCCCTACATCTTTATGAAGTAGAGCCTTCAACAAATGCGAGGGAGTGTAACACTCGTTCGCATTTTCACGAGCCACTGCAAGTGCTATGTTAAGCGCAATTTTTACAGAATCATCAAGATTAATGAAACCAACTCCTGTATCCATAATCAATAAGATTTAAAAATTGCGCAGGAGAACATTGCAAATATAAGGCAAAAAAATAAGCCCGCCACTTTTCGAGGCAGATTTTTTTATGTTAACGAACATAATTTTTGAAAAAACCAAAAAATATCGCAAAAAATTTCCCGAAAAACTTTTGTAATTTTCAGAAAGCTCCATATATTAGCCCCCGGAAATTGAAAGCCAAAGGCGGGGAGGCGCCGAACCGCCGGTAGCCGGAAATTCCGTAATCAACTTTTTTACAAACTTTAAAACTTTGAGAATATGGCATTTAAAGCGTCATTTAAGTTTTCAGACTCAAGAGAGTTTGATGTATTGAGATGGGATGTCAAGTTCAATCGTGATGTGGACCCCAAAGGCCGTCCGGCATCTGACATCTATGGTGGTAAAATCTATGTGGAGGTTGAATCTACTCCGGACACCATTGTGTTGGACAAGATGTTCAAACAGTATCAGCCCGTAAACGGAAGTATCGTCTTCAAGAAAGCGGATGAGGATGCCAAGATGAAGGAATTGGTATTTGAGAACGGTTACGTGGTGGAATACGAGGAGGCACTGAATGTGGCCAACCCCTATCCGATGACAATCAAGTTCGCCATTTCCGCACAGACTGTGAAGATGGACGAGGCTACATTTGTACAGGATTGGCCGGAAAACAACTAACGGTTGTTTTCTAATCAAAGTTTTTAAGGTGCCGGAATATACCAATTCCGGTTATTTCGGCACCAAAAAACATACCGACTGGTCGGATTGATTAATTAATTTTCATAGCAAAAGATAGTATGGGAGCAAGTTTTCTGAATTTGGTAACTACCAAGGTGACAGTGAAAGGAGAGGAACAGAAGTTCGTTTCACTGCGGCTTCATCAGCGGTTTAACCGGCATCACGCCTTTACTGTAATTGTGAATTACCTCTCGCCCGGCAATACGTTCAAGCAGACACCTGAAAAATTCATCAATTACATCGGAGAGACTGTCAGCATCTCGTTCGCCCACAAGCAGACGGGCGAAAGTTATGACTTCGAAGGGGTTGTCACACAGGTGGAAATGGTCGGAAGCATGGGTGAGGCGGGCGGAGTGGCCATTCACGGAGCAAGCCCCACGATATTGTATGAGAACAACGGAATGCTTGACTCGTGGATGGACCAGACCCTCTCCGCCATCATAAAGGAGGCGACACAGGAATACGGGAAGGTCCCGCTGGCTTCCAATCCCAAATACTCCGCCAAAATCCCTTACATGGCGCAGTACAACGAGAGCGTCTTCGACTTTATGAACCGGCTCTCCGCCCAATACGGCGAGTGGTTCTATTACGACGGTAAAAAAGTCTATTTCGGCAAACCCGACAAGGACAACACGGAAAAGATCATGTACGATGTGGACCTGGAGGAGGTACGTCTGGTGGCAAATCTGGTGCCGGGCAAATCTGCAAGATACGATTATGTAGCGCAGGAGAACAAACAACATAATGCAGACACGCCCGCCAAACCCGATGGCATGAATGACCTCCAGTCCATTGCGCATGACTGTTCCGAAAAGGCGTATGGGGCCAAGACGACTGCCGCCGCCAATCCGCACATCGCCGACAAGGCGGGGCTGGACGGGCAGATGAAGGTCCTCAAAAATGAGTCCGGCGCCAATTTGTTGAACATAAGGGGCATAGGAAAGACATGCCGGATCCGGATAGGCGAAGTCATTGAGGTCTCTTTCCCCGGTGACATGAACCTGCCGCCTCTGGGAAAATTCCGCATCACCGAAATCACGCACGAGGTGCGCCGTGACGGGCATTATGCCAACACGTTTGCCGGGATTCCTGACGGAACGGTAAACATCCCTGTTCCCGACGCAAAACTCCCGCTGGCATTGCCCGAACTTGCGACGGTGAAGAAAAATGACGACGAAAAGGAACAGGGACGGGTAAAAGTGAGTTTCGACTGGCAGAAAAACGGGAAAACAACCAACTGGATCAGGGTGCAGAGCCCCAATGCGGGAGTAAGCGACGCCGTATCCAAAAACCGCGGATGGGTGTTTGTTCCCGAAGTCGGTGACCAGGTCATGGTGGGGTACGAACACGGCAATCCGGACCGCCCCTATGTGACCGGAGCCATGTTCCATTCCGCTTCAGGAAAGGGAGGGGACAAGAACAACAAGACCAAAAGCATTATCACGCGCAGCGGAAGCGCCATCGTTTTCGATGATGAAACGGGAAGCATTGTCATCACCGACCAGACGGGAAAACAACTGATCCTGCTGGACGGGAAGGACGCCATTACGATTATGGCGAAAAAGAGCGTAGTCATCACCAACGAGGACAAGTCCGTTATCGTAATGGACGAAAAGTCCATCGGTATGCAGGCGGAAACGATTTCCATCGAAGGAAAGAAAAACATTACATTGGTCTCGGGCAATGAAAGTATGGTATTCAGCAGCGAAAAAAACATCATCAACGGCAGCGCCACCAATATCAAACTGGAGGCGGCCAAGGAATATGACTTGAATACACAGACCGGAACCATGAAAGGCACGAACCTCACCGTGGAGGGAACGGCAAACATGACCGTAACGGGAGGCATTGTGAAAATTAATTCATAAACGGATTGGATATGGGAGCATCAGCATCTGTAATACAGGAATACTACAAGGCGGTCGATTACTGGGCGGACATAGCCGGAAAGAAAGACTGGAAACTGGCGATATGGATTGTCGGAAGGAACGATGTGGACCTGGTGGACAAGTTCCTGGAGATAGAGCGTTCCCCTGTAGGACAGTTCGATGACATATTTTTCCGTTTCGACACGCCCTACAGAGGCGATGACGACGAATATGCCGCACAGCTCTGGCAGGAGTATGCCGGATGGTTTGAGGAGCAGGCGGAAGAGAAGGATGACATGCTCAAGGCGTTGCGGCACGACGGGCTGCTCAAGACGGAGTACCGCCCCGACACGTCGGTCGAACCTACGTCGGCAAACCTGTGGAAGGAGATGTTGCGCTTCAAGGAGTGCATATCCCGTTTGGAGAATGCCTTCTTCTGCATCTATTTTCCTCCGGAACAATCCGGGGATTTTCCCCGGACGGAATGGTTCGGACAGGTACTGAAAGAGGGTGTCCCGCAGGGCATCCGTCTGACAACCATTGATTTGAAAAAGAACAGGAGTGTCGCTTTGGACGAGTCGCCGGAGGTGGTCCACATACGCCCACGCTTTGACATGGCGGCGGCATTGCATAACCGGATGGCACGGGCGGATGCCGGCAACGACTTGATTGCGCCCGAGAACCGGTTCAAACAGCAGGTGACGGCGGTCATGGACTGCACGCGGAAACAGGATTTGAAACCGCTGGAAAAGGAAATAAGGAAGCTCCTGGATATCGCCGGGGAACTGAAGGATGCGAATATTCGGATATCCGCTCTCTTCATCGCTTCCGAAGCCTGCTATGCTATCCGTGAATACAAAAGCAGCATGAAATACAGCGACAAGACCATCCGCGAGGCGGAAAAGGCGATGAAGGATGGCGAGGCGGCGGGATACAGCTACTGGAAGATGGCTGTTTCCATGAAGGCGGCAATCCTGACGGCCGAAAAAAAACGCGAAGAGGCGGTGGCTTTATACGAGGGGATAGCCGGGAAAGCTGTCGAACGGAAGGACCCCTATTATGTCATGGAGGGTTACCGGATGTGCGGCTTCCTGCGGTACGAGGAGGGAAAGCTGGAACAGGCGTTCGAATATTTCCTGCTGGCATTGGCGGGAGGAAGCTATCTTTCCGAAGACATCAGACGGGGTTCCACCTTCACCTACGCGGCACACCTGGCGCTCCATACGGGCAGGCAGGTGCGTGCGCCGATTGACATCGAGGTGCTGGAACGCCAGCTTCACGAATGGCTGGGCGAGGACTGGAAGGAACTGGTGGAGAACCCCTCCATGCGGCAGGCGGAAGCCAGAAGAAAAGGGGGCATTTTCAACTGAAAGAGAATTTAATCAACATATAATTTAAACTTAAATATCGAATTTATGGATCTTGGAAATTACGGAATCGGCGGAAACGAAGTGAAGATTGACGCCTCCGAAGGCATTGCGGAAATTCCACAAAACCGGACATTATTGGTGGAGCAGTTGACTAAAGACGAACCGGTGGCTCCCGAAGTGATCACGGGGCTGACCAATATCGACCAGGTCTTCGCGCATTTCTTACCGGAGATAGATATTGAGTTCACCGATGCGGAAGGTGCTCCCGTGGAGGAAAACTTCCGTTTTCACAATGTGGGGGACTTTTCTGTCAAGAAAATGACGGAGCAAAGTCATTTCCTGTCAGGACTGAATACGGAAAAGCAGTTCGCCGACAGGATGGAGAAGTCGTTGCGCTCCAACAAGGTGCTGCAACGGGTATTGGAAAATCCGGCGACACGCGAGGCATTCGTCAATTCGCTTTCTGCCATGCTGGACGATTTAAAGAAAAATGAGAAGTCTAACCCTGCAAATGAATGACAACAGCTATGAGTGAACAGAACACACACAGGGAGGCAGCCGTACAACAACAGCAGGCTGCGGCACAGCCCAGAAACCTGAACGCGGAGCTACAGGTCCTGGCTAAGTTTGGTGGTTTCAATGTCCTGGAGTCCTCTGTGGACGGCATACAGAACCTGAACCCGGAGCGCAAGGCGCGCCGTAACATTTTCCTTACAGACCCCGAACGGGCATCTGAGCGCAAGGAGCTGGAAAAACGGCTCGAAATGTGGGTGGACATGCTGCAAGGCAACAAGTCCATCAGCGAAATGATCGAACTGTGCCAGAAGAAATCGGCGGCAGTCTCCGACCTGCTTTCCCAGAACCAGCTGAAGGCGGTGGAAGAGGTGAAACAATTGGAGAAGTCATACCGTACGGTCATGCTTTTCTACAAGAATACGGACTCCGACAAAATTAAGAACATTTCCATTGTCAATGCTTCCATGGAGCAGCTCACCGACCTGGACAACTCTTTCTTCATCGATGCCATTGCGGACGAGCTGCGTGCCAACTACGACCGTCTGGACCTGCGTACCAACTATTCCTTGCTGGTCATCCCCGGCTACCTGGGTTCCAACAAGGTGATTGAGAAATGGGCGAAGATAGCGCATGACAACAAGGTGATGATTTATACCGACTTCGCCGACCTTGAAAAGCCGGACGATGTCATCGAAATGTTCTTCGACTCCAACCTGTCGGGAGGCGATGTGTACAAGTCCAACGTATGTATGGCCTGCAACTACCTGGTCGGACGTGGACGTTATGCCGAACTGGGCGAGACGGAGGACTTGCTGATTCCGCCTTCCGCGGCACTGGCGGGCAGCGTGTACAAGACGGTGATGGCACAGGTCACCGCCGGCAAGAAATACGGTTCCATGAGCGAGGTGGACGGAGTGGCTTTCAACCTGAAGAAGAGCGAGATTTCCGAACTGGAGAAGATTGGCCTGATTCCCATGGTGAAGGAATACGGCAAGGTGATGGCGTTCTCCGCCAAGACGTTGTTCAACGGCGACAACCTGGGCTTGCAGACCTATTCGGTGGTACGCGTGTTCGACTGGGTGACCAAGGTATTGATGGACTTCCTCAACCGGCGCGCCTTCGAGAACTGGAACAGCAAGGCGGAGAGGGATTTGCGTGGACAAATCAGCAAGTTCCTGGACAGTATCCAGGGTCCCGGACGCCTGATTGAAAAATTCAAGATCCTCCGCTTCGAGCGTGACCCGAAACAGAAAGACCGCATTTTCCTCGACATTCACCTGACTCCTTACTTCCCGGCAAAGAGTTTTGTCATCAAGCTGGAAGGCACCAAGGGGGATGACGAGAATGACTGGAACAGCGATTATGCACAGGATGCATAAGCAATCCCTTTTCTGAAACAGCCGGAGAACTCCGGTTAACCTCTCCGGCTGTTTCCTTTCTTTACTTTTCTAAACCGTTCTCACTATGTCAGATGTGTTGAAAAATATAGCTGATGCCGTTGACAACAACAGCACCAGACGGGGATTCTCCGACCTTTTCACCGACTCAAAGGCTGCCCTGGACAAGCTCCAGGCAGGACTGGGCGGACTGCTCCCATCCATGCCGGGCATGCCCGTAGCCAAGTTCGGCGACCTTGCCATAGGGATAGACATGCACCCTACGGTCACACCGCCGTCACCCGTCATGCCCGTGCCGCATGTGGGGAAAGTATATGACCTCATGGCGGACATCATGGCAGGCATTGCCGCCGCCATGCCGCCCGTTACCGAAGGGGTGGCGGGAGTGGCGTGCAACATTCTCAAGGGGATGGCACCTACGGTGAAGGTGCATAACCAGTGGATTGCGCAGGCGGGCATAGGCATCGTGCACCTGCCTGCATTCGTCCTGCACCCGGCACCGCTGGTCAGCGGCATGTCCGAGTCGGAGATGTGGATGGGCAGCGCGACCGTGCTGGCGGACGGTGCCCCCTGCTCCACGCTGACACATCCGGCGCTCTCCTGCAACCTGGTCGGCATCCCGACCATTCCCCGCAAGGGGAAGCCCAAGAAGGTGAGCAAGGCGTTACTGGCACCCACTTCCATGCTCTCCACCATCACCTCCGTAGGCAAGCCGGTGCTCGTGGGCGGGCCGCCCACCATCGACATGTTCGCGCTGGCAATGAAGTTCGGGCTCAAGGGGCTGGGAAAAATGTGGAAGAAACTGGGCGACAAGTTCCAGGACCTGATTGACAGACTGAGAAAGAAAGGAAAGAACCGGCTGGCGGACATTCTCCAGCCCATCAAATGTAAGACATTCGGCGAGCCGGTCGATGCGGCAACAGGCAGGGTGTACCACACCAACGTGGATTTCGAGCTACCCGGCCCCATTCCCATCGTTTGGGAACGCACCTATTACAGCGATGCCGCCGTGGACGGCCCGTTGGGTTACAACTGGCACCACAGTTACAACCTGGGCATCCGGCGGCTGGAAGAAGGGGCTTTCCTCTTCCGCCATGCCGACGGACGGGAGTCCTTCCTGCCCGTGCTGGAACCGGGGGACTCCTATTTTGACCGCAAGGAACAATTGCTCTGGGCGCTTGACGGGCAGGGTTATCTGCTGACCGACATCCGGGGACTGCAATACCGGTTCGACGGACCGGAGAACCGCTTCGGCTACCGCATGGTGTCGGACATATCCACCAAAGACGGGTTCCGCATCCGTTTCGAATACGCTTCGGCTGGAAAACTGGCGGGAATCGTATCTTCTCGGGGGGAGCGCCTGAAGGTGGAAACCGATGAATTGGGACGGGTATGCTGTGTGTCCATGAGACAGGATGGCGAGGAAATCAGGCTTGTCCGCTATCGTTATGACGACCGGGGCGACATGGTGGAGACCACCGACGCGCTGGATGTCAGCAAGCATTTCGTCTATACCGACGGGCACCTGCTGGTACAGCTGACCAACCAGGGAGGCATGGCCTTCCATTGGGAATACGAGGGCAAAGGTGAGAACGCCCGTTGTGTGCATACATGGGGGGACGACGGCGTCATGGAGTACTTCATCCGTTACAGCAAAGGCTACACCCATATCCGTAACGGGGAGGGTGCCGAAACCGAATACCATTACGGGGAGGACAAGCTCATCTACAAGATAGTGGATGCCAATGGGGGAATCACGCGCCAGCAGTACAACGGATATCAGGAACTGGAGGTTACGGTCAACCCCGAAGGCTATACCCGCAAGACCTCCTACAACGAGTTCGGTCAACCCGTCCGGATAACGGACGAGAATGGCGAGGATACGTTCCTGAGCTACGACGGAAACCGTAACCTGGTCCTGCTCTGCACACCGGGAGGGAAACAGCTCTCCTGGGATTACGACGGGATGGACCGTGTCGTCAGCCGCACCACGCTCAGCGGGGAGACTGTGAAATACACTTACGAGGGAGGCGTATTGCATACCATTACCGACGGGCAGGGACGCGTCTATACCCTCACCTTCAACGACCGCTACGACCTCGAACTGCTGCGGTTCCCCAACGGCCTGTTCCGCAGGTGGGAATACGACGGCAGGGGCAGGCTCGTACTGGCGGTAGATGTCAAAGGCAATGCCACCCGGTATGCCTACGACCGGGCGGACAACCTGATACGTCTGGAAGAACCGGACGGCAACGTGCACCGGTTCGAGTACGACGCCATGGGGAACATGGTACATGCCACGGACAACATCCGCGAGGTGAAGTTCACCTATGGGGCGTTGGGGGTACTGAAAAGCCGTGAACAGGAACGCCACCGGATTACATTCGGCTACAACAGCGAGTTGCAGCTCCGGCGCATCGGCAACGAGGCGGGTGACAACTATTTCTTCGAGTTGGACGGTTTGGGACAAGTCGTTACGGAAATCGGTTTCGACGGGCTGCGACGCGAGTATGAGCGCGACGGTGCCGGACGTGTCACACGGGTAAACCGTCCCGGGGATAAATGGACGGAATACCTGTATGACGGGCTGGACAACATCCTGAAGGAAGAACAGTACGACGGTGAGGTATCCCTCTACACGTATGACAAGGACGGTATGCTTGTCAAGGCGGAAAACAGTGAGAACCTGCTGGAGTTCACCCGTGACAGGAAGACGGGGCAGATTATTGAGGAGAAACAGGGAGAATATACCGTCAACCGCACGTACGACAGCGAGGGCAACTGCACCCGCATCACCAGCAGCCTGGGAGCGGACATCCGTCATACGTACGACCGTGAAGGCAACTTGCAGACCATGCAGGCGGGCGAGAGCTGGCAGGCGTCATGGGTACGTGACAATACCGGGCTGGAGGTGCAGCGCACCTTTTCCGGCGGTGTGACTGTCAGGACGGAACGCGACTGCTTCGGCAGGGAGATACGCAAGTCGGTACGGTCGGGTGGCATGGAGAAAGGTGCTTACCGCTACCAATGGGGCATCGCCAACCGCCTGCTCTCCAAGGAGAACGAGCTGACGGGTACTGTCACACGGTACGACTACGACCGTTTCGATTTCCTTATCCGGCAGGAAACTATGCAAGGTTCGGAAACGGATGTGATTTACCGTGTGCCGGACTTCGTGGGCAACCTCTTTGAGACACCGGACAAGAAAGACCGCAAATACGGTGCCAGTGGAAAACTATTGGAAGATCCGGATTGTTTCTATCACTACGATGACGAGGGGAACCTCATTTTCCGTGAGTTCAAGCAGTTGCTGGAAACGGGTGTAAGGTTCGACCGCAAGCGCATGGAGAAGGAACAGGGTATCCATTTTCTGGCAACGGGAACGGGATGGCTGTACGAGTGGGCGTCCAACGGGATGCTGAAGAAAGTCATACGCCCGGACGGAAGACCGGTAGAATTCCGGTACGATGCGTTGGGACGACGCACGGCTAAGCAGTATTTCGGAAAGGTCACACGTTGGGTATGGGACGGGAATGTGCCTATACATGAGTGGAGCTACAAAATCACCGATATGCAACCGGATGAGGAAGAAAGCACTCCATTAAAGGAACCGACAAAGGATATTACTACCTGGGTGTTTGAGGCAGGTACGTTTGTGCCAACGGCGAAGATACAGGAAGGTAAGCAATATTCCATTGTATCTGATTATTTGGGTACGCCTATTCAGATGTATGATGAACAAGGTAATAAAACTTGGGATTGCATATTGGATGCTTATGGGAAAGTTTTTTCTGTTGAAAGGGGAGATGAATTTAATTGTCCGTTCAGGTATCAAGGGCAATATGCAGACGAAGAAACAGGATTATATTATAATAGATTTAGGTTTTATGATCCGAATTCAGGCAGTTATTTATCACAAGATCCAATTAGACTTATTGGGAATAATCCAACACTTTATAGTTATGTATTAGATACTAATTTCTGGATTGATCTTTTTGGTCTTAAAATAATTCCAACTGTTACTAGAGGGTCTAATAATGAAATATTAACCGCTTCTGCAACAATTTCAAGAACTGATTTAGGAACGGGGTCAGCTACAAATGCTTCATCACGAACTTATGCTAGAAAATTAGGTAATATAGATGATGATGCTGGACATATTATAGGAAATCAATTAGGTGGTAGTGGCGGAAAGAAAAATGTTTTTCCTCAAGACTTTCATGTTAATCGAGGTGAATTTGCTAAATTCGAAGGAAATGTTGCTGAATTTGTTAACTTACACGGAAAAGCTGATATAAAAATAACATTTGAATATGCGAATGGAGGCACAAGACCAACAAGAATACATTACGAAGCAACTGCACCAAATGGTGATAAAATAAGTAACTCATTTAATAACCATCATTAAATTAATAAAAATGAATACAGAAGAAATAGAAAAAATAAAAGAAGTATTTTATTCTTTCATATCTCAAATGAATAATTGGGAAAAATATTGTAATGAAATAGAACAAGATAAGACATTATCTTTTGAAACACAATTCGAAAAACAGAAATCTAAACTTATAAATATTTTCAATGAGTTCTGTACCCCAAAAGAACGAAAATTTGGAAGACCAGTTACAATATCATATGGGAATGAAGGTTCTTATGAATATGATCCCAATTTAGAAAAAATATCTTCAATTGAAGAATCAAACAATAAAATTACTATTTATACAGAAAAAACAGGAGTACTCCCCACCAAATACCAATACACTATAAAAAAAATGCATAACCACTGGTATATTGATTCGAAAAAGCGATATAGCGAATGGAAAAAAAAATGGATAATTTACTCATTATAACGAAATCCTGATAAAAAATATAGAATGTACTTTATTGAAATGAAATTAAGTAATAGTAAAAAAATAACTTCAGCAGTTTTTTCTGATGAACATATGAAAATTAAGACTCTGAGGTTTAAAAGTTGCACAATTTATTTTTTCAATCGTAACTAAAGTTTCCAATGACAAATTTTATGTATATGATTATAAGAAGCAAAAAAACTATCATTAAGATTTATAGGGTAAATCGCTGAAATATTTTACATTTTTGTTTGAAAATTTCCCCTGTTTTTGTGGTCAAACCTTAATTTTCGAAAAAGATACCTAAAGGTACAAAAAGCCAACTAATTCACAGTACTTAAAGTATGAATTAGTTGGCAGACTTTATACTATTTAATGAATATTCCTGTTTAAAACATTAGATTACAAGATAGTTACAATGGCTTTACAATCCAAATCACAAAATTTGTGGAATGAATCAATAAACTCATTGTCAACAAGGGAAAATCCATGAGCGTCATCTATAAGGCTGAAATCAAATTTCCCGCCACTGAAACGGGTCGTAATATACTTCTTGAGAGACAATTCCCCCTCCTTTCAAACAAGATGGAAAACAATTGCTTCTCTTTCCATATATTCCCCACCGGAATAGCAACTCCGTCTTTGGTTACAACAACCGGATGCTTCTCATACAAGGAGCGTATAAACGACAAAAGGCAGGCCGCACGGGCGGTGGCTTCGGAAATGGAACTGCCGGACACATCCGCTTCATCTATGGCACGGGCTTCTGGTGTTGTCAACAAATCGTTGATAGTCTTATCGAAAGTGGTTTACACCCCTTAAAAACTCCCTTGCTTGAACAAGCAGCTAAAACTCTCAAAAGAGCTATGTTTATCAGCCGTTTTTTACCACCTGACAGAAATAACCGTACGGCAAGTCCATGATACGGGTAAATAAATCAGGGATTATCTATTCGCTTTTCTTTTTGGGCTTCCATACTAAACCTCCAGAAAATCGGGAGTTGGATTCAGCATTGAAGTAACCTTTTCCCCTTTCCGCTTCAACTGGAATACGGAAGCCGTCCGCGTGTTACATTCTCCTTCAAAATCCATAATTCCTTTTTTCTTCTTAACATAAAGATACAATGTTTTTCTGAGAGATATTCTACATCAATCAGCTTCCGTTAGTACCCTTTGATATTTTTTTTGAAAATAACCAAGGATAGGTTTTCATTTTTTGATTTTAACTTATATATTTGCAAAAACAAATCGACCAATCGGTTTAAACAAGAATGGAATTTATATTAGATACGTTAGATCATATAGTTAATGTCGTTAAATTCAACGACATTAAACGAAAGGCAATCCAATTCACTAATATATTAACTTTAAGAAAGTGTAAACTCTAATTAAATATTAATCTTTAATTGAAAAGCATTATGAAGAAAAAGATGTTCAAATTTATTTCATGCATAGCCATTTTATTTATGGTTTCATGCTCTGGAGATGATTTACTTTTCTCCTATGAAGATGATGTTACCACAAGGGGACTTTCGGGTAGAGCTTCATTGACTTATCCTATGAGTAGCTTTATTAGCAATGTGTCGTTGAGTTTAACAGACCAAGGTTCTGTCAATTCCATTCTTGAGGAATTACAAAGTAATCCTTTAGGCAAAGGATACAGATGTGTTTTCAAGAAACTGACAACTAAAAAGGTATCAAAAATATCCCGAGGCGATACAGGCACAGCACCAGCTTCGTACAATGCAAAAACGAATGAGGTATTGTTGAAAACAGGCTCAACAATCGCAACGAATTCAATACAGGAGGAGTTTATACATGCCGCACAAGATAGAGTATATTTCAATGGAATTCTTCAATATGCAGGTAAAGAAGGAACTCCAAACATAGAATTTGAAGCAAAGATTATTCAAGAACTTATATATTGCGCTAATGGATATGGATTTGGTGGCTTAGGAGCAGGACCGACACATGCTGATGATTATACAAGATGGATTATGTTGTTATGTGAAGATGGTTTTCTTGATGAAAAATTTCCTTCTCTATCAGATGTGTTATCTACTAAATATGCTGGATATGGTTATTACAACTATATGGAGTTTTTTAAAGTTAAAGATCCTGGCTATAATAAAGGTATCATTTATAGTATGCAACCTTCGCTACTTGATTATATAAATAATAATTACGGTATTTAAAAAAGATATTATGAAGACATTAAGTTTTTTCATTTCAGTAATTGTCGCATTATTTGTTTTTACAAATAATATTTGTGCACAAAACGAAGTTAAAGTTTCCAATGGCAAATCTTATGTATATGATTATAAGAACCAGAAGATTTATCGTCAAACTTTGAATAGAAGTTTTCAGCAAGATAAAATACTGGACAATTTTGTAGCCAAACAAACGACACCAGTCAATAACTTATACATAGAAGTATTATCACCGGCAAGATTGGAAGAATTGAAATCTGAAAAGATAGCCACTACATTTATTTGTGATTCGTACGGAAAAGTAAAATCTGTAGAGTTCCTATTTTTCAAAGAACCTTTTTTGTCTGTTGATGAAATAGAAAGATTAGAAGAAGCTTTTTTGAATTACACATTTGATTTGAAAGTATATGGAGATAAGCAGGATTCAAATCTTTATAAATTTGCAATTGCTTGCTTTTTTAGTAAACTTTAAATAGGAAAGGGATAGAATATACTTCAAACTGTCCAAGAACTCTTATCGAACACATAGCATAGTATGTATAAACAGAATATGAGTTTTTGGACAGTTTACTATCCTTATAAGAAATATACACCAAGATTGTAAAAGCATTACCCCACATCACTTAGCTCATGGTCCAAATCAAACCTCAACACATAAAAAACACCATTATGCACATAACCAAAACACCTGTCCCGCTGAGTGATCCTGAACTTCTTAATGCCTTTCTTCCATTGCTCATCTGAAAAATAACGCTTGCTTTTCTTACTTTTATTATACGGTTTATAATCCAACCCTTTGTCCGTTGCAATGGCATTCCAATCCAATTCTTCAAATTTGCGGAATGAATCAATAAACTCGTTTTGGTTCTCATTGTCAATAAGGGAAAATCCATGAGTGTCATCAACAAGGCTGAAATCAAGTTTCCCTCCACTGCAACGAGTCGTGATATACTTCTCGAGAGGCAATTCCCCCCTTTCAAACAAGATGGAATACAACTGATTCCCCTTCCATATATTCCCCACCGAAATAACAACTTCGTCTTTAGTTACAACAACCGGATGCTTCTCATACAAGGAGCGTACAAACGACAGAAGACAGACCGCACGAGCGGTGGCTCCGGCAACGGAACTGCCGGACACATCTGTTTCATTTGCCAGATAATGTGCATTCGAATCCTGCTGGGGTGCATCGTCCCAAAACGGATTACAGATGGCACGTGCCAATGTACTCTTGTACCGTTTCGCTTCGTCTATGATACGGGCTTCCGGCACTGTCGGCAAATCATTGATAATTCTAAAACATAAGCCTAATAATCATAACTTTTTTAAAACCGGGTTTGTTGCTTCCGTTTTTTAAATTACCTTTGTAGTTACTTTGTTATAATTGAAACAGATTCAATGATTAATAGCATATTATTAACTGATTTTACAGGCTTTGCAAATACCCGGTTTGATTTCACCAAAGGGATAAACGTCCTTATTGGCAAGAATGGTACGGGCAAGACGCACGTTCTCAAATGCTTGGCGGCAACTTTGCAGGCACGCCATGACTTCCTCGGCAAGAACTCAGCTTCCAAGGAACAGTTTGAGTATATCTTGGCGGAAGACATGATATTTTATTTCAAGCCGGATGTCATAGGCAACTTGGTCAACAAGGGAGTGCCTTCAGGCAGGGCAAACATTACAGTCACGATAGACGACAAACCGTTGCAATACAGCTTTTCATCCGCTTCCAAAACAACTGTAAAATTAGAAACGGACGAAAAGTGGGACGATCGCCACTTTATCTATATTCCCCCACGTGAGATGTTCTCTTTATTCGAAGGCTTTATCGGTTTGAGCAGTAAACGTGAAATCTCATTTGACCAAACGTATATCAATCTGGCGCACGCGTTGTCACTCCCCATATTGCGTGAGTCGGAAGACAATCCGTTGAAACCGGCTATCGAGTTGCTGGAGCAAGAATTGCAGTTCAAGGTTTTGCAGATGAACGGACGTTTCTATATACAGACAGAAAAAGGGAACATGGAAGCGCACCTGGTAGCCGAAGGACTCCGCAAGCTGGCTTCCATCTTGTACCTCATACTGAATGGGGAAATCAATGCAGACACCATCCTGTTCTGGGACGAGCCCGAAGCCAACTTGAATCCGGCTCTTGTGAAAGTCGTGGCAAAGTTTATCCGTGTGCTTCAGGAATGCGGCTTGCAGATTTTCGTCGCCACTCACGACTACCTGCTTACACACACTCTTTCTCTCTATTCCGAATATAAGGAACACACGAACATATCCGTCAAATTCTTCGGCTTGAAAAAAGAAGATAAGGGAATCATTGTGGAAGAAAGCGAAACTTTGGCAGGCATACGGAACAATCCGATATTGGAGGAATATGCGGCTTTTTACGATTTGGAACAGCAATTCATCAACCAATATGAGTAATTTTCAAGAAAGCGGCATAAACTTCAAGTTTCAGTCCCCCCAATGGACTGTTGTCAAGTATGACGAGCATTTGGCACACAAAAAGGTAAGCAATGCCTTACAGCCTACCAAAGCGGTGGATTTTTTGGGTATTCATGATAACGGACAGCTGTTTTTGATTGAAGTGAAGAATTACAGAGGTCACACACATGATGAGGAGACCCGGAATGTGCTTCAGGCAAAAGGCGATGAGTTGATGCGCAGGATTGCCGTCAAAGTAAGGGACACGATTGCCACAGTTACCGGTTCTGCCCGTTTTTCCACAAATGATGAAGCATTTTTTACCCAAGTCAACCAATTGTTGGTTGATGACCGGAAGAAAATAGTCATCATTGCCTGCATAGAACTGGATGCGACAGACGACAAAGAGCGCAAAGCCCAAATGAGCGTATGGATGCAGAAGTTGAAACAGAAACTGTCATGGCTCCATGCAGTTAAAATCTCCATCAATCCGGTTGACAACATTACCGCTCTCCTGCCCGATACGGAAGTCTCATTCATATAAATACCTACCGTACAACAAGAGGGTATCAAAACCCTCTTTCCCACATTTCAAAAAAAGTACCACATTTGTTTCCGTTCTCATACAAAAAGAATATATTTGCACACAACAGACTGATTGGTCTGTTGTGTGCAAAATAAGCATGGAACAAAAGTAATGGGCTCACTCCATTAAACACTTACCTTATATTAGGTCATCTTATTTATAAATGGTATATTTGCACATGGTCTATATAACAACGATATGAGTAGAATCAAGATTAGGAATTTCGGTCCGCTCAAGGAAACGGTCTCCGCAATGGACGGATGGATTGACATAGAAAAAGTGACTGTTTTTACCGGCAACCAGGGTAGCGGTAAAAGTACGGTTGCCAAACTGGTTTCCACCTTTACATGGATGGAGAAGGTTTTGACGCGGGGGGATTTCAAGGAGAAAGAATTTACCGCGGCTAAGTTCAAGAACAAATATTGCGGCTATCACCGTATTTCCAATTATTTCATAAAGGAACGGACTGAAATTTTCTACGAAGGGGATTCCTATAAGTTCACCTATACCAGACAGGGCGAACTTATCATAGAAAAAAAAGAAGGTACATTGAACGGATATGCCCTCCCTCAAATCATGTATGTTCCCGCTGAGCGGAACTTCATCAGCATGGTCAACAAACCGAATTTGATTAAGGACTTGCCGGATGCCTTGCTGGTATTTCTGACGGAATATGACAACGCCAAACAACTCATCAAGGGTAGTCTGGAACTGCCTATCAACCATGCGCAGCTGGAATACAACAAGCAAAACGACATTGTCTATGTCAAAGGTGAGGATTACAAAGTGAAGCTGATGGAGGCTTCCAGTGGCTTCCAGTCCATCGTACCGCTTTTTCTGGTTTCTCTGCATTTGTCCGAATCTGTAAAAAGCCAGGCAAACAATGCCCAAAAGATGAGCAGCGATGAAGCGAAACGCTTCGAAGCGGAAGTGGCGAATATATGGAATATACCGAATCTTACAGACGAGCAACGGAGAATCGCCCTTTCAGCCGTTTCTGCCAGATTCAACAAGTCGGCGTTTGTCAACATCGTGGAGGAACCGGAACAAAACCTTTATCCGGAATCGCAATGGATGATAATGAAACAATTGCTGGCTTTCAACAATTCGTTAAAGGCAAACCGTCTGGTCGTTACAACGCATAGTCCGTACCTCATCAACAGCCTGACCATCGCTGTCAAAACCGGTATGTTGTTGGCTTCTGGCAATCTTTCCGATGAGGCACGACAAAGAATAGGTACTATTTATCCTATAGAAGCCGCCATACATCCTGACGAAATCGCTATTTACGAATTCAATGAAGTGGAAGGAACGGCAACCGTATTGGACACATATCATGGACTGCCTTCCGATGAAAACTTCCTCAATAGGATGCTGGAGAAAACAAACGAGGATTTTGCCGAATTACTGGAAATACAACAAGAGTATGATTGACTTTTTCCCTACAGAACATATTTCCTCCTCATGCAAACGCAAATTCGGTATATGTGACCGGCCCGCTCCGGCTGCCGAAAAAGCATACATCGCTGAAAAACAGGGACAGGATTGGATTGCGGCAGTGGACAATCACTACCGGCTTAAAGTAAATTTTGTACCGGTTGACCATTGCATTGAATTACGCAAGGCGGACGGAAAGATGGATAATCGCTGTGACGGCTGTCTGTTTTATGAAGACACGATCATATTTGTGGAACTGAAACAAAGAAAAAGCAAAGGCAGCCAGTGGATAAAGGATGGTGAACAACAATTACGTTCTACCATTGGCTATTTTGAACAACAGGAAGAGGCACGGAACTTTCCTATAAAGAAAGCCTGCATAGCCAATAGCGAAAGACCTTTGTTCAGAACGGGGCAGGCGGTACGGATGGAACGCTTTTTCTTGGAAACAAACTATATATTGAGAATCGAAAATAGAATAAATATCGAATAATTGGTTGACCTTGCAGTGATTTTCGGCGAAAAACGGAACTCGGGTACGAAAGCCGATGCCTACATTTGCACTGTTAACAAGATGTTTCACTTAATACCAATTTATTTATGGACAATATCCAAAAAATCAAGTTGCTGAATGAGCTGATGTCCAAGGCAACCCCGCAAAATGTAGATTTCACGCCGCACAATGGCAATTATTGTGTGACACTGCTGGCTACGCAACCCATTCACACCTGGGGATGGCAAAAACGTAATTTCAAAATCAAGGGTCGCTTGGAAGAGGGTAAGACAATCTCCGCCGACTTGATAGTGGAAAATGAAATGCTTTTTGGTGTGGCAGACCTGCCGTATGTGGCACACGAGGGCGACCGTACCCCTATCTTCAAGATTATCCGTGCTTCCATCTTCTGCGCTTATGGAGCCTTACAGCTTACGGAACTGCATCGGGGTATGCGGAAAATAGCCTGCACGGACTACCCTTTCAAAAAAGCGGATAAGGAAGAACAGATAACGGCGGAAGTCAAGTTTATGAAGAAACTGGCTTCAAGGATGACTGTCCCTGAACATTGTATAAGTGGGCGCCCGGTAGTAACCCATCTTACGTCCACCCGCTTGAGAGACGTCATATTGTATAACAAAGAATATGAGCCGGCCTTATATGAAAAGATGAAAGGTTCCATTGAGGCGTTATCCCCTTTCATCCCGGCAAAGGACAATGCGGACAATGCGCTTCCGGATGTATTTATCTCCCGCCAAGATTGGGAAAATCCCCGTGACACCTTTGACCATCAGGTGGTCATACTCAACGCCAAAAGCAAAAAGAAGCAACAGTTTTGGTGGGATTACCTGAAACTCAATATTTTTTTGAGTGACTTGGAGTATAAATTCGGTTACTATGTATTAATGAACCGCTGGCAGGTTCCGGTAATTCAAAAGTGGATTGCCGAATACCACGAAAAAGGTTATTTCGAATCCCAACGGGCAAAAGACTACCTTCTTTTTTATTTGAAAGCCAGCGAAAAAGCACCGGTTCGCGTCTTAAACTCCATGGGAGTACAGGTTAAAGTCAAAATGACTCCAAGATAAATTTGACAAATCAGCACTTGTCAAAAGGGAAGGATGAAACGTTTATTAACATAGAGTTTCATCTTTCCCTTTGTTTTTATTCCAAATGTTTCTATTTTTGCAAAATAAAAAACCGTCTAGTCGGTTTTTTATTTTTAATCCGAAAACATATTTCGTGCACATATATGTGTCAAATCGCTATGTGGATTTTTTTATAGGGTACAATCTATATTGGGAAAAAGATGGAAAAAGACATAGAGGAATATCTCTATTTGAAATTCCACTTTCTGTTTGAATTCCTCTATGCCGAATAGACCGACTAATCGGCTTATTTGATAACAAATATATAGAAAAAAGAATAATTATAGGGCTTTTGATTGGTTTATATTTTAATTATATGCAAAAAGAACAATTTTTTAATGCAAAAGTCTTATTTTTGTATGGAGCAAAAATATAAAATCATGAAAGGATCAAAAGGCTCAGAAACAAAAATGACAATAAGGGAGGAAGCGTTTAAACTGTTTCTGACTAAAGATTTTAACATCGTCCCCCTTAAGCAAATTGAACGGAGTTTGAATTTATCAAGAGGTTGTATGTCGTACCATTACCCAACGAAACAGGAGCTGTTCAATGATGTAATCGACTACTACATTTTGCATAAGCAGAATGCTAACAACAAAATGCAAGGTGCATTCAATCTTTCCCTATTGGAATTTATTCACTTCTATGTGGATAAAGTCGCCAGTACCAAAAACGAAATGCAACAATTCCTTAGCGATGATGACCCTAATAACATAACCAACGCATACTTAAAATTAATATCCCAAGCCGAATGCTATTATCCAAACTTTAAACAGATAGCGCAAGAAATCAAACAATATGAAGTCATTATGTTTGAAAAGGTAATAAAAAGAGCGCAAGAAAAAAAAGAAATAAAACCGGAATTGGATAGTTTGTTATTGGCTCAACATTTTAGGTATCTTTTTTATGGACAATCGTATGATGATGCACTAAATAATGGATTAGATGTTGATAGGCTAAAAAAGCAATTCATGTTTTTGTACAATATTATAAAATATTAATCAATTAATCGCACAATGAAGAATGAAGTTTTTATAACCGCAACAGCCAGCTTCTTCCCCAATAATCCAATAGACAACAATTCTATTGAAGACTATTTAGGATTAATATCTGGCCAACATTCAAGAGTAAAAAATCTTGTTTTAAGACAAAATGGTATAAAAAATCGGTATTATGCACTTAATACCAAACAAGAAATGACACATACTAATGCGGAATTAGCCGCTAATTCCATCAACCGTCTTCTATCCGACAAGAATCTCAATGAGAAATCCATTGAATTATTAAGTTGTGCCACAGCCAATGCTGATCAATTAATGCCATCACATGCTTCAATGGTACATGGTTTGTTAAAAAATAAACCTTTGGAAATATTTTCAGCCTCAGGAATTTGTCTATCTGGAATTCAGGCACTGAAAATTGCATATTGGGCTATCAAGTCAGGAGAAAAAAGAAACGCAATATGCAGTGCTTCAGAATTACCATCAGCAGGATTACTCTCTAAGAATTACGATATTGAATATGAATCATGTTGCAAATTGGGGACAAGCCCATATATGGCACTTGAAAAAGACTTTTTGCGTTTCATGTTAAGTGATGGGGCTAGTGCTGTCTTTTTGCAGGATACACCTGAAAATCAAAAGGCATTGAAAATTGAATGGATTGAAATGGTTTCTTATGCCAATGAACTTCCGACTTGTATGTTTGCAGGAGCAGAGAAACGGGAAGATGGTGAGTTAAAAGGCTGGAAAGAATTCGATAATGAAGATTACATAAATCGATCCTTATTTACCCTAAAGCAAGATATTAAACTCTTGGGAAAAGAACTTCTTCCACATTGGGTAGATCATATTGAAAATAGCCTGTCAAAACACGGAATCAGTTTGGAGGAAATTAATCATGTGTTACCACATGCTTCTTCTATGATAATCTATAAAAATCTGATAGCAGAAATCCAAAGCAGAAATATAATATTTGATGAAAAACGGTGGTATACAAATTTGCCTCAAGTAGGAAACATAGGCTCTGCCGCCATCTTCGCCATATTGGATGAATTCTGGAAGACACACGAGCTGAAGTCCGGTGAAAAAATCCTGTTGCTTGTTCCTGAAAGCGGACGTTTTTCCTATGGAACAGTGTTATTAAGTGTAGTCTAAGTTTGGAAATAAGCAATAAATAGCTTAATTTTGTAAAACTAATAGGTAAAATAGTATAGTATCATATACATCTTTCAAACGAAAAGTGGAAAATTTCAAAGAGAGAAGATGGGATATGACAGCTTGCGCTATATCAAAACATATAGCACGGGTGCGTCGACTTCATCTCTAGGCTTTTCCACTGCCACGTTTGGGTTGTTGATTGCATCTGTGCTATTTTTTATATAATGCAGGTGTGATATGGATCCAAACTTGAAACAGCGGATAATTGACGAGGCGTATGTACTGTTCCTTACCAAAGGCATGAAACAGACTTCATTTTGCGATGTGGCGGCAGCCGTGCATAAGTCCAAAGGAGCGGTCATGCACTATTTTTCATCCAAACGGCATTTGATTGACACTGTCGTGAAAATGCGCTTTTTCCCGGCTTCCCAGCTCTCTCCGGAAATGGATTACCTGGAAGGAAGAAGATGGGACGAATTTCTCCGGTCCTACAAAAATCCGATTGAACGGGTAATCGACAGCTTTCCTGAAAAACTGGAGGGCAACGGATTGATGTATTACATGCAGTTCGTATCCTCCGCCAACGAATACATGGACGAATTTCCGCAAATGTATCACGAACTTCTTGCCAGGGAACAGGATTTTCTTTTTAATGCGGTCGTTGTCATTCACAAGCAGTCTGTGGACGACATACAGGTGTTCAGCCGGCAATTGTTCGAAAATTCCATAGGAAAAACCTTTGGAGCACTGCTTTTTCAAATACAATAACCGCTTCTCTTCGCTTAAAGCCGCATTTTTCTAATGTAAACGGCACATTTGCCTTGCATTTGAATACTTTTTCTTTTGTTATTATTTGGAAAGGTTTATCTTTGCGAATAATAAAATACCGACTGGTCGGTTTTTATTATTCGCTTGTTTAAAACCGGGTATAACAAAAATAAAAAGGCTCATACATTGATAAATTGGAACAGACTGATAAGAAAGACTTCACACCCGCGGTCGCTTCTTGCCAAGATTGCGGCGGGGTATATCACCGTGCTCCTGACGGTTGGCTGTATCATATATATAGGTATCCACGAATGGCGGGAAATCAAATCAATAGAAACGAATGTCCGGCAAATAAACAGACAAAAGCGTACCATACGCAATGTATATATGAAAATGCTTGAACTCTCTTTGTTCTGCGACACATTCACGGAGTGGGACGAGAAGGACTTCAACACGTACCTGAAACAGAAATCGGCCGTTGACAGCCTGCTGTACGGTTTACAGGAACTGCATCCCAACGCCGGGATAGACAGTATCCGCATCTTATGGAGGGACAAGGAACAGTCCATGCTGCAAATCAAGGAGATTATGCGCAAGCAGCAGCAAGCCGGCAGGGAAATAACCGGGCAGCTTTCGCAAATGGCCAAACAGAGCCCTTCAAAAAAGGCAGAAAAAAAGAAAGGATTGCTGAAAAGGCTGTTCGGGAAAAAAGAGAAGACGGAAACCTCCCCGAATACATCCGCACTCCATGCCCTTAACAGGAGCATTGCGGACAGACAGCAGCAATATGCACGCCAGTTCTCCGAGCAGGCACATATCCTCGCCTCCCACAACAGGTTGCTCAACGGGCAGCTTCAACAGGTTATCAGACACATGGACAGGAACATTCAGTCGGAGATACAGCAGCGGGAGGAGAAGCTGGACAGTACAGGTGAACGGTCACTGACTATAATTGCCGGACTGGTGGTAGTCATGCTCCTGCTGCTCGGAGGTTCCTACATGATTATACACCGGGACATGGCACGCATAAACCGCTACAAGAAAAGGCTGGAGGAGACAATCGGGCAATTGGAACATACCGTTGCCGAAAACGAGGAGCTGATTGCGGCAAGAAAAAGAATCATGCTGACCGTGACCCATGACCTGCGTACACCGCTTACGACAATCAACAGCTATGCGGAACTGCTCGCGACGGAGAAAAAGATATCCAAACGAAAGGAATACAACCGGACGATACGCCGGGTGGCGAGACACATGGAAGCCATGCTGAACAATTTGTTGGGATTTTTCCGGTTGGAGAGCGGAAAGGAGGAGGTCAATCCGGTTCCGTTCAGGCTGCATACCGTCATCGAGACTCTGGAAGCGGATTTCATGCCGCTGGCGGCGGACAAGAACCTCTTCCTGAATATGGAGAGTCCAAGGGACAGGGTGGTCATCGGGGACAAGAAACGGATTGTCCAGATAGGACATAACCTGTTGTCAAACGCCATCAAGTTCACGGAGCGGGGAACGGTCACATTACGCCTTCGGTTCGACAATGAGACCTTGCAGCTCTCCGTTGAGGATACCGGTACAGGGATGAGCGCGGAGGAGCAGGCACGCGTTTTCACCGCTTTCGAACGGTTGCCCAACGCGATGGCCGAGGAGGGCGTGGGACTGGGGCTCTCCATTGTCAAGGAGCTGGTCGGACTGTTGGGAGGCACGATAGAACTGACAAGCAGAAAAGGGTCCGGAAGCTGCTTCACGGTGCTCCTGCCTGTGTCAGCTGCGGAGGACACGGCAAAGAAAGAAAACGACACCCGGCCTTTCGTACAGCCTTTTACCGTTGTGGCATTGGACAACGATACCGTCCTGCTGGCCGCCGTCAAGGAGATGTTTGCGCACCATGGGGTGATGTGCACGACATGCGGGTGCGTACGTGACCTGATGGAATGCATCCGCCGTCAGAACTATGACCTGCTGATTACCGATCTGAAAATGCCGCAGATGAACGGGTTCGACGTGCTGAAACTGCTTCGCACAGCCAATGTGGGAAACTCGCGGACCATTCCGGTCATTGCGGCCACCGCTTCGGGAGGCTGCAATACGGCGGACCTGCATGAGGCGGGGTTTTCGGCCTGCCTGAAAAAACCGTTCTCCGTGGAGGAGCTGCTGCAAGTCTGCACGGGATGCCTGGGTGACGAAAGGCAGCAGGAGCAGATCGATTTCCATGCGTTGCTGGAGTATGGCGACAGGCTGGAAATGCTGGAAACGCTTATCAGGGAGACAACGGACGATATCGCGGCGATGGCGGAAAGTGCGGAAAGGAACGATTGTGAGTCGCTCAGGGAATGGACCCACCACCTGAGCAGTTCCTGGGAGATAATCCATGCCGGCAAGCCCCTGCGGGACCTGTTCATGCTGCTTCAGGGGGACGGGGAATGTTCGGCGGAGGAGTTCGGCCGGGCGGTCCGGAAAGTACTGGACAAGGGAAAGGAAATAATTGATTTGGCACAACAGGCAAAGGAAAGCTATGAGAGTGATTGTGGTTGAGGACAATATATTGTTCTGCGATTATATCTGCAATTTCTTGCAGAATGCCGATTACCAGACAGTGAAGGCATACCGGCTGGCACAGGCGCGGCAGGTCATCGCCCGTTCCGTCCGGGAGGATGACATCGTGCTGGCCGACCTGAGACTGCCGGACGGGGAAAGTACCGCACTGCTGGAATGGATGAGGGAACAGGGCTACACCCATCCGTTCATCATGATGACGAACTATGAGGAGATACACACGGCTGTACATGCCATGAAACTGGGAGCGGAGGATTATATCCTCAAACCGCTGCTCGAAGACAAGCTGCTCCCCGCACTGAAAAAGATAAGGATGGCGGACGAGGCATTCGCCAAAGTGATTTATGAACGCAAGAGCGCCGCTTTCCGCGAGCTGGACCGCTACATCCGCCTGGTTGCCCCCACGGACATGACGGTGCTCATACTCGGCAATACGGGGACGGGCAAGGAGCATTTGGCGGGCAAGATCCACAAACGGAGCCTGAGGGCGAACAAGCCGTACATAACCGTGGATTGCGGAAGCCTGTCAAGGGAATTGGCGGCATCCGCCTTTTTCGGCCATGTCAAAGGGGCGTTCACGGGGGCGACGGATGAAAAACCGGGATATTTCCAGGAAGCGCGGGGAGGCACGTTGTTCCTGGACGAGGTGGAGAATCTGCCGGTGGAAATACAACAGATGCTGTTGCGTGCGATGGAGGAACGGAGGTACCGCCCCGTGGGCGGAAGGCAGGACAAGCGGATGGACGTGCGCGTCATTGCCGCCACCAACGAGGACTTGCAGGATGCCGTCGCGGAAAAACGCTTCCGGAAGGACCTGCTATACCGGTTGCAGGATTTTACAATCACCGTGCCCACGTTGCAGGATTGCCTGGAAGACATACTCCCGCTGGCTGATTTTTTCCGTATCCAGTCTGCCGGACAACTGGGAAAGGAGATTCCGGATTTTGACGAGGCGGCAAAAAAAATATTGCTGGGCTACGGCTGGCCGGGGAATGTCCGTGAATTGAAACAGGTTGTCCATGCGGCGGTGCTGATATGCGGCGGAAAACTGATAACCCCTCAGTGCTTACGGTTGCAGCAGGCGGGAAAGACCATATTGAATCTTGCGAAGGAAGAAAAGATAAACAACTGCCTGCTAAAAGACGAACAGCGGAATGCGGAACAGATCAGAATGGCGGTCACCATATCCAAAGGCAACCTGACACAGGCGGCAGCCTTGCTGGGCATCAGCCGCCCGACCCTTTACAAGAAAATGGGCATGTACGGGATTACCAAGGAACAGGTCTGAAAGGACCGGATAATAATATACAGGACAGTTTCCCCTTCCATCAAAGGAAAATCGAACCGGTCTTGCCAGCCGCATTTTCCACACTCTTTTCGTGGCAATTTTCCTTGCGGCTGGCGCCGGGGAAAATTGCCGCGAAAAAGAATGCGGCGGCAATCCCGCTTCGATTTGAAGGATGATTACAGGGGCAAACTGCGACCGACGTGACGCACGGGCAATACATACAGGAGATATTCCGGAGGAGCCGTTTCTTATATTCCCTGAAAATCAAATACTGACCATACCATATCCCGTTCCGCCTGAAATCTTCTTATAAGTATATGACGGACCACAAGAAAAAACAGGGGGCTTCAGCTCCCTCTGTTCTGCATGGGCCGCTGTACCCGCTCCTTTTTTCTTCCGTGCCATGCACGCCGTTTGTCCTTTTCCCTGCGGTACGTCCCCTCGCCTGCCCATACTCTTTTTTTCCTGCCGTCCTTGTGTTTCCTACTTGTTTTGAAGCACCTTTCCGGACATCTGATGACATCTGATGACGTTCGATGTCACCTTTTTGAAAATCAGCATTTTATCCAAAATATCCTCATACATTTGAAGTGTCAAAGCGATTCATTAACCTCAAAAAGATGATGTATGGCACAAGAAAAGAACATGAACGAGAAACCCAAACGAACCAGGAAACCGAAGGCGAAAGACGAGGCCCTTCCGGTGGAACAGATTACCGAACTGATGCTGGTTCACAACAAGAACGATCCGAAAGCGGGCGTGCGGGCGGTCAGCGGAATCGACGGACAAGGAAAGGTGAAAACTGTTCCGGCGGATGAACGGAACGAGAATTCATTCCTGAAATTCGACAAGAACTCAAGTATCCTCGAGAATTTCATCAAGAACTTCTGGAGCCAGCTCAAGAACCCCACGCATTTCCGGTTGATCCGCATGACCGTCCATGATTACAAGATGAACAAGCAGGCCATCAGGGACCTGGCGGAAGGAAAACAGACGGACGCGGTGAAGGAGTTCCTCAAGCGCTACGAAATCCGTCCCAAAGAGAACAGGAAGGAACAGAATGTAAACCAAGAAAAAACAGAAACGATGGCAAAAAAACAACAGCAACAGCCGCAACAACCGCAGGAACCCCTGCAACAGAGCGAGGTGCAACAGGCGGCGCAAGGCGCACAGCCGCAGGTACCGCAGGCGGAACAACAGCCGCAGGCACCGCGTTACCGCTACAACGAGGACATGATTGACTGGAACGCACTGGAAAAGATCGGTGTTTCCAAAGCGTCGCTCGAACAGGAGGGGCTGCTTGACTCCATGCTGAAAGGCTACAAGACGAACAAACTGGTACCGCTTACGCTGACATTGGATGCCGCCACCATCCGTATGGACGCGCGCCTTTCACTGATACCCATGCAGAACGGACAGGTCGGGCTCGGCATCCACGGCATACGCAAGGAGCCGCAGCTGGAACGCCCGTACTTCGGGCATATCTTCACCGAGGAGGACAAGAAGAACCTGCGCGAGAGCGGCAACATGGGACGTGTGGCGGAACTGAACCTGCGCGGAGGCACGACGGAACCCTGTCTGATCTCCATCGACAAGAACACCAACGAACTGGTAGCCGTCCGCCAGGAGCATGTCTACGTGCAGGATGAGGTAAGGGGTGTCAAGTTGAGTCCCGACGAGATACAGACCCTCAAGAACGGCGGACAGGTGTTCGTGGACGGGATGATTTCCAACAAGGGGAAAGAATTCAGCGCGACACTACAGTACAGCGCCGAACGCAGGGGGCTGGAGTTCATCTTCCCCAAGGACCAGGCGTTCAACCAGCAGTCCCTCGGCGGGGTACAGCTCTCGCCCACCCAGTTGAAAATGCTCAGCGAGGGGCACACCATCCTGGTCGAGGACATGAAACGCAGGAACTCCGACGAGGTGTTCTCCTCATTCGTCACGCTGGACAAGGTGACGGGACGTCCGAACTATACCCGCCACAATCCGGAAACAGGCGAAATCTACATCCCGAAGGAGATCTGCAACGTGCAGCTCACCCACGAGGACAAGGAGCTGCTCCGCAAGGGACAGCCGGTCTATCTGGAAAACATGATCAACCGCAAGGGAGAGGAGTTCTCCGCCTTTGTCAAGCTGAACATGACCACCGGCAACCCGCAATACTCCCGTACCCCGGACGGGTTCAACGAGCAGCAGACGCCGCGCATCCCGGCGGAAGTGTACGGCCATGTGTTCACCGCACAGGAGAGGGCAAACCTCCAGGACGGAAAGTCCATTCTCATTTCCGACCTGAAAAGCAACGGAAAACAGTTCAGCTCCTACCTGAAAGTCAACCCCGGTTCCGGGCAGTTGCAGTATTTCCAGGACAATCCGGATGTCCGGAGGGACACTTCCCGCCGGGCGACACAGGCGGACAACGCCCAACAACAGGAGCAGAAGAAAAGCGCGAAACAGGCCATGTAGGATGATACCGGAAATGACAGAGAAAATGACTTTACAAACAACCCCAAAATCAAGAAACGTATGAATACGAATCAGAAGACCCGCCTCAAGGCGGAAGATATGGAGTGGAACGTTCTGAAGACCCTCGGGCTCAGCAAGGAACAGCTGGAGGCGGACGGCAGTATGGAGCGGTTGCTGCAAGGCATGGAGACGGAAGCCATTCCGTTGAAGTTCCGTACCCCGGTCATCGACCTGAGCATGGACGCCACATTGAGACTGGTACCCGGACCCGGTGGAAAACCGGTCCTGGAAATCAAGGGAATCAGCCCGGAAAAGGAACCGGAAGCATAAGACGGAAGAAGTCGGACACGTACTCCGTGCCGGACGGTACGGAGTACATAAAAAGAAAAAAAGAATATGATTGCAATATTGACTGACAAGCCCAACGTGGGCAGAGAGATAGCAAGAGTGGTAGGCGCCCATAAGAAAGAGAACGGTTACATGACCGGAGGCGGCTACATGGTGACATGGACATTCGGCAACATGCTTTCCCTGGCTATGCCGAAGGATTCCGGAAAAGCGAGGGTGGAATGGGAGGATTTCCCGCTGGTCCCGCCTCCTTACCTGACGGTGAAGAACATGAAGACGGATACCGGATGGAATCCCGACATCAACGCGGTGCTCCAACTGAAAGTGATAGCCAAAGTGTTCGACGCATGCGACACGATCATTGCGGCCACCGACGCCTCCCGCGAGGGGGAAATGCTGTTCCGCCACCTTTACCGCTTCCTCGGATGCAAGCAGCCTTGTCTCCGCCTCTGGATCTCGTCACTGACGGATGAGGCCATTCTGGAGGGCATGGCGAACCTCCGCCCGTGCCATCAGTTCGACAACCTGTTCCTGGCGGCAGACAGCCGCAACAGGGCGGACTGGATGCTGGGAGTCAATTCTAGTTACGCCGTGTGCAAGGCGGTAGGCTTCGGAAACAACTCGCTGGGCAGGGTGCAGACACCTGTGCTGGCGGCCATAAGCGGACGTTATCGGGAAAGGGAGAACCATATAGGTGCCGACAGCTGGCCGGTATTCATCAGCATCTGCAAAGACAACCGGATAATCAAGATGCGGCGCACCGAAGATTTTGAGGAGCATCGGAATGCGACGGAGCTGTACGAGGACTGCAAGGCGGCACGGAAAGCCCGCATCACGGCGGTCAGCCGCAGGACGGAGGAGGTTCGGGCTCCGGCTCTGTATGACCTGACCGGACTTCAGACGGATGCGAACCTCTACCATGGCCTGACCGCCATACAGGTGCAGGAAATCACACAGAGCCTGTATGAGAAGAAACTGATTTCCTATCCGCGTACCGCCTGCCGGTTTTTGCCAGAGGATGTGTATGCCACGCTTCCCGCCGTCATGGAAAGGATGCTGGCGCGCAAGGAGTTCCGGACGTATGCGGACCGGCTGGATATTGCCGGCGCAAAAGCCGTCGTCAACCCGCTGAAGACGACGGAGCACCATGCCATCATCATCACCGGCATGTCACCCGGTGACCTGGCCAGGGAGGAGATGCAGGTCTATACGCTCATCGTAGGCAGGATGCTCGAAGCTTTCTCGCCATCCTGCAAGGTGGAATACACCACGGTCGATGCGGTATGCGCCGCACAGAAATTCCGTACCCGGACATACCGCATACTGGAAAAAGGATGGACCGGTGTCTTGGGACGTGAAAACCTCATCGCAGAAGAGGGCTTCTCCTGTCTCTCCCTTCCCGAACTGTCCCGGGACGAACTGGTAGAGGTGGCCGGTTGCAGCATCATCCGCAAGAGAAACCTGCCGCCCTCCCCCTATACGGACGCGGAACTGGTCGGATTCATGGACAGGAACGGACTGGGAACGGTAGCCACACGAGCCAACATCATCCGCACCTTGCTCGAACGCAAATATATCCGTTATTCGGGGAAATACGTCATTCCGACTCCCAAGGGGCTCTTTTTCTACGAAACGGTACGGGGCATGAAAATAGCCGACGCCTCCCTCACCTCAGGCTGGGAAGCGGAACTGGCACAGATAGAGCGGGGCGAACGGACACCAGAGGAATTTCTGGACGGTGTACTGGAACTGGTGAAGGGGATCACCGGTGAAATCCGCCGGATACAACGGCCGGAGGAATGACCCGAGGAGGTTTACCGGCCATCCGGATTTCAAACTGACAAAAGAGGAAAGAGGTACAGGCATCATCAGAGGCCCGTGCCTCTTTTCTTTTTTAGAGATCCGGCCTGATTCCGGTCCGGACAAAACGGCAGGATAGTTTTTCCGCTTTTAAGCGGCAAAGGTCTTGGATTGCCTCATTATTTGCTGCAAGGCGGCCCCTTTCAGGGGCTTGGTTGGGGAAAGAAAATCATCCTCGCTCCGCTCCGGTATTTTCTTTCCCCAAGCCTTGCGCAAAAAGGCAATCCAAGGGCCGGGAGCCTATAAAATCGGGAAAACATATCCCGATGGGATTATTCATACTTAAAATTATAAAGAACATGAAACTGCAACTCATCGAAAAAATCAGCAGACAAGCGGTAGCGCTGGTCCTGCTCGCAGGAATATGCCTGCTTTACAGCAAGGGGATCGTCCCTGTGTACACCACCGTCCTGTTCCTCTTCTCGGGAACAATCATCGGATTCTTTTTCAGGACACTCTCCTTTGTCATAAAAATAATTCTTGTCCTGCTTCTGGCAGGCATATTCGTATAACCTTCAATCCTTTAAAGACATGAGAACAGCAACATTTTCTTCCCCGGCTCCGGTCATGCCGGCTGCATGGCCCGCCACACACCGTATCAGACCTGTTAGAGAACGTATCCCCGGCACGGTGGACGGACCGAAACATATCGGTTACTATCTGGAACCGTTGAGAGGCATCGCCTCAAAACCCGACAGGCGGCAAATCCTGAAGGATTTCTTTAACGAAACGAATGTATAACACTTAATATTTTACCACTATGTTTTTTCAAGCTATCAACCAAATGATTACAGCCGGCACTGACCTGAGTTTCAGTATCCGGCAAGTCAACAACCGTCTGACCGTGGCTGTCATGCCCCGCCGCACCGGACTGAAAGGCGAAGCCGGGGGGCAAATCGTCCCCCTGGTATTGAACGGCACTCCGGAGGAACTGGATGCGGAGTTCCTTCAAGCCATCAGCACTCCCGTACAGAAAGCGCAGGGCATCCTTACCAACCTGGAGACATTCGAAAAACAGGCGGAACAGGCGGCGTCGCAGAACAAGGGCGCCAAATCCCCACTGGAAAAGGAACCGAAGGAGGTCAGGGAAAAACGGGAGAAAATGGAAAAATTGCTGAAAAAAGCGGATGAGGCGACCGCCTGCAAACGCTATTCCGAGGCACTGACGTGGCTCAGGCAGGCGAAGGCACTCGCCACGCCTGAAAAACAGAAGGACATTGACGCAAAAATGGCGGAAGTGCAGAAAAAAGCCTCCGAGGGAAGCCTTTTCGGAGAGGAACCGCTTATGCAGGCGCCACAACCGCGACAGGAAGCACGACCGCCGTACAGGCAAGACGGACAGGCGCAGATTTTCGAGCCGGAACCGGCAGCAGCCATGCCGCAAAACGTACCGCAACAGCAGCCTCCGCAACCGGTACAATATGCACAGCCTGCCCCGTCGGTCCAATATGGAACGAACGGAAGACCGGCTTACCCTCATCCTTATGCGGAACAACGGGGACAGATGCCCCCCGGACAACCCGTGCAGGCATCGCAGCCCATGCCACAGCCCATACAGTTCCATCAGCCCGTACACATGCCGCAGCAGCCCGTGTACGGAGGACAATGGCAGCAGCCGGTCCCGGCGCAACCGCAGAATGTCCCCGTACAGGCCGCACCGGGAGACAACGGGAACCGTGAGTACAGGTCACAACCGCAGCCGGCGGAAATGTACAGCTTTGACAAGGATGACGAATGTGACAGGGAACTCCTCCGGGAGGACCCTTATGCCGAATATCTTGACTTTCCGGAAGAATACCGGATGAAAGATGAGGCGCAAATGGAAACGGTCTGTTGTTAAACCTTATAAAAACAAAAAATTATGGCACTTGAAATCAAAGGATTGCAGAGAATATTCAAAATGAAGAAAAATTCTACAGAAATGGAGCTGGCAGATCCGGACAGCAACATGTCCCCTTCCGAAGTGATGGACTTCTATTCCATGACCTATCCCGAACTGACCACGGCTACCGTGCACGGGCCGGAATGGGAGAATGACAGGACGGTTTACCGGTTCAAGACAACCATCGGGACAAAAGGATAGGGATATGGCAAAAATAAAGAGAAACAACCAAAAGAAGGAAACATGCAGATTATTACCGAAATCCCTGACGGAAAACCTGGCAGGCCTGATTATCAGGGAAGCCGGTTCCTCAAACGTCAGCCGGGGTGTGACCTCCCGAAAAAGACGGAGGTTGCCACCGGCAGAAAGCCTAATGCTTTTCTGACCGGGAAAGTTCCCCCCATTGCGACCGATTATTACATGGAAAGCAATACGGATGAAACCGAAACAAATCTCACGACATCCGAGAATTTTGACTTCCTCTACCGGTCGGCATTAAGATATGCCGGGCTGGCGGGGATAAAACTCCCTTTCCGTCCGCGGAAAGGGGGCAGTCCCCGCATGAACATCGCCGGACTGTACCGGGCAATGGACGAGGCGCTGCCCGAACAGGTCAATCTGGAGGAAAAGGCGGGAAGGCTTTACTTCTGCCTGTACAGGTTCCATGAATGGCCGGATTACACCTTGTTCTGGATTCCCATTGATTTCATAGAGAAAATCTCCGTACCGGTACGGTGTATCGTCCGCGAATTCATCCGCCGGTTCATCCGGCACCACGGATTGAACATGGTCAAGGAAACATGGTATTACGAACTGGCACTGGAAGAACTGCGTGACTGGAAGAACCGTGACCCGGACGCCTCGCCGCAGGAGGTCAGGCGAAACAGCCTGCTGGCGGAATCCTATGATAACGGAAAAATCTCAAAAGCGCTCAAGCGGATGGAGGGAAAGCCGTTCTGTGTACGGCTGGAGGACAAAATACGGGAATGCCGGACAGAAGCGAAGAGGGAACGGGACCTCCTCGGACTGGTAAGCGAAGGGCTGGAACTGATAACACCGGACAGCCCGTGTCTCATACAGTACTATTACGACTGGGCGTATGAGAAAGAACCGGATTTTCCACCGATAGGACTTGACACCCAAATCATGCTGGCATACTCCAACAATGATATGCTGGCAGAAAACATGGAGTCTTATTTCAATTCGGACTGCCGTGAAACCTATACCATCACCCCGGTCACATACATGTACCTGACACCGGAAACGGACAGGCTGTTCCGCATGGACGATTACCCGGAAAGGCTCTCTAAGTGGATGCAGAGGTTCATGCAGCATATAGCCGGCTCCTTTTAATTCCCCCAATCAAAATTTCAAATCAAAAATCAGATAGAGATGAATGAACTGACCAAAAAGATGCAGGAGATAATGGTGCCCAAAGCGGCGCTCATTGCCTATGAATACAGGGAAAGCGCTTATGCAACCGGAAAGAATTACCTTGAGCTTCGTCCCATCAACAAGGCGGGCAGAATGGAAGCGGGCATTCCGGTCACGTACGAGTTCATGAACGCCCTGGTAGAATCCTATTCGGACGAAAGGCAGAATGTGCCCCACGGCAGGCTGCCTTCCAACATGTTATGGTGCGACACCCGGAAAGGGCATGAGAAATATATATGGTACAACCCGCCGGGAAAACGGCGGATGTTCTTCAAGGACAGCCTGAACATCAAGGATGGCGTATTCCATCTGCCGGGAGTTGTCTACATCATTGAAAACGAGAGAATGACCATATTCGCCTACAAGGGGCGGACACCGGAAGAGGACACGCCGCTTTATCTGGCGCCTTTCTTCAATGTGACGCGCGGAAGTGTGTGCCTGGGCAGCTCCACATTGGTAAAACCGGAAAATATGGACTTCCACGCGCTTCAGGAATATTGGGAGAAACGCTTCTGGCTCAGCGAATTCTCGCACCTGGGAGGAAGTGAAAATCCGACACGCGACAATCTGGTCTCGGTAACGGAGCAGGCACGGGAGCGGCCGTTCAACAATGACGAGCTCAAACCGGCAAACAAACAGCTAAAAGATATACTGTCATGAGAAAAATACATTACACAGACCAATACCTCCTCAATCCCTATCATCCGGTAACCGTTTTCGTAATCGGGGCAGGAGGCACAGGCTCCCAGGTAGTCACCTGCCTGGCACGTATGGGCATGGCATTGCAGGCGCTCGGCCATCCGGGACTGCATGTCACGGTCTTCGACCCCGATACCGTTACCGGAGCGAACATCGGACGACAGCTGTTCAGCGAGGCGGAAACCGGGCTGAACAAGGCTGTGGCGCTTGTCACCCGTATCAACCGGTTCTTCGGCTACACCTGGGAAGCGAAAGGAAAGAGTTTCCCGTCAAGGCGGAAACACGACGGTGACAGTCCCGGACTGGCAAATATAATCATTACCTGCACGGACAACATCCGTTCCCGGCTTGACTTGTGGAGACTCCTGAAGCACCACAGGAAGAATACGCACAATGACGAAAAGACACCGATTTACTGGATGGATTTCGGCAATGCCCAGACAACCGGGCAGGTTCTGATAGGCAATATCCGGAACAAGATACATCAGCCCGCCTCCACCGAGTACCACACCATACCCAGAATGAATGTGATTACCGAGGAGACAAGTTATTCCACCATTGAGGAGAAGGATTCCGGACCGAGCTGTTCGCTGGCGGAAGCATTGCAGAAGCAGGACCTCTTCATCAACTCCATGCTGGCACAAACCGGCTGCGACATCCTCTGGCGCATGTTCAGGGAAGGAAGGACCTTTTACCGGGGGGCTTATCTCAACCTTGACACGCTACGGGTGAATCCCATCCCGGTATAAACGGAAAAGAGAGTGCCATAATGCCCGAATTGAAAAATCCGGAGGATGTCCCCCCCCAATGACTCTCTGCAAAGCTACTGATTGTAACTGCAAGACCAGAAAAGAGCCGTATCAAGCTCCGTTTTGAGCAATGATACGGCTCTTCTTTTTACCTTTAGGGACGTTCAAGTTTCAAATCAAAAGCTCATCCGGGCTAAACCAGAGTTTCGGTCACCCTTTATAAAAAACGTTCAGCGTTTCAACCGTACGGCCCCCGCCACTCCTTTTTCCGTCCGGACCAGCTCATAACGGTCCAGTTTCTCATACAGTTTTCCCAAAGTCTTGCAACCGTATCTTTTTATCTTGAACTTGGGCATCATCCTTTTCAGGGCGGTTCCGATCAGCGAGAGAGGGACTTCCGTCTTACCGTCGGCGGCCTCCTCGAAAGCCCTGTCAAAATATTCCATATCCCGCCGGAGAAAGTATCCGGGCGTATTCTCCACCGGCTTCCCTTCCATGCGGTCCGCATACAAAAATTCAGTACAGGCGCGTACCAGCGGTGCCGGGGTCTTGCCTTCACCGTATCCCAATACCGGCAGGCCGGCTTCCCGTATCCGCTGGGCAAGCAGGGTATAATCACCGTCGCTGGCAACCAGACAGAAACAGTCGGCCAGTCCGTCACGCAGAATATCCATCGCGTCTATGACCAGGGCGATATCCGTGGTGTTTTTCCCGGAGGCAAAGGAAGAGGCCTGTACCAGCCGGAAACCGTGTTCTCCGGCGGCATCCTTCCAGCCGGAAAGCGGTTTCCGCGTCCAGTCACCGTATATCCGTCTGATAATGGCATTTCCGTGGCGGGAGACAAACCCCATCACATCCTCCAAATTCTCGAAGGATGCGTTGTCACCGTCCACCAGGACCGCCACCGCATATTTCATATCTGTCTTCATAACATGTATTTCAGGTGCAAAGTTAACATAACTTCCTCATTGTGAAATAAAACATTCTCTATTTTTTCTTCCCGCGCTGTTGCAGGAACTCCTGCACATCCGAACTGCGATAAAAGTTCTTCCCGTTCTCATCCGTCTGATAATACCGGATCAGCCCTTTCTCCCGATAACGGGCCACTGTCCGCAACGACACCCCGAGCAGTCTGGCCAGGTCATAGTTGTCCAGCAGCTTGTCACCATCCATGCAGTCCTTCACACGCATCATACTGTCCAGTTTCTTTTCCATCCGGTCAAACCCTTCCACTATGGTCATAATCATTTTCTCAAGCACTTCATTGTCTATATACATCATGGCATGTCTCTCCTGTATTTTAAAGGTTATTACTGGAATACCCTTTCTTGTGCGCACTGATAAGAGTATATGCCATTCATAGTGAAAAAAACGTGCCGTCAGCCGGCACTTCACAAAAAGCATCAAACGAATATCCTGATTATAAAATAATTAGAAAAGAATACAAATTTTATTCCGCGTATTATTGTAAAAGACAAAGTGTAAAGTTGTAAAGGGGGTATTGTAAACTTTACAAATCGCGTACAGTCATGCCCGCCGTCTTACTTTCCTGTCAGCAACGCCGATAAATGATGTTTCCAGACAACCCGTCTGACTGTTGCCGGCGAGGGCATCCGGAACGTACGGGCCAGAAAGACAGCACCTGTCACTATGGCGCCGACCCTTTCCAGGTTATGGGCATACTCCAGCAGGCTGTCACCGCTGGTCAGCAGGTCATCCACAATTACGACCCGTTTTCCCCGCAGCCCCATCGCCATCATGTAATTGGCCGTATCCACTCCGGAACGCCTTTCGGAAGTGTGTTTGCTCTCCCTGTCTTCCGTGATACATATCAGATCCAGCCCTGACCGGGCATAGCCCCCGGACTCCAGAAAAGCGGCTATACCGGAAAAACGTCGATGGTAACGCCGGGAAGTGCTGCATGGCATAAACATGGCGGTCACATCTCCGGTAACGGAAAGAACCCGGAACGCCTGCGAGAAACAATTCCGGCATGGGTCTCTCCCCTCCTTGAAATCATACACCTTCTGGACAAATTCGGACTGGTCGTCACAAAGCCAGTTTTCATAACGTTGAGGGAAATAATATCCGGCAAACACACAGCGGATTCCCCTGAATTCAAACAAGCGTAACGGCCGGGCCTTGTCAAACCGTTCGGGATAAGTCAACGCATACAACAAGGGGGCATGACGGTTTCCCGCTATTATGGCATACCGCATCAGCTTTTCTCTTTCCTCTCTCCCGCAGCAGGCAACCGCATATTGGCAGAACGCCTTCCCGCACATTCTTCTCCAATACCGGGCATACATCCAAAGCCCGATAAAAACCGATATCACCGACAAATTCACAATCAATTCCATAATATAAACATTTCAAAGGTTAAAATCCTGATGGCGGATAAATATAGTTGTTTTTATCGGAAAAGGCCTGCAAGTCATTCCCTTTTGAAGAAAATTTAAACAGGGACTAAAATCCTGTTCAATTCCTGCTTGCTACTTTCTCGGGGGTATTTAAATATTTCACATTTTCGCTCCCCTTGCCATCTGATGCCGTCTGATGACATTTACAGACACCTTTTTGGAGGAAAGGGATTCCATCCCTATTTTCGTACCGGACAAAAAAGAGAAACGTATGGAAATCGTAACCATTGAAGCGCAGACATTCTTGGAAATGAACAGGGCCTTGGAAGCCCTTGCAAAAAAAGTGCGGGAAATATGCGGGGAAAATTCCCGGAGTATGGATGACTGGATAGACAACCAGGAAGCATGTATGCTGATGGGAGCCTCCCCCGGAAAACTGTTACAGCTCCGAAGACGCAGGGCGCTCCCTTACAGCCATATAGACCGCAAAGTATATTACAGGCGTCAGGACATCATCCGCTTTATGGAAAATACGATTCGTCAGGTAATCCTTTAATTGGCAAGATACAATGGCACAATCACTATTGACCAAGGAAAGTCCGGAAATCAGGCAGTTTTTCCGGACCATTGACACATTGTCCCGCCTTCTGGACATACAGGCGGAAAAGTTCCGTCCGCTACTGAACGGTGACCGTTACATGACGGACAGCGAACTTGCCGGAAAGCTGAAACTGACACGAAGGACACTGGCGGACTACCGCCTGAACGGAAAAATACCCTATTACAAAATAGGAGGCAAATTATTGTACAAGGAGAAAGATGTCCTGGCATTGCTGGAAACCAACCGGATGGAAGCGTTCGACTGAATCCGGCACCACGTCTGTCTACCGGACGGTTTTTCTTTTCCATGGCAGACCGCACATGACACTTATGCCCGGACAGACTATCGGATTTCCCTACCATGTCTGCCGTACAATGCGGCATGTATATGGATAGTCCACGAATGCCGTCGTACATCACTGCCGCACAATTTCTTACAAGACCATTCATATCGTATTTCAATTCTTACCTGCAAAGGTCGCCTTTTGCCTTCGATTGGGCAAGGCGGTCCTCCGGACTGGTTGGAAGGAAAAAATCATCCTCGCTTCGCTCCGGTATTTTTTCCTTCCAAGCCTTGCGCAATCACGGCAAAAAGCAAACCGGGGCATATAAGAAATAGAAATACTGGCTTTTGCCAAGTCGGTCATGTTTAATCAAAAAAGAAAGATTATGGTTCAAACGAAAGAAATGAAAAATTACAAAACGGAAGTGACGGACAACAACCGGATTGAATATCTCCACTTTTTCGGAATAAAGTACCCGTTCATCGAAACCGACGGAATGAAAATTGCCTCTGACGAACTGGAGTATGCCATACGGAACCACCCGAACTCACCGGAAGGATTTGAGTTGATGGAAGAAATAGACTGTTTCCTGCCCGAAAAGAAACTGCTTAGGCTGGATGAAAAAACAATCCGGATGTATATGTCTGCCTGAACAGGAAATACAGACCATTACTCCAACGTGAGGGAATATACGGTTTGAAACACCCCAAAGAGATGTCCCGGGAGGGATATCTCTTTTTTATTCATGGACAATATCAAAACTGGAAAATATGTTATACTACCAAATTAAAAACTACGAAGATTTCAAAAAACGGTTCGGACTTACAACAAGGGAAAACGGAGTGATATCCAGAAAGAACAAAATATTGCTCGGACATTTAAAGAATCCCCTGTTGCTCCGGTATTGTTTGACACACAACGATTACAGCCTGTTGCACATATCCGATATGGCAGACTTGCAGAAAAAAGTTACCGAGGCTGTCAAAGAGTCCGGAAGGAACGACGGGAAGCTTACAAACAAGGTGGAACTGATAGGGGAAATCTATCACTCCGGATTGTACAGGACAAATGAATCCAAAGGGATTTGCGAAGATATGGACAAGTCTTCAGTCTGTTATATCAATGTCGAACGGAACCGGACCTTCAAAATGAAATCCGGAAAATTCATGAGGACGCTTATCCTTGAAACGGAGATTGGGAAGCTGCTTTCCTCGGGAATCCTGAACTGGCTTTCCGGAGATGTCTTCACCCGGCAATGGTACACCTATGCCTACGGGCATGGTTCCGGTCTGAAACTGCATGTGGACAACCGGTTTGACAAGATATATGACTATTGGAAATGCAAGGGTGATTTCGGTTCCTGTATGACGGGTAGGAACAGGGATGAGTTTTATGCCTATTCAGTGAATGCCAAGGCCGCCTATATCACAGACGAACATGATTATATCGTAGCAAGGGCAATCCTGTTTACAGACGTGACAGACCAACACGGTAAAAAATGGAGGTTGTTGGAAAGGCAATACGCCTCCAATAAGGACGACACGCTGAAAAGGCTGCTGATTGACAAGCTGATTCATGGAGAATACATAGACGGATATAAAGTTATCGGCGCATCATGCAGTGATGCGGATGCTTTTGTGGACATTTCCGGAAACTCCCTTAAAAATAAGAAGTTTGAAATCGACTGCCGATTGGATATACGCGACACGCTCTCTTACCAGGATTCCTTCAAATGGTATAATCATAGTAAGAAAAAAGCCTATAATTATGAACCGGAAGAATATTCTCACGACCTTGACACCACAGACATCAACCTCAATGGGGATGAGGACGGGGATGAATGGGATGACTATCATGGATATTATTGTGAAGAAACCCGGCTGTGCTACAGGAACGGTGCGCAAATCCATGTGGATACGGACAACCTGAACGATTTTGTATGGATAGAATCAATATACGAATACCACCATGATGATGACTGTACAACTTGTGATGAATGCCAGGAATGGATATTGCACAGGGATGCCCTGCAATCGCACCTGACCGGCGAGAAGTACTGTTGTGGCAAGTGCATGGAAAAAGCGGAGAAGGAATTCAAGCGGAAGAACTGGTATTATTCCGAATACGACGATGAGTGGTTTGAAAAGGAGGACGACATCACCCGGATTCAGGTATGGACGGATGCGGAAAACAAGTATAAGGATACAAGCATCACCGCCGGGACATTGGACAAATTGGTAAAGGACGGAAAGGCATGGATATTTGACAAAGAGGCGTTTGATACGCTCAATCCCGGCACCGGTCTTCCCTATGGTTACAAACTTAATGAAAAAGAACATGAATACACAATTGCTAAAGAAGCTGTATAGCATTCACAGCCCGAGCGGAAAGGAACAGAATATGATACGTTTCCTCCGTTCCTATATCGGAACACTTCCCGGTAACATATCCGTTTCACAGGACCGATACGGAAATCTTTATGTGATAAAAGGAACGGGGGAAAACTATCCCTGCCTGGTCAGCCATATCGACCAGGTGGCACACTGCCACCACTCCAAGGATTTCAAGGCGATAGAGACAAAGGACATCATTTTCGGCTATTCCCCGGGCAAAAGGCGGTTTGAGAATCCGGGGGCGGATGACAAGAACGGAATATTCATCTGTCTGGAATGCCTGAAAAAATACGATACCATTAAAATAGCTTTCTTCAGGGAGGAGGAAACCGGATGCGCGGGCAGTTCCAACGCAGACATGCCTTTTTTCAACGACGTACGGTTTGTCATCCAGCCCGACCGGAAAGGCAATTCCGACCTGATTACAAGCATCGGTTTCTCGGAACTTTGTTCGGATGAGTTCATAGAAGCGGTAAAACCGGAAGAATGGGGTTATAAGGAGAACAACGGATTGTTGACCGACGTAATGGTCCTGAAAGGAAACGGGATGGGCGTCAGCTGTGTCAATCTGAGTTGCGGTTATTACAACGCCCATTCAGACCACGAGATAACGGTCAAGAAAGACCTGATGAAAGGCCTGCTATTTGTAGAGCATATCATTGAGGATTGTACCGCTGTCTATCCGCATACGGGCATATTCAACGACCGTTATGAGTGCGAGGATGAAATCCATGACATCCTAAGACAAGATCCGGCACTGACGCCGGAAGACCTTCAATATATGTATGCCACTAATTTCCCGCACTTGAAGCCGGAAGATTACGAAAGGATTTGCCAAGACTACCGGACATTGTGGGCGGGAAACGAACAAGACAGGGAACATCCTTAACCCATATTTGCAGGACAATACAACCATTACGAACCGCAACCGGCTATAATCCAAGCCTATTGGAGCATCCGTTTTGGTTGTACTGTCAAAAAATATCAAAAGAGTAGCAGCAAGCGGCTTTTCACAAACCGACATCCCGCAACTGCAAGTAAAGATAACCAGAAAAGAAGAAATTATTTTTTGGACTCTTCCAAAGAGAGCTTGCGGAACTCCTTCATCAGTTTTTCCAATTCCAACGAAGCTTTGCGGGCACGAGTACCTGCGGCCTTGTTATTCTTTTCAATCTGAAGCGCAGCATCGGTAGAAAATGCGGCATATACATCCTGTATTTGAGTCAACAATTCGTTCATATAAACCTTTATTTAATTAATAATCGGCACAAAAATAACGAAAATAATCAAGAATGAAAATGATTCTGTAGTTTTATCATTCAAAACGACATTCAATACCCCCCTTCACATAATCCTTCCAACAATCATACGTTTCATCGCTTACGGCACAGATATTCATTCAAATCCTTATAACCGGCATATTCCTGTGAAAGGTCATGTACGCGGCTGCCATATTTTTCTCTCATCGCCATCACCGTATTATTTCCGGCAGCATCATTATCCAGACAGCTGTAAATGTCATCATATCGTGAAAGAAAGGAAAAAGCCTTCGGCAAGTTGCTGACGGAGTTCAGCACCAGGCAATCCCCCTTCGTCCAAAGAGGAAAGGCAGGCTCAAAAGACAGAAAGTCCATAAATCCCTCGAACACATAACACCTGCCCGTTTCCTGTCCATTCGTGATACAAGTAATATCCTTGGGGGAGATACAAGCCTTAAAAAATCTGTTCCGTATCTCATACCCACCAGAAATATTGGGAAAGGCAATGGCAAAATAATTTTTTCCGTTCCGCTTGAAGGACGCCTCCCTGCATATTTTCCCCGCCGTTTCCACATCAATGCACCGTTCTTTCAGATAAGTAAGCAATATACGGTTGGCAAGCGGCCTGATTTTCAACTCCTGAAAGGCGGGTGCCGCCTCTTCAACAGGGCAGGAAATTGTAACCGGTTTCAAAACCGCCCTTTTATCTTCAATATACCGTAGCACATGGCTTATATCATCTGTCTGGTAAATCTCCTTAGCCAGGGTAATAATATCCCCGCCCTTCCCCAGCCCGAAGTCATACCACAATTCTTTCCGGAGATCAATCTTGAAGGAAGCCTCCTTTTCCATCCGGAAAGGAGACTTGTACCACACACTGTTCCCGCGTTGTATGACCGGGTGATGCCCCAGTCCTCCTAAAAAATCAACAAGCCTGATTTTCTTTGCTTCCTGTATGTTCATAGCATGACATTTTTCATGAACCGACTCACTGTTACCACACAAGACAAAGAACAGATTAATACCTGGAATGAGAAAAACAAAGTCGTCAGATGTCATCAAAAGTCGTCAAATAACATGTGGCAATAGAATTGTTGGACTTATTACACGATTTTACAATATTGCATACAATAGCCCCCCCTTTGTTATTCATTCTTCTAAAACCAGTTTGCATCAACAAGCTTTCTATTGGCAACAAAATATTTGATAGTACCCTCAAAACAAGTATTGAAAGACAACGGCTCAAACTTGCAACCGAGCTTAATAACATTCTCCTTCCAGCAACCACAACACTCTAATTGGGAAAATTTGACTCTACTATAAGCAATCAACTATAAAAGTCACAGATACAACATTAATTTCTCACTTCATTTATGTATTTTTACTGCCGAATTAACAAGAATCGTTATTGTTAATTCTGAACACTAAAATTTTTGATTCATTGCTTTCAAAATTATAGTTAACTTTAACGCAATGAATTAAGAGTACTTAACCTACTTTTTATTTGACAAACTATTAAAACATCAATAATAATGGATGCGATAATTTTTTATAATGGAGAAGAAAAAGAATATATTATTGAAAAAAATAACTTAACATCTTCCATTTTTAAAGAACAATATGAGAGAGCATTGAGACTTATCCAGGACATTGTAAACAATCCCAATAATACAACACCAAGTATAGTATCTTTTTGTGGAGACAGGGGAGAAGGCAAAACATCTTGCATGCGCACCATAATGTATTTATTGGAAGACGCAAGTAATAAATCCATAAAAGAATTATATAAGAATTGGAATATCGTAGACAAAAAGTTCGAAGTATTGGAAGTGATAGATCCAATATTCTTTGATAAAGAGCACAATGTTATCCAGCTTTTACTTGGACAGTTATATGCTGATTACATAAAAAAACTGGATAAGGTCAAGAATAAATGTGAGGAAGCAGAAAAATTAAAGCCATTAGGAAAAGCTTTTCAACGTACAACTCGTTGTTTGGCTCAAATAAAACATCCTAGAGAGAAGTTTTATAATACAACAGAAGATTTGGAAGCATTGGCAGCAGCAAAAGAATTGCAAAAAAGCATTGATAACTTAATCAAGGAATATCTATCTGTAGCTGAAAAAGACTTCTTGGTAATTTCTATCGATGATATAGATCTCAATATAAAAGGTGCCTATGAAATGGTGGAGCAAATACGCAAATATCTGCTAAGCAAACAATGCATATTATTCGTCTCACTCCATATCAACCAGCTCATTAACGTAGTGGCAACTTACTTGGATAAAGAGGATTCTCCTCACAATCGTTTGGAAACAGAAGACATGGCAACAAAATATGTTACGAAACTTATTCCGTTAGATAATCGTGTTATAATGCCAAAGACTTACGATTTTTGCGATAAACGATTGCAAATATATAAAACACATGAAGATTCAGATGCTTCTGCTACATACAATTCTGTAAAAGAAGCTGTTGTACAACTGATTTATAATAAAACCAGATACCTTTTTTACAACAGTAAAGGAGGCGTATCGCCTATCGTTCCTAATAACCTCCGCTCTTTACGTCATTTGATAGGCTTACTCTATAATATGGAGAATTTTGTGAACAATGCTACATCAGAAGCCAATAAACATGCTTTCAAAGCTTATTTCTTTCAGACGTGGATATATCAATTAGATAAAAAAGACCAAAAGTTTGCCAATCTCTTAGGTCAAAACAACGATACTTCACTGATAAACAAGCAAATCGTTTCCTATTTGGCAGAAAATAATCGAGAAAGAATATCAACAAATGAAAACAACTCATTGCTGACTAATATTATACAACCGGATAATTATAGTTACAACATCTCAGTAGGTGATGTGTTTTACTTAACAAACTTTTTAGAGAAAAGTAACGTAAAAGAAGAACTCCGCTTACTTTTGTTTTTTATAAAATCATATTATAGTATTCGTCTTTATGAATGCTATGACATAATAACAGAAAAGAGTGCGGAAATATTCCCAGAACCACAATTTGATGGTGAGATATTTAAAAGTGACGCCTTGTTTAACCGGGTTAATATACTTCAAAAATTACTTAATGGAGCTTATTTTACTTATAATCCAGGTAATTATTTGCCTATGTCAAACGCAGGAACTTTCCGTGATTTAAAAGTTATTAGCGCAAAAGTATTACGTGATAATTTATACACAGATTGGATTGACAATATGAAAAAATTTTCAGACGGAACACTTGGAAATAAAGAAATGGAAGTCTTTAAACAGAAATTTCGCATGATGGAATTTTTTGCCATTACATCCAAACGTTCTGTTCCTCAAAAACAGATTGGGAATTTTGAACGTATGAAAAGGAACAATCCTGAACCATATCATTTGTCTCCATTCAATATCAATACAGGATACATCGTATTTGACATCATGGCACCTTTTACTAATATCGTAAATCTAAAGTATGCATATGGCAGATATTCATATTTACATTACGATAATAATTGGGATTTTTATGAATTTGCTTATCAAAATAAATGGAGTTTATTGCGACGTATGATGGAATATGTTGATTTGAAAGAATATAATGAAGAACATCCAGAAGCCCCCAAAGACATTTCAACCAAAACACTCATAAACGATGAAGACCTGAAAGACAAATTCTTCCGTTTAATATCCAATGCAAGTATAAGAAACGCAGAAGTGTTATCTGCCATGACAGAAATGATAACAAGTAGACGTTTTGATTATCACGGTGTGAATGATAATGCCAGAATGATAGCAGATTTCTATAAAAGTATTATCAATTCAGAAATGCGTACTTATAAAAATAATGACAGCCAAAAGCCGTATGTTATTCGATTTGCATTTTTAGAAGCAATTATTGAGCTATTGAATACAAACGGAGATTTATTTAAGCGTATTTATGAAACAGATTCAAGTATATCATTAAGTGTAATACAACAGAAATTTTATCAATTTTACAACTTAAACTTCACTCGAAAAGCACGTAAGGGAATTGTGTCTGAATTAAGAAAAATTTATGGTACTGTAGTTGACACCATTCCTCAAGAAACATGGAATAATATCTTTCCGGATGAACAAAAACAACACCCAAAGAATGAGATTATGGAAATTTTCAGAAAGAATTATGACATGATACGTTCACTTGTACCAGAAGATGTTGTAAAATAAAATAAATAGATTCGTTTATCTTATGGATTTTCCTCGAAATATACTAAAAGCATTATTCTACGAAATAGAACTTGATCATGTAGCAAATGCCATTGTTCAAAAATATAAATCGGATGACTTTTTGTTTAAGAAGATAGTAGAGATTATGTCTATACTTATGCCAGCTTTTACAAAAAGTGAATTGAAATTATTGGCTGATATGGAAAAGCAAAAGTGGAAAAAAGATTGTGATACTATTGGGAAATGCGTTTTAGAATCTTTAATGAATGCTATCAAAGAATTGTCTGTAAATAATACTTCAAGTTTACTAAAAGTTCAATTTAACAATCTACTTAGATGGAGAGAGACATCACTGTTTTTAGGTGAAGACCTGTTGATTTGTGCAATCTTATCAAAGAATTCACCTCAAATTAAAAATGACTTTTCATGGCAAGAAGTGCTAACACATGACAATCATGAACTAAACACTTTGTTACAAACCAATGATTTGTGTGATTTACACTTGCATTTTAGTTCTTCATATGCTGCGTTTGATTTACAATGGATACAATGGATGAATTGCAAATATTCAGGAAAAGAGGATGGGAACGAGAGCAAATGGATACAGATTGCAATGACTATTCGTTTCAAAATATTTAGTTATTTAGAATGTAAAAAGGCTGATTGGATCGGAATAGAAAATATTTTGTCATGGGAAGATAATATGATACATACGCAAACAACATCTCTTTACGATGATATTAACTTTGCTATATTATGTTCACAAAAGATAAATAATGATGGCGATTATTCATATTGGGACTACGCAATAAGGACTGATATTTCAACTCTTAATAATTCTCCATACACGCTATTGTGGGGCGAAAGAAAACTTCTTTATAGCTATTTATTTGAATTCAATAATGGAAAAGATCCAAACATAAAAAAATTGGCAACAGCATTTTATATGTATTGTATAATAAAAATCAATATTAGAAAGAACTATATTTTAACAAATAAATTTGTTGGTTTGGAAAATTTTCAAGACCATAACAATAAACATTGTGATGTAGGAGATAATATAAAAGACAAATATGTTATACAAAGTAGCTTAGAAGGAAATTCAAAAATAAAAATAGAACCAAGATTTTCGATAAGTTTTGAAAATGCAGAGAAAAAAATGGCGAGAAAATCCAATACCAATTTTTTTATGCCATTTTTCTCTGATAATCTTTTTGCAAATCAACAAACCGACAGAATAGCATTCACTATATCTATTCCCAAACCAAAAAACAAAAGTCGTGAAGGATGGAGTAAAAACAGAACTGAAACACAAAAAACTTTTGAAATATTTCTCCACAAATTCTATAAAAAAGCGGATGATAACCAAATACCAATAGTAGGTGTGGACTTTGCTGGCGCAGATTGGAAATCAAGACCTTATTTCTTTTCACCATTAGTTAGATATGGACGAGAAAATGGATTTGACAACTTTACTTATCACATTGGAGAAGATTTTTACGATTTAATAGATGGCTTAAGGGCTGTAGATGAAGTCTTGGTATTCTTGAACTGGAATGGACATAACAGACTAGCTCATCTCAATTCACTTTTTGTAGATGTAGAAAAGTACTATGAAACAAGGCATTGGAATATGATTATTCCACAACAAATTCTTTTAGATAATCTCATTTGGATACAAAAATGGACAGATAAATTGTGTGTCAAATTGGAAGACGATGTTGAGAAATTATTCATACAGAAAATAGAAGACTGTTTTAAGGATTTAAAGTGTGAAAAATATTTAAGCTTCGAATCTTACATGGGAAATTTTGAAATTCGAGGTTTCGAAGACACATATCTATTAGAAACTGTGGCCGAAAACTACAACAAGCTCACTCAAATAACTGCATGGCATATATTAAAAAGCCACAAGTTTTTATCTTTATTAGAAAAGATACAAACCTCCTTACTTCAAACAATAATCAACAAAAACATTCATATAGAAACCTGTCCATCATCCAATTTTCTTATTGGAAGATTTGATAAATATGACAGCGTTCCAACTGCTAATTTATATAAGTACATAGATAAAGCTTCTATCTCTATTAATACTGATATTAAGGGTACAGTAGCAACTTCTTTAGTAAATGAATACTCGTTAATGGCTTTAGCTTTAGAAAAAAAAGGGATTGAAAAAACAGAAATACATCAGTATTTAAAAAAAATAATGAATGCAAGTCATACTCGGAAGTTTACTTAACAAGCTACATCAGCTAAATATCAATAGAACTATTTCTACTAACCTACTATTATAAAAAAACAAATTGACTTTGAATGCAAATAAAACCTGATTTTTAATCAATTACAAAATCTCATTCTATTTAATCAGAAATTACATCAAGAAAAGAAGCGTGTATATTTGCAGAAATCGAACCTTTTACTTACCTTTGCATTGTCAAAGAGATAATGATTGTTGAATTGATAAAGAAAAGCAATGAATTTAGTGTAAGGCTAATTCAATGGTTTTTATAAAAGATAAAGCAAGAATGTGCAGTCATTCAAGGAATTAGAATAAACCGAAGCAAAAGGTTCGATTCCTGGTGGCACCACTAACGATTCGGTAATAAAAAATCCCTTGAACTTTTGAAGTTCAAGGGATTTTTTTATTCCTCGTATTGCAATTTGCAACCGCCTATACTTTAGAACTATGCAGTTTTTTATAAATCTCCACACGAGCATCTATTTCTGCTTGAGTCAAATGCGCAGGAAGTTCAATGGTAGTCCGCGGAGTTATTGCTACCAATACCATATCCCCCAAACCCTTTTTATACTCTTTAATAACATTTTCAGTAAACTGACTGGATGAAATAACATCACGCATTATATTACCTTTTTTCATATCTCTAATTATTTTGTTTTTTATTTTACACACAAGCAGAATATACACTTCCCTATACAGGTTTAGATTGAGCTAAATCTTCCGATGTAGATTTGTTTTCCAAAGAGATATTGATCGCATTCATGCCTTTCACTCCACGCTCAAGGTCAAATGTTACGATATTATTTTCTGCAATATTGCCAATGACATTGTTTACATGAAAAAAGTATTTCTCAACACCTGAAAGGTCTTTAATAAAGCCAAATCCTCTTGACTCATTAAAAAACTCAACCCGTCCTCTCAAGATCGTCGGCTCCTCTTCTTCCTTTTTAGGAGTTGCTATAATTATTTCATCCGGATTAATTTCTTCCTTCTTTATATCCTCTGTCGGAGGAGTCGAAGTTATCATTCCGTTCTCATCTACATAGGCAATCATATCCTCAAAGCTATTTGAGCTGCCCGATAATTTCTTGCTTTCTTTCTTTTTCAGTTTTTCTTCTCGTTTAGCGAGTCTTTTCTTTTCATTTTCACGTTTACCAACTGTCATGGATTTTGCCATAGAATTTATATTTAGTTTTATATTAATTTTAAAGAGATTGTTATTTGTTGATTTCAAATAGTATAACTGGCTTTATTCAGCTTCTTACCCGTCAGTTTCTGAATATCATTAACGAGTTTACGCTCTTCCTGCGAGCAGAATGTCAGTGCTGTCCCTGTATTCCCGGCTCTTCCGGTACGTCCGATACGATGCACATACGTTTCCGGCACATCAGGAAGATCATAGTTGATAACTAAAGGAAGTTCGTTAATATCGATACCTCTGGCTGCAATATCAGTAGCCACCATCACACGTGTTTTGCCCGACTTGAAATTGCCCAAAGCCAACTGCCGCGCTGCCTGACTTTTATTTCCATGAATCGCCTGGCTACCAATTCCCGCCTTGCCCAGTATCTTTACGATCTTATCAGCATTATGCTTCGTACGTGAAAATACCAACACCGACTGATCTTCTGATTTTTGCAAAATCGAAACCAGTAAAAGACTCTTTTCCTTTTTCTCTACGAAATAAACCATCTGTTCAATAGCATCCACAGTCGATGATTTCGGAGTTATGCTGATTCGTACAGGATTCTTCAACAAAGAATTCGTTAAAGAAATAATTGTATCAGGCATTGTAGCGGAGAAGAATAAAGTCTGTTTTTCTTTCGGAAGTTTTGGTAATATCCGCTTGATATCATGAATAAATCCCATATCAAGCATACGGTCTGCTTCATCAAGTACAAAATATTGTATCTTATCCAGATGGATATGTCCCTGATTCATCAAGTCAAGCAAACGTCCCGGTGTAGCAACCAGGATATCAATTCCTTTGTGTAACATGTCAACTTGAGGACGTTGATTTACTCCGCCAAAAATAACCCCATGCCGCACTTGGGTATATTTGGCATAATCATTAATGCATTCACTTATTTGCAAGGCAAGTTCACGGGTGGGCGTCAAAATCAACGCTTTAATCCCCCGGCACTTGGCTGCCTCTTTATTCATTTGCAAATGTTGTATAATGGGAATAGCAAACGAAGCAGTTTTACCTGTTCCCGTTTGCGCACAGCCTAATATATCTCTTTTTGCTAATGCAGCCGGAATTGCCTCTCCCTGAATGGGAGTGGGCACTGCATATCCTTTTTCTTCAATAGCTTTTAAAATCGGTTCGGTTATATTTAATTCTTTAAATGTCATAATTGTTGTTTTTGCTGTATCAAAACAGCTATTAATTTATATTGTAAAGGGACTGACAAACTCCATCATGGGAATGAAAATCCCGTAGGTTAAGCCAGTTTATGGGTTGCCAAGAAAAACTCGCGCTCCAGTGTACTCATTACTTCTTTTACACTACTGATTTTTTCAGCGAGAAAAGCATTGCTACCGGCAAAAGCATAGCCTTTTTTCATATTTCCTTTGGCTGCATTATATAAAGCCTTAATAATGCAATAAGGGCTTTTTGTATAATCACATGTTTTGATACAATGGAATGAGCAACTCTTAGGCCTCTCCAGTCCACTATTCACATTGTGAATAAATTCCCCGTCAATAGCTCGTCCTGGCATTCCCACAGGACTTTCAATAATAAGAACATCTTCGGACTTGGAGTGAATATATACTTCCTTGAACGTCTCGGACGCGTCACATTCCTGGGTGGTAACAAAGATACTTCCCATTTGTACCCCTGCAGCTCCCAGTCCCATAAAATGTGCAATATCTTCACCCGTCGAAATGCCGCCGGCGGCAATCACCGGAATCTGTTTCTGTTCTTTATAGCTGGATGCAATCATTACCACTTCCGGAATCAAAGTTTCCAAAGCATAATGCTGATCCTGTAATTGTTCTTTTTTGAATCCTAAATGTCCACCGGCTTTAGGCCCCTCCACCACGATTGCATCGGGCAGATAATTATAGTTCTTCTGCCATTTATCGCAGATGATTTTGGCTGCTCGTGAAGAAGATACAATAGGCACTAGCTTGGTTGTACTCTCCGGAGTCAGATATGAAGGCAGGTCGAGTGGAAGCCCGGCACCGGAAAATACCACATCAATCTTTTCCTCGATTGCGGTGCGCACCATATCCGCATAATTCGATAAAGCAACCATGACGTTTACGCCAATAATACCTTTTGTTTTCGCACGTGCTTTCCGGATTTCCTCTTTCAGCCCGTTAATACATTTTTCAGGATAAGTACCTTTCCCTTTGGGGTATAACAAACCTAAACCTGCGCATGATATAACGCCTACTCCTCCTTCGTTTGCTACTGCCGAAGCCAAACCCGAGAGCGAGATACCTACTCCCATTCCACCTTGTATTACAGGTGTTTTTATCTCAATATTTCCTATAAAGAATGATTTCATATGTTTTATTTTGCTTTAGAGCAATTGAACAAGATAAACAGTGTGAGCACACTTTATTCAAGCGCTCAAGATTGGCCCTGTCATTGACTATTTGCCTTGTTGGGTGTAATTTATTAAACCTTTACTCCTGACTTCTTCAAGAGTATTGTGTATTACAAAAAAGTCTAATAAATCTATTTTCAGAATGGAAAGTGCAGGAGTAGATATTCCTGATATTGCACAGAAAAAGAGCCAGAATTAGCAGAACTTAAATGTAATATGATTTTTTGTCTTCCCCTGTGTCAATCAGAAGATTCCTCCGTTGAATCATGAAACGGAAATAACTTATTAAATAAAAGCAGAAGATATTATCTTCTGCTTTTATTCGGATATTAATATCTTCTAGAGTTATTATAACCACCACGGCCACCACCGTTAGACGGTCTTTCAGTACGAGGACGTGCCACGCTTACTGAAATAACTTTCTGGTCGTATTCAACTCCATTCAGTTCGTCAATTGCTTTTTGTCCTTCTGTATCATTCGGCATTTCTACGAAAGCAAATCCTCTGGATCTACCAGTTTCTCTGTCAAAAATTACTTTAGCTGAAGAAACTTCTCCAAACTCTGCAAATAAATTTGTTAAGTCAGCATCATTAGTGCCATAGCTTAAACCTGAAATGTAAATGTTCATTTAAAATTTTATTAAAATAAATACTAATTTGGAGTGAGGAGGATAATTAAAGACAAGGACTGCTTGCTAATAAAATATTATAAAGAAGAACTATACGATAATGATTCGTAACTCAAACTCTTGGTACAAAGGTAACACAATAAATCAGAATAATACATTTATGCCCGTTCTTTTTCGGAAGAAAGACGATAATTATCATTTATTAGCACACAATTCATCCTAAATCGGCGAGATACACAATTTTGCCTATCATTCTTGATATTCTCTTGTAATATATCTACTTTTGCCATTACATAAATTATCAAGTCCCACTTTATGGATGTCAGAATAGAACCAAGTTGGAAACAACAATTACAAGAAGAATTTGACAAACCATACTTCGAAAAGTTGGTTACATTCGTCAAAGATGAATACAAACGGGCACACGTCCTCCCTCTCGGACATCAGATTTTTCATATATTCAATTCCTGTCCCTTCGAAAAGGTAAAAGTAGTTATCCTTGGACAAGACCCCTATCCCAATCCCGGACAATATTATGGAGTCTGTTTTTCTGTGCCTGATGGAGTAGCTATCCCAGGTTCACTAAGCAACATCTTCAAAGAAATACACCAAGATTTGGGAAAGCCAATTCCAACTTCTGGTAATTTGGATCGTTGGGTAGCTCAAGGTGTATTCCCGCTAAACTCTGTTCTTACTGTACGTGCGCACGAAACCGGTTCTCATCGAAATATGGGTTGGGAAATCTTCACAGACGCAGTTATCAGGAAACTAAGTGAAAAACGGGAGAATTTGATATTTATGCTTTGGGGAAGTTATGCGAAAGAGAAACGATCTTTGATAGATACCAACAAACATCTGGTACTAACCACTGTTCATCCCTCTCCCCGCTCTGCCGAATATGGTTTCTTCGGTTGTAAACACTTCAGTAAAGCCAATGCTTTCTTGCATAGCAAGGGAATAGAAGAAATTGATTGGTAAATAAACGATTTCTCAAAACAGATTATCAGTACCCAAAAACATTCGCTATGAATAAATCAAACAATATCACTCGGGAAGAAATGTGGGCAAAGCAATGCTTGTCTGCTACCGATATTGATTACGCTGTGTGGGAACGGGATAAATCCATACTTCACCAACTTTCAAAAATCTGTCACAACTGCACATTTGTTGTCGATGTTTACAAATGCAATTACACGTATGCATCCTCGAATTTCGTTGATTTACTGGGGTATGACAGTCACAAGATAGAAACTTTGGAAAAGCAGGGAGATTATTTAGAATCACGTATTCATCCGGACGACCGTGCGCAACTGGCAGCATTACAGGTCACGTTAAGCCAGTTCATTTACAGTCTGCCTCTCGAACAGCGAAACAACTATTCCAACATTTACAGTTTCCGTATACTCAATGCCAAGCAACAATATATACGTGTCACTAGCCGACATCAAGTTTTGGAACAAGACCGTAACGGCAAAGCATGGCTCGTAATAGGCAATATGGATATTTCACCCGACCAAAAACATTCCGAAACAGTAGACTGCACTGTCCTAAATCTGAAGAACGGAGAATTCTTCTCTCCTTCCTCTTTGCTAATGCCTTCTTCGCTCAACCTCACTAATCGGGAAATAGAGATATTACGGCTTATTCAAAAAGGGTTGTTAAGTAAAGAGATTGCAGACAAGCTATGTATCAGTATTCACACTGTCAATATTCACCGGCAGAACCTGTTACGCAAATTAGGTGTGCAAAATTCTATCGAAGCCATTCGTTTGGGACAGGAAACCGGACTACTAAGTTAATTAACCCATACGCACTCTTCCCGAAGCTACCAGTCTGTCTAAGGCATCCATTCTACCACACCCACCACCGGATGCAATCTTCTCCATTCCTCAAATTCCGGATAACTACGTACACCATCCTGAATCACAGCTTGATAATACTCCACTCCCATAATCTTTTCCGTATCAGGCGTTTCGTATTTCAATTTCAGGATAGCCAGTCTCATTTCATCTGTCAATACCGCAGAAATGCGTTCGGCCACCCTTTCAAAATAGCCATCATAACGAGAGCCTTCTTGGATATGAATCATATCCATTTGCCAGAGTTCTCCTTCCATATCCTGATACCATGCATGCCACTCTATACACGCTTCTGCTGTATGTAATAAATTCGTATATTCAATCTTCTTTACGGACGTATTTTCCGCCAATTCAGCCATCGCCCGAAAGCTGGCAGACAAATCCAAAGGGGAAGTATAAATATGAAAATCAATATCCCGATGTTTCATCAATAATCCTGTACGCAACGAACCTACCAGATTCACTTTGGCACCAATCCCCTCCCATATCCGAACAATACGGGTATCCTCTATAATCTCCCAAGCTTTCTGCTGGTTACGTTTTGCCAATTCAAGAATATTCATCTTTTTCCTTATTAAGTAAGTATGCAAAAATAGGAAAAAGGATACATATATAGCTATAAATAACTATTTAATCCCTTAATGGGTTGAGCTAACTTTGTCCGCAAATTCAATTCTTCACCATACAACTAAAAAGAGATTATGATATTCAATCAAACAGAGAAACAGGAAAAAGAGTATTTACAGCAAGTCATAACCACTATCCATGATACAATCAACACCACCAGTACTTCCGTCAAAGAGCATATAGACACCCTGCAGGAGTACAAGGATTATCTATGGTCGAACAAAGATATTGATCCCCACGAAATCCGTTCCATGCGCGAAAGCATATTAAATCATTTTGCATTAGGCGAAAACGTAATTGACAAACGCAGGCGACTAAGCAAAATACTGGATATCCCCTATTTCGGACGAATCGACTTTCAGGAAAAGAAAGACAAAAGCCAAGTTAGTCCGATCTATATAGGAATACACACTTTCTATGATTTCAAGCAAAAACGAAATCTGATTTACGATTGGCGAGCTCCTATTTCAAGCATGTTCTACGATCATGAATTAGGCGAAGCGACCTATTCTTCTCCGGCAGGTGAAATTAATGGAACAATCTTGCTCAAACGCCAGTACCGTATTCGTAAAGGAAATATGGAGTATATGATTGAAAGTTCCGTAACTGTTCATGACGATATTCTGCAAAAAGAACTATG
>OOAW01000056.1_pt1 | contig 141346 bp, 134 predicted proteins | sample 1671861 | NCBI WGS metagenome assembly OOAW01 (sample SAMN06348200, study PRJEB24527) | human gut metagenome | reverse complement strand
CCTTGGCGACGTTGTATGTATCCGGATTGAGCACAGTAAAATCAACCGTTTCTGGACCAGCATGTCGGAGAGGTGGCCCGAATCCTCGCCAAGAAGCAGTTCAAGAAACTGCCGGTGGTGGATGGTGATGGCAGACTCGTCGGTGTGATCCGCCGTAAGTCCGTGATGGAACATGCCTTCGATGCGCTGTTCCCAAAGGATGATCGGTGATTAGGCGCCATCATCGCTGAATAGAATGAATGGAATATGAGGCTTCCCTTCTCGCGGGGGAAGCCTCATTGCTTTGTCCGCGGAGTCTTACGGCACCTGCGCAAGGGCAACGTCACGTCTTCATGATATACTATTGAATAGTGTGTTCCTCTCGTTGCATGGTGACGCTAACGCATGGCGTCACGATACTGAAGCCTGCCATCTAACGGCGGGTACGGCTCGTTGCTGGAGTCGTGCACGCATACGCGCGTCGGCGTGCGTATGCCGTGATGTGACCTTTGTAGTGGAATTGAAGAATTGAGGGGCTTCTGCTGTTTTCGTGGGTTAGGTTCTTGGTTGTGGTAGGTGTATGTCGAGTCCGCCGCAGCGGAGCATGATGAGCGCGATGAGGCTGCTGACGTGGTGGAAGCCATAGGTCATGCGGATGGTGACCTTGATGCGGCTGTGGGGCTTCATCCGTGGAGCCAGCGTGATCATCATTTCGACGATCACGGCGCTGTGGCTGTTGCAAGGCATTCCCGTGGTCGCCGGCATGGGCGGATTCACGCACGTCGACGATGTGCATGATTCCGCGTATGGTATGCCGACCCGACCCCGCTTCGTTGGTGTGCGTGGGATGTCCATTCAGGTTTTTCCCATCTTCGGACTCGTAAAATAGGCGAGGTTAACAAGACGAAGAACGATGACATCCGTCGATTCGCAAGGGGAGGACGCATATGGATTATCAGTATCAGGCCGTTGAACAGCCTTCCAATCCCCGCAAAACCTGGCCGATTGTCCTTTCCGTGGTCGTGGCGCTCACTGTGGCATGCGGCGCAGGAGTGTACGTCTACCACAACAAACGGCAGGAGGCGTTGGACACATGCCGGCAATCGCTTGCGGAATTCAGCTCGGCCCGTAAGGCCGTGCTCGACACATCCGAAAACGGTAGCGAGCTGCAGAAATTGATCCGTGGTGCGCTCGGCGTGAACGACATCATCGACGCGTTCGCGGACGCGGCCACCAGCGCAGAGAACACGGTCGATACGGAAGGCTGTAAGGCGGACGCCACCATCACGCAGCTCAATCTCATCGCCAAAACACTAGACAGCGCCACGGACTCCCTGAATAACAGCCTGAAGGACATCCAGGAGAAGAACGGCACGAATGCGCTGCAGGATTCGCGGAACGATTCGGACGGCACGACAACGAACGGACCATCCTCCAATACTCAGTCCAATACGTCATCGGGGCAATTGCTCGACGTTCCTTCGAACGGTTCTTCCGCCACGGAATCGTTGGATGAATCGAAGAAGGAACTGCAGCAGTCGCTCGACAAGGCGGACAAATTGGTCAACAAGCTTGGCAAGGACGAAACACTGACGTTGACTGGCCGTAAACTGCTGTCCGCATTGTCCAAAGCTGTGGATTCCGGTCAAAAACTCATTGAAAACAGCAATATCAAGGATTCCAAGTACTACAAGGCAGCCAAAGTCACGCTCGATGAGGCCATCGATGTGGCCGAGAATTGGGTGGACAGACAGGCGTCCAAAGCGCAATGACGATTCTCCCTCGTGTTGCTTCCATACGCGCGTCTAAAGTTTCCCGGAAAAACGTCGACGATTATGACATCAGAGAATATGACGCCATGACGGATGGAAGCGTAAGAGGGGATACGAATGGCGGAATCGGGGTGTGGGCCGTCGGGAAACATCGCGTTTGCGAACCCGGTCGCCCGTCCATATCCTAGGCGATCGGGTTCGCAAGACCGATTAGAAGAACAGCGCTGAGACTCCGGCCGCAAAGCACATAAGCAGCACAGACGTGATGAAACTGGCGAGGAACGCCTTCTGTCCTTTCTTGGCGATGGCGCTGAAATTCACGTTGATGCCAAGCGCGGCCATGGCCATGCCGAGCACGATGTACGCGAAATCGACCAGATTCGGTGCGATGGCACCGATAAACGGCACGAACGTGCCGATGATGGAAGCGCCGATGAAACCGAGCATGAACCATGGGAACGACACTTTGCGTTTACCGTCCGCCGGCATTTCGGAATGGTTTTTATCCCACCAAACGGCGATGACGATGGCTGCGAACACCAGCATCAGCACTCGCGACAGTTTCATGATGGTTGCGATGTCCACCGCGCCGAACGCGTCGCCGGCCGCCACGGCATGGGCGATTTCGTGCAAGGAAGCTCCGGCGGTAATGCCCAGCTGTGTTTTGCTCAAACCGGTCAATGGTCCAAGTGTGATTTCCAGTAACGCGAAGATGGTGCCCATGATGGCGATGATGGCCACGGCCATCACTTCGTTGTTGGCTTTTTCATCCTCTTTTTCCGGCGGTACTTTGATGGAGCCAGACAATCCCATGACGGCGGCCGCACCGCAAATGCCGGTGCCGCCCGCCACCAGAATGGCGAGTTGCGGGTCGACGCCAAATTTGCGGGCGATGGCGTAGCACACCACGATGGTGAGTGTCACGACCACGGCCGCGATGGGCAGACACTTGATGCCTTGGGTGAACAATACGGTCAGATTGAGCTTGAATCCGAGCAGAATGATTCCCAGACGCAACAGTTTATTGGAAATAAGTCCTGCTGCGTCCTTCACGCCGGACCTGTGTTCCATGGAACGGCTGGAATACCATTTGCGAATCGGAAACTGGGCCGCCATGCCGATGAGCAATGCGATGATCAGCGCGCCGAACAGACTGAATCCCGGAAACTGTTTAAGCCACGAAGCCACTAGTGAGGCGGCCAAAGTGACGATGCCGACGAAAACCATTTCCTTGGTGGCTATGCGAGCCCACCATGTTTTGCAAAAATCAATCACGTGTCTCAAGTGTTCCGGCCGGTTCGGACATCGGTATGGTGCGGAAAGCGATGACTTCAGCGCCGTGCCAACGATACTGAAATCCAATGCGCGATCGGCAGCAGGTACAGGAACACTGCCAATGTCAGACTGGACGTGGGCGCTCCCACTGAAGCGAGCGGCACCGCTCCGGCGATGGACCATGGAATCAGCGGAGCCACCACCACGGCGGTGTCCTCCAGATTGATGGCCTTGCGATGCTCGTCGGACTCCAGATGGTCGCATAGCTGATTTGTCAGCATGATCGACAACGTTTGATTGCAGGCGACGGCACTCGCCACGAGAGACGTTACCAGCGTGGCGCCGAATACGCTGATATGCCGGGCAAGTGATGCGACCATCCGATGCGCGCCATCCAGCAGTTCCGTCTCTTGGAAAATGCCGGAATATGACGATGAAATGCATACGATCAGCATCACTTTGACCATTGAAACGATTCCGCCGCCATCGATCAGCGGTGCGACGCGCGCGTCAGCACAGTGGAATCCGAATACCAGTGCGTGGCCAATCGCGGTCCAATCCATATGTTGCACTGCAACGCAAATCGGCAATGCAGTCAGTATGCTGGCGGTCATGATGATGCGCACGTCAACCCTGGCGATCGCCAGCGCGACCAACACCACTGCGGGCAGGACGGTGACCCAATCAAGATCGAACGCGTTGGAAAACAGTCCGGCAATGTCAATGGAGCCGTTGGAAGGATGCGTGCACAGCGCCAATGCCGCATACACTGCGCACGTCAGCACGAACGGTACCGCGGCGGTTTTCAACATCAGTCGGATATTGTCGAAAATGTTCGTGCGCGTCAGCGTTTTGACCAATTGGGCGCTGGTGGATACGGGGGAGCAGCGGTCGCCGAAATAGATGCCGGACAGTATCGCTCCACCGAGGAACACCGGTGGAACCTGCATGGAAGCGCCCAACGTCATCGTGATCACACCCATCGTCGCAGCCGAAGCGAACGATGATCCGGTCAGCAGCGACATCAGACAGTTGAGCAGGAACGTGAGTAGGACCACCACATGAGGATGCACCAGACCTGCCGTATTCGTCACAATGAACGACACAGTGCCTGCGGCGCGCCACAGGGTGGTCAGCAGGCCGATCAGAACGAACGTTACTACCACGATGCTGGCGGCACGCATGGTCGCGAAACCTTTGGAAATCATGGCGGTGAACGTATGCCCGGTAAGACGCCCATGAGCTAGGAAGATCACCACGCCGGCCAACAACGCCGGAATAATGGAAATGCCGGCGATAATGCAGACGATCAACGCACCACAGAACAACGCCATTGTGATGAGCTCGGCCATGGATACACGTCCTTCCTCATAGATGCCATGCGAAACACTGCACCAGTGAACCCGATTGGCATGGTTGATGCGTGGACTGTTTCGATATATGACTATCGGTGTGGCATGTGGCCGTTGCGCTGCGTCGGTTTGCTTCAAGCCGACTTGAAGTTGGTAATCTGGCTCTGGAAGCAAAATCGAACAGAATAAGGAGAATTCATGGCTGATTTCGAAGCAAGGAAGCTGGACGAATTGGATCATCGCACTGATGATGCCTCCGCGCCCGAAGTGTTCTTCACATCTGTGATCACGCCGGAAAGCCTGATCGGAGCCTATCATGCGCTCGGACGCAAGCCTCAAGGCAACGTGGCCATTAAAATCCATTCCGGCGAATCGGAGAAATCCAATAACCTCAATCCGGCGCTCGTCAAGGATCTCGTGCAGGAGATCGGCGGCACGCTCGTCGAATGTGCGACCGCATACGATGGCAATCGCGAAACGCCTGAGAAAAGCCTTGCCGTGTTCAAGGAACGTGGATACGCGGATATCGCACCGATCCAAATCATGGACATGGGCGGTGAAATCGAAATTCCGGTAGCCAAGCACCGTCATATCGCCTATGACATCGTCGGCAAGCATATCGACGACTATGATTCTATTTTCGTGCTCTCGCATTTCAAGGGGCATCCGATGGGCGGCTTCGGTGGCGCGCTCAAAAACGTGTCCATCGGCATCGCATCGTCGAACGGCAAACGCTGGATCCATTCCGCGGGCGTGGCCACCGACCACTGGGTGGAAGCCGACCAAGATGACTTCCTCGAATCGATGGCTGAAGCCGACGAAGCAGTGATCAGCCACATGCATGGCAACATGATGTATCTGAACGTCATGAACCGCCTGTCCGTGGACTGCGACTGCTTCCCCGCCCCATCCGAACCGGACATGCACGATATCGGCGTGTTGTCATCGCTTGACCCGGTGGCGCTCGATCAGGCATGCGTGGACCTTATCCACGTTGCCCCCGACGGAGCTTCCGTCACCGAACGCATCGCTTCCCGCCACGGCGAACACACGCTCGAATACGCCGAAGAACTCGGCATCGGCTCACGCTCGTACCGTCTGACCGTGCTCGACTGACAGTGTCCGTAATGACCACGAAACCGGCGGGAACAGGCGGTGTCGTAATCGCCCATATTGAAGCGCTGCTTGCCGAACGCGACCATGTGCTCGTTGCGATAGACGGGCCATGCGCATCCGGCAAAACCATGCTCGCCGCAACCGTCAACAAGCGTTTCGGCGGCAACGTGCTGCATATGGACGATTTTTTTCTACGTCCCGAGCAGCGCACGCCGGAACGATTCGCGCAACCCGGCGGGAACGTGGACCGCGAACGGTTCGAAACGGAAGTATTGGCTCCGCTTTTCGCCGGAAAAACCGTGCAATACCGTCCATGGGATTGTCATTCGGGCGATTTCGCGGTCTCTCGTACCGTCGAACCGGCTCGGTTGACCATCGTGGAAGGCAGCTACAGCATGCATCCCGATCTGCGCGGGTACTACGATTGCATGATCTGTCTTGCGATTACGCCTGCTGGGCAACTGCGTCGGCTCGAGCAACGTAATCCGAGCATGCTGCGACGTTTCGTCGACGAGTGGATTCCGTTGGAAAACCGTTATTTCGAAGAGACCGGAACCGAATCGGCTGCCGACATGATCGTCGACACTGCATTGCCGGATAACGTATGACGACCATTGAAGAGAAGAAAACAAAAGGAGAATGAATATGTCTGATTCTGCAACTATGTCCGTGCGCGCTTTGCATCGTACCGACCTGCCGAAGCTGAGCCTGAGCACCAAAGCCGCGGCCACCGTGTTGGCCATTGTGGCCGCGGTCGCATTGCCGCAGCTGTTCCATGTTATCGGTGCCGTTTCCGGGCAGGGCACCATGCTTGGCGTAGCATTTCTGCCGATGCATCTGCCGATCATCTTTGTCGGCCTGATTGCCGGTCCTGCCGTCGGCGCCATCGCCGGAGCCGCCGCGCCGCTCGCCAGCTTCCTGCTGTCCGGCATGCCGATGCTGGCGATGCTGCCGCTGATGATGGTGGAATTGTGCGCGTATGGTCTTGTGGCTGGTTTGCTGCGCGAAGTCAAGCTGCCGAGTCTTGCGAAGGTGGTCATCGCCCAGCTGGCCGGCCGTGTGGTGCTGACCGCGGCCACTGCGATCGCTGTGTTCGCATTCGGCTCAAGCAAGGCGGTCGCCGCAACATGGACGAGCGACCTGGCCGCCGGTCTGCCGGGACTCGCCTTGCAGTGGGCGCTGATCCCGCTCGCCGCCTACTGGACCGAGTCGCTGATTGCCAAGCGCAATCACTGAACAACGATAGTTCAAACGCGGCAGTCAGCCACGTTCTGAACAAAACCGATATTTTCGGGAGCCAAGCCATTACGCTTGGCTCCCGTTGTCATATCAGTCGGGAAATCGGGGGAAACGGTCATGATCGCGGGAGTGTCCATCACCACATTGCTGCTGGTGCTCGCAGCCGGCATCGGGGCGGGATTCGTTGGATACGCGGTCGGCGCATCCTCGCTGATATCCTATCCGGCGTTGCTGGCGTTCGGCATTCCGCCTGTGCTGTCCAACACCACGAACACGGTGGGCGTGTGCGGTACGGGCATCGGCGGACTGCTTTCCGCCCGCAGGGAGCTTAGAGGCCAAGGCGTGCGCGTGGCCGTCTACGCCTGCATCGGATTGGTCGGTGGCATCATCGGCGGGCTGTTGCTGCTGGAACTGCCGGCAGAAGTGTTCGAATGCGCGGTGCCACCGCTGATCCTGTTCAGTGCGTTAATCATCGCTATCAATCCTCGGAAAAAAGCTGCTGCGCGAGATGCCGTCGCGCAAGCGCTTCCTCAATCGCAGCAAGGCGAAAGGGCTGCACAGATCGCCAACAAAACCGATGATGGCAAACTGCATGACCCATGGTGGTTGTGGCTTGGCGTAAGTTTTGTCGGCATTTATTCCGGATATTTCGGTGCCGCAGCAGGCACGCTTGCCTTGGCGATTCTCGACTTGGGTAAGATCGGTCCGTTCCATCAGATTAATGCGTTGAAAACGGTGGTCGGTTTCGGCGCGAATATTTCCGCTGCGATCATGTTCATCATTCGTGGATCCGTGTATTGGCCGTTCGCCATCATAATGTGCATCGGATGTATCATCGGCAGTGCCATCGCACCTCCCGTAACCCGGCATATTCCCGAAAACATCATGCGTGCCGCCGCCGTGCTCACCGGCATCATCCTAGCCGTCAAACTCGGCTGGAGCACCTACTTCTAAGCAAAACAGATCAGTTTTGTGAGCAATGGAGATATCCTTGAAAGAAGGTAGTTACAAAACGGCAGGGGAGCAATGGCGATTGTCGATGAGGCGAAGCTGGGGTATCTGGACTTTCTTTCACGTGAGGATCGGGTACGCCACCATCGCTACGTTGAGGAAATGAAGCAGTATGACATGATGCGCTCCGGCGACATCAATGCCATTTCTGAAAGTGCGAAACTGTGGGATTCCGGACTGTACGGGCATCTGTCAGACGATCCTCTGAAAAATGCGAAATACCGTTTCGTCACCACCATCACCTTGGCCACACGCTTCGCCATCGAAGGTGGCATGGATGAGGAAGACGCCTACAACGCTTCCGACCTGTACATTCAGGATCTTGACAATTGCAAGACCCCGGAAGACGTGCGCCGACTGCATACCGACATGATGACCTTCTTCACCTGGGCCATGGCCGACATGCAGAAAACCGACACCCATTCCAAAGCCGTCAACGAATGCATGGACTACATCCACTACCATCTGCATGAGAAAATCACTGTCGCGATTCTGGCACAGCACGTGCATTTGAATCCCACGTATCTGTCGGAACTGTTCGCACGCGAAACGGGAACGTCATTGTCGCAATACATTACCGACAAACGTATGGAAGCCGCCGAAAACATGCTGAAATATTCGGAATACAGCTTCAATGAGATTGCGCAGATCCTCGCATACCGGTCGCAAAGCCATTTCACGAAAGTCTTCAAGAAACATAGCGGCATGACACCGGGGGAGTACCGCGCCAAGTACTCACAGAACGGCATCTGGCCGGAGTAGTAGCGCCCCGGCGTGTCGCGGGCGATGCGGTGAACCGGACGTGACGGCATTGCGAAATTCGGGTGTGCCAATCGTGAAATCGACGTGGTTTCGCGTGTGGCATACGTTCAAATCGACTACGGTGGAAGCATTCAATGATGATGCGCGCCGGCCGAATGAACGGCAGAACGAGAAACGCGCGCAGGATGTGGATGAAAGCAAAGGAATAAGCGAATATGGGAATGCCCCTTGATTTGTATGTGATTCGACATGGCGAATCCGAAGCAAACGTGATTATCAGTGCCGGTGAACAGGGTGACAACTCGCTGTATACGCAGGATAACGTCACCGTGCCCGACCGTTCGTGGAGGCTTACGGCCACCGGCCGCAAGCAGGCGGACTGCATCGGCCGCTGGCTGGTCTCACAGCAGCCGTTGTTCGACCGCTACCTCGTCTCGCCGTACGTGCGCACGCGTGAGACGGCTGCCACGATGGCCCTGCCTAAGGCGAAATGGGAGGAGACACGCGTGCTGCGCGAACGCTCCTGGGGTGAGATCAATACCATCACGAAAGATGATTTCAAAACCAATTACGCGCGCAACTGGATGTTCAAGAACACTGATCCGCTGTATTGGCGTCCGCCGGCGGGCGAATCGATCGCCGATGTGGCCGAAAACCGTGTGCATAATCTGCTCACGTCCCTGAACCGCAAGTCGGACGCGGAATCCGTGGTGATGGTCAGTCACGGCGACCTCATGCTGGCGCTTATGCTCACTTTGGAGGACTTGTCCGACGAGGAATTCATGCACCGTGCGGCGTCCGACGAATGGAAGATCACTAATTGTACGTGCTTCCATTATTCGCGTCGCGATCCGGCCACCGGGCGTACGTATAAGCGGTTCCGTTGGGAACAGACCGCCCGTCCGGTGTTCGACGGTGCGGAAGGCCGTTGGGTGGTGAAGGTCGAAGATTGGCGTGAATTCAAGCGTCCAGTGCTGTCGAATGGCGATTTGGTGGACGTTGTTCATACGGTTGACCGTCACCTGTGATGTGTGTCGGTCTGTTGACTGCATGATCGGATTGGCCGATATCGACGATTGATGCCCCCATCTTGCGTACGAAACGCGCCCGTGTCCACGCCCCACTACAATGGCTATGACACGCGGCGCGTTTTTGCTTGCCGCGCAAGAGAGTTAAGGAGACAATCGCATGTCCAATCTGTTCACGTGGCAGGTCCACGGTGACGGCAAGACGCTGAAGCCGGGCGAAGTCGTTGAGCCTGACGAGCGCCTGACTTGGCCGCGCACCGCCGAAATCGGCGCACAGCATGTCATCGCCATGTTCGGCGCCACGTTCCTGGTGCCGATTCTGACCGGTTTCGACCCGTCCACCACCTTGTTCTTCACGGCCATGTCGACCGCGCTGTTCCTGCTGATCAACAAGAACGTGCTGCCGAGCTACTTGGGTTCGTCCTTCGGCTTCATCGCGCCGATCGCCGCCGTGGCCAGCGCCCACAAGGGCCTCGCTGTCGCGTCCTTCGGCATCATGGTCACCGGCATCCTGCTGGCCCTGATCGGCGTGCTCGTCCATTACGCGGGCGCCAAGTGGATCGACATCATCATGCCGCCGGTGGTCAACGGTGCCATTGTGGCCATCATCGGCTTCAACCTGGCTCCGAGCGTGTGGAACAACTTCAAGGTCGCTCCCGACACCGCCATCGTCACCCTCGTGGCCGTGCTGCTCGTCGCCGTGTTGTTCAAGGGTCTGCTCGGCCGACTCAACATCCTCATCGGCGTGATCATCGGCTATGCGTACGCCTGCTTCCGTGGCCAGGTCGACTTCTCCGCCATCGGCAAGGCCGCATGGATCGGCCTGCCGGAATTCCGTCTGCCGCAGGTCGACTTCACCATCCTGCCGATGTTCGTTCCGGTGGTGCTCGTGCTCGTCGCCGAAAACGTCGGCCACGTCAAGTCCGTCTCCCAGATGACCGGCCGCGACTATGATGACCAGATCGGCACCGCGCTGTTCGCAGACGGTCTCGGCACCACCATCGCCGGCTTCGGCGGCGGTTCCGGCACCACCACGTACGGTGAGAACATCGGCGTGATGGCTGCCACCAAGGTCTACTCGACCGCCGCATACTGGTGCGCCGCCGCGTTCGCGCTGATTCTGAGCCTGTGCCCGAAGTTCGGTGCCATCATCAACACCATTCCGGCTGGCGTGCTCGGTGGCGTGACCACCCTGCTGTACGGCATGATCGGCATGGTCGGTATTCGTATTTGGGTTGAGAACAAGGTCAACTTCGACAAGCCGCTGAACATCATGGTTGCCGCAATCACCATGATCATCGCCATCGGCCAGTTCGCGTTCGCGTTCAATGGCATTTCCTTCAACGGCATCGCCATCGGCACCATAGTGATCCTTATCGCCTACCACGGCCTGAAGGCCATCGGCAAGGCCACCGGCACGATCGACAAGAACGATCCCGACATCCTGTGATGCAATAATCGTTTGCATCGCTCTGAAGGCCCTTCCCAAACGTTCCCTGTTCCGGAAGGGCCTTTTGCGTACGCCTGTGTAGCTTTCGCGTGTGCAAGGCATTAGAGATGCGATGAGGATATGACGATTATTGAGAAGTTTCAAGATGAAAGCATACGTCGGAGTCTTCATCGATAGGGCATCTCTGAAATTTGGTTGTACGGGTCTATGGCTCATGGGGATACGAAATATGTGGGCTCGCTGAAAACGGTGTTGAATGTGTTACGTCAATCGTTTGACTTCATGTGGGGTTGAACGGTTATGATGGTGCAAGAGGGGTTGTGTTCATTTTTGAGTGAGGAGTTCGTCATATGAGTACCGCAGCCGGAAAGAAAATCGCTATCGTCACCGGTTCCGCGCTTGGATTGGGATACGAGCTGGCTCGACAGCTGATCGCCAAAGGATGGTTCGTTGCTGGTATTGATTTCAATGGCGCACGCCAGGCGGAGTTGTCGAAGACTTTTGCTGCCGACGAATACAGAGCTTTTGTGGGCGATATTTCCGACGAATCGTTCGTGAAGAACTCTGTTGCCGCAATCTCGAAAATCGGTCATATCGATTTGCTGATCAACAATGCCGGTCAGCCTTCGTTCAAAGTCCCGACCGCATACGAGGCGGCCGATGTGGACAAGTGTCTGAAGGGCCTGAAAGGCATGGTGCTGTGGAGCGTGGAAACACTGAAAGCGGACGGTGAGCAGGATCTCAAAATCGCCAACGTCATGTCTACTGCGGCAACGCGAGGCAACCCCAACGAATCCGTGTACTGCGCCACCAAGTGGGGCGAGAAGGGCTACACCAAGAGTTTGCAGGCCGCATACAAGGGGACCAGCGTGAAAATCGTGGGTGTCTATCCAGGTGGCATCGACACCCCGTTCTACCGTGACAGCCATGATTATGTGTCTGAAGAAAAGCAGCATACCTTCATGCGTGCGGATCAGCTGGCCGAAGTGATCCTGTTCAATCTGGTCAACAAAGCGAATCTGACCGTCACCGATATCGAAATCAACCGCAATCCGGCGTGAATATAACGGATATGAAGGATTGAAGGAACGTAAGCAAAAGTATTGGGCATAGGCTACAGTTATCAAGTTTGCGCAACGTGCGTAATATTTGACATGAAAGGCCATTGTGCCCGATACCGTTTTTGATGAAGATACCCTCGCAGCCGCTTCCGAAGCGATGGGCGAGGAAGAGGAACGCCCGCTGACGTTCGCCGAACTCGGCGTTCCTGGTCCGCTGGTCCGCGTGCTTGCGGCCGATGACAAGAAAACCGCTTTCCCGATTCAGGCCGACACGCTTCCCGATTCGTTGGCTGGGCGAGACATTCTTGGCCGCGGTCGTACCGGCTCCGGCAAGACGCTGGCATTTTCGATTCCGCTGGTCGCTCGCCTGGGCGAAGTGGATGCCGGCGAGTATGAGAACATGAGCCAGTTCCGCCACGAGGTCAATCGTGTGAAGCAGGCCCATGCCGAGGAACGTCGTGCCGACGATTTCGTGCCGCATCCACGTGGTCTGGTGCTTGCTCCGACCCGTGAGCTCGCCAACCAGATCAACGATGTGCTCATGCCGCTCGCCCAGATCTACGGCATCAACACCACCACCGTATACGGCGGTGTGCGTTATGCGCGTCAGATTCGTGACCTTCAGGCCGGCGCCGATATTGTGGTGGCCTGCCCGGGTCGTCTTGAGGATTTGATCGAACAGGGCGCGCTCACCTTGGACAAGGTTGAGGTTGCGGTTATTGACGAGGCTGACGAGATGGCCGATATGGGCTTCCTTCCGCCAGTCAAGCGTCTGCTTGGCCAGATTTCGTTCGACGCGCAGATCATGCTGTTCTCCGCCACGCTCGATCATGGCGTGGACGAAGTGGTGGACACCTTCCTGTCCGATCCGAAGGTGCACAGCGTCGATTCCGCGACGGCGACCGTTGACGAGATGACCCACCATGTGTTCAAAACCACGCAGGGCAACCGTCACGAGCTGGTGCGCACCCTCGCTTCCGGCAAGGGCCGTCGCATTCTGTTCACCCGTACCAAATTCCAGACGCAGAAGCTTGCCAAGGATTTAACGCAGAACGGCATTCCTGCGGCCGAATTGCACGGCAATCTGAGCCAGAACCAGCGTGACCGCAATCTGGCCGCCTTCAACTCCGGCGATGTGAACGTTATGGTGGCCACCGATGTGGCCGCGCGAGGCATCGACGTTTCCGGTGTGGAACTCGTGGTGCAGGTCGAACCGCCGGAAGATCCGAAATCCTTCCTGCATCGTTCCGGACGAACCGCGCGAGCCGGCCATTCCGGTGACGTGGTGACCATCATTCTGCCGAACCAGCGCCGCAGGACCCGTCGCATGATGCGTGAGGCCGGACTGACGGTCGAGCCGATCGACGTGACCCCTGATTCGCCGGAAGTGTTGGAACTCGTAGGTGAAGTGGCCGAGCCGGTGTTCGGCTGGACGCTTGATCAGTCGCAGCCGGCAGGAAATCCGCGCCGTAGGAAGAACGGCAAGGGGAGTGTCGACGGCGAACGTTCCGGCAGGTCGAACCGTTCCGGCGGGCGTAACAAGGATCGCGGCAAAGACAAGGGCGGCAAGCCGTTTAAGTCCGAACGTAAGGATCGTCGCGATCGCGATCAGCGTGAGGAGCGTAACGACAGCGCGAAGAAGTTCGAGCCGAAGAAGAACCGTGCGGAACGCCGTGCCGCCAAGTTCGAAGGTCGTGACAATCGTGAATTCGAAGCGCGTGAACATCGTTGGGAACATCCTGAAATTCAGGAGGAACGCCGCGAACAGCACGAGGAAAAGCGCAACAGCAAGCGTCGTGAAAAGTATGCGCGCCTGCATGAGCAGCAGCGCAGCGACAACGAACAACGCGAAACGACGAACAAGCGTAGGAACGACAGCGATTACGGCAATACCGACAATCGCAGGAAGCTGGGAAAGAAGAAGTCCGGACAGCTTGCGAAAAAGCAGGGTGCGCCAAGCAAGAAGCAGCGCAAGTCTGAAGCCCGTGCCGAACGTCAGTATGACGATAATCGTCGGTCCAAAGGCAAGAAGCATGACGAACGTTCCTCGGATGCGAAACGCTATGACCGTCATACGGAAGTCAAGCGTGGCGGCCGTGGCGAACGTCACGACAAGCATGCAGGGCAGTCACGCCATCGCCATGCGAACATCAGGAAAGCGCCATTCCGCACGCGTTGATCGCTGAAAAGCAAAATCAAAGCTCGCGTAGCTGGTAAACAATAGAAAACGGTGTCCGCCATGGTATATGAACACGTGGCGAACGCCGTTTTCTGTTAAATCTGATTGTCTATTAATTGCTTGGCTATATGAAAAGTTGTTCAGCCTGCGATCGGATTGTATTGATCGTCTGCAGTGAAGCACTTACGGTATGCCATCACCATAATGAGACTGTCGGCCAGAAGCGTTAACGCGGCGATGGCCGCAAGAATCAGGAACTGGTATTTCGCCGCGTCGATAGGATTGCCGCCGGCGATGATCTGACCGGCCATCATGCCAGGCACCGTCACAATGCCGCTGGAAGCCAGCGAGGCGGTAGTCGGCAGCAAACCCAAACGAATCGACGAGACGATGGACGGGCGTGCGGCCTCCCAAGCGGTCGCGCCCAACGCCAGCAGCGTATCCACTTCGTCACGGCGTTCCTTCATGCTTTCGAAGAACCGGCTCAACCCAACCGCCAAAGCGGACACGGTATTGCCGAGCAGCATGCCGGTCAACGGTACCACCAATTGCGGCGCATACCATGGTTGCGGGCGAATGATCAATTCGGTGACCAACGAAATCATAATGAGCATGGTGATGACCAAGCTCAAAAACACGGGACCGGCCAAGCCTTTCGGCACACCTTTGGCACGAGACAGGGTGATTTGCACGGCCGCGATCAGCATGAACATCACCAGCAACAGCACCAGCCATGGATTGTTCGACTTGATGACGAACTCCATAATGAAACCCATGGCGCACAATTGCAGCAACGCACGGCACGCCGACCATAGCAGTGTCTTGCCAATGCCCATGCGCATCGCTTCGGAAATGCCTGCGGCCACGGCGACCATAACCAATGCGATAAGCAGACCCCAAATATCAATGGAATAATAATTGCCGCTCATGCCTGCACTCCTTGCACCGAATCGGACTGTGCCGCGAAATCATTGGAATCATTGGTTGCTGCGGTGTGCGGAGCATTCGCACTCTGCAATACGCCATTGGCCAGTGTGAGAATGCGTGTGGCACGCCCATCCGGCGGGCGATGGCGAATACGAATCACCGCCATGCCCCGCTCTGCGGCCTGAGCCATGATGGATGCCACCTTATCGGCGTTCTCATCATCCAAACCGGCATCAACCTCATCGGCAAGCAGCACTTTCGGCGAAGTAAGCAAGGTGCGCGCCAAACTCACACGGGCGGCCTGGCCTCCAGACAAGTCATGCGGAGCACGCCCCAAATCAATATCCGCGCAGCCAATGGCGTCAAGCGTGGCTCGAATGCGAGCATCCGGCAGTAGATCTGTGGGTTTGAGAGACTTACCGGCCGACCATTTCCTGCCGAATCCTTGCTTGCCTTCGCCCGCACGGATAGCCAATGTGAACGGTAAACGAATCGCCTCGGCCACACTCGAACCGATCAATACCGGCTTCTGCGGCAAATACGCCACCTGACTACGCCACTGCTGCGGTGTGAATTCGCTGGCAGAGCGCCCGTCAAGCTGAAAATTGCCGTTCGCATTCGGATTCAATCGTGCAAAAGCGGTAAGCAGACTACTCTTGCCCGATCCGGAAGGGCCGACCAAATCCACAATCTCACCATGCTTCACATCAACGGATAATCCGCTGAAAATCGTGCGTTGCTCACCGTCGACCGGCACGACACAGGAAACATTCGACGCCGAAAAAACATACTGCATAATGCAACACCATACCGCTTGGCTGCCGGTCGGATGCATTGGACGCGTTTCTTAGTGTCTTCTTAGCTGGAATCACATTGCATGGGAATATTGCGTCTGCTGTACAAGGAACATGTACAGGGAACATGCGCAAGGAAGCGCGATCGGAGGAAACCGTGCCGCAGTCAGAGTATCAAACCGATCCGGCACGACTGATGCATTCCCAATGCGCTGTTGGTCGAAGGCGATCCCGACGTGGGGTCCGTTCCATGCGTATGGCGGGTATTGGAACGTGCGTTCAAGGCATGATCGGCAAAGGCAAGAACGCTGCCTAAGAGCATCATCCATTCAGCTTGCTCACAGTATTTTTCGTCGATATTCCAAGGAAAATCAGCCTCAAGGATGAGGTCGTGCCAACGTTTCATGGACTACAACTGGCACATTGGAAACGAAGAATATGAAAGCAAGAAGTGAGCATGCGTGCATGGTTGATGAACATAAGCTTGGTGGATGGCTGGTTTCCGGCAACGTTGTTTTCAGTAACCGCAGTGCTGGCGGCGATACTGCTGGGTGCTGCAATATGGGAGACGGTTGCCGGAAGTCGTGACGGTGGCAAACGCACGTTTGCCGTAGTCGTGTGTCCGGTAGTGATTGCGATTATTGCAGGCATTGCCGGATTGGTGATTGCATGGCTGCTGTCGGACGTGTTTGTTGTGTTCGGTGTTGAGCTGGGGCCGCATGTGGTCGCATGGGCCGGTTGCGGTTGCGTGATCATTGGATTCGCGATTTGCTATGCGGTGCTGCATAGGGGAGTGTTGCGTGCCGTCGCCGTTGTATTGACGGTATTCGCGGTGCTTTCCGCCGCCACCGGCATCGATCAGGCGTATGGAGAATATGCCACCATCGGATCACTGTTCGGCCAAGACACCTATCGTGAAGCCGACCTGACAGGAATGGCGAAACGCAGCGATTTGATTAGCGTCACGCAATGGAAGCAGGAAAAAGCAGACGGTAGCGTCAGCAATATTCCCGCACATGGCGAAGTCAGTAAAGTAAATATTCCAGCCACGACATCGCATTTCGAAGCGCGAAAGGCGCTGGTATATCTGCCGCCTGCAGCGCTTGCCACAGCCAAACACAAGCCGGCGTTGCCGGTCATACTGATGATGAGCGGCCAGCCGGGCTCTCCGGGACGCGTGTTTGCCGCGGGCGGCATTCAAACCATGATGGACGATTACGCGCAGCATCATGGCGGACTCGCACCCATTGTTATTGCGGCCGACCAGTTGGGAGACGATTCACATAACACCCTATGCGTGGATTCGCCGGTGTACGGCAATGCGTTGACCTACTTGACGAAAGACGTGGTCAACTGGGTGAAAGCCAATCTTCCGGCGGCACAGCAAGCGCAGGATTGGGCAATCGCAGGTTTTTCACAGGGGGCCACATGTTCGCTGCAGATCGGTGCGAACCATCCGAATCTGTTCGGTACCATCATTCCCACCGGTAGCGAACTCAAACCGACCAATGGCAGTGAAAGCAGTATGATCAGCCGATTCTTCCAAGGTGATCGTGCCGCGTATGAAAACCAGATTCCCGTCAACGCCATTCGCAACCATGCGCCTTCAACCCAGACGCTTGTTATCGGCGCGGGGGAGCGTGACCGCGAGTCCGTGCGCAATGTCGAACGCATCGTACCGGTTGCTCAACAGGCGGGCATGCATGTTACGGCAGTCGAATCGCTTGGCAATGCGCATGACTGGCATGCCGTGCAAGACACGCTGTGGTACGGACTTGCCGTATTCGGCTACAACACGGGACTGAGCGATGCCAAGCCGAAATTGGTCGACTATCCGAATCTCAAACGCATTTCAATCTGAATCATCGAACGGAAGTACTGTATTATGACGCAATCGCAGGAATCAACAGTGAAACCATTATTTGGCTTTCGTGCGCTTATGGCCGATCTTGCCGACTGGATTCGTGAGCATCGCATGACCTTGGGGTTTGTGCTGTTCATCACGCTGTTCAATGTCGGCATGCAGCTCGTATGCGGCATCAGACATACGCAATTCCCGCCGCAATTGTCGCGCGTGAGTTTTGACGCGCTCGCGCATGGGCGCTGGTATACCGCGCCGATTTCACTGCTGTCGGTGCCTCAGTTGGGGCGTCTGCTGATCGACATTCCACTGATACTCATCGCATTCGGCTTATGCGAAACGGTGATTGGAAAGGCGAAGACGGCATGGGTGTCGCTGATCACCACGCTTGGCGGCATAGCGCTCGGCATGGGGGTATGTTCGCTGTTCGCAGGCAAAAGTCCGCAATGGCATGCGATTTCGCATGATGGTGCGATTTTGGGGCCGCTGGTTGTAGTGGTGGGCACGCTGATGTGTGCCAGCGCGTTCACCGCCATGCTGTGGCGTCGGCGTATTCGTGTGATCGGCTATAGCGTGGTGCTGATCCTGTTCCTGTACCGTGGCGAAGCCGGCGATTATTGTTTGCTGGCTGCCGCGCTGATCGGTCATGTGCTTGGTTATTTGATGGCGTCCGAGAGTCAAGGTGATGTGTATAGGCATGGTGCCTTGTACGAGATGCGCAGGCTGATTGGTATGGCTGCCGGCGTACAGGCGGTCGGTTCGCTGGTGGCTGTTTCCTCAAGGCAGTCATTCGGTTTGCTGTCCATGTTCGGCCTGTTGACGGGCTCCACGGAATTCGATACGGAACAGGTGTTGGATTGCCTCAACGGTTCCTCACATGCCAACTGTTTCGCGCAATATCGCATGATGCGATTCACCATGCCCGGAAACTGGCTGGTGTCATTGATGCCGACACTGATGCTGCTGCTGATCGCATGGGGCCTGTATCGCGGACGCCGTATTGCCGCAGCGTTGAGCGTGCTGTTCAATGCGTGTACAGTGGTGCTTGCGATGCTGTTCTATGCGGTGCTTCCGCTGCAATATGTGGGCGATTCGCCGACTGATGCGTTATTTGCGTTGACTCGTCACGGTGCGTTCCGCGCGATGTTCTCCACCATGGCATTGCCGTTGGTTTTCATTGTTATCGTCATCGCGTTCCGTCAATGCTTTACGATTCGCACAAGAAGCGAGATTACGTTACGTGCCGTGGCCGGTACATTGTCGGCTTTTCTGATACTGGGATTGATGTATGCCGGATATGGGCTTGCCTCTCCCGACGATTTCAATGAAAGTCCGCAATTGATCGCATTGCTTGCCGATTATGTGCAGCGATTGCTACCAATTGGTCTGTTGAGTGGTATCGAACCTGAGTTTGTGCCCGTCGGCCGAATTTCCTTGCTGGTATATCAGTGCGTCGGTCCGGTGTTTTGGATTATTGCATTGCTTTGCGCTTGGGATTGTCTGCGAGATCGTTCCATGGTGAATGATGCTTCACGTCATCGCGTTGATGAAATCATTCCTCTTGGCGGCGAATCCATGTCGTTCATGACTACTTGGGAAGGCAATGACTATTGGTTTTCCGCAACCGGACGTTCCGCGATCGCCTATCGAGTGTCGTACGGCATCGCATTGACCGTGACCGGACCATTCGGAGATCCCAGAGAATATGTGGATGACCTCACTGATTTCGCAACATTCTGCGCACGGCATTCTTGGACGCCCGTGTTCTACAGTGTGCACGAATCGCAGCGAGCCGAACTCACCAAAGCCGGATGGGATTCGCTTGACGTCGGTACGGAAATGGTCGTCAATCCCAACGAATGGCAGACCCGAGGCAAGAAATGGCAGGACGTGCGCACCGCCATCAACAAAGCCAAACGAGACGGCATCACCGACGTGCTCACCACATTCAAAGAAGCGCCATTTTCCGTACAAACGCAGATTCGTGAGATTTCCACACAATGGGCCGGTGAGAAAGCCCTACCGGAAATGGGATTCACCTTGGGAGGCGTCGACGAGCTGATCGACCCGCGAGTACGCTTGCTGTATGCGGTTGATGGCAATGGCAAAGTCCTCGGTGTAACCAGCTGGCTTCCCACCTATCGTGACGGCAAGGTCATCGGCTGGACGCTTGATTTCATGCGTCATCGCACCGACAGCGTCAACGGCATCATGGAATTCCTGATCGCACGCATGGCGGAACGATTGCGTGACGATGACAGCGTGGAATTCATGAGCCTGTCTGCGGCACCGCTGGCAGGCATGGGATCCAACGAAACCGAAAATGAAGAAAGCGAAGTGTTGCGTCACGTCTTGCAAATGGTCGCCGACATTATGGAACCGGCATACGGATTCCATTCACTATTCCGTTTCAAACTGAAATTCCATCCCGATGAAGAGAAAGTGTATATCTGCTATCCCGACGCAGCCAAACTACCGCAAATATCGCTTGCCGTGGCACAAGCCTACGTGCCGTCGCTCACACCTGCCGAAGCCATGCGATTCGTACGTACGATTGCGCCGCGTGATTGACATGATGTCAGACTTGAGACGGTCCATGGTTCTGGGGTAGCTCGGGTCTACACTAAAGAACGGTTCATAAAGTACTACTTTTCCTGATGGAAGGGGCCAGCATGTCAGCTGAAGCAAACGTCGGCGTAGTCGGTCTTGCCGCAATGGGCGGTAGCCTCGCACGTAACCTCGCACACCACGGCAACAAGGTGGCAGTGTTCAACCGCTCTTACGGCCGTACCGAAAAGCTCATGAACGAACACGGCAACGAAGGCGAATTCTTCCCGGCAAAAACCCTCGAAGAGTTCGTGGACAGCCTCGTCAAGCCGCGTACCGCCATCATCATGGTCAAGGCGGGAGAGCCGACCGACGCCATGATCAACGCGCTCGCCGACCTGATGGAGCCGGGCGACATCATCGTCGACGCAGGCAACGCCTACTTCCCGGACACCATTCGCCGCGAGAAGGAAATCAGCGCTCGCGGACTGCATTTCGTCGGATGCGGTGTGTCCGGCGGTGAGGAAGGCGCTCTGCTTGGACCTTCCATGATGCCGGGTGGCTCCGAAGAATCCTGGAAGACGCTGAAGCCGATTTTTGAATCCATCGCGGCCAAGGCCGAAGGCGAACCGTGCGTCACCCATATCGGTCTCAATGGTGCTGGCCACTTCGTCAAGATGGTGCACAACGGTATTGAGTACTCCGACATGCAGCTCATCGCTGAAAGCTACGATCTGATGCGTCGTGGCCTTGGCATGACTCCGGCTGAGATCGGTGACGTGTTCGAAGAGTGGAACAAGACCGAACTCGACTCCTATCTGATCGAAATCACCGCCGAAGTGCTGCATCAGGCCGACAAGAAGACCGGTAAGCCGCTGGTTGACGTGATCGTCGACCATGCTGGCATGAAGGGCACCGGCACGTGGACCGTGCAGACCGCACTGTCTCTGGCCGTACCGGTCACCGGCATCGCCGAAGCCGTGTTCGCCCGTGGTCTTTCCTCCGAAGCTGATCTACGTGAGGAAGCCGCCAAGCAGGGCTTCAATGGCCCTGACGGCAACCTGAACCTCACCGACGATGAGAAGAAGGCCTTCATCGAAGACATTCGTCAGGCACTCTACGCTTCCAAGATCGTCGCCTACGCCCAAGGCTTCAACGAGATCACTACTGCCGCCGAAGAATATGGCTGGGATATCGATCTGGCTGCCGTGGCACGCATTTGGCGTGGCGGCTGCATCATCCGTGCGAAGTTCCTCAACCGTATTTCCGAAGCGTTCGAATCAGGTGAAGCCAACGTGTCGCTGCTGTTCGCTCCGTACTTTAAGAACGCCATCGAAACCGCCGAAAAGTCTTGGCGTAACGTGGTGGCTCAGGCCGCCGTCAACGGTTTGCCTACTCCGGCGTTCGCTTCCTCGCTGTCGTACTTCGACGGACTGCGTTCCAAGCGCCTGCCCGCCGCCCTGATCCAGGGTCAGCGCGACTATTTCGGCGCTCATACCTACCAGCGTGTGGACCAGCCAGGCGCATTCCACACCCTGTGGGCCGAGCCGGGCCGCGAGGAAATCGAAGCCTGATAGACGTATTTCTGCAACGAATCTAGCGGATTAACAGATGCAAGGAGCCTCACGCTTTATGAAAAGTGTGCGGCTCTTTGTGTTGCGGCAAATATGATCAGCCGCAAGGGAAACTCGTTGAGTTGCCTCCTGAATTATTCGCGATGCTGGTTGCGTGGGTTGCCGCCATTCATGATTGCGGCGACCCGTCGCGTCAGAGCGCGGGGGAGTAGTCGTTCCGCTGCGGCTCCGGCTTTGGTGAGGTAGCCGTGGTAGGCAAGCGTGCGTCCCTGCTTCATTTTCCGATACGCGTAGGTGGCAAGCTGGTAGGCGGTGGCCGGTTTGGTCAGCGTGAAGAAATTCAAGCCACGCATGTTCGCGGCCTTGGCGAACCCTGTGGATGTCGGCCCGGGGCATACGCAGGTCACACTCACACCGGTATCTCGCAATTCGTACGACACCGCTTCCGAAAGCGATCGTACGAACGCTTTCGACGCGAAATACATCGCCATATATGGGCCAGCCATCATTGAAGCAACAGAAGAGATGTTCAATATGCGTCCGTGACCCTGCTCGCGCATATCACGACCATAACGGTACGTAAGCTCTGCCAACGCGGCCATGTTGAGCTGCATCATCTCATGCTGACGATGCCAGTCAGCGTCGAGAAAACCCGTCCAATCCGCAAAACCGGCGTTATTGACGAGATGATCCACTTCAAAACCTTGCGAAACTGTGTAATCATGCAACTGTTGCGGTGCGTCAGACTCGCTTAGATCAAGCGCAACCGTCTCCACATGCACGCCATAGCGATGTTCCAGCGTGCGCTTCACGTCATCAAGTTTGCCTTGACTGCGTGCTGTAATGATGAGATCATGCCTGTCGGCCGCAAACAATGCCGCCATCTCACGCCCAATGCCACTTGAAGCCCCCGTTATCAACGCATATGCCATAAAACCACCTTTCTTAAGTATTGATGTTCATGGTAGTCAATACGCATGCAATAACGCCATTTGCAACGCAATGGTCCGGAACTTTTCGACTGGGCTGGCTGATTGACAGTTTTCATGCACTTCTCGCATGGAAAGTAATACATCATTTACATTAGTTATTTTGGTTTGGTTCGTTCACAATGGGTGCGTCAGCATGAATGTGAAAGAACCAGTATGGAATGTCCGAAAGGCCATGTTTTTGAACTCATGCAACAGGGCGGCCCGACCGACAAAGTCATTACAATGCATGTCGTGAAACCATGATCATTCACAACTTGCATTTGACTTCGTCCACTTGAAGTTCTTAAGTTTAATGGCATGACTTACGATTTCGATACTTCCGTAGATCGCTCCGGAACATATTCGCTCAAATGGGAAGAGGCAGGAGATGCGCTGCCCATGTGGGTGGCGGATATGGAATTTCAAACCGCTCCACAGATTCGAGCCGCACTGCAACAGCGTCTTGACCACGGTATTTTCGGATATTCCATCGTCCCTCCTGAATGGAATCAGGCATACGTTGACTGGTGGCACCGTAGGCATAATCTTGATATCGACCCGGAATCGCTCGTATTCAGCACCGGCGTGGTGCCGGCAATCTCCAGCATGGTACGAAAACTCACCACAGCAAACGAAAACGTGCTTATCCAAACTCCGGTCTACAACATTTTCTTCAATTCGATTATCAATAATGGATGCCGCGTGCTTGAATCACCGTTGGAATACGACGGTTCCGGACATTACTCCATCAACTGGGCCGATCTGGAATCCAAGTTGGCCGATCCGCAAACCACGCTGATGATCCTGTGCAATCCACACAATCCCGTAGGCCGAATCTGGGATCGCGACACCCTCGCACGCATAGGTGAGCTTTGCTGGAACCATCATGTGACCGTAATCAGCGACGAAATTCATTGTGATCTTACCGATCCGGGATATGATTACGTGCCCTTTGCCTCGGTGAATGAGCAGTGCGCAATGAACTCCGTGACCTGCATGGCACCGACCAAAACGTTCAATATCGCCGGTCTTAACACGGCTGCCGTAATGATTCCAAATCCCGTGCTGAGGCATAAGGTATGGCGTGCGCTCAACACGGACGAAGTGGCCGAACCAAACGCCTTCGCCATGACGGCCACGCTCGCTGCCTTCAACGAGAGCGAGCCTTGGCTTGAGGAATTGCGCGCATACTTGGCAGGCAACAAAGCCGAAGCACGAGCCATGATCAACGAATACAATGCTGCCGCGGCACCGGAACGACGCATCGCCCTGATTGAAAGCCATGCCACTTACTTGTTGTGGGTCGATTGTTCGAAACTGACGCACGATACCGCTCTGTTGTGCGAACATCTCAAGCGCAATCATCAGGTGATGTTCTCCGAAGGTGCCGAGTATGGCGGCAACGGGCATGATTTCATTCGCATCAACGTGGCCTGCCCGCGAAGCATCATGCAAGAAGGATTCAATCGTCTGTTCGCCGGATTGCATGATTTTTCGACAGAGTAATACATTAATCATCGATTGTGATATTGCTCACAGCCGCTAAAAAACGGCTGGTTTTGTGGGTTTTCACAAAATATGGATAGGACGTTTTCGGATGGTCACTGCCGTCCGTGACGTGTTGGCGATACTATGAAGCACATGACTGAAACTGTTTCATCCGTACTTGGCACGCCTGAAGAGTGGACGAATCCGCTGCGCGATCCGCGCGATCTTCGACTTCCACGTATTGCAGGCCCGTGCAGTATTGTGATTTTCGGCGTGACCGGCGATCTGTCACGCAAGAAGCTGCTTCCCGCCATTTATGATCTGGCTAATCGTGGCCTATTGCCGCCAAGCTTCGGTTTGACGGGTTTTGCACGTCGTGATTGGACCGAGGATTATTTTAAGGATTTCGTGAAGGAGAACGTGCAGGCGCACTGCCGCACGCCATTCAAGGAGGCGACCTGGAAGCAACTCGCCGACGGTATTCGTTTCGTACAAGGCACGTTCGATGATCCGAAGGCGTTCGAACGATTGTCGAACACTGTTGCCGAGCTTGACCGCGATCGAGGTACGCGAGGTAACCATGCGTTCTACATGTCGGTGCCGCCGCGCGCGTTCCCGCAGGTATCGCGCCAGTTGGCGGATTGCGGTCTGGCGAAGTCCGACAAGGGCGCTTGGCGTCGTGTGATCATCGAAAAGCCGTTTGGCCACGATCTGGCCAGCGCCAAGGAACTTGACCGCGTGGTTTCCGAGGTGTTCGACCCATCGAGTGTGTTCCGTATCGATCATTATCTCGGTAAGGAGACCGTGCAGAACATATTGGCGCTTCGTTTCGCGAACGCCATGTATGAGCCGATCTGGAACAATAATTACGTCGACCATGTGCAGATTACCCACGCCGAGGACATCGGCGTGGCCGGTCGTGCCGGATACTATGACGGCATCGGTGCCGCACGCGACATCATCCAGAACCACCTGCTGCAGCTCATGGCATTGACGGCCATGGAGGAGCCGGTCTCCTTCTCCGCCGCTGATCTGACGGCTGAAAAGACGAAGGTGCTGTCCGCAGTGCGCTTGCCGAAGGATCTGGCGGCGCATACGGCCCGCGGACAGTATGCCGCCGGATGGCAGGGTTCTCATGAGGTTGTCGGCTATTTGGATGAGAAGGGCATTAATCCGGCTTCAACCACAGAGACTTACGCAGCGATCCGACTGGATGTCGATACGCGCCGTTGGGCCGGCGTGCCGTTCTACCTGCGTACGGGCAAACGTTTGGGCAAGCGTGTCACGGAGATTGCCGTGGTGTTCAAGCGTGCCCCGCATCTGCCGTTCGAGTCGACCGCGACGAAGGAGCTCGGCAAGAATGCGATCGTGATCCGCGTGCAGCCCGATGAGGGTGTGACCATGCGGTTCGGCGCGAAGGTGCCGGGTGGCACGTCGATGGAGGTCCGTGACGTGTCGATGGACTTCGGTTACGGCCGTTCGTTCACCGAATCGTCTCCGGAAGCCTATGAACGTCTGATTCTTGACGTATTGCTGGGCGATCCGCCACTGTTCCCAACTACACGCGAAGTGGAATTGAGCTGGCAGATCCTCGATCCGATCGAAGAGTTCTGGTCCACGCTTGGCCAGCCGCAGCCGTATCGTTCCGGAACGTGGGGCCCTCAGGAAGCCGTTGAAATGCTGGCCCGCGATGGACACCGTTGGAGGATGCCGTGATCATTACCATGAAGAACACCGAAACCCGTGAGATTTCGGCGAAAATCGATGAATTGCACGAGGAGCGTGGCGAAGCGGCTCTGGGTCGCGTGCTCACACTGCTGATCTCCACGAATGAGACGTCGCTGGAGCATGATCTCGCCGTGGCGAACAACGCCAGCCGTGAGCATCCCTGCCGTGTGATCGCAATCGCGCCGAATTCACGTAGGGTGGATGCCGCTGCCGATGATGGCAAGCCGCACACCTTTCTCGACGCGGAAGTGCGATTCGGTTCCGACGCTGGCGCGGGCGAAATCATCGTGTTGCGTCCGATTGGTGGGCTGGTTCACCACCCTGATACATTGGTGATTCCGCTATTGGTGCCGGACGCTCCGGTGGTGGCTTGGTGGCCGAACGAAGCTCCGGCGAATCTGTCGAACGATTTGCTGGGTTCCATGGCACGCAGCCGCATCACCGATGCCATGCATTCCTCGAATCCGATGCGCACTATGGATGATCTGCGCCGCAACTGGTCTTCGAAGAACGTGGACATGTCGTGGACTCGCTTGACTGTTTGGCGCGCAATGCTCGCGTCGATGCTTGACCAGCCGCCGCATCTGCTGGTAAGCGGCGTGCGCGTGACCGGCCCGAAAGATTTCCTTCCATTGAACCTGCTGGCCGCATGGCTTCGTCTTCGCTTGAATGTGCCCGTTGTGGTGGAAGACGATCCGGGCGCAACCGCCGTGACCGGCGTGTATCTGATCCGTTCCGATGGCGTGCTGAGTTTGGAACGCCCATCCACCGACGATGGCATCGCCGTATTGAACGTTCCAGGGCAGTCCCCGCAAACCATGAGCGTTCCCGCACGAACCATCGAGGAATGCCTGAGCGAGGAATTGGGTCGACTGGATCCGGACGAAATTTATGCCGAAGTCGTAACCCAAGGCTGGGATCTTATCAATTCGAAGCACTGAATCGAATTCTCGGAACAATAAGGAACATACATGGCAGAACACACCACCGTTGTATATCCCAATCCTCAGATTTTGGCTGAAGCCGTGGCCGCACGTACGCTGCTGACCATCACCGATCTTCTGTCGGAACCGAATCGCACTCGCGTTGACATTGCCGTGACCGGTGGAACCGACGGCAATCGAGTGTTCGACGCCATGAACGCGAGCCCATTGAACGGTGCCGTGGACTGGAGCCGCGTGCACGTATGGTGGGGCGACGAACGATTCGTGGCCGCCGATGACGATGATCGCAACGCCAAGCAGGCGCGTGAGGCATGGTATGGCAAACTGGTTGCCGACGGCCGTATGCCGGCAGGCAACATTCATGCGATGCCGTCCGATGAGCGTAACTTGGAAAGCGTCGCGGCAGCCTCACCCGAACAGACTGATGCGGTGCTGGCTGAAGCTGCCGCGCAATACCAGCGTGAACTCATTGAACAGTTGGGTGAGAATCCAGCTTTGGACATCGCCATGTTCGGTATGGGACCGGACGCGCATTTCGCATCCCTGTTCCCCGACCATGGCGAGTCGGAGATCGACGATCCGCATGTGCTTGTTGCCGGTGTGCGCGATTCACCGAAGCCGCCGCCACTGCGCCTGACGCTGACCGTGCCGATGATCGCGCGATCGAAGCACACGTGGGTGTTCACATCCGAAGCACGCAAGGCGGACGCGGTTGCTGCAGCATTCGCGCAACGCAACAATCCGCATGCGCCAAGCTCCTACGCCGATGGTGAGGAACTGCTCTGGCTTATCGACGAGGGTGCCGCCTCCAAAATATGAAAATAGGGAGTAGGCATTGCAGCGCGCCTCGAGGCATATGATCATTGGCAGTCCCTGCAAATCCTCTGCATGAATCGTCTTACGTTCAGCCAACGCATCGTCTGCACGCATCAGCAATCTCATGAGGTCGCAACACGGTAGTGCAAATGATCATAACGGCTCATATCCGCAGGCTGCATGAGCACGCCAGAATTGGCAGGACCATGATGGTTCATGCATGGTCGAGCAAGTCGATTATGGCGCCGTGTGCAGCACATTGCTGGTACTCAAAACCTTGGCATTAGTGTTGGACTCCTAATTTAATGTTTGGTAAACCTACGTGGACTTGGAATAACGCAGATTATAGCTATAGGTTCATGAAAAACACCTATTTTAAGGCTTTTGATTCGCCATGGATGGATGTTGGTGGTCTAATTTATGTGGATTGGAATGGTGCGGATACTGACAACGCAAAGAATCGCGCTATTCGCGCGGTAAGGTGGGGTTATGAAAGTAGTAGTGCAACGAGTGAGCCAAGCCAGCGTTGACGTTGTCAACGAACTGGGCACCATCGACCCCACCTTCGAACCGCAGCAGATCGGACCGGGCTTCATGCTGCTGGTCGGCGTGAGTGATGAGGATGGCGAGGAACAGCTTTCTTGGCTGGCCCACAAAATCCTCAACCTGCGCGTTTTCGAAGACGAACAGGGCAAAATGAACCGTTCCATCAAAGACATCGGCGGCGAAATCCTCTCCATTTCGCAGTTCACGCTGTTTGCCGACGTGAGGAAAGGCAATCGCCCCAGCTTCGTCAAAGCAGGTAAACCGGAACATGCCAACATCACGTGGATCAAATTCAACGAGGCGTTGCGTTCTGGCGGTGTGCCAGTACGCGAAGGCCGCTTTGGAACGCACATGCGCGTCGGCCTGATCAACGATGGTCCGGTCACCATCACCATCGACACCGACAATCTGTGATCAGTATTTGATTACAACACCGATTGTTGGGTGATATAAAACAATTGAGGGTCTGCAAGTTAAATTGCAGACCCTCAACTATTATAAATACTTTTTGATCGACGGTGACGTTTACTTGTTTTCGGTAATTATCGTCACCTTGTTCGGATCAATCTTCGTTGGGTCAAGAGTCAATTCCTTGATGGCATCCGCACGAATCGTGCCGGACGAAGGATTGAATACACTATCGATAGTGCTGTGAATATCGGCATCCACATTCGAATATTCGAAAGCAAGCGTCGCATTGATTAGACGGCAATTACGTAATACGAGATTATCCACATAGCACAAACCCTGCAGACTTTCGATCGTACAGTTCTCAAACGTGACATTACGGGAATTCCAAGCCAAATACTCGCCGGAAATGAATGAATCACGTACTGTCACATTCTCGCAATTCCAGAAGCAATCCTTGGAAATCAATCGAGAATTTGTGATTTCAATATTACGTGCGCCATCAAATGGATAATTGCCAACCAAACGCAGATTATCGGCTTTAATATCGGAACAATTCATCGCCAGATAATCGCCACGAGCGCTCACATTTTCCAGTGAAACGTTCGAACAAGCCCATAATGTTTCCTCAGCATTGACGAAATCAACATTCCTCAACGCAACATCATGGCACCGGCGGAAATTCTTCGGCGCTTCAAACGTGCAATCCTCAACACGAATGGTATTCGTATACCACACGCCCGCGCGTGCCATCTCGAACCATGTGCAATCCTTTGCCAAAATATCCGAGCAATACCACAGCGGATACTTCCATTTGAACGAACTCGACTTAAGCTCAATATCATGCGCATGCTTCAACGGTGATTCGCCATCATCGAAAATCGTGTCGATATATCGCTTGCCTGATGCTTGGAATTCGGCGCGTTCGCCGGTCAGTAACGCCTGACGAACCTCGTGCATGTCACTCACTGATAACTCTCCTTGAAAACGTTCTGTTGCCAAGATAGAAAGTTCAAGTACTTGAAGTCAAACGCATGCCCATGTTTCGCTGGCGGGCGAAGCGGATGAGCGATTGAACGCGTTATAAGCAATGTCGATATGCGTGCGGGTGTTTGCGAAACATGACTGTCGGTACCATGAATTGAACGATTAGACAATTGGGTGGTTACAAGGCATTGTGGTCACGAACGGGCTTGCCACGTATGGCAGGGAGGAATGCGGATGAGCCAGCGGAATGGGGGAGTGAAAACGCGTGCGTTCAAAGCCGCGTTCCCCAAAGTGCTGCCGATTTGCATCAGCTTCTTCTTTCTGGCCATGTCGTACGGAGTGCTTATGGGAACCCGCGGGTTTTCGTTCCTGTGGCCGTTGTGCATGAGCGCGTTCATCTACACCGGTTCCATGGAATTCGTTACGGTGAATCTGCTGGTTTCCGCATTCAATCCGTTCGCCACGCTTATGTTGGCGCTGATGATGGGAACAAGGCACCTGTTTTACGGACTGTCCATGCTGGGGCGTTTCAAGAACATGGGGGCGAAAAAACCGTATTTGATTTACGCCATGTGTGATGAGACGTTCGCGGTCAACAACAGCGCGCAAATACCGGCGGATGTTGACCGCGGCTGGTTCTATTTCTTCGTGTCGCTGCTGAATCAGATTTCCTGGGTGGCTGGAGCGACGCTCGGAGGCATTGTCGGCGGGCGATTGACGTTCGACACCACCGGTTTGGATTTCGTGATGACCGCATTGTTTGTGGTTATTTTCGTGGATCAATGGTTGACAACGAAACGCAAAAGCCATATGGCGGCGTTGACGGGCATTGTGGTGCCGGTGATTTGCATGGCGCTGTTCGGTGCTGACAATTTCATGATCCCGTCGTTGATTGCCATGCTGGTGATGTTCATTATGTTGCGTCCGTATTTGGATGATTTGAAACCTGATGATGTTGGGAAACGTGATGATGCTGATGGTGCGGTCGAATCCGCTGCGGATCGTAACGAAGTAGGGGAGGCGCGGTCATGATCATGACCACATGGCAGGGCGTCGTCACTGTACTGATGGCGGTGCTTGGCACCATCATCACCCGTTTTCTGCCGTTCGTGCTCTTTCCCGAGTCAAAGAAACCGCCGCACATCATCGACTATCTTGGCAACGTGCTTCCGTATGCCATGACCGGACTGCTGGTGGTGTATTCGCTGAAAAACGTCAATCCTTTTGCTGGAAGCCACGGCATTCCCGAAGCGATCGCCATCGCCGCGATCGTCGTGCTGCACGTATGGAAACGCAACATGCTGCTCTCGATCGCCGGCGGCACCGTCGTGTATATGGCATTACTTCAGCTTGTTTTTGCATGATTGTCTGTTTTGTAGGATTGCCCAAATCTGAAGTGAGTTTTATAGGGATTTTCCACAGTTGTTATTGCTGATATCCCATATCGTGAGAAGAAATGCGTTGATGCGATTGACGCGCCTACTCTTTTTCTTTAGCCAATAAGGAGCTGTGTTGAGCGGCTCTGGCTGTATAGAAGAGTTATATCTAACGAGAGAGAACAATATGACTAGTGCAGCAAGCACTGCCAATGCCGCGGTTCCAGCGCCCGGCAAACTGGAGTTCAAGGATGATTACACGCCTGAGGAAGCGGAACGCGTCATCCGCAATTCGAAGGGGCTCCCTGTCGGTGTGAAGCCGAAGATGGTGTGGACGTGGCCGAAGGCCCTGCTGTGGGCCGCCATCGCCATTGTGTGCGCTATTGGTTGGGCTATTCTGGCGGTTTCCCGTGGCGAGCAGATCAGCGCCATCTGGTTCGTGGTTGTGGCATTGTGCTCCTACGCGATCGCTTACCGTTTCTACGCGTACTATATTCAGATCAAGATCATGCGTACCGACGATGCGAACGCGACGCCGGCCGAGCGCGTGCATGACGGCGCCAACTTCGAACGTGCCGACCGTCGCGTGCTGTTCGGCCAGCATTTCGCCGGCATTTCCGGTGCGGGCCCGCTTGTTGGTCCTATTCTGGCCGCCCAAATGGGTTATCTGCCGTCCGTGATGTGGATCATTCTCGGTGTGATTTTCGCCGGCGCCGTGCAGGATATGCTCATGCTGTGGATCTCCGCCAAGCGTCGCGGCCGTTCCTTCGGCCAGATGGCAACCGACGAAATGGGCAAGTTCGGCGGCACTATCCTGTCGATCTTCCTGATCGTGATGACCGCCATCGCCATGGCATTCCTTGCGCTCGTGGCCATCAAGGCCATGGCTTCCTCGCCGTGGGCCGTGTTCTCTATTGGTATGACCATTCCGATCGCCTTGATCATGGGCTGCTTCCAGCGTTTCCTGCATCGTAGCGTTATCGAAACCACGGTGCTCGGTTTCGTGCTGCTCGTGATCGACATCATCGCTGGCGGTTGGATCTCCAGCGTTCCGGCAATCGCCGACGTGTTCACGTTGAGCGCCAAGGAACTGGTTATCGCACTGGTGATCTACTCCTTCGCCGCCGCCGCGTTGCCGCACTGGCTGCTCGTCACCCCGCGTGACTACCTGTCCACGCTGATGAAGATCGGCACGCTTGTGCTGCTCGTGCTTGGCATTCTCATCGCCAATCCGTCCGTGCAGATGCCGGCTCTGACTGAATTCGCGTCCACCTCCACGGGACCGACCTTCGCAGGTGACCTGTTCCCGTTCCTGTTCATCACCATCGCGTGCGGCGCTCTTTCCGGCTTCCACGGCGCAGTGAGCTCCGGCCTGACCCCGAAGGCTGTGGAGAAGGAAAACCAGATCCGCATGATCGGCTACGGCTCCATGCTGGTTGAATCCTTCACCGCCGTGATCGCACTGATTGCAGCCATCACCATTTCCCAGGGCGTCTACTTCTCCACGAACATGTCCGCCTCGCAGATCTCCACCGCTTCCGGCGTGACCCTGACCGCCACTTCCACTCCTGACGAGCAGGCTGAGGCCGCGGTCAAGGCCGTGGATTCGATGAAGGTTTCCGACATTGAAGGCAACCAGATGAAGGTCACTTGGGATTCTGTCGACGAGAACGGCAATGCCAAGACCTATGAAGGCGCCGACGCTTTGAAGCAGGCCGCTTCCGACATTGGCGAGAACACCATCGTTTCCCGCACCGGCGGCGCCACCACGTTCGCTATGGGTATGGCCAACTTCCTCAAGTCCTACCTCGGCGGTCATGACTCCATGGCCTTCTGGTACCACTTCGCCATCATGTTCGAAGCGTTGTTCATCCTCACCACCGTTGACAACGGCACCCGCGTGGCCCGTTATCAGATTGGTGAGTTGCTGGGCAACGTGCGCAAGCTGAAGAAGTTCGCTGATCCGACGTGGAAACCGGGCAACATCATCACCACACTGATCGCAACCGCCCTGTGGGGTGGCCTGCTGTGGGTCGGCGTGTGCGATACGAATGGTGGTATCAACGCCATGATGCCTATTTTCGGTATTTCCAACCAGCTGCTTGCCGCCGCATGCTTCATGTTGGTCACCGTTTGCGTGGCCAAGCTTGGCTATAAGAAGTACCTGTGGATTCCTGTTGTTCCTCTCGTTTGGGATGTGGCCGTGACCTTCACCGCCGACTTCCAGAAGATCGTCGGACCGATCAGTTACTTCGCCACCGCTTCCAAGTATCAGGCGCTGATCGATGGTGGCACTTTGGAAGGCGAAGCGTTGGTCAACGCCAAGGCCGCACTCTCCAATGCGTATCTTGACGGCGTGCTCTCCGTGTTCTTCATGGTCATGATGGGAGTCTTCCTGGTCGTCGGAATCTACCAGACCGTGAAGATTCTTGCCAAGGGCAAGTTCGGTGTGGAAACCACGTCTGAGGAGCCGTTCGTGGAATCCGAATGGTTCGCACCGTCCAGCCTGATCGCCACCAAGCTCGAAAAGAAGGTGCAGCGCGAATACGCGGCCAAGAGCTATGAGCTGGCGCAGAAGGAACAGGTCGCAGCCTGATGCAGGGATTCACCACCATGGTCAGACGAATCTGGTCCGCATTATTGAAAGCCAAGGCCGGATTCGTCTGGTATGTGCGCGAATTCAGCGGAGAAGCGAAATACGACCACTATCTGGAGCATTTCGCAAGCGAACATCCCTGCGAAACCCCGCTGACCGAACGCGAATACTGGCGCATGCGAGAGGAATACGATCGCAAGCATCCCAACACCAGTTGCTGTTGCTGAAACTAACGGCCATACATAAACAATCCCCGTCTTTCATTTCGGAAGACGGGGATTGTTTTTCTTATATTTATGTTGCTTGCTTGCGATTATTCCTATACCGAAGATATTCGATTGCATGTTCCGCAATCAATATTTCGCAATCAAGAAGCGAGTCCCATGCTGTATTTCAATGTCATCACACGAATCGCGGACTGCGTTACTTTGTCTGCAAAAGCGGAATCAGCCGCGGCCTTCGCATTCAAACCATCCAAAACCTGCTGAACATAATCGAAAGCGCCAATGCAGGCAAGATCACCGCCGGTCTCAACCAATCGCACACCCAAATCACTCGGCTGAATGCCACCCAACGCAGTGGCGGACAAAGAATCCGAAGTGATGACACCTTGGAATCCGACCGTATTGCGCAAATAATCCGTTACCAAAGCGCTGGAGAACACGGCGGGATTATTCGGATCAATAGCCTGATAGGTGGCAAGCGACATCATCACCATGGAAGGGTTCGCCTCCAACACGCTATTGAACGCGTTGATTTCCGCACCGTCCAACGTGGTGGTGGTGTCAAGAATGCCGTCGGCGGTGAAATCGGTGTTGCCCGTCACCGAACCCAAACCAGGATAGTGCTTGATGGCGCTGCCTACACCCGAATCCGCCATGCCCTGAATGAACGCCTTGGCATGGTCGGCATTGCCGTCCGCGTCCAATCCAAAATCACGATACAGTGCGCCGATCGGGCCATTGGAAGCCCTATCTACCGTTACCGTGCCCACCACCGGCGCCAAATCAACATTGATGCCGGCCGACTTGAGTTGGGAACCCCATACGGCAGCCGATTGCCGTAGCTGGTTGGTCGACATTGAACCCTGATTGGTGGCGGAAGGCATCTGGTCGAAACCAGCGCCTTGAAGATGCTGCACCAAACCACCTTCCTGATCAGTGGTCATCAACAGCTGATTATTGGCCGGCGCATACGATTGCAATGCGGATGTGGCTGCGGCGACACCGGCCGTTCCCGAATTCCAGTTGCCGATGATCAGCACCGAACCGACATGCTGGTTCACAATGAGATCCTGTAACGAGGAAGGATCGGATCCCGCATACAGGGGTGCCATGACGAGCTGACCGACGCGCTCTGCAAGACTCATGGCATTGACTGCAGCCACAGCTCTGCCATGCGGCGAGTCGTCCACCACGCTTGGCACGTTGGATTTGTCAAGCGCATCATGTGATGCATCGGACTGCTGCGAATTGGATTGCTCGGATTGGTTGGAGCCAGCATTCAAACTCGCGCTGGATGAACACCCAGCGAACGATAGCGGCAGTGCGATGGCGCACAGTGCGGCAGCACAACGAGCGAAATGAACGTGAACTCTCCTCATAGTGTCATTATCTATCACATGCCGGTGATGGCGAATACGATCGCATAAGAAAAGAACGGGTGGATTCGTGTTCGTGAATTGCGTAAACATTAGGCTGGCGGCATAAAGCCGTTCCGTGCCTGTCGATAGGCTATTAGCATGTCTTTTTTTGATATGTTTGGTCCCATGTTCGACCCGGAAAGCGGTCCGAACCGCTCCCAAGGGCAGCGTGCCAATAAATCCGGCAACGATGATCCCATCATTCTCAACGTCGAAACCGATGGTGATAACACCGCCCGGTCTTCGGCGAACATGCCTCCAAGAGGTCCGTCCGGTCCGCGTATCACACGCCAGCCGAACCGTCCGCGCAAATCGTCGAACGGCAACAAGATTCTAATCGGTGTGGTGCTGGCGCTTGCCATCATCATCGGCCTGTTCTTTGGCTTGGCGCAGTTCATCACCGACGTCATGTGGTATGCGCAGCTTGGCTTCCAAAGCGTGATTTGGACGCAGTTGGGTACCAGGGTAGGCCTGTGGGTGGCGTATGCGCTGCTGATCGCCGCGGTCGGATTCCTGTCCGCGTCGCTGGCGATCTGGGCTCGCCCCGATGCTGCCGATGGTTCCACGATTCGTATTAACGGCGACACCATCGAAGTGGGCAAGGGCGTGAGTTCGAAGAGCGCACGTCGTGTGGCTGTGGTGATTTCGCTGATCGTCGGCTTGATGTTCGGATCGCAGTTCAATGCGAATTGGTCTGAGATTCTGCTGATGTTCAATGCGCAGAGTTTCGGCACCACTGATCCGCAATTCGGCATTGACAATGGTTTCTATGTGTTCGTGTTGCCTGGATTGAAGTTGATTGTGTCGGCGGTGTCGTTGCTGTTGCTTGCCGGCATCATCTTCTCCATCGTCACGCATGTGATGATGGGTGGCATCCGCATCACCATGCCAGTGCATGGTCGTGGCCTGTTCCACATCACCAAGCGTGCGCGTAGGCAGATCGGCATTTGGCTGATGCTCAACATGTTCGCATGGGCGACGAATCAGGTGCTTGGCGTGTTCTCCCACCTCACGCAGGAGGGTAGCCGCATCACCGGTGCCACGTATACCACGGTCAACGCCACGATTCCCGTTACCTTCATCATGGCTGCCATCATCGCCATTCTCGGTGTGATTCTCGGCGTGTGGATCATGAAGTCGCATGCGTTGGAAGGCCAGGCTCCGATTGCGGTGCGTGCTTCCGAAGCGCTTAAAGCGTGGAAGGTGCCGACCGTGGCCATCGCATCCGCCATTGTGGTGAGCTTGGTGCTTACCGTGGCATGGCCGATGCTGCTGCAGCGTTTCCGTGTGAATCCGAACGCGCAGGAAATGGAATCTACCTATATCCAGCGTAATATCGACGCCACCCGTGAAGCATACGGTCTGAACAATGTGAAGACCGAACAGTATCAGGCCACTACGGAAGGCGAGGCTGGTGCGTTGGCTGATTCCGCGGAATCGACCGCGCAGATCCGACTGCTCGATCCGCAGATCGTTTCCCCGACATTCAAGCAGCTGCAGCAATCCAAGCAGTATTACACGTTTGCCGATACTCTTGCCGTCGACAAGTATGAGGTCGACGGTGTGAGCCAAGACACGGTGATCGCAGCACGAGAACTTGACCTTGACGGTCTTGACAATCGCAACTGGGTCAACGACCATACCGTATACACGCACGGCTATGGTGTGGTGGCCGCCTACGGCAACAAGGTGACGGCCGACGGCCAGCCAAAGTTCTTCGAGGCGGGCATCCCAACCCAAGGCAAGCTCACCGAATCCGAACAGTACGAGCCGCGTATCTACTTCTCGCCGAACGCTTCCGAATATTCGATCGTGGGCGCTCCGGAAGGCACGCAGTCGTGGGAGTTCGATTACCCGACCGGTTCCGAAGGCGCCACCAACACGTTCGATGGCAATGGCGGCCCGAAGATCGGCAATATCTTCTCCCGACTGCTGTATGCCATCCGTTTCGGCTCAGACCAGATTCTGTTCTCTAACCGTGTGAACTCCGAATCACAGATCCTCTACGATCGTTCCCCGAAGGAGCGTGTGGCCAAGGTCGCGCCATACCTGACGCTTGACGGTCGTGTGTACCCGGCGGTCGTGGATGGTCGTGTCAAGTGGATCGTCGATGGCTACACCACGTCTGACGCCTACCCGTATTCGCAGATGACCGATCTGGGCGAAGCCTCCAAGGATTCCACCACGGAATCTTCGGCCACGGTGAGTGAGCTGGCTTCGAAGAACGCCAACTACATTCGCAACTCCGTGAAGGCCACCGTCGATGCGTATGACGGTTCCGTGGACCTGTACGTGTGGGACGAATCCGATCCGGTGATCAAGGCATGGCAGAAGATCTTCCCCGGCCAGTACCACCAGTTGTCGGAGATTTCCGGCGATCTGATGAGCCACCTGCGTTACCCGGAAAGCCTGTTCAAGGTGCAGCGAGAACTGTTGACCAAGTACCATGTGTCGAGCGCCAGCCAGTTCTTCTCCGGTGAGGATTTCTGGCAGACTCCGGTCGATCCGACCGAATCTCAACAGGCTCAGGAACGCGACATTCTGCAGCCGCCGTACTACCTGACGCTGCAGACCGGCGGATCCAACGAGCCGGTGTTCTCGTTGACGTCGTCGTATATTCCCGCCGGTGCGTCGACCCGAGAGATCCTGACGGGCTTCTTGTCCGTTGATTCCGATGCGGGCAACGAAAAAGGCAAGATCGGCGCGAACTATGGCACGCTTCGATTGCAGGAGTTGCCGAAGGATTCCAATGTGCCAGGCCCAGGCCAGGCGCAGAACAACTTCAATGCGTCGGCAGACGTGTCGAAGGAACTCAACCTGCTTGAATCCGGTTCCACCAATGTGCAGCGAGGCAATCTGCTCACACTGCCGCTCGGCGGCGGATTGGTGTACGTGCAGCCGGTGTACGTCAAGTCTTCCGGTTCCACCAGCTTCCCGCTGTTGAAGAAGGTGTTGGTAGCCTTCGGCGACCAGGTCGGATTCGCCGACACGTTGGACGAAGCGCTTGATCAAGTGTTCGGCGGAAACTCCGGTGCATCCGCTGGCGATGCTGAAAACGTCGACGGCTCGACCAGTGGCAAGACTGATACGTCCGATACCAACGGCGATGCCTCCACCGACGGTTCTTCCGGAACCGATGGCACGGATTCGTCATCTGGAACAGACTCGGGCAATGACAGCAGTTCCGGCAATACCGGTAGTAGCTCCGGCACGATGAGCAACGGTCTGAAGAGCGCGCTTAACGACGCTTCTCAGGCAATGAAGGATTCCGATGCGGCTATGAAGAAGGGCGATTGGTCCGCTTATGGCGAAGCACAGAAGAAACTTCAGGAAGCGTTGAACAAGGCGCTCGAGCTCGAACAGTAATTCCCTACGGTTTTCCGTACTATTGCTGATCACATGAGGCGGGAGACTGGTTCCATATGGGGAACCGGTCTCCCGCCTTCTGCGTATGACCGGTATGCTCAAAGCATGATCGAGTATTCCTATCGCGTTGCGACGCAAGACGACATTCAAGCAATCACCGACATCTACAACGCCGCAGTCATACGAGGAGGATCATCCGCCGACATAACCCCACGCACATACGAACAGCGCAAAGCATGGGTTGAATCGCATCATGATCCGTATGCGGTGTTCGTCACGGAAACGGCAGATGATGACGGAAAGAAGCAGATCATTGGATTCAGCGCGCTTTCCGTTTTCTACGATCGCGCAGGATACGACGGCGTCACCGATCTCGCCTATTATATCGATCCGCAATGGCAGGGCAGGGGAGTCGGTACATACACACTCACCAAACTGCTTGAAGAATGTCGAAAACGTAATATGCGTAAGGCATGCGGCATTATTTTCGCAGACAATGCCGGTTCGATCGCACTCATGAAACGGTTCGGTTTTACACAGTTTGGCCTCATGCCAACTGCCGCCACCGATTCCACCGGCACCATGCGTGACATGAGTTACTGGTATCTCGACCTGTAAGTACAATCTTTGCGGTTATCAAGACGAGACAACGTGACGCAATATGAACGCGCACAAACGTATGTATGAATGAATGGAACGATTTCAATGGCATCTGATTTCTGGTTGATCGCAGGACTTGGCAATCCGGGATCCAAATACGAAGGCACCCGTCACAATATGGGATTTATGGCGGCCGATCTGTTGGCCGAACGTTGGTCGGTCAACTTTTCCGACCATAAAGGGCTTGCCATGCTCGGCAAAGGCGTGATGAACCTGTCTGGCCGTAACGTCAAATTCTTCCTGGCAAAGCCGCTCACCTACATGAACGAGTCAGGCAATGCGTTGGCTTCCATCAGTGCCTACTATCAGATTGAACCAGACCATATTGTGGTGATTCACGACGACATGGATCTTGATTTCGGACGTATCAAAGTCAAGGCAGGCGGCTCCGCAGGCGGCCATAACGGCATCAAATCAATTGATCGTGCCTTGGGAACGCCAAAGTATGCCCGAGTGCGCATGGGAGTCGGTCATGCGCAACGCGGCGCCCACGCCCACGACAACACGGTGAATTGGGTGCTGGGCGGATTCGGTCCGGATCAGCGCAAGCAGCTTCCGGAATTCCTTGCCGACGGTGCCGACGCGGCGGAAACCATCATCTTCAACGGCCTCGCCAAGGCTCAGGAGCAGTTCAATGGCCGCTGAACCGGTGCAACTGCCGACGTCAGGTTCGCTGGCTGGCATTCTCGACGTACTCGAAACCGATGAGGATTTTCGTGCGCTGATTTCCGACGAGATCGAAGTGCCGGAATCCGACATAGACCCCAGCATCACCGTTGGCGTTCCCGAAGGATTGCGTCCGGCGCTCGCTGCCGGGGCAGCGGGAACACGACCGGTTGTGCTTGTGGTGGCTTCCGGGCGCGAGGCCGAGGAAATGGTTGAGGCGATTCGTTCGTGGTATTCCGGCGATCCAAACGATGTGGCACAGCTTGAAGCGTGGGAAACCTTGCCGCACGAACGTCTTTCGCCTCGCGCCGATACCGTGGCGAGCCGTATGGCGGTGTTCCGCAGACTGATGCACCCTCAAGAGGGAAGCAAGCTGTTTGGCCCCATCAGGATTCTCGTCATGCCGGTGCGTTCCCTGATTCAGCCTGTGGTTGCGGGCTTGGGGGATGCGGAGCCGCTGGTGTTCTCCCAAGGTGAGGAGTTGGCGCTCGATGAGGCGTCGCATCGACTGGTGGAGAATGCGTATACTCGAGTCGACTTGGTGATGGATCGTGGTGAATTCGCAGTGCGAGGCGGCATTATCGACGTGTTTCCTCCAACATTGCCGCATCCGGTTCGTATCGAATTCTTCGGTGACGAAATCGATACCATCAAGGAATTCCATGCATCCGACCAGCGTACGTATGGCAGTGACATTCCGATGGTCTGGGCCACGCCATGCCGTGAGCTGCAGCTGACCGAAAAGGTGCGCGTGCGTGCGAAATCCCTGATCGGCTCCATTCCAAACGCCGAAGACATGCTTGAATCCATTGCCAACGCCATTCCTGTCGAAGGCATGGAATCGTTGCTTCCCGCATTGGTCGATGATATGGAACCGGTGCAGGGCATGCTTCCCAAGCGTGCGTTGGTCATGCTCTCTGATCCGGAAAAATTGCGTCGTTCGGCTGACGATCTCGCAAAAACCGCCAATGAGTTTCTTGCGGCCAGCTGGCATGTCGCAGCATCCGGTCATGGTGCCGGCGCTCCGATCACGTTTGATCAGGCGAATTTCTACGATTTTGAAGAAACGATTTCATCGCTGGTTTTCTCAAGGCATGACGTATGGAAGCTTACGAGTTTCGGCGTGGACCCAAGCAGGGAAGGACACGTTCAGCTCGACGCTGCCAATCCTGGCGAATATCGCGGGGATGAAGTCAAAGCCGCATCCGGTATCGAAGGTCTTCTTGATGCCGGCTATGCCGTTATCGTCACTGCAGGAGCGCAAGGCACTCTTGTTCGACTCAAACGTGCCATCAACGAAACGGGAATCGCCAACTTCGACTGCATCAGATCGCGTGCCATCGACGGATTCGTCGATAATGCCGCGAAAGTCGCACTGCTTACCGAACGGGACCTGACCGGACGTACATCGGCCGCGGGACAGGCAAAAACACCGAAACGTCGCCGTAAGGCCATCGACCTTGTGGAGCTCAAAGCCGGCGATTACGTGGTGCATGAGCAGCATGGCATCGGCCGGTTCCTCGAAATGCGCCAACGCACCATCGGAGCGGGCGCCAACCAGACCACACGCGAGTATCTGGTCATCGAATACGCATCCAGCAAGCGCGGTGCACCTGCCGACAAACTGTTCATCCCCACCGACCAGCTTGACCAAGTCAGCAAATACATCGGTGCCGACGCTCCAAAACTCAACAAACTGGGCGGATCCGACTGGGCTGCCACCAAGGCGAAAGCACGTAAGCATGTGCACGAAATCGCCGAAGATCTGGTCAAACTGTATTCGGCACGTCAACGTATGCAGGGGTATGCCTTCAGCAAAGACACCCCTTGGCAGAAAGAACTGGAAGACGCTTTCCCGTACCAAGAAACCGCTGATCAGCTGACCACCATCGACGAAGTCAAATCCGATATGGAAAAGCCCGTGCCGATGGATCGCCTGATTTGCGGCGACGTGGGATTCGGCAAAACCGAAATCGCCGTACGTGCCGCATTCAAGGCGGTGCAGGATTCCAAACAGGTGGCTGTGCTGGTGCCGACCACATTGCTGGTGCAACAGCATTTCGAGACGTTCACCGAACGTTTTGAAGGCTTTCCGGTGGAAGTAAGGGCGATGAGCCGTTTCCAAACCACCAAGGAGATCAACGACACCATCAAGGGACTTGAAGACGGTTCCGTCGATGTGGTGATCGGTACGCACAAACTGCTCGGGCCGAAGGTCAAATTCAAGGATCTGGGACTGGTCATCATCGATGAGGAGCAGCGTTTCGGCGTCGAACACAAAGAGACGTTGAAGGCGTTGCGTACCAATGTGGATGTGCTGAGTCTGTCGGCAACACCGATTCCGCGAACGCTGGAGATGGCCGTTACAGGCATTCGTGAAATGTCCACGTTGGCCACGCCTCCTGAAGACCGCTTGCCGGTGCTTACCTACGTTGGCGCGTATGAGGATGCTCAGGTCACTGCTGCGGTCAGACGTGAGCTGTTGCGCGGTGGCCAGGTGTTCTACGTGCACAACCGAGTGCAAGACATCGCTTCGGTTGCCGCGAAGATTCACGAGCTGGTGCCGGAATCGCATGTCGGCATCGCCCATGGCAAGATGGGGGAGAAGCAGCTTGACGGTGTGATCCGAGACTTCTGGCATCGCGACATTGATGTGCTCGTATGCACCACCATCATCGAAACCGGTCTTGATATTTCCAATGCGAATACGTTGATCGTCGATCATGCCGACCGTTTCGGCCTAAGCCAGCTTCATCAGTTGCGTGGTCGTGTCGGGCGAGGCCGTGAGCGTGCCTACGCGTACTTCCTATATGATCCGACCAAGCCGATGACCCAGCAGTCGCATGACCGACTGGCCACCATCGCGCAGAACACCGCGCTCGGCTCAGGTTTTGACGTGGCGATGAAGGATCTTGAGCTGCGTGGCACCGGCAATCTGCTGGGCGACGAGCAGAGCGGGCATATCGAGGGTGTTGGTTTCGATCTGTATGTGCGCATGGTGTCCGAGGCCGTCGAGCAGTACAAGGAACCGGAACGTACGGAATCGGTTGCTGTCACCATCGATCTGCCGATCGAAGCGTCCATTCCCGTCAGCTATATCGATTCCGACAAATTGCGATTGGAAGCCTACCGCAAGTTGGCGGGTGCTCGTACGGAAGCCGATCTTGACGAGTTGCGTGATGAGCTTACGGATCGTTACGGCAAGCCTCCGGTCGATTTCGAGGCGTTGTTCGATGTGGCGAGACTTCGGTTCAAGGCAAGGAAGTTGGGCATTACCGAAATCATCGGGCAAGGCCGTAACGTTCGTGTCGCCAAATTCGAGCCGCGAGAATCCGTGCAAATGCGCATGGCCCGAATCTACAAGGGCATTCAATACCGTCCGATGACTAAAACGTACCTGATTCCCGCGCCGTTCGCAGGTTCGCTGGGATCTGGTCCAATGAGCTCTGATGAAATCGTTGGTTGGACGAACCAATTGCTGGATGACCTTGACTGGAAGCCAACGCCAAGGAAATAGCAGGTGAAGTTCCAGACGCATCCGACACGATTTGTGTGAGCGTTCACACAAATCGTGTCGGATAAGTTTGCCATACGTCCACAAAACGCACTATTCTAGGCAATGTCATCACAACCTAACGTTTATAAGGAGTAGTTGTGGCAGTAATTGAAAGCGTTTACGCGCGTCAGATTCTCGATTCCCGCGGCAACCCGACCGTTGAGGTCGTTCTCGACACCGAAGACGGTGCTCAGGGCCTGGGCCTCGTTCCGTCCGGTGCTTCCACCGGTGAAGCTGAGGCTTGGGAGCGTCGCGATGGCGACAAGTCCGTGTATCAGGGCAAGGGTGTTCTCAATGCCGTCAAGGCCGTGAACGAAGAGATCGCTCCGAAGGTCATCGGCATGGATGCTTCCGACCAGCGCGCTCTCGATGAGGTCATGATCGAGCTCGACGGCACCCCGAACAAGGGTCGTCTGGGCGCCAACGCCATCCTCGGCGTGTCCCTGGCTGCTCTGTACGCCTCCGCTGAGTCCGCGGGCCAGCCGCTGTACCGCTACATCGGCGGCACCAACGGCCACATCCTGCCGGTTCCGAACATGAACATCATGAACGGTGGCGCTCACGCTGACTTCGCCACCGACATTCAGGAGTACATGATCTCCCCGTACGGCTTCGACACCTACAGCGAGGCTCTGCGTGCAGGCGTTGAGGTCTACCACACCCTGAAGAACGTCCTGAAGAAGGAAGGCCTGGCCACTGGCCTCGGCGACGAGGGTGGCTTCGCTCCGAAGATGAAGTCCAACAAGGACTCCCTGAACTACATCATGGACGCCATCTCCGCCGCCGGCTACGAGCCGGGCAAGCAGATCGGCATCTCCCTCGACGTGGCTTCCTCCGAGTTCTACAACAAGGAGACCGGCAAGTACCACTTCGAAGGCGACGATCGTGAAGCCGGCTACATGCTCGACTTCTACGAGAACCTCATCAACGAGTACCCGATCGTCTCCATTGAGGATCCGTTCCAGGAAGAAGGCTGGGAAGACTGGGCTGCCATCACCGCCAAGCTCGGCGATCGTCTGCAGTTCGTCGGCGACGACCTGCTGGTCACCAACCCGGCACGTCTGGCTAAGGGCATCGAGCTCGGCGCCGCCAACTCCCTGCTGGTCAAGCTGAACCAGATCGGTACCGTCACCGAGACCCTCGACGCCATCGAGCTGGCCACCAAGAACGGCTTCACCTCCATGGTTTCCCACCGTTCCGGCGAGACCCCGGACACCACCATCTCCGACCTGGCTGTGGCAAAGAACACCGGCCAGATCAAGACCGGTGCTCCGGCTCGTGGCGAGCGTATTGCCAAGTACAACCGCCTGCTCGAGATCGAGGAGGAGCTCGGCTCCACCGCTCAGTATGCTGGCTACAGCGCTTTCAAGGCCTGCAAGAAGTACATCGCCAAGTGAGCGTAAGCGCATCGAATATGCGCTGATGTAGAGTGCCCGTCGTGTTCCTCGTCGAACGCGGCGGGTATTTTCATTGCTATGAGTTCAAAGTCACGCAAGAAAGCATCCAGAAGGGGCAGTGCTGGCCCCATCGCGTTCTTTGTGGCGGTATTTATCGTGGCTTTGGGATCCATCCAGCTGGCGTCGACGTTCCATACCTATGCGCTGAATATGGCTGAATTGAATGGCTTGAAGAAGCAGGAAGCTGCGCTGATAGCGCAAAAGCAGGAACTGGAAAACGACATCGCGCGTTGGGATGACAAAGCTTACGTTACAGCGCAGGCAAGGGATCGTCTGGGATTCGTATTTCCAGGAGAACAGGCGATTCGTGTGGAACATCCCGAAGCGGTGACCGGCGAAACCACAGAAGATGCAAAAAAGACGGATGAATCGCAGAAAACCGTACTGCCTTGGTATAAGGAAATGGCGTATTCGTTCAAACAAGCCGACCAATCGGACGAAGTGAAATCGAAATCGAGGGAAACGTCCGAAAGTACGTCAACCGGTGAATCGGATGCGAATGGAACAAGCCAAGAATCCGGTGGCCAGCAGCAGACTTCACAAGACAACAACCAACAGCAATCAGGAGATCAGCAGGAGTGACACAGGGTATGACAATCAGCGAACAGGCCAAAGCCTTGGCGAAGAAGGTTCTCGACCAGCCTGCCACCGAGCATGATATTGCTGTGGTCGAGCGTCAGTTGGGTCGTTACCCGCGTGGCATGGTGGCTGTCGGAGCACGTTGCGTGTGCGGCAGGCCTTTGGCTGTGGTCACGCGTCCGCTGCTGCCGGGAGGTGTGCCTTTCCCTACCACTTGCTATTTGACTGGCCCGGAAGCGGTGAAAGCCATCTCCCACATCGAAGCCGAAGGCAAGATGAAGGAGTACAACGATCTTTTGGCTGAAGATGACGATCTGAAAGCCGCCTACGAGCGTGCGCACGAACTGTATTTGGCGTTCCGGCATGAAATCGCCGTTGCTATGGAAGACAGCGAAGAGCATATCGAAGGCACCAGTGCCGGCGGCATGCCTGTTCGCATCAAGTGTCTGCACGCCTTGCTGGCGCAAACGCTGGTGATGGGCGAGGGCGCCAATCCGATCGGAGACATGGCATTGGAGGCGATTCGTCATGAATTCGACCCCAATGTATGCCGTTGCACGGTGGAAAACGAAGACTGAACCATATTCAGACAGAAAGAAGAAGCAATGAAATCCGTTACTGTTGCCGGCATTGATTGCGGTACGAACTCGATTCGTCTGAAGGTCTCCCGCGTCAGTGAAGACGGCGTTGAAGATATTGTTCCGCGTATTCTTCGTGTGATTCGTCTCGGTCAGGATGTTGATAAGACGCATCGTTTCGCCGATGAAGCATTGGAACGTGCCTACGCCGCTGCCCGCGAATTCGCCGAGGTGCTGAAAGAGCATCCGGTGGATGGCATTCGTTTCGTTGCCACTTCGGCCACTCGTGATGCTGAGAACCGTGAGGAATTCGAAGACAATATCGAGCAGATCCTCGGCGTGCGTCCGGAAGTCATTCCCGGTACGGAAGAGGCTGATCTAAGCTTCCTTGGTGCCACGAGCGTGGTTCGTCGCGACGTCGAAGCTCCGTATTTGGTGGTTGATTTGGGTGGCGGCTCTACGGAATTGGTGCTTGGCGGCGATGGTGTAAGCCATCCAAACACGCAGGTGCAGGCCGCGTTCTCCATGAACATTGGCTCGGTGCGTATGACCGAACGCCACTTGAAGAACGATCCGCCTACCGAAGCGCAGATTCAAGAGGCCATTGCCGACATCGACGAGCATATCGATGAAGCGTTCAAAACGGTTCCTGCAGGCAAAACCCGCACTATCATCGGCGTGTCTGGCACAGTGACTACCATGACCGCTCTGGCCATGGGATTGACCGAATACGACCATTCCGCGGTGGATGGTGCCAGCTGCTCGCTGGAAGACGCTTATGCGGTTGATAACAAGTTCCTTACGATGCCGCGCGAAGAGCGCCTGACCTACAAAACCATTCACCCGGGTCGTGTTGACGTGGTCGGTGGCGGTGCACTGGTGTGGAATCGTGTGCTCGCCAAAGTCAGCGAAGCGGCCTATGTCGACCATGGTCAGCATATCGACTCCTTCATGGCCAGCGAACACGGTTTGCTTGATGGCATTGTGTTGGATTACGGCACGCGATTGCTTGCCGAACGTTAACGTGGCATAATGACTTGGGCGTCGGCTTGTTCGATGCCTTGCCGCCATGGCGAAACTGGTATACGCAACCGACTTAAAATCGGTCTCTTCGGATTGCGGGTTCGATTCCCGCTGGCGGCACCATGCGACCCAATCAGAATATACTGGTTGGATTTTGTTGTATCTCGCGCTGAGATGAGCTTAATGTTGACTCAAAATCCGGCGTCCACATGATGAACAACGCATGACAATCGTCGTGCAAGGGGCTAGTTTTCTCTGCTGTGAGAGTGGCGAACGGCGAACAATCTATGCGAAGCAGAAGATATGCGTCTCTATCTATTGACTATTTGACAACGAATCTTGCATACAGTGCGGTACTGTCGATGCTTCCGATAATGCTCACCCAGCGTGTCGGCTCAGCGAGTGTTTTGTCGGGTGTGATGCTTGGTGTTCTATCGGCTGCAGCACGGGGAAGTACACTGTTTTTAGGCCGGTTGATTGAGAAAATATCAACACTATGGCTCATGCAGATCAGCTTGGCGATTATCGTACTGGGACTAGTATCTTTTGCATGGCTATTGCAGGTTTCGCCTGTATTTGCTTTGCTTGGCTTGATGTTGTTCGGTGTTGGCGTTTCATTGGTGAATTTCACTCTTCGAGGGCACATCATTGCAACCACTGCAGATAGCAAGGAGCAAGCATCATTCTTTTCGCTGGCAACCTTGTCTGCGAACTTAGGAGCTGCTATTGGTCCTATCACAGCGTCTTATGTACAGTGCAGACTTGGTCTCGCCAACTTTCTCATCATCATTTGTCTGATATATGCCGTCATATCCGTTATCACCGGAATTTGTTTTGAGCGACATGTTTATCTACGAACTTCAGATAGTCCTTCAGAGGAAAAAACTTCGATTCTTTCCACCATCGGTACATTATTGAGCAGTCGAAGAATGTTGCCGGTATTGCTGATTGTCGTTACTGGCAGTGTGATGAATGGGCAGCTTTTTTCTGGCATGTCACTCGTATTTCATGGTTTTTCTTCAGATCTGCTGCCGAGTGGACTGTTCTTCACTGTGGATGCCATTGCTGGGATAGTTTTGCAGTTCCCCATCAGCAGGCTGGTGGTACGCATCATGGATACAGGAAAAACATCAACGTATTGCATGGGCTTAAGCCTAGGGTTGTACGGCATCGCTTTTGTGCTGTTCGCAGCGGGAACGTTGATGCAATCGGTATGGTTCATATTTGCTGCTCTGCTGGTATTTGCATCTGCGGAATGCACGTACGCACCGTTGACAAATGTCGCCATGGTGGAATCCGGAGAAAACATGCCTCTTGTCGACATACTCAATTGTCGTCTTATTCTGACAGCCATTGGTGAATCCATCGGATCATTTTGTGGCGGATTTTTCGTGCCTTTTCTCACATCGGCTTTCCATGCAACATGGATGTATTGGCTGGCTTTGTCCATTATTGCAGTTTGTGGGCTTTTTGTTAATGTATCCGAAAGGAAATGCAGATAAATGAATAAGAAATTTGACGTTGTGTCTCAAATACTACGTAATGTAGAAATTGCTCCTAAAAAAATCGCCGTTGAAGACATGTCTGGATGCCTCACATATGAACAACTAGTTCAACAATCGATGAATCTCAAACAGAATATACTCTCTCAGTATGCTATTCAATAATGATGACTTGTCATTCATAGTCTGATCTCAGGTCTTCTGGCTGCGATGACGGCCTAATGGTCGAGGTCGTTGTGAAATATTGCTGGATAGCACGTACGAAACAATCCGTTATTACACTGGCGGCATTGATAACCCCAAGTAGCCGACTGGAACGGAAAAAGTATGACGTCGAAAGATATCAAGCCAGTAATCGAACAGCCCGATACGGAAATTCCGCTGATGCTCTCCCAAGCGATTATCGTCGCAGGAGTTTTGGCTGTGGGCGAACTGGCTTGTTCTCCGCTGTATTTCTCGTTGTTGAAGGCGTCGTTGGCGTTGATTCCATGGGCTATGGAAGCGGTATTCATGGCAGTGGCGTTCACGTTCGTTGTGGGCTTTGCGCTGCTGTGGTGCGCCGAATCGTTCACGCTCAAAATGCGTGAACGGTTCCGACCGTTCGCATATGCGATTGTTGGACTTATCGGTTACGGCGTGTGGAGCCTGCTGGTGTTCTCCGCCACCATCAATTCCGTGCTTGCCATGGTGGGGGAGAGGGTGCTTACCAATGGCCAGATTGGTGCGATTGCGTTGAATGGCGCAGCTCTTGGTTTCGTCGCCTTCCTGTTCGCCAAGTTACTTGACGTTAAACTCGGCAATCGTAAAACCACGGCCATTATCATGCTGGTGGTGGAAGTTACGGCCGCCATCATTGGTTTGATCATTATGATTCTCATGTTCCGTGCATTGTATGCAGCCTGAGCAAGGCACCTGAGAAGCAAGGCGACGATTGGTATGTTCAGTATTCTCGAAATGTTCAAGATAGGCGTTGGACCAAGTTCCTCACATACTGTTGGTCCGATGGTGGCGGCATGCAAATTTGTCGAATCGCTTGAACATACGGGAACGCTTGACCGTGTGAGCCGCGTGCGTACGGTACTGTATGGATCTCTTGCGTTGACGGGTTTGGGGCACGGTACCGATCGCGCGACTGTGGCAGGTCTGGAAGGTAACATGCCGCAAACCGTCGATACGGACCATGTGAACATCATTCGTCATGAATGCGAGTCGAGTGGGGAACTGCTGCTGGCCGGTAAGCATCGCATCGATTTCGACTATGCGCATGATGTGGTGATGGACGTGTGGCATCGCTTGGCCGCGCACCCTAATGGCATGCGTTTCCAAGCATTTGACCAGCAGAACAATCTTGTTGACGAACAGGTCTGGTATTCCATCGGTGGAGGCTTCGTACGGCAAGGCAATGCCGAGGATCTGATGATCGGCATTCATGAGCGTCCGCCGATCGGAACGTCTTTCGCCGATCAGCAGAGTGATTCCTCACTTGATGACGGCTCGGATATGCCATATCCATTCACGTCATGCGACGATCTCATTGCATTATGCGAGAAGCACCATATGAGCATTGCCGACATTGTGTGGGCCAATGAAACGGCCATGCAGTCGGCGGTGCAGGTTCGCAGCGAACTGGATAACGTGTGGCGGGTGATGCGTCGTTGCGTACAGTACGGATGCCATACGTCGCAGACCGTGTTGCCCGGCGGTTTGAATGCGCCCCGCAGGGCACCGAAAATGTATGCAAGGCTTGCCTCGAACAGTGATGTGCTTGCGCGAGATAAGAAACGCGCGGATGCGGTGCTCGAATCGTCGGATGCGGCATGGGTGGATTTGTTCGCTTTGGCGGTGTCGGAGGAAAACGCCGGCGGTGGGCGAATCGTCACCGCACCGACCAACGGTGCTGCAGGAATCATTCCGGCAGTGCTTCACTATTACTGGCATTTCGTTGACCATGCGAACGAAGAGGGTGTTATTACCTTCCTGCTCACTGCAGGCGCGGTAGGGTACCTGTTTAAACGCAATGCCTCCATTTCCGGTGCGGAAGTCGGATGTCAGGGAGAAGTCGGTACGGCATGTTCGATGGCTGCGGCCGGTTTGTGCGCGGTGATGGGCGGTACTCCACAGCAAGTGGAGAACGCTGCGGAAATCGGCATCGAGCATAATCTGGGGCTGACCTGTGATCCCGTGGGAGGTTTAGTACAGATTCCATGCATCGAACGCAACGCCATGGCTGCGAACACTGCCATCAACGCGGTTCGTATGGCCATGCTGGGAGATGGAACGCATATCGTGACCCTCGATCAGGCCATTAAAACCATGAAAGACACGGGCGAAGACATGATGTCCAAGTATAAAGAAACCTCAAAAGGTGGTTTGGCGGTCAATGTCGTTGAATGCTAGCGGTGGTTGGTGCTAGTCTAGGTGGCATTGTGCTTTTCAAGGAGGTTCACCATGGCATCTCAAATGCCCGTTGTCAATGTTGAGTTCGGCGATCGCCCGACCATCGAATTCCCGTCCGAGACCGCTCCGGCAGGTCTGAAGGTTGTGGAGCTGCTCGAGGGCAATGGCCCGATGGTTCGCCGCGGCGACACCGTCACCGTTAACTATCACGGTGTGGTCTGGGGCAAAGACACCCCGTTCGATTCCAGCTTCGACCGTCACCAGCCGGCCAGCTTCGGCATCGGTGTCGGCCAGGTCATCAAGGGTTGGGACCAGACCGTTCCGGGGCACAACGTCGGTTCCCGCTTGGTGGTATCCATTCCGCCGGAGTATGGCTATGGTTCCCGTGGCGTTCCGCAGGCCGGCATCGGCGGCGAAGACACCCTGGTGTTCGTGATCGACATCATCTCCACCCGCTGAGACTAAGCGGTATAGAGTAATTTCCAAGGTCAAGGAGGCAACATGGCCGAAGAAAAAACGCTTCTGCTGACGCAGGAAGCTTATGACAAGATGAAGGAAGAGCTCGCTTGGCGCGAAGGTGAGTATCGCGACGAAATCCTTTCCAAGGTTTCCGCGGCACGCGCCGAGGGCGATTTGAGCGAAAACGGCGGCTATCAGGCCGCTCGTGAGGCTCAGCGAGTAAATCAGGGACGCATCGAGGAACTGACCGTCAAGCTGCGCAACGCGAAGATTCTGACCGCGCCCAAGGCCGGCGAAGTCGGCGACGGTTCTTTGGTGACGCTGGATGTCAACGGACGTGAAATGGTCTACGTGCTTGGCACGCGTGACCTGTCCATTGCCACGGACTACAGCATCATCAGCCCGGAATCCCCGATCGGCGCAGCCATCAACGGCGCTCACGAGGGAGACACGGTGTCGTATACGGCTCCGAACGGACGTGAGATTTCCGTGACCATCAAGGAAGCCAAGCCGCTCGCCTGAGTGATGTTCGTCATAAGCTGAATCTGATATTTCAACGAGATAAAGCGATATAACAAGGCTGGTTCATCGAAAAATGATGAACCAGCCTTTTCGTATATTTCGTCAAACTGCAATCAGATATGATCTGAACTTACGGCCATAGCTGCACGATCACCATGTAGATCGCCACCATGTGGCATGCGTAACCGGCGACGGTGCCGCAATGGAAAATCTCATGGAAGCCGAACACCTTCGGCCATGGATCAGGCTTACGTAGCGCGTATACGATGGCTCCGGCGATGTAGCAGGCGCCGCCTGCGGCCAACAACACCACAACCGCCGGACCGGCGTATGGTGAAATCCAGAACAATCCCATGAATGCCACGCCGGAAACACCGAAAATAATATACACAATCACGTAAAGCCAGCGTGGGGCGCTGATCCAGATGACGTGAATGATAAGAGCCACGGTAGTACAGATCCACATGCCCGCGATGATTGAATTGCGCCAGAACGGTTCGAGGGCAAAGGAGACCGGTGTATAAGTTCCTGCGATCAGCAGGAAGATATTCATATGGTCGATGCGTCGTAGCACATCGGTAGTGCGAGGCGACCAATCGCCCAAATGGTAGCAGGCGGAATTGCCGAACAATACCAGCGAACACGTCATGAACACGGCGCACGCCCACTTCAAACCGGTACCGTGTGCCAGACAGATCAGCACAATGCCGGCCGCCAATGCCAGAGGAGCGGCCACGGCATGAATCCAGCCACGCATCGCCGGCTTGGGGCGACCATGTACGTCAAGACGAATCTTACGTTCGATCTCTGCCGGAGTGATGCCTTCTATTTTCGCGGCACGAGCTTCGCCCTTGGCTATAGCCATTTTCGCCTTGCCGTCGGCCTTCTTGCGGATGTTCTCGGCCTTGTTGCGTGCCTTCACGCGAATAATATCGGCCTTGGCTTGAAGGGCCTGTTCGCGTGCTTCTGCGATGATCGCTCGTTTTTCCTCGATCTGAGCGTCTGTGGGTTTCGCCATCTGCGTGCCTCCACTATAAGTTACGGAACCGTAACCTACGTTACCGTAACTCATGGATATGTCAATATTGCTTTTCCTGCAATATGCGTCGTGTCGTGCAAAACCTCTGGTGTGATGCGTATGATGGAGCGCATGGCTGATTTCTCACATATCTTGACGACCCGTCCCGATTTCGATGACGAAGATCGTGAATGGCTGCATCATCTGGTCGCCGACTGGCAGGTGATCGCCGACCTGAGTTTTGCTGATCTGCTGCTCATTCTGCAAAATGGCGAGGGCAAATACATTATTGCCGAACAGTGTCGTCCATCCACGGTGATGAGCCTGAGGGCCGACGATGTGGTCGGCGATGTTGTCGAGGAGGAAATGAGCGCTGAATTGGATGCCGCGATGGCTTCCGAATCGGTGTTCCGTTCCACGGTGCTCCGCACTGTGGGCGAGTCCACGGTGTGCAATGTATATGCGCCGGTGCGTCATAATGGCAAGACGCTGGGCTTGGTGGTACGTGAGACGAATATGGCCACCCGGGAGTCGAACGGACGTTACGAATCCGAAAGCATCAGCGCAGGTAAGCAGCTGTATGAGATGATTCCTCGCGGTCAGTTCCCATATCGTAATCCGATTATGAACCAGCGTCACAATGCGCGTGTGGCGGACGGCTTCATCGTGCTCACCGTCGAAGGTATCGTGCGATATGCTTCGCCGAATGCCATCAGCTGCTTCCGACGTTTGGGATCGGTCAGTACCATGCAGGGGGAGTATCTGAGCGAAATCGGCACCAAATTGCTGCGCGAGAACGATCCCGTGCTGGAAACCTTGCCTCTGGTGCTCAGTGGCAAAGCCGCCGTCGATTCCGAACTCGATGCCAACAAGTCCGCGGTGTCCATGCGTTCGCTGCCGTTGATGGATGCCAATGGCCGCGTTGGCGCTGTTGTGCTATGTCGCGACGTGACTGAGCTTCGCCGTCGTGAAAAGGAACTGCAGACCAAGGATGCGACGATTTCCGAAATCCACCATCGCGTCAAGAACAACCTTCAGGCGGTTTCCGCATTGCTGCGACTGCAGGCACGTAAGACCAAGTCCGAAGAGGTCAAGAAAGAGCTGAAAGAGGCGCAGCGTCGTGTACAAACCATCGCCATGGTCCATGAAGGCTTGAGCCAGACCGCCGATGAAATCGTCGATTATGACAAGGTCATTTCCAGCCTGTTGAAGATGGCGGTGGATTTGGCCACCATGCGTGACCAGCATATCGACATCGACTTCATCGGCAGATTCGGCATGATGCCGGCGCAGGATGCCACGCCGTTGTCATTGGTGCTGACCGAGCTGATCACCAATTCCGTGGAACATGGCTTCGAAGGTCGCAAAGAAGGTCATATCACGATTTCCGTGGGACGCGGTGGCAACAACCTCAATGTTGTGGTCGAAGACGATGGCACGGGCTTGGCCAATGAGGAGCATGATGGTATGGCACGTTCCTCCGGATCCGGTTTGGGAACGCAGATCATCAGCACGTTCGTCAACAACGATTTCGGAGGCACGGTCCGTTGGGAGCCCCGTCGTGGCGGTGGCACCCGAGTAGTGCTCGATATGAAGCTGCGTGCGGCGCAGGAACGATAGGAAAGATACGAAAATGTCCGGTTGACCAGGGGAAGTCAACCGGACATTTTCGTTGTAAGTTGCTATTTATTCGCAGAGCGTATGCAATGATGGATCTTTGAAAATTTCAGATCTGCATCTGCATGGCTTGGGAGCGGCGGGCACGCATGGCACGGCGCTTGAGCGCACGACGTTCGTCTTCGCTCAAACCGCCCCAAACACCGTAATCCTGATTGGTGTCAAGCGCGCACTTCAGGCACGCGTCAATCACCTTGCAGGTGCGGCAGACGGCCTTGGCCTCTTCGATCTGCTGATAGGCGGCGCCTGTATTGCCGACCGGGAAAAACAGCTCCGGATCCTTGTCGCGACATGCGGCCTTGGCGCGCCAGTCAAAAGCACTGCTCATATAATCGCCTTCCTCTTGCCATGTACGGCATGTAAGTCCGTTACTCAGATAACCACGAATCGCGCGACTTTTCAAGAGTCTTCGCGAAAAGAATCCCACGAATCGTTAAAAACCTTGGAATTCCACGCACTGAATAGGGCATGCTTTGGCCTGTTGCATGAGCACGCCACGACCTGGGAGGGTATAGTCGTCGGCTGCGAACCCGTCCAGAATTGCGCCGGGAATGCCGAGCATCAGATCGTTGGAACGTTCTCCGCAGGGGAACGCCACACGAGTCGGACATCGGTCCAGCAGTGCGGAAATAGGTTTTTCCACCGCGGCAATCACTGTGATATTGGGATTGGCCAACGCCTCACGCAATTCGTTCGCTTCAGGCGCAGAGGAAAAGGGATTAAGCGCTTCGTCCGCATCATCCACAATCCAGATGGTTCGCTTATGCGACGGTAAGGGTTTGCCGTCATCCGTCACCATGCCATGTTCGGTTTTGCGTGTGAAACGAATATTGGTGCAACCCGTGTCATATAGCCAGCGTGCGCAATGCAACAGTAGATTGGTTTTGCCGCTGCCGTAGGCACCGATGATGGCGATATTCTGTTGGCTCACGTCAAGAATGGCGGTATACACCAATACGCCATCGTCGGCAAGCGCAAAGGGAACGCTATGCCATGACTGGTTTGATGGGATGGAAAGATCGGATTGCGTTGCATGTTGCGTGAGAGGCTCGGAAAACAGGGGATCGGGGCGTTTGCAGGCGTGGAATCGTGCGGCCGTTCCAATATTGCGGACAAGTCGGTTGACATCGCGCACCGCGCTGCATAGGAAAGGTGTGGTGTGTTGTCCGTCATTGCAATAGGCTGCACCGGGAATGCTGGGAGGAATCAGCGCTGCGTCACGTATGCCGATCAATTCGTTCGACTGCATTTGGTCTGTAACCCGTAAGCATATGCTCAGCGAGATATTGGCTTTCATGTCGGCATGGACTTGGCCCATGGGATATTGCGTGCAGACGATCAGATGCATGCCAAGGGAACGGCCAAGTGACGCAAGACGATTCAGCCGTTGCATATAGTCGGGCAGACGGTCTCGAAGCGCATGGAATTCATCGATGACCACAACCAGTCGTGCCGGAGGCCGGACCAATTGGTCGAATCTGGAAACACGTTCGGCGCTGACCAGAGCCTCACGACGCACCAATTCCTGTTCAATGGCATTCAACGCGCGAATCGCGTGGAACAAATCAAGATCGCAGACATTGCCAACGGTGTGGGGAAGATGTTCCAAAGCGTTGAATGTCGATCCTCCTTTGAAATCCAAAAACACAAAATGCAGATCATCAGGGCTGTATTGCATGGCGAGCGACAAGCACCAACTGATGAGCAATTCCGATTTTCCCGAACCCGTGGTGCCTGCGACCATGGCATGCGGTCCTGATCGTTGCAGATCCGTGCGAAACAAGCCATGCTCCGTGACTCCTATAGGGCAGGATGATGTGGAGGAAAGCCATGTTCGTGTGATGGTGCGCCAAGGCAGCGCGTCCTCGTCCAGAGCGTAGAACCGCTCGAAACACACATGGGGCATTGCGGCGAACGGCGAATGGCTGTTTTGCCTTGCGGTCTCCACCACCTTTGCATAGGTGGTGGAGACAGGTTCGTCATGCTGCTGCTTCTGATTGGAACGCAACGCCATGGATACCAGAGACAACGCGCTGCTGATGAGTCCAGGAGCAAGCATGGCCACATATAGCCATTGCCGTTGCGCGATCATTATGACAAGCATGACAAGTTGCGACAATACCGGCGCGGCCCAGCTGATGAGCATCAGCCGATCCTCATTGAATCCATTGGTATGCTTGCGCTTGGTTTTGCTGTTCATGCCGTCATTGTGAACAGCAGTGGCGGATGGACGCAAGCGAGAATCAGGGTTGTGGTCGGAGGATATGGTTATCCACATCCTGACCACAACCCTCAGCTTTGCTGTTCGGCGAGCGTGCCTACAGTGCCAGCCCGATGGGTCCCCTTAGCCAATTCGGAGAACAGCTCGAGGTTCTTATCCTCGTCCAAGAGCACGCTTGAGCCGACACCATCAACGTAGTAGTCGGGATCGGTCCAATAAACGCTTCCTGAAATGCCTTGATCCCCAGAAGCGCTTTTGAACGCCAAAGCCATGCGCATCAGCGATGAGGTTGAAGCCTTTTCATCCACGGTTACGGAGCCCAACGCAGCCTCCGCAACTTTTTTGACTTTGCCGAAGTTCAGCAGCGTATTCTTGGACGCGCCCTTTTTCACTATGGCGTTGATGACCTGACGTTGACGGGCTGCACGTCCGAAATCGCCTTGTGCGTCCGCGTAACGCATACGAGAAAACGCAAGCGCGGTGGTGCCGTCGGCGGTATGGCAGCCGGCAGTCCAGTTCAACTGGGAGTACGGATCGCTTACATCCTGGTCGTAGCATAATTCGACGCCTCCTAAAGCGTCGACCACTTTGACCAGACCCCCGAATTGCACCATTGCCACGTGGTTGATTTTTTGCCCGGTGATGTCTTCGACTTCGTTAACCAGTTGTTTGCCGTTGTACAGTTGGGCGACGGCGTTGATTTTCATGTAACTCTGGTCGATTTCCACCAAGGAATCACGCGGAATGGAAATCAGTGAGGAAGGTCCGGATTTCGGTTTGGTGAGTACCAGAATGGTGTCTGTTCTGAAACCGGTCACGTCGCCAGCGTCACCAACGGTGCCTTCGCGTTCGTCGGAACCGAGGATCAGCCAGCTTTCGCCAGCGGTATCGGCTTTGTTCGTCAACCAAGACTGTTTGTTGAGCTGTCCATCCACCCAATTCCATGCGGAGAATATCGACAGTCCCAAGGCGAGAATCACAGCAAGGAAAAACGCGAGAATGACCCGCCCCATATGTCGTTTTCTGTGGGGGAGCACGGCTTTCGCAGTGGATTGGAATCCTGTTGTGCTATTGCCGGACAAAGGTTGTCTGGGCATGTTCTGTCGCGTTGTTCGTGGCATGCCAGTGGGTATGGAGGAGGATCCTCGTACCTGCTGAGACGCACGGTGATTGTTCGGAGCTGAAGCAGGAGCAAACGATGCAGGAGACGATGATGCCGACTTACGTGGTCTGCTGGTGGAGTTTGCGGCAGGACGGAAACTCTGTGGAGCGCTGGAACCGGATGGAGTTACGGATGATGGTTGCGCTGTACGCCTGCTGGCGTGCGGGGCACTTGAGCGCGCTGGCTGTGCGGCAGGCGAAAAACTTGGAATTGACGGAGAGCCGGATTGAGAAGGAATTGTGGATTTGTGAGGCTGTGATTCCGTCTTCTTCCGTCCTGCAGACGGGATGAAGCTCGGTGGTGCGGGCATGGGGTCCTTGCCGCCGTTCCCTTCACTCATACAATATCCTCCAAAAAGAAATCCGTTCCTACACCATTTACACCGTGTAGGAACGGATTCGGTGAAAGCGGTCTAGTTCTTTGCGGGAACGGCACAAACTGTCGCGTTGAGGTAACGATCGGCAAGTCCGATGTACTGCCCGGTAAGAGCGTCATGGATGGAGCCATCTTCCGGATCGACGGTGCCACCGGTGTTCGGATCGATAAGCGTGCCATCGGCTTGCGTGATCAGACCAGTGACCGGATCAGGCGTCTGTGCGGCTTCCTGGGAACCCGTGTTGTCAGTGCCCGTATTATCCGTATTGTCAGTGCCATCCGTCGAATTATCGGAAGAACCGTCGGAATTGCCTGCGGTATTGGCATCCGTGTTCGCGTCGGATTCGTCGGAACCATAAATCGGCTTGTCCGCGCGCATCTTCTCCCATAGCGTCTCCGCCTCATCGGTCCAGACCGAACGATTCGGGTCCGACGGCGCGGATACTACCGGAACGGTCTGCGAATACAGGTTGGACAGATTGAAATCCTTGAGGCTCATGGCAAGACCTGCAAGCGCTGCGGTATCGGCCATGCCTTGCGAGATATAGAGTGATTGCAAGGCTGATTTCGCTAGCTGGTAGAGCTGTGCGGTGTCAGTAAAGAGGTTCTTGCTGAGCGCTTCGTTCATCAACTGTTTGATGAGGTATTGCTGTCTGGTTGTTCGTGATGTGTCGGATCCGTCTCCCAGACCATGGCGGGTTCGTGCGTACTGCGTTGCCTGGTGTCCGTCCAGATGGTGCAGGCCCTTGGTGAGTTGCAGGCTGGTGTAGGGGTCGTCGACGTCCTGTGGGATGCACAGGTCGACTCCGCCTACGGCATTGATCATTTTGACCAGTCCTGCGAAATCCACGACGATGAAGTTTTGAATGTTCAGTCCGGTGAGGCTGTTCACTGCATTCAGGGTGCAGCTTGCGGCTGAAGCGAGATCGCCGCCGGTCTGGTATGCGTTCGCGAAAATCGAGTTGAACATCACATTGTATTGCGCGGGAATCGTGCCGTTGGTCGTTTCGCACTGCGGTATGTCCACTAGGGAGTCGCGCGGAATGGAAACGAGATTGATTTTGGTGCGGTCCGCGGAAATCTGCGCCACCATTGTGGTGTCGGCCTGATGGTTGCCTACCACGTCGTCGAAGTTGCCTCCGACGGACTGGTTCTCTTCGCCATCGCGGGAATCCTGCCCGATGAGTACGAATTCGATGGGTTTGCCGGAGTTGGGATCGATGATCGAGGTGTTGGCGTCAAGTGAGCCTTGTCCGATGATTTCGACCGAATGGTCTTTGATGATGCCATTCACATCCAGCCATGTTGCGGCCGCTGCGGTTCCCGAGAACACCAGCATCGCCGCGATGACCGAAGCGACTATCGTCCTCGTACGATGCTGCACTCGATAGCCAAGGCTGTGACGCGGCTTTGCGTCTCGCAGTCCATTGACGTTAGGAAGCTTATCGCCGGCTGGTGATGTGGTCACGGTATCGCCTTCCTGTTTATACAAAAGATCACGCCATATCTCAACGCGTTCTAGAACATACCACTACTCTGTCATGGGATTATAGAGATGTTCCCCGATTTTCACGGATTCTGCTTCAGGCCCCCGTCGTTCTTGGAGTTACCATGTACCATATTTTTCTCGAATTATAGTGATTGACACGGCGGAAAACTTGACAAAAAGAAATTGCATGTGTGTAATTTAACACGACTAAAAGTGCGCATACGTATAGCAGGGGAGGACGCATGTGGGGCGTGATCGACGAGTCCTCCGATAATCCGCTTGCGGAACTGTGGGGTCTGTTCAAAAGCGATGATGATGTTTCCTGGCAGCATAGGGCTTTATGTTCTCAGACTGATCCGGAAGCGTTCTTTCCTGAAAAGGGCGGATCAACCAGGGATGCCAAGCGAGTGTGCGCCCAGTGCGAGGTTCGTGAGCAATGCCTGAAATGGGCCATCGAGCATGATGAGCGTTTCGGCATTTGGGGTGGCATGAGCGAACGTGAGCGCCGTCGGTATAAGAAGGAACACAAGGAACGGGCATAACGCACGGCACACCCTGTGCGTACACTTGAAATTATGAATTCTAACGCCAGCAGCGATATCCAGGGAATTGTGACCGATCTGCTCAACAGCAGGCCGTACTCCCATCGGCAGGATGCCGATTCATCCGTGGCTGCGGTGATTACCGCGCAAAGCGATCTGCGTTTTTTCTCATCCACTTTTGCCGCGGTGCTCGCACAGCGTGTGCTTCCAGGCACTATTATCGTTGCGGATTGCACCAATCAGGTTGAGCAGCCTATGCAGATGACGTTTAGCGTTATCCCGTCGCCTGCCGGTGTGCTTACGGAAGTTCCCGAAAGCAAGACCATACGTGTCATTCTCGTAGGAGTGAAGGGTGCCTCTTCATTCATGAATGCCGTGGCTCGTGCAATGCAACAGATCGATCTTGACGACCGGGTCGGTGCTCTGTGGACATTGCATGACGATTCCAGGCCGGCCGATGAGTCATGCCTTGAGGTGTTGCTCGATGCTTGGAAAAACACGCCGACTGCGTCTTTGCTTGGCGCGAAACAGTTGGATTGGCAGGCGGAAAGCCTGCATAACGTCGGTTTGTATGCGGGGCACCACAATGTCACGTCTCTGGTGGTGGACGGTGAGCCGGATCAGGAACAGTATGATGGCCGGCAGGATGTGTTGGCTGTGTCGCTTTCCGGCGCGCTGGTTCCATTGGCCACCTTGCGTACTTGGAAGGGTGTCGATCCATGGTTCGGCACGTTCGCCGAATCCACGGACCTGTGCAGGCGCATCTGCCTGGGCGGTGGCCGTGTGGTGGTGGTCCCGCAGGCGCGAATCGCCCATAGGAGGGCAAGATTTGAAGGCGTGCGTTCCAAAAACGGCCAACCTGTTGAAGATGAGGAAGGCCGCGTCGATCCGTACCTTGCGGTACGCGAGGCGAATACGAAATACGCGTATACGGACGTGCATCGTTCTTGGTGGCCGCTGCTGTGGATCTGGTCGATACTGAAGGCGTTGGGACTGGCCGTGCTGTGCCTGACGCGCAAACAGCCATACCATGCCTGTTGCGAATTGGCCCTGCCTTGGCGTTCGTTGCTCCACTTGCCGGGCGCATGGAGGGCCCGTGCCCGATTGTGTGAGCAGAGTAGGGTCTCCTTGAAGGCATTGGCCGCATTGCAGACGACTCGTCAGCAGATCGGCCAATGGAACGATCGCAAGCGTGCGTTTCTTGACCAGCGTGGCACTGTGATCCTCAGCCCTCTTGCCAAGGCGCATCTGCGTAAAAGGCTCATGCGCAGGTGGGGGCTTGCCATCGCATCGGCGGTGATCGCGTTTGCATGGATCGTCTTCCTATATTGGAATGTGCTTCGGAGCGTGTTCTCCGGCGCGTCGATATATTCTCAAACGTTGCTGCCGACCGATGCCAGTTTCAGCCAGTTGGTGCATGCCGCCACCACGTCGTGGGCGTATACCGCGGGAACGGGAATCAGCGCCCCGAGCGCGCCTTGGCTGCTGGTGCTCATGGTGGTTTCCGTATTCACGGCTGGCCATGTTGCGACCGCAGTCGCCGTGGTGTTCTTCTTGTCCGCTCCTTTGATGGTGCTGTCGTTCTGGGCTTTGGCTGGAATCTTTACTCGGTCCGACACGGTGCGTTGCGTGATCGCGTTGGCATGGTTCGCCATCGCATTGTCGATGAACGTGTACAGCGATGCCGACGTGACGATGATGACGGTCATGGTGTTTCTTCCTGCGGCCTTCGCGCTTTCTTTCCGAGCCGTAGGCATGTACCGTACGGAAGATCTGGTCAATCCGCAGGCTTCCGTGCAGGCCGCGGCGCTTGCGGCATTGTGCTTTATTCCCGTCGTCGCGGCCGAACCGCAATTGCTGCTGCCGCTGATGTTGTCGTTCCTTGTGTTCCTGATGCTTGTACGCTCCCATAGAACGACGCTGCTGCTGATTCCGCTGCCGGCCGCTTCCGTATGCGCGCCCACATTGGTCAACACGGTACGTTTCGCAGAAGCAGGTACGTGGCGTCAGATTTTTGGCAGTGTGATATTGCCGTCGTCTGCGCATGATGGGCATCCGATGATCGCAAATCTTTCGGATATTGTTTCCCGTGCATTCGGCGTTGCCGTATCCGGCGAGATTTGGCAGTATGTGGCTGCTGCAATGTTGGCATTGATTGTGCTTCTTGCCGCGGTATCGCTGTTCCTGCCATTCGTGCTTCGCGTGTCGCGTATGATGTGGGTCGTGGCGATCGCGGGTCTTGCCACGTCGCTGCTTTCCGCCGCGGTTGTGGTTGCGGTCGATGCGGATGGCGCCGTGGCCGGTTCCGTGCTTCCCGGCGTTTCATTCACGATGATGGGACTGCTGTCTTGCGTGTGCATGGTCGCAGGCGGTGCGGTGCAACGTTTCGTCATGCTGTGGCAGAGGCCGACCGGCGATGTCGAAGTTGAGAGGAATGGCGCTTCTACTGGCATTATTGCCGGGCGTGCGGCACGAATCGTGCTGGTCATGCTGATTGCGGCGTCGGTTGTGGCGAGTGCCGGTTTTGATTATGTCGCCAGAGACCATAACACGGTTTCGACCAGTGATTCCGGCTTGCCGATTGTTGCTTCCGACTATCTTGCGCAGGATGAGGCGAGGCGTGTGCTCGCAGTACGCGCGGATAGTGCCGGTTCCATTAGCTACAATGTGATGCGCACCCGCCGAGGTGATTTGATCGACAGCTCTCCGGCACAGCGTGTCGAAGTGGCGTTCGGACGTTCCGATGATGCGAACAAGGCCATCGCCAAGGATTGCGCGCAGCTGTTGTCGAATGCTGATTCCGACGCCGTCGCCGATTTGAGCGAGTTGGGATTCGGAGGCATCTATGTGGTGCGCTCCGGCGAAGACAAGGCGCAAAAGGAGATAACCGATCAGTTGAGTTCCAATATCAGCGCTTCCGATGGCACGCAGAATGTCGTAAGCACTGATGCGGGAACATACTATCGTCTCACCATCCAAGATACGGCCAAGCAGCATATCGACCGCAAGGGATATCGACAGGCTGAATCGAGTGTGTGGCGTCAGGCATGGCTGTGGTGCATGGGTATTGTTCTCGCAGCGTATTGCTTGGTTGCGCTTCCGCGCATGAGGCGTCACGGTCAGGAGGAAGCATGAGCAAACATTCCCGTTCCAAAACGGTTTGGCGTGTAATTCTGGCCATAGTGTCGGTGTTGGTCATTGTCGCACTGGCGACCGTGGCCGTAATCTACCGCCCGACTTGGATTCATGCGGATTCGCCGGTAACGCAGCGTTCATCCGTATCCCGTACCGTCAGTCCGCGTCAGCTGGAAACATATTGTCCAGCACGAATGACGATAGCTGATACTGATGCGTATGGAGACAGCGAATATCAAGCGTCCAACGGCAATATCATGTCGTCGGCGCGTTATGCGTCCTTCGGTTCGGTGTTCCGCTCTTCCGTAGGGCTTCTCGGAGCTGATGAAGCCACTTCGTCATTGGTGTTGAACAAGGATGATGCCGGATCGGACGATGATATTTTCATGGCGTCCGGCACGGTCGATGACGGAGCCCAATTGCAGAATACCCGATTGCTGTCGGCTTCCGATGGAACGGGAGCGGCCTCTTCGGTGATGTCTTGGGCTACTGAGGGAGATTTGAAAGGCGTTTCCGCTGCTTCCTGCGTCGCTCCGGCTTTGAAGCAGTCGCTGATGGTGTCGGGCACCAAAACAGGCATGACCCAGCAGCTGGTCGTGGCCAATCCGTCGGCTAAGGCCACGTCGGTGAACATCAAGGTTTGGGGATCCGACAAGTCGGGTGCTTTGGCATTGTCTACCGGTTCGACGTTGACGGTTGGCGCGGGCAAGGAATCTGTGCTGAACCTTGCCGCAGCAGCTTCCGGGCAGGATGCTTTGTACGTTACCGTGTCCAGCGTGGACACGCCCGTTGCGGCCGTGGTACGCACCATAGCCATGGATGGTCTGGTTGCAAAAGGATCGGATTATGCGGTTCCCAATACTGCTGCCGCAAAAACATTGGCGATTGACGGACTCACGGAAGGCGATGCCGTCAACCTGTATGTGTATCCGTCTCGGCAGGCCGACGTCACCGTATCTTGGACGGATGACCAAGGTCTGAAGAAAACCAATCAGCAGACGCTCGAATCGAATCGCGTTTCGGTCATCGACCTGGGTTCGGTTCCCAAGTCGGCGACCGGACTTACCATCAGCGCCAGCGAGCCGGTATCCGTCGCCGCGAAGATCACCAATGATGGCGATGATGACCAGGCTGATTTCGCCTTGGTCAACGCTTCAGTGCCGATGAGCGTCTCCGCCATGGCCGTGCCCGACCATGCCACGGCTCAAGTGGGCATCACCAACATATCGGGCGATGAGCGCACAGCAACATTGACGTCCTACAACAGTGTCGGAGATACTGTTGACCAGCGCGAGATTGCTCTCCAATCCGGCGCTTCGACAACGGTTGATCTGGCGGATATCAACGATGGAGACGTTGCCGCCGTAAGCCTTGCCGATCCGGACCAATCAATGGTGTGGAACATCCGTATCAGCCAAAAAGACGTATCGGATGCGAAACTGGCCGGAGTGTCGATTATCGGCGCAACGGATCTGAAGGAAGCCCGCGAGCAGGTGCTGGCCAACCAGAACATGACCGTCGTGCGTTGATCACATACCCCAATCGGGGTCGATCTCTTCGGGACGGCGTCCATACAGTTCCGCCAAGCGCAACACCACTTCGTCGCGGATGGCGAATTGCAGGTCCATACGGCTTCGCGCATGCGATTGCAAAGGCATACGGTACAGCACGACGCGCGGCGGAATGCCATGTTCCGCGGGGAAAGACTGCGAGCCCAAGTGCGCAGTGGCCTCCCAAGGTGCCGGGTCGGATGGCGGAACATCCTCGACCGCGAACTGTACCGGTGCCACCAGTTCGGGCCATGCATCGTTGAGCCTACGGATCTGAGCCACCAGCATGTCGTCGAACATACCGCTTCTTGTACGATAACGTGGAAGTCTGGTACCGAACATGGGAGTGCGGGTCCCACGACCATGACGGTTTCTATACACTGTTGATTCCCAAGGCAATTGATACATGGCTTCTACCATATCAGGGCCTTGCGCGAATCATGCGATAGCATATTGTTCATTGCATCGACACAGGAGGAAACGATCATGACGGATATTTCCGTGCCCTGTTGGAACGACGTGGATATCGAGGAATTGTGCAATGGAGTACGCCTTATCGCCTTCGATCTCGACAACACGTTGGCAAGGTCAAAAAAGCCAATGAAGGACGACATGGCCGAATGCTTCTCCGCATTGACATCGTTGATTGATGTCGCAGTGATCACCGGTGGCAAGTATGCATTGCTGAAAAGTCAGGTGGTGGAACGGTTGACAGGTCAAGCCAATCGGTCGCATCTGCATCTTATGCCGACCAGCGGCACCCGATACTACCGTTGGGGCGGATCGGATTGGGCGCCGGTCTTCGCCCATGACCTCAGCGCGGATGATCGTGCGAAAGCTTACGAATCGTTGGAACGCAATGCGCGCGAACAGGGTATCTGGCTCACGCACGTTTGGGGTGAACGTATCGAGGATCGTGGCAGCCAGATCACATTCTCCGCATTAGGGCAGCTTGCGCCCATCGAAGCCAAGGAGGCGTGGGATCCAACCAACGAGAAGAAGAATCGTCTGGCACGAGCGGTTGCCGCCGATCTACCGCATTTGGAGGTACGGCCGGGCGGCGCCAGCAGCGTCGATATCTCCGAAAAAAACGTCGACAAGTCGTTCGCTGTTCGAGAATTGGCCGATATTCTCGGCATTACGGTGGCGCAGATTGTTTTTGTGGGAGACCGTATGGATCCGGACGGTAACGATTATCCCGCGGCAAAGGCAGGCACCAGGGCGGTGAAGGTTACCTGTCCGAACGATACCGTGAAATTGTGCGGTGGAATCATCGCCAGTCTATCGCGATAGAACCTGTTGGGAGGTTTCGCATGAACTCAATGGCGAGGGCATGCTCGATGGTGGTTAATCTGCTGTTTCCCCGGGGCTGCGCCGGGTGCGACAAACCGGATGAAGTGCTATGCGAAGCTTGCAGGGCATTGTTTTCCCAGCCGACCGCACAGTCGTTTGACGGTGTGGCGATGCAACGCTGGTTCGCATGCGGATGGTACCGTGGCACGGTCAGAAGGGCGGTTCTCGCGTGGAAGGATCACGGCGACGAGGAATGTGACCGTGCGTTCGCCGATGCGATATGCGCCCTTGCAAAAGCGTCTGGCGTTATTGACTTCGTTCGTGATAGGCATGGTTCATGCCATGATGTTGTTGTGGTTCCCGCGCCTTCGTCTCCCGCTTCAATACGTCGTCGCGGACGTAAACATATGATGCCGATCGCCAAACATCTGGCAGGTTTTCTACGTGAGGAAACAGGCTGCGAGGTGACGGTGCGTGACGCGTTGGAGAACAGGGGGGTCAAAGGGAAATCAGTGCAGACCAGCGGTGCGGCGCAACGGTCGCAACGTTTGAAGGGGCATGTTTCGGTGCGTCCTTCGGTTTCCTTGCGCAATACGATGGTGATTCTGGTAGACGATATTGTCACGACCGGTGCGACCATGCGCAGTTGCGTCGAAACGATGCGGAAGGAGGGTGCTACGGTCGTGACCGTGCTTGCTTTGGCTCACACTCCGGCGGGAACGCAGAAGGTTGGCCCAACGCAAGCATGGTCACGCACGCAAGTGCAGTGACGTGAGAAATCCTCTATTCGTCATCCGTAACATGGTATTTCGGTAGAATGATTTCAAAATCGGCTCCACGCGGGTCATCGACGACCCGCACCGAACCACCGTGCAACTGGGCGGCCCAACGTGCGATGGACAATCCCAAGCCGGTTCCGCCCGATTCGGTGCCCGGACCTGTTTTTCCTTTGACGAAACGGCGGAAAATGTCGGAACGCGCCTCTTGCGGAATCTGCGATCCGAAATTGACGACATTGGTGACGATGGTGCCGAAATCCTTGTTTTCGTGTGCTTCGATAAGCACCGTGGTATTGTCCGCGGAATGCTTGAGCGCGTTCGCGATGATATTGGTGAACAGTTGGCGCAGGCGGTCCTGATCGCCTGCCATCTCGATATCGTCGGGCACATGCATTTCGATGTCATGCGCATGCCCGGCATCGGCGATTTCCAAAGGTTCCACGGTTTCGTCAAGAAAATCGGCGAAATTGAACATTTCGATTTGCAGGCTTGCCGCGCCGGCTTCCATGCGGGAAAGATCAAGAAGGAACGCGATCAGATCGGACAGGCGGTGCGTCTGATTGAGGATGCTTTCCAGATTTGATGGCGTAGGGTCGATCACGCCATCCGCCATGTTTTCGACCATGGCTTGAAGCGCTGATACGGGCGTGCGTAATTCGTGGCTTACGTTGGCTACCATGTCCCGGCGCATCTGGTCGGCATGCTGAAGCTCTTCCGCCATTTCGTTGAAGGTGAGGGCGAGCTGGCCGACTTCATCGCGACTATTGGAGTCGACATGGACACGCACGGTGTAATCGCCTTCCGCCATCGCTTCGGCGGCGTCGCGCATTTGGCGCAGGGGAGAGGTGAGTCCTCTGGAGAAGAAATATGTGATTCCTAAAGCCACGGCGAGGGTAATGGGCATGGCGATCCATACGCTGAGCCCTACTTTGAGCAGGAACCACGCCATGATGAACGCAATGGCGGTGGAGATGGTGATCAGAACGCTCAATTCAATTTTGAGCGATGAGAACAAACCAATAGGACGTTCGGTTTCCAATGGATTCACCGAACGCCCTGGTTTTGTATCGGTAGTACGCATACCACCGAATTTTAGCGTATTAGTCTTGGACTTCTGGCGGTTCGAACGCGTAACCGACGCCATGCACGGTACGAATGGTCTTCGAACCGAGCTTATGGCGCAATGCCTTGACGTGCGAATCGACGGTGCGAGTGCCGGAAGCATCCACCCAATCCCACACTTCCTCGAGCAGTTTCTCGCGAGTGAGCACGGACTTCGGCTTGCGGGCCAGCGTGGCCAGCAAATCGAATTCCGTAGGGGTCAGGTGCACCTGCTTGCCATTGACGGTGACGATACGTTGCGCGGGATCGATGACCAAGGAGCCGAAATCGAGAAGCTTCTCGTTTTCGGAGTTTTTGGCGATGACCTTGGCACGATCTACACGGCGCAGCAACGCCTTGCAACGGGCGATGAGTTCGCGCATGGAGAACGGCTTGGTCATGTAGTCATCGGCTCCGGCACCGAGGCCGATGACCTTATCGGCCTCGTCGTCTCGTGCCGTCAGGATCAGCACTGGCACAGGGCGCTCCGCCACGATGCGTTTCGTGGCCTCAAGACCATCCATCACGGGCAACATGATGTCCATGATGACCAGATCCGGACGCAACGTAGTCGCGGCCTGAACCGCACTGGCGCCGTCGGATGCCACGCGCGCCGTCCAGCCTTCCGCTGTGATGCGCTGCGCGATGGCAGTGGCCAGTGTCGGCTCGTCTTCGACCACCAGAACGGTGCGTGGAGCCGCTGTGGGTTGTGCTGATGAGTTGAGCATAGCTTTCCGCCTTTCTCAGAGTTCCGGCTTCAAGAATACTGCGCCCAGTGCCGGAACGGTGATTTTCGCGGACCAATCACGTGAATGGTATTCGCCTTCGACCGCTTCGACCGTGCCATTGTGAATGCCGGAACCGCCGTAGATCTCATCATCCGTGGTCAGCACTTCGGTCCATTTGCCGCCCTTGGTGAGCGGTACCTGATAGTCGGTCCATGCCTCGCCGGAGAAGTTCACCACAACCACCATTTGCTCTCCGTCCTTGCCGATACGCACGAAGCTGAGCGTGTTGTGATCGGCGTCATCGCTGGTGAGCCACTGGAAGCCGGCCGGGTCGAAGTCTTGGCTCCAAAGTGCAGGGGAAGCCTTGTACAGCGTGTTCAAATCCGCGACAAGCTTTTGCACACCCTGGTGGTCCGGCCATTCAAGCGCGGCCCAATCCACGGAACCATCATGATCCCACTCGCCGTACTGGGCGATCTCATTGCCCATGAAGGTGAGGTTCTTGCCCGGGTGGGCCCACTGGTAGGCGAACAGCGCGCGGACACCGGCATACTTCTGCCAATCATTGCCCGGCATCTTGCCGAACATGGATCCCTTGCCGTACACAACCTCATCGTGGCTGATCGGCAGCACATAATGCTCCGAATAGGCGTACACCATGGAGAACGTGATCTCGTTGTGGTGCCACTTGCGGTTAATCGGCTCCTCATGCAGATACTGCAGGGTGTCGTGCATCCAACCCATGTTCCACTTGAGGCCGAATCCCAAACCACCGGCGTCGGTCGGCGCAGTGATGCCTGGGTAAGCCGTGGATTCCTCGGCGATCATCATGATGCCCGGATTGTTCTTGTATGCCGTGGCGTTGGCTTCCTTGAGGAAGTCGATGGCTTCGAGATTCTCGCGGCCGCCGTAGATGTTCGGATGCCACTGGCCGGCCTCACGGCTGTAGTCCAGGTACAGCATCGAGGAGACCGCGTCCACACGAAGCGCGTCGATATGGAACTCATCCAGCCAGAAGCAGGCGTTGGCCACCAGGAAGTTACGGACCTCGCGACGTCCGAAATTGAACACGTACGTGCCCCAATCCGGGTGCTCGCCACGAGTCGGATCCGGATCCTCATACAACGGCGTGCCGTCGAAGCGGCCCAGTGCGAACGCATCCTTCGGGAAGTGGGCCGGAACCCAATCCATGATCACACCGATGCCGGCCTCGTGCAATTTCTCAACAAGATACTTGAAATCGTCGGGGCCGCCCAAACGCGAATCGATCGCGTAGTAGCCGGTCACCTGATAACCCCAGGACCCTGCGAACGGATGTTCCGCCAACGGCATGAACTCCACGTGCGTGAAGCCTTCCTTCTGCACGTAGGGAACCAGCTTGTCGGCAAGCTCACGGTAGTCGTTCACGTCCTTGCGCCAGCTGGAGGCGTTCACCTCATAGATGCTGACCGGTCCGTTATGCGGGTCGCTGGCCGCGCGTTCGGCCATCCAATCGGCATCATCCCATTCATGGGTGGATTCGACCACGATGGATCCGGTGCGCGGCGGAATCTCGTGGGAGCGCTCCATCGGATCGGCCTTCATGGTCCATTCGTTATTGGCGTTGAGGATTTCATACTTGTAGATTTCGCCGGCCTCAATGCCTGGGATGAACAGTTCCCAAATGCCGGAAGAACCAAGTTCGCGCATGGCGTGGGTACGTCCGTTCCAGCCATTGAAATCGCCGACCACGCGCACGGCATGCGCGTTTGGCGCCCATACGGTGAACGCGGTGCCAACCACCTGCTCGCCATCTACGCCTTCAGAAGAACCCATCGGATCGTCATAGCGGAGCACATGTGCGCCAAGTGCCTCCCACAGGCGCTCGTGACGGCCTTCGCCGAATAGATACATGTCCATCTCGCCGATGGTCGGCAGATAACGATAGGGATCGTCAGACACCACAACGGAACCGTCTTCATATTCCGTGCGAATACGGTAATCTGGCACGCCGTAACCCTCTTCTGCTGCGGCGGCGGGAACGAGTGCCATGAAGACGCCATTGTATTCATGGATTGCGAGCGTTTGACCTTGTTCAGTGATAATCGTCACGGATTTTGCCAACGGACGCAAGACGCGGATCGTGACGACATCCGCATGCTTGCCGGAACCGAGGTGCCCGCCGAGCACCTCGTGAGGATTGTAGAACGTACCGTTGCTTACTGCATCCAGTGTGCCCTGGGGAACAGGAACAGCAACGACATCTTCATTGATCTTGGATTCTGTAGCCATGGCAAAAGTGTAAGCATGGAACGGAAGAAAAGTGGCCCGTGTCGCGCCTATTTTTTCGTTTTTTCAAGTGTTTTTGGTCAAGTCCACCCCTGATGGCACAATAATTCGGGTTTTGTGTAAGCTTTTCACGGAGGATTCATGGGTTACAAGGTCGGCGACATGGTCGTCTATCCACGTCACGGCGCTGCGAAGGTGGAGGCCATCACCGAACGGACAGTCAAGGGAATCACCCGCGAATATCTGCAGCTGTCGGTGCTTTCGTCTGACGGTCTGGTCATCAACGTTCCTGTTGATAATGCCAAAAAGGTTGGTGTGCGAGATATCGTCGACGCCAACGAAGTGGCCAAGGTGTTCGAGATTCTGCGCACTCCGATCATTGAGAAGGAGATGAACTGGTCTCGTCGCTACAAGCTGAATGTCGAGAAGATCGCCACCGGCGATGTCAATAAAATCGCGGAAGTGGTGCGTGACCTTGCACAGCGTGATGTTGACGAGCATGGTCTGTCGGCTGGTGAGAAGCGCATGCTTACCAAGGCCCGTAGCATTCTGACTTCCGAGATCTCGCTGTCCGAACACCTTGATGAAGCCGAGGCCCAGCGTTTGCTGGACGTGAACCTTGGGTATGAGCCGGCCCAGCCCGGCGATGAGGAGCATCATACCGAGGCTCCCGAGGAGGCTGCCATGGATACGCTGGCCCGAGTTGAGGCCGAAAGCAAGAAGTCCAAGAAGAGGTAAGGCGTTTCATGCGTATCGGTCAGGGTTTTGACGCTCATCGATTCGCATCTCACGATGCAGGCAAGCCGTTATGGCTTGCCTGTTTGCGTTGGGAGGGCGATGGCATCGAGGGCGATTCGGATGGCGATGTCGCCGCTCATGCGTTGATTGACGCATTGCTTTCCGCGGCCGGTCTTGGTGATATCGGCACCTTGTTCGGTGTCGGCTCGCAGTCCGATGGCGCGGGCAAGCATGGCGCCGAAATGTTGCGGACCACGGTCGGTTATCTGAACGAACGTGGTATGAAGCCAGTGAGTGCCAGCGTGGTCGTGATCGCCAATCGGCCGAAAATCGGAAAACGCAGGGAAGAAGCCGAACGAGCGTTGTCTGAAGCTATAGGTTGTGAGGTGTCCATGACCGCCACCACAACGGATGGCATGGGATTCACTGGTTCGGGCGAAGGCGTCGCCGCGATTGCCGATGCTTTGGTGGAACCTGTTGATCCATCGACTCGTCAGGCAGTCTGATTTCGCCCGCTGACGGCTTTCCGATACTTCTTTCTGCTACTTTCTTTTGAAGGATTCAATAGCCTTCGCAACCGCCCAAAACAACGTCGAAATTGTCACGATGATGAAGCTCGGGGGAGCGGGGAACATGGCGGAAATCACGAGCCCTCCCCAAATCGAAATCAGGCAGATCACCGTGGCGACGACCATCGCCTTGAATGGTGAGCGGGCGATGATGTTGGCGGTGGCGGCGGGGGTGATCACCAACGCGAAGATCAGCAATGTGCCGACTGCGGGAACGGCAATGGTAATGACGCCGGCCATAATTGTCATAAAGCAAATGTTCATGAAACCGACGGGCACGCCTTTTGCCTGTGCCACCTGCTCGTCAAGCGAACTGAACAATAACGGGCGGTAGATCACTGCCAGAACAGCCAAAAGCAGCACGTCGAAAATCGCGAAACCAATGATCTGACCGTCGGTGATCGTCAGAATCGAGCCGAACAGAATCGACTGCATCTGCTGCGAAGCCGAGCTTGACATGCGTGCGAAAAAGAGACCAAGGCCGGTGGCGAAAGCGAGTACGGTTCCAGTGGCGATCTCACGCTGTGAAGCCTTCTTGCCAAGCGCGCCGATCACCAGTGCTCCGCCGAGAGCGAACACGCCAAGACCTGCGGAAACAGGCAGGCCGAGCAATACGGCTCCGGTGGCACCTGGCAGTCCGATATGTGCCAAGGCGTGGGCTGCGAATGTGGAATGTCTGGCGATGGTGAAATAACCCATCACGCCGGCTGCCAATGCGATGCACAGGCCGGCGAGAAACGCGTTCGTCATGAATGGGGCGTTGAGCGTGGAAACCCAATCCGGGTCGAAAGCGAATACGGTACCGTCCATGCTCAGTCCTCCTGCGTGGTGTGGCTGTGATGGTGAAATTGCGCGATTTCTTCTGGAGCATGCGCATCGATGCTCATGTTTTCAGACTCGTCCTCGCTTGGCGTCACGAACATATCTCCTTGCGGAGTGGTGACCACCTGTACGGTCGTACCATATAAATGCGTGAGTAGATGGGAATCCAGCACCTCGTTCATGCCTGCATAGTGTGGATGTCCGTCAAGCAGATAGACGGCTCCAGTGAGGATGGGCAGAAGCATATTAAGGTCGTGCGCCACCACTTGGATGGTCATGCCGAGTTCGCGGTTGAGTTTGGCGAGTACGTGCACAGTGGCGCGTTGACTCGCCAGATCAAGGTTGGCGAGAGGCTCGTCCAGCATCAGCAGTTTCGGGTCATCCACGAGCGCCTGCGCGATGGCGACCCTTTGGCGCAGTCCGCCCGAAAGTTCGGATAGGCGATAATTCGCTTTGTCTTGCAACTCGACGAAGTCCATGGCCTTGCGGGCTTTCTCACGAAGTGTTTTGGTGACGGGATGAATGCCGAATCGAGTTCCCGTCAAGCCGAGAAGCACCGACTGTTCCGCGGTGATGTTCGATTCGATGTCGGATGCGTAGCTTTGCGGCACGTAGCCGATGCGCCGGTTTGCGGAGCCTGCAGGCTGTCCGAGTACCTTGATGCTGCCATGCGCGGTTGGAATCAATCCCAGCTCGGCCTTCATCATGGTGGTTTTGCCCGCGCCGTTGGTACCGACGATTGCGGTTACCGAGCTTTGCGGAATGCTGAACGTGCCGTGTTGCCAGATGACGTGACCGCCTCGTTTGACGCAGGCGTCGTCGAATTCGATGCAGGCAGGTGTCTCGTCGTGCATGGCTTCTCCTTGATTTGAATGCACGTACATACTCGCAAATGGTGTTGACAATCATTCTCAATAAGGATTGTCGTTGAAACCGTCGTAACGATCAGACGAGAGGCTTTGCGTAAAAAGCAAAACGTCAGGCAAACAAAAAAGACCATCCCGCATTCAGTTGGACGCAGGATGGTCTTGGCAAAAGCGATTACCGATCGATTGTTCGGCAATCGCTTTTGCCGAACAATCATTTCACCGGATTTGGTTGCGGCGCATCGTCCGATCCGTTCGTTGTCTGATCGTTGTCTTGCGTCGAGGAATCTGCGGTTGATTCCAAGGAATCCGCGTTTTCCGACGTGCTGTCGGAACTTGTTGCATCCTGATCGTCGGCATCGGATTGTTCATCGAACATATCGGTCAACGACAGGATAAGCGCGCGGATCCACGATGTCAGGCTGGTGTAATCGGAGGGCATCTGTTCGCTGACATCAAGCACGGGAACGTCGGATTTGTAAGCAATGCCGGTCAGCGTGTTCGTGGCGTCGCTTGTGGATTGTGTGTCGTTGATCAGCACCTCGACTTTATGCTTTTCCAGCAATTCCTGAAATTCCTGAAGATCGGTGGGGGTTGGCTCGGAATTCGTGCTGGACGATTGCAGATACCCCTCCGGCGTGTTGTCGGTGAACCCCATGTCGCTGAGCAGATAGTAGGCCACCGGTTCGGTGGCGGCGTAGGAGACGTTCTTATGCGAGTCGCTGAACGCCTTCATGTCCTTTTCTATTTTCTTCTCCCGCCTGTTCCACGCGGTGAGTTTGTTGTTGAAATATTTCTTTTGTGCGGGCATGATGCGGCTATATGTGTCGGCCAATTCCTTGGCCATGGCGTTTCGGGCGTCACTGGAGAACCATAAATGCGGATTGTCTCCCTCGACGGCGCCCACCATTTGTGCTGCGGAAACGGAAACCATGGTCTTACTGAGGTTCTTGGTGGCCCAAGTGTCATAGCCGGCACCATTGGACACTACGACCTGTGCCTGCTGAAGTTTGCCGATATCGTCGGTTTTCGGCTCGAAATCATGCGCATTGACATCGGTTGAAGAGAGAACCGACGTGACCTTCACATGGACGCCACCGATCTGCTCGGCAAGAGAACCCCATTGATTGACCGAGGCGACCACTTCGATTGGAGTGATCTGTTCGGTTGGGGTTTCGGAGTCGGCGGAGGCGTCATTCTCCTGCGAAGTTGACCCTCCGGAACATGCTGCCGTGCCGAACGCCACGCAAAGCGCGATTCCCGCAGCGAAAGCGCGTAACAAAGAACGTTTGTGCAAGCGCATGTCGATTGCCCTCTTCCTGAACCGCCCTAATCGTGTTCATCTCATAAATACGTGTGCGACTTACGACTGAAACCAAGATAGCCTACGATACATGCAAATGCCAATACAGCAATGAGACAACGAAAAGGGGAGTGGCCGGCATGGCGGTGAAAATCGATGGAAAGATGGTGTCCGCGCAGATCAAAGCGAATCTCGCCGAGCGAGTCGCAGCGCTGAAAGAGCAGGGGGTTAACCCCGGTCTTGGAACTATCCTGGTTGGTTCCGATCCCGGATCCGTCAAATATGTTGCCGGAAAGCATGCCGATTGCGCTGAAATCGGTGTGAACTCCATTAAGAAGGAGTTGCCTGCCGACGCAACATTCGAACAAATCGCCGAAGTCGTACAGGAGCTTAACGCCGATCCTGCCTGCACCGGCTACATCGTGCAGTTGCCGTTGCCGAAGGGCATCGACGAGAACGCCATCATCGATCTGATCGACCCCAAGAAAGACGCCGATGGTATGCACCCATATAATCTTGGCGAACTCGTGTTGCATGCGCGCGGCGAGATCACTACTCCGCTGCCATGCACTCCGCGAGGCGTGATCGAACTGCTCAAAGCCTACGACATTGACCTGGACGGCAAAGAGGTCTGCGTGCTCGGCCGAGGCATCACCATCGGCCGCACTATTGGTCTCATGCTGACTCGCAAGGCGGTGAATGCCACGGTCACGCTGTGCCATACCGGCACCAAGGACGTGCGCAAGCATATGCGTGAGGCCGATATCATCGTTGCGGCCATGGGCTCCGCCGGTTTCGTCAAGCCGGAAGATATCAAGGAAGGCGCGGTGTTGGTCGATGTCGGTGTTTCTCGCGTGTTCGACGAGGAGGTCGGCCGTTATCGCGTGAAGGGCGATGTCGATAAAGCCTGCTATGAGAAGGCCTTGGCATACACGCCGAATCCAGGCGGTGTAGGCCCTATGACCCGCGCCATGCTGCTGGAAAACGTGGTCGAGATGGCCGAACGTCGGCTGTAATTGCGCTCTGTGTGTGAAAATATGAAGTAATTTCGGGCGTGTCGCGGGTTGCGGCACGCCTTTTTTGTGCATGGTCCCATGTAAACTTACGCCTTGCGTGTGTTATATCGCACGCACATAATTGAAGACCGATTTTTATCCACCCACTATTTGTAAGAAACCAAATTAATGGCAGAGAACAATAACGAAGTCGCCAAGGTCGCCATCAACGACATCGGCACCGAAGAGGACTTCATCAAGGCAGTCGATTCCACCATCAAGAACTTCGATGATGGTGATCTGGTCGAAGGTACCGTCGTCAAGGTCGATCACGACGAGGTCCTGCTCGACATCGGCTACAAGACTGAGGGTGTCATCCCCTCCCGTGAGCTTTCCATCAAGAAGGACGTTGATCCGGACGAAGTCGTCGAGGTCGGCGACACCATTGAGGCCCTTGTCGTCACTAAGGAAGACAAGGAAGGCCGTCTGATTCTGTCCAAGAAGCGTGCACAGTACGAGCGCGCTTGGGGAGACATCGAGAAGATCAAGGAAGCCGATGGCGTTGTCGAAGGCACCGTCATCGAAGCTGTCAAGGGTGGCCTCATCGTCGACATCGGTCTGCGCGGCTTCCTGCCGGCATCCCTGGTCGAAATGCGTCGCGTCCGCGACCTGTCCCCGTACATTGGCCAGACCATCAAGGCCAAGATCCTCGAGCTCGACAAGAACCGCAACAATGTGGTGCTCTCCCGTCGTCAGTACCTCGAAGAGACCCAGTCCGAAGTGCGCGAAACCTTCCTGTCCCAGCTCAAGAAGGGCCAGATTCGCGAAGGCGTCGTGTCCTCCATCGTCAACTTCGGTGCATTCGTTGATCTGGGCGGCGTTGACGGCCTGATCCACGTTTCCGAGCTGTCTTGGAAGCACATCGACCACCCGTCCGAGGTTGTCAAGGTCGGCGACAAGGTTACCGTCGAGGTGCTCGACGTTGACCTCGATCGTGAGCGCATCTCCCTGTCCCTCAAGGCTACCCAGGAAGATCCGTGGCAGCGCTTCGCTCGCACCCACGTTCCTGGCCAGATCGTCAAGGGCAAGGTCACCAAGATCGTCCAGTTCGGTGTCTTCATCTCCGTCGAAGACGGCATCGAAGGCCTCGTGCACATCTCCGAGCTGGCCAACCGCCACGTGGAGAACCCGGAGACCGTCGTCAAGCCGGGCGAAGAAGTCTTCGTCAAGGTGATTGACGTTGATCTCGATCGTCGCCGCATCTCCCTGTCCCTCAAGCAGGCCAACGACTCCGTCGATCCGGCTTCCGAGGACTTCGATCCGGCTCTGTACGGCATGCCGGCAGAGTACGACGAGCAGGGCAACTACAAGTATCCGGAAGGCTTCGACCCGGCAACCAACGAGTGGATCGCTGGCTACGAGAAGCAGCGTGAGGAGTGGGAGTCCCAGTACGCCGCCGCTCACGATCTGTGGGAGCAGCATAAGGAATTTGTGGCCAAGGAGCTCGAGAACGCTGAAGCTTCCGCCGCTGAAGATGGCCAGGCTCCGAAGGAAGAGAAGGTCGAAGAGGTGTCTTCCAACTACTCCTCCGAGAACACTTCCGCCGGCACCCTCGCCGACTCCGACCAGCTCGCCGCTCTGCGCGACCAGCTGCTCGGCAAGTGATTGTATCCTGAGCTAGGATCCAATCCAGCTCAGGCTAGATTTTAGAAAAGACCCCGTTCCTGATTCAGGTTCGGGGTTTTTTCGTATGTGCATGGCAAGCGCACATGCGAAGCGCATTACAATGTCGGTTGTGGTGATTCGAATAGGATTGACCGGCGGCATAGCAGCTGGCAAAAGCACGGTATCCGCAAGACTGCGTGAGCTTGGTGCAGTACTTGTCGATTATGATCTGCTTGCGCGTCAAGTGGTGGAACCAGGCAGCATCGGCCTTCAGCGTATAGTGGAATGTTTCGGCTCCGATGCTTTGACCGATCGAGGCGAGCTCAATCGAGCGTGGATGGCAGAGCATGTGTTTTCCAGCGCTGATGCGGAACGAAAACGCAAGATGCTGGACGGAATCGAGCATCCACTGATTTATGAACTTGCAGTGCAACTCGAACATGAGGCTGTTGAAGTTGATTGCCAAGCAGTAGTGGTGCATGACATACCGTTACTCGCCGAAGTAATTGACAGCATTCCTTTTGAATTCGACCATATCGTAACTGTTGAAGCGCCTGAACAGGTGAGGGTCAGCAGAATGATGTCAACGCGAGGCATGAGCGAAAGCCAGGCATGGAATCGTGTGAACCATCAATCCAGCGTGGAACAGCGTCTTGCCATTGCCGATGAGATCATCGATTCCACACAGTCATTGGAACAAATGTTCGAGCATATTGATATGCTAATGCAACAATGGCGCACGGAAGCGAGGTAGGTATGGGATTCAATATTGAACGCACGAACAAGCCGTTTGTGGTCAAATCGCCATATAAGCCGAGCGGCGACCAGCCTAAAGCGATTGAAGAGCTTGCGGAACGCATTGAAAACGGTGAGAACGATGTGGTGCTCATGGGCGCTACCGGAACTGGCAAAACTGCCACCACGGCATGGCTTATTGAACGTCTGCAACGCCCGACGTTGATCATCGAACCGAATAAAACGTTGGCAGCGCAGCTGTGCGCCGAGTTCCGTGAACTCATGCCAGACAATGCGGTGAGCTATTTCGTTTCGTACTACGACTACTACCAGCCGGAAGCCTATATTCCGCAAACCGATACGTATATCGAAAAGGATTCCAACATCAATGACGACGTGGAACGGCTTCGCCATGCGGCCACGGCGAACCTGCTGACGCGTCGTGATTGCGTGGTCGTGGCAACGGTTTCCTGTATTTACGGCCTTGGTACGCCGGAAGAATATGCCGGGCGTATGCTGTTTCTCGAGGAAGGCCAGCAGATCGACCGTGACGACTTGCTGCGCACTTTCGTCGCCATGCAGTACAAGCGCAACGATATCGCCTTCACCAGAGGTACTTTCCGTGTGCGCGGCGATACCGTCGAAATCATTCCCGTATATGAGGAACTGGCCATCCGTATTGAATTCTTCGGTGATGAAATCGACCGTATTTCAACCCTGCATCCACTTACCGGAGATGTGATCGGGCGTCAATCGCAAGTCCATATTTTCCCCGCATCGCACTATGTGGCAGGGCCGCAACGTATGGAGCGAGCGTTGTCTACCATTCAGCAGGAACTTGATCAACGTACCGCCGAACTACGCAAACAAGGCAAGGAACTTGAGGCGCAGCGTCTTACCATGCGTACCACATACGATTTGGAGATGCTTTCCCAGGTCGGCGTATGTTCCGGAGTGGAAAACTACTCAAGACATTTCGATGGCCGTGAGCCGGGCACGCCGCCGCATACGTTATTGGATTTCTTCCCTGACGATTTCCTACTCGTCATTGACGAATCGCATGTTACCGTGCCGCAGATCGGCGCCATGTACGAAGGCGATGCCAGTCGCAAACGCACGTTGGTCGAACATGGCTTCCGTCTGCCTTCGGCGATGGACAACCGACCACTCAAATGGCCGGAATTCCTTGAGCGCGTCGGCCAGACGGTCTACCTTTCCGCCACTCCTGGCGATTATGAGCTTGGCTTGAGTGACGGTGTGGTCGAACAGATTATTCGACCGACAGGATTGGTCGATCCGCAAATCGATGTGCGCCCGGTTGACGGGCAGATCGATGATCTGCTTGCGGAGATCAAGGACCGTGTGAATAGAAACGAGCGTGCGCTCGTCACCACGCTCACTAAGAAGATGGCTGAGGATCTTACTGATTATCTGCTGGAGCGTGGCATCAAAGTCGAATACCTGCACTCCGATGTGGACACCCTGCGACGTGTCGAATTGTTGCGTGAATTGCGTGAGGGCAAGATCGATGTCATCGTCGGCATCAATCTATTGCGTGAGGGTCTTGATTTGCCGGAAGTATCGTTGGTTGCGATCCTTGACGCGGACAAGGAAGGTTTCCTGCGTTCCTATCGTTCCCTCATCCAGACGATTGGTCGTGCCGCGAGAAATGTGTCCGGCACCGTCATCATGTATGCCGATGACATTACCGATGCCATGCATAAAGCCATTGATGAAACCAATCGCCGTCGTGATATCCAGATTGCCTACAATAAGGAACATGGCATCGATCCGAAGCCGTTAATCAAGAAAATCAGCGACGTCAACGACATGCTCGCCAAGGAAGATGTCGATACGCAGACGTTGCTCGGTACCGGCTACCGTCATGAAGGCAAAGCCGGCAACTCGCATCTTGGCGTGCCTGCTACCAGCAAGGAGGAATCTGACAGACGGCATGAGGAGATTCTCAAGGCCGGATTGCCCGCGCAGGATCTAGCTGATCTCATTCGACAACTGTCCGAGCAGATGCATGCCGCCGCCGAACAACTGCAATTCGAGCTTGCGGCTCGTTTGCGTGACGAGATCCGCGACCTGAAAAAGGAACTTCGGCAGATGACGGAGGCGAGCAAATAGTTCCGACCGGTCATACGGCATCCGTACCATAGTGGATTATGGCTGAAACACCACTTGTTTTTGAAATCGCCACGTTCGCGGTGCTTGCCGTCTTCTTCGTGGTTGACTTGTTTATCATCGGACGTAAGCCCCATGTGCCCTCCACCAAGGAATGCGTGCAGCATATCGCGTTCTTTGTAGTCATGGCGTTGATCTTCGGCGGACTTATGTGGTTCTTCGCAGGTTCGAAGCCGGCCATCGAATTTTATTCGGGCTGGCTTACGGAATATTCGCTGAGTATTGACAATCTATTCGTCTTCGTCATCATTATGTCGAATTTTGCGGTGCCAAAACAGCTGCAGAAATTCGTGCTGTCCATCGGCATCACGATCGCATTGGTGTTGCGCGGCGTGTTCATCCTCATCGGCGCGGCCATTATCTCCCGCTTCACCTGGGTGTTCTTCCTGTTCGGCGCATTTCTTATCGTCACCGCCATCAAGTTGGTCACTGGGGGAGACGAAGATGAGGAATATCATGAGAATGGCTTGATTCGTGCATTGCGCAAGGTGATCAAGATCACCGATGAGTATGACGGAGAAAAGTTGCGTACCGTCAAAAACGGTGCCAAGTATTGGACTCCGATGCTGATCGTCTTTCTGACCATCGGCACCACCGATGTGATGTTTGCCTTTGACTCCATTCCTGCGATTTTCGGTTTGACGAAGGATCCGTTCATTGTGTTCACGTCCAATGTGTTCGCATTGCTCGGCTTGCAGCAGCTGTACTTCCTGCTTGGCGAGCTGCTCGACAAGCTGGTGTATCTGCCTCTTGGACTTTCCGTGGTGCTGGGCTTCATTGGAGTCAAGCTCATTATGGAGGCATTGCACGGCAATTCGTTGCCGTTCATCAATGGCGGTCAACCGATCGCTTGGGTGCCTGAAGTGCCTACATGGCTGTCTTTGGCGGTGATCGTTGTGGCGATTGGTGGTGCCGCATTGGCCAGCGTACTGAAGATGCGTGCCATCGAAGCAAAGGAAAAGTGACGATTTGAGAAACCGCATGGAAACATGCGGTTTCTTTTTATCAAAAAAATGTGAGCGCTCACAACACGCCTCGTTTCAGGGTGGAAGTGAGCGCTTTTTGCTAGTAGACTGGTCGGTTGGAAACAGGGTCGTCAGATCCAAAATCAATATCAACAAGAATAGGCAGGCATTCATGCGTAAAGCCAAGATCGTAGATACCATCGGTCCAGCTACCGAGTCCCTGGAAGGCATCACCAGCCTTGTCGAAGCAGGTATGGACGTCGCTCGTCTGAACCGCTCCCACGGCACTCCGGAAGACCACCTCAAGGTCTACAACAACCTCCGCGCCGCCGCCAAGGCCACCGGCCGCAACGTCGCAGCCCTGGTTGATCTGCAGGGTCCGAAGATCCGTTGCGGTTGGTTCAAGAAGAACGCCGACGGCGAAGACAAGGTCCAGCTGACCGAAGGCCAGGAGTTCGTCATCACCACCGATGACATCGAGGGCGACGAGCATATCACCTCCACCACCTTCAAGGGCCTGCCGGGCGATTGCCACGCTGGCGATCCGATCCTCATCGATGACGGCAAGGTTCGTCTCGAGGTCACCAAGGTCGAAGGCAACAACGTGTACACCAAGGTCGTCGTTGCCGGGCCGGTTTCCAGCCACAAGGGCATCAACCTGCCGGGCGTCGCGGTGTCCCTGCCGGCTCTGACCGAGAAGGATGAAGCCGATCTGCGTTGGGCTATCCGCACCGGCGCCGACATCATCGCCATGTCCTTCGTGCGTTTCGCCACCGACATCGACCGCGCCCACGAGATCATGGACGAGGAAGGCCGTCGCATCCCGGTCGTCGCAAAGATCGAGAAGCCGCAGGCTCTTGAGAACCTTGAAGAGATCGTCAAGGCCTTCGACGGCATCATGGTTGCTCGTGGCGACATGGCTGTCGAGTGCCCGCTCGAAGAGGTTCCGCTGGCTACCAAGCGCTGCATCGAGCTCGCTCGTCAGTACGCCAAGCCGGTCATCGTGGCTACCGAAGTGCTCGGCTCCATGGTCAACTCCCCGGTCCCGACCCGTGCAGAGGCATCTGACTGCGCCAACGCCATCCTCGACGGCGCCGACGCCACCATGACCTCCAACGAGACCGCCGTCGGCAAGTACCCGGCAGTCACCGTGAACACCATGAGCCGCATCTCCTCCTTCGCCACCGAGCACGGTTTCGACCGTATCCCGGAGCTGAAGAACCTGGATATGTCTTCCACCGGCGCCGTGTCTTCCGCAGCTGTGGATCTGGCTGACAAGCTGAACGCCAAGGCCATCGTTGCCTACACCCAGACCGGTTCCACCGTGCACCGCGTGTCCCGCGAACGCCCGGCCACCCCGATCTACGGCATCACCAACAACGAGCACACCTATCACTGGCTGGCTCTGTCTTGGGGCACCGAGTCCTTCCTGCTCGATGAGGATTACCACGACAAGTCCCGCAAGGACCTGATGATCTTCACCGATAAGATCCTGAAGGATGCCGGCAAGGTCACCGATGGTGACAAGATCGTCGTGCTGAGCTCCGCCCAGGGCGAGCACCAGCCGGGTCGCACCGATTCCATCTACGTCCACACCGTTGGTGCTTGCGACTGAGATGCGTTTCGGTCAGTGGCTGACTGATTCGTAGAGAAATCCCGTGAAGCTCATGTTTGAGTCTCACGGGATTTCTGATTTTGCTGTTTATAAGTAGGAGGGCTTTCCCGTTTGGGTGGAAGCCCTCCTTTTACTAGCAAATATTATGACTCCAGATTTCGTTTACGATGCTGCCCATGGCGCGAAACGCCGAACAAGCTGCAGCCTTTGCGAAATCAATTTTTCGTGTTATCCTTGTCAAGTTGTGCGAAAGCCCCTGTATCCCAATTGGTAGAGGAGACAGCCTCAAAATCTGTACAGTGTGGGTTCGAGTCCCACCGGGGGCACCGGATTGATGAACAGCCGTGGTTGGAAATTTCCAGCCGCGGCTTTTGTCATACGTTCCCCGTACGCAGGGCCAGTTGGTACCGTCTTCTTTGATTCAGATGGCGAGCCGGTCGCCGGTGTTGCCGGCGCGCCGCCGGTAACACCGAGGATGTGCGAACTTCTCCCAGATGCTGTAAGACTGCGACGGCCCCGGCATTGTTGCTGGATTGGCATGGTCTTCGACGTGCGCCTCTTGTCTGCGATGTCTTTCGTTTATTCTTATAAGTGAGGTTTTTGTTTCGCTTCGCTGTCCAAGCGACACGGAACCGAAAGTTTCAATAAAGGAAGACATCTGTCGCAGGCTTCTGCCGGTTGTCCGGCGCGAGACAGAAAGCTAATGATCCGAGAGCCGATCGAAGCGCTCAGGTAGCGATTCCACGCCAATGGCGTGGATGTGTCCCGCCGTGGATTTAGGTCTCTCTTACTTACGAGGATGCCCAGACACATCCACTTTTTTGGCGCCGGATGTGCGGCAGTTCCGACGGATGCTTGACATTCGGGGGAGGTTCCATCGCGGGAACGCGTGGTTTGTTTGGCTCAATTAAGCAGCTTTCGGGAGTTCGGAGCCTGTCAAGGCCACTGTGCATAGATTCACTCCAAACTATGGCATCGTCGCTACGGTGACATTCACCGATAATCCTGAAGTATTCCATATTGAATTTCTGCAAGGCATTCAGTGGCTCCCTTCGGTTTTACTTCAATCAATCACAATGCCAAAATGCCCTACTGCGGAGGATTCTTTTAAGGAGGATTTGAATAGGCAGATTGAGAGTTGGCATGACGATTGGATTACTGCAGGCGAACCGTGGGGCTAATCCGGCCAAACGCAAATGCTGTATGTCTGGGTCGCCGATACGGTGAGTCGGCAGCCAGAACAATATATGGTTTATATATTGCGTGAAAATATGTAGGTTTTGTGATTGCGGTTACGATTGCGGGCGGGTAGTCGTTTCCCTGTCCGCAATCGTAACCGCAATCGTCGTATCGATATGTCGGAGTGTTACTCGGACTTGCAGTCAGCGTTCTCAACAGCAGCGTCCTCCGCCAGCTGTTGCATGAGCTGTTCGTCGCGCTCGCGGATAATGCGTTGTCCGTCTTCGCCTTGCCATTCGTAGAAACCACGGCCGGTTTTTGTGCCAAGGTTCCCATCCTGCACTTTCCAAGCCAGCAGAGGGCTCGGTTCGGTGCCGTTATCCATGTCTTTGAACAGGTAGGTGCTGATGTTGTAGAACGTGTCCAGTCCGCCCAAATCGGCGCTGGCCACGGGGCCGACGAGATTCCAGCGTCGTCCCAAACTGTAACGAACCACAGTGTCGACGGTTTCCGCATCGGCGATGCCTTCATTGATGATGTTGAACGCCTCGCGCAACAGCGCCAGTTGCATACGGTTGCCCACGAATCCCAAAGATTCCTTTTTGATTTTCGCAGGCTTTTTGCCGATGCTTGCCATCAAATCGAAGGTCGTATCAACCACTTCCGGCGCAGTGTCTTTGCCGGGCACCACTTCGACTAGCGGCATCAGATGCGCAGGATTCCAGAAATGAGCCACCACAAAGCGTTCCGGGTGCTTCAGCACAGATTGGATTGCGGTTGGGCCCAATCCGGAAGTGTTTGTCGCAAAGATCGCATCGACCGGCGCGTACTGCTCAATCTGCTGCCATACGGATTGCTTGACATCAAGCTTTTCAACAATGGATTCGATAATGAAATCCGCGTCGGAGACACCATTTTCATAGTCGGTGTATGTCGAAATGCGGGAGAGCACATCGTCAACGGTATCTTCGGCGCGCAGCAACCCGGCTTGGGCGAATTCCTCGGCATCGGCGCGGATATGTTCCATGCCACGCTTAAGAAGCTCTTCGCTGCAGTCCACCAATTTCACCGGGTATCCGGCGACCGCAAATTGCAACGCTGTGGCATGCCCCATGGTGCCTGAGCCGATATTGGCGACCGTTCGTATGGATTCCAAGGTTTTTGGTTCTATGGTTTGTACCGTGGCATCTGTCATCGCAACCTCGCAATCCTCGTATGGCGCTTCCATGCTTCCACTACGAGCGAGCCTAGTCGCCAATCTGGGAATTATATGAAAGCGCCATGTTCGGTGTCGATGCCTTGCGGTCGGCGTGCTTTACTGACAGTGCTTTACTGACGGTGCCTTACTTTCAGTGCCTTACCGACAGTGTTTGCTGCAAGGTATGCGAATCGTGTGGAGGCACGACGACCGCGCAATCGCGATTGTTGACCGCTTCCACGCAGACGAAGCCGCGCCATTCGCCCTCATCCAAATCGCCGATGGCGTTTCCGGCTTGATCTCCCGGATTCCACACCACGGTCTGCGCCGCACCCTGCTTGGAAACAACGACGGTGCGTTTCAGCACAGGATCGCGCAGCTCAAGCGTGTTAGCCGAATAGTAGATGCGGTCAACCATGCCTTGGAAGGTCACTGGTTCATCACCTTGGCTGCAACGGGGATCGCCGTCCAATACGGTATCGAGATAATCGGTGCCTTCCAGACCGCACACCTGCGACTGTTCGGCGTCTCCAACCTGCAGATACGTATGCAGTGCCTCTTCGTAAGACAATGGCTCGTCTCCATCGTTATATACGGTAAGCGACATCGTCAACTCACAGCCGACTTCAATGGTGTAAACGGCATGAAATTGAGGATTCGGTCCAGAAACAAACTGGGAAAGTATATCTGCGTTGATCTCGCTGGAATCCAATGTATAGCGCAACAAGGCATCGGAAGAACCTTCCTTGTCATAATGCCAGAAGCTATTGCGGGCAAAACCATGCTTGGGCTTCTTCGAAGCCACATGCCCGCCTTCGAAACCGGAATTGAACCAAGGGAAAATAATCGGAACACCGCCGCGGATGGCAGTTCCTTCCTTAAGATGAATCGCCTTTGGCCGCCAAACCACAGTCTGTTCGCCGGCAGGTGCCCAGGAAAGCACATGCGCACCGTAATCGCTGACTGATGCCGTTGCGTCTTCGTTGACAATATCTCTGATAGTGAAAGTGCTACTCATACGACCAGTATAAACAAGACAACGTTGAGGCGGGATTGTGGAAAGAAGGACTTTGCAGGATTGCGGAATTTCTTGGATTTTTCGGCTTTGCACGTGAAGGAAAAAGAGGATTGCGGCAACACGCGCTTGTAGGCTTCTGCTAGTATCATCCATGAAAGTACAAGGAAGATAGCCGGTTCGTTCCAACTTGCGTGATGGAGGGTGAATCAAGGCTGTGAAAAGCTGAAGATTTCCAGAATCCGAACGATTGCAAGTAACGGCATCGAATCAGTCCAGGACCAGGTTGGGGTTTGTGAGACCGGCTTTGGGTGTGACAGTGGAAAGAGACCGACATGTCTGCAGAAAAGACCACGGAACCGGACGAAGTGCTCACCGACGATGAACTTCAGGCTGCCGCAGCGCCTGAGCAGTCCATCGAGGAAGATGACAAACCTCGCAAGCGTACCGTCGTCGTGGCCGAAGACGAATCCGTGAACCGTATGGATTTGGTTGCCATGCTGGAAGATAGTGGCTACGAGGTTGTGGGCGAAGCCGCTAACGGTGAGGAAGCAGTCGAATTGACCCGCAAGTTCCGTCCAAGCGTGGTATGCATGGACGTCAAGATGCCTCGTATGGATGGCATCGAAGCGGCGGGCATCATCTGTGATGAGAATATCGCTCCGGTCGTTATGCTTACGGCATTCTCCCAGTCCGATCTGGTCAAGAAGGCCACGGGTGCAGGTGCCATGGCATACGTCACCAAGCCGTATGAGGAATCCAAGCTGCTTCCGGCTCTGGAAGTGGCCATGGGCCGTTTCGCCGAAATCAACGATCTGCTCGACAATGTGGAGCGCAGCGAATCCAAGCTGCACGAAACCGAAGAGCAGCTGAAGAAGGCGGAAGAGCAGCTGAAGAAGGCTGAGGAAACCCTCGAGGAACGTAAGCTTGTCGACCGTGCCAAGGGCTTGCTGATGGATAAGGCTGACTTCTCCGAGCAGGGCGCGTTCCGTTGGATTCAGAAGACCTCCATGGACCAGCGCATCCCGAAGAAGCGTCTGGCTATGGCCATCATCGCCAAGTACGGTGATCAGAAGTCGGAAGCAGAGGATGAGCGCTAACACAGCAACTGTGGAAGGCACTACGCGCGGGACGCTATTGGTCGTTGACGGCCATTCCTTGGCGTTCCGCGCTTTTTTTGCCTTGCCCGTAGAGAATTTCAGTACATCCGCAGGTCAGGCGACCAACGCCGTCTGGGGCTTCGCCACCATGCTTTCGCAGGTGATCGACGCGGAACATCCGGATCATCTTGCCGTCGCTTTCGATGTCAAAGGCGGTACCTTCCGCAATACGATGCTGCCGCAGTACAAAGGCACGCGAGATGCGGCTCCGGAAGATCTATTGACCCAGCTGCCGTTGATTCAACGGATGCTGACGGCCCTTGGCGTCACGTTCATCGAAAAACCTGGATACGAGGGCGATGATGTGATTGGCACGTTGGCGAGCATGGGAGACAAAGCAGGCTATCGCACGCTGGTGCTATCCGGCGATCGTGACGCGTTCCAGCTCATCAACGACAACATCACCGTGTTGTATCCGGGGCATCATTTCAAAGATTTGAAGCACATGACTCCCGACGCGGTGGTGGAGAAATACCACGTCACGCCGGAGCAATATCCGGATCTTGCCGCGCTTCGTGGCGAAACCGCCGACAACATTCCCGGCGTTCCCGGCGTGGGCGATGGATTCGCGGCCAAATGGATCAACCTGTATGGCGGACTTGACCAGATTATCGAGCATGCCGACGAAATCGGCGGCAAAAAAGGCGAGGCGTTGCGGGCCAATATCGATCAGGTTAAGCTGAACCGTTCTGTGAACGCCTTGGTGCGTGACCTTGACCTTGGCGTGTCCATCGAAGATCTGACCTTCGGTCAGGTGGATGCCAACCAGTTGAATGAACTGTTCACCAAGCTTGAATTCGGCATTCGCACCAAAAACCGTGTGCTAAGAACATTCAACGCAGGCAAGCCTACGAACAATCTCGTGCCGCAAGACGAGTCCAGCAAACTGGAAATACCCGAATATGAAACGATTGATTCGCCGGAAGCGTTGGAATCATGGGCGCAATCCAATCTGCAGACGACAAACAAGCATCTGCATGATGAGCGAGAAACCGCGCCGAAAACAACTCCGTCCGGTTTCGCCATTGATCATACGAAGAAATGCGCGAAATCCGTGGCCCGTTCATGGGTGTTGCAGGTGGAAGGCGAAAGCAAGCCGGGGAACGCGGCCTATTCGTCGCTGATGATCGCATCGCAAGGCAAAGCGATTCGCATTAATCATATTGATCGCGATATGGCGTCACAACTGCAAACGCTACTTGACGAATATCACCAATCCATGGTGGTGCATGGCTATAAGGAACAATCCCATCTGTTGGGAAGCGCCGGCGTGAAACTGCCGGAACCGCTGTTCGATACCAAACTTGCCGGGTATCTGGTCCATCCCGATTTCCATGCAGACACTTTGGAACAGGCGGCGGCTCATTTCCTGGATCTGCATGTCGAGGAGCAGTCCGAAAGCGCTACGCAAGGAACGCTTGATTTCGATGAGCCTGAAGAATCCGTGCAACAGAAAGACGACCAGCTTCCGCGCCACACGGCGATTGTGGGGCTGTTGGCGCGAAATCTGGCGAATTCGCTGGATCAGCGTGAACAGTTCGCCTTGTTGGAATCCGTGGAGATTCCAGTATCTCGTGTGCTTTATGGCATGGAACATGCCGGTGCGCAAGTCGACATGAACAGGCTGATGAACATGCGTGAGCAGCTTGCCTCCGATGCAAATCATGCGCAGGAAACGGCATGGCAGTATGCGGGCGAGCGCGTGAATCTGCAAAGTCCCAAACAGTTGCAGAAAATCCTGTTTGAGGATATGGGTTTGAAACCCACGAAGAAGACTAAGACTGGTTCGTATACTACGAATGCGGCTGCTTTGCAGGTGTTGCGTGATCGTTCGTGTGGTAATGATAGGGCTTGTCAGTTTCTTGATGCGTTGTTGTTGCATCGTGAGAAGAATAAGCTTAAGCAGATTGTGCAGACGTTGATTGATGCGACGAACAGGTCTGATGGTCGTATTCATACGACGTTTGAGCAGACTGTGGCTGCGACTGGTCGGTTGAGTTCGGTTGATCCGAATTTGCAGAATATTCCGAATCGTGATCCTGCTGGTCGTGAGATTCGTTCGGCTTTTGTGCCCGGTGAGGGTTTTGAGTCGTTGTTGAGTTCGGATTATTCTCAGGTTGAGTTGCGTATTATGGCTGATCTTTCTGGTGATGAGGCGTTGATTGAGGCGTTCCGTTCCGGTAGGGATTTTCATAAGTATGTGGCGAGTTTGGTGTATGGCGTTCCTGTGGATGAGATTACGTCTGATCAGCGCAGTCATGTTAAGGCGATGAGCTATGGCTTGGCATATGGGCTGAGCACGTATGGGCTTTCGCAGCAGCTTGGCATTAAGCCGGGTGAGGCCGAGTCATTGAAGCGGCAGTATTTTGCGACGTTCGGCAAGGTCCATGAGTATTTGGAGTCGTTGGTTTCTTCGGCTCGTGAAAAGGGATATACGGAGACGATTTATGGTCGTCGTAGGTATTTTCCGGGCTTGAAGTCGCCGAATCGTGCGGTGCGTGATGCTGCGGAGCGTGCCGCGTTGAATGCGCCTATTCAGGGTTCTGCTGCGGATATTATGAAGATCGCTATGATTCGTGCTGATGATGCGTTGCATGAGGCTGGTCTTGCTAGTCGGATTATTTTGCAGATTCATGATGAACTTGTGGTGGAGGTTGCGCCGGGTGAGGCGGAGCGTGTCACTGCGTTGGTGAAGGATGCCATGGAGCATGCGGTCGATATGGCGGTTCCGTTGGATGTTTCCACGGGTATTGGTTCGGATTGGCAGCTTGCCGCGCACTGATACGGTACTGGGTTTCGTGTGTGTTGCGGATGTGCGTGGTCGAGCAATGGCATAAGGAGGAATGATGGCAACGCTGAAGCAGGTTGTGGATGTGCTGGAAACGTTGTATCCGCTTCGCTATGCGGAGCAGTGGGATGAGCCTGGTCTTATCGTGGGTGATTTGCGTCAGCCTGTGCGCGGTATCGCTTTTGCGGCTGATCCCTCTATGGCGGTGGTTGATCAGGCGATTGCCGGTGGTGTTGATTTGCTGGTTTGCCATCATCCGTTGTTCTTCCGTTCCGTTCATGCGGTGTCGGGATTGGGTTTCCGTGGTGAGATTGTGCGTAAGCTCAATCTTGCCGGATGTGCGTTGTGGGTGGGGCATACGAATGCCGATGCGGCGTATCGTGGCGTCGGCATGGCTGCGGCTGACATGTTCGGTTTGGTGGATCAGCGTCCGCTGGTGCCCATCGATGATCCGGATGCCGAGCATCCGGTCGGTTTGGGGCGTGTGGGGCGTCTTGCCGAACCTGTGGCGTTGCGTGATTTCGCCAGTCGAGTAGCTGGCGCGCTGCCGTACACCGAGCTTGGCGTGCAGGTTTGCGGCGATCTGGACGTTCCGGTCAGCACGGTGGCGGTGCTTCCGGGTTCCGGTGATTCCTTGTTCGATGAGGTGCGTGCGGCTGGTGCCGACGTGTATGTGACCAGTGATCTGCGGCATCATCCGGTGACGGACGCCATAGAGCAGGCCCGCTATGAGGCTTCCATGCGTGCTTCCGGCGTTGCCATGGGCCATGGTGACGGGCGTGTGCGTCCGGCGTTCGTCAACACTCCGCACAGCGCTATCGAATCCATGTGGTTCCAGTATGCGATGGAAGACGTTCCCCATGCGGTTGCGGAAGCGACCGGCGACATTCCTGCCGTGCGTTGGATTTCCATGAATACCGATCCATGGAATATGGTATTTCCTTCGAGCGGGCAGGAACGGTGACGCGTCATGTGTGACGAGGCGGTAGACGGAACTCAGGTGGACGTATTGCTGGATGAATCCAGCGATGGCGTGGACATGTCCGGTATGGTCACGGTGCTTGACAGCAGGCACGTGTATCAGGGTGCGATTTTCGGCGTCGACGACCTGTGGATCGCATTGCCGATGCGTGACGGAGGGCAAACGGTGATTCGCCGTCAGGTGATGCGTCACGCGCCTTGCGTGGTCATGCTGGTGCATGATTGCGCGAATGACCTGTATCTGATCGAACGGGAATACCGTATCGGCTGCGACGCCTTCGCCTACGGTCTGCCGGCTGGACTCATCGACGGGGGAGAGGACGTGGAGGAGGCCGCGCTGCGGGAGCTTCGTGAGGAAACCGGTGTGGAGCCCGCCGGGCGTGACGGTGTCGAATTCGACCATGTGGGGCAGTTTTACTCGTCCGAAGGCATGACCGACGAGCTTGCCAACATCATGGTGCTTCACCTGCATGCATGGCATCCCGTCGAACGTCATTTCGACGGCGATGAGCACGTCGAATCGGCGTGGGTCTCCTGGCAGCGGCTGCGCGGCACCCGTATTACGGCCTCCAATTCCATGATCGCTATTCTTCACGAGCAAATTCGACGAAACCGGCAAAATACAGGCAAGAGTTCTTTCGAATCGTAAAAATAATCGCCGAACAACACGAAATTGCGATTTGGGGGCTGAAACGTGAGATACTTGAATCATGCAAATCAGACCCGGATCGATGTATCCACTCGGCGCAAGCTATGACGGCGCCGGCGTGAATTTTGCCCTCTTTTCCCAAGTGGCACAAAAAGTCGAGCTTTGCCTTTTCGATGAGGAAGACAACGAAACTCGAATCGAAATGACCGAGCAGAACTCTTATGTCTGGCACAACTATCTGCCCGGAATCCAACCGGGGCAACGTTACGGCTATCGCGTGTACGGTCCATACGACCCGACGCAAGGCCTGCGCTGCAACCCGAACAAACTGCTGCTTGACCCCTACGCTAAAGCCATCGAAGGCAACATCGACGGTGATGAGAGCCTCTACTCGTACTGGTTCAGAAGCCCCGATGACGTTACCAGCATGAACACGCTCGACTCGGCCGCCCATACCATGAAAGCGGCCGTGGTGAACCCCTATTTCGACTGGGGCAACGACCAGCATCCGAACATCTCATATCATGATTCCGTGATTTACGAAGCCCATGTACGCGGCATGACCAACCTCAACATGGACGTGCCGCCGGACATTCGCGGAACCTATGCGGGTCTGGCGTACCCCTCGGTAATCGAATACCTGAAGAAGCTGGGCGTCACGGCCATCGAGCTCATGCCCATCCACCAGTTCGTCAATGACAGCTTCCTTCAGGAAAAAGGCCTGAGCAACTACTGGGGATACAACACCATCGGCTTCTTCGCCCCGCACAACGCGTATTCCAGCTCCGGACAGCGCGGCGAACAGGTCAACGAATTCAAATCCATGGTCAAGGCATACCATCATGCCGGCATGGAAGTCATCCTCGACGTGGTGTACAACCACACCGCCGAAGGCAACAACCGTGGACCGACCCTCAGCTTCAAGGGCATCGACAACGGCGCCTACTACCGTCTGGTCGACAACGACCGCAGACACTACTTCGACACCACAGGCACCGGCAACTCGCTGCTGATGCGCTCGCCGCACGCTCTGCAGCTCATCACCGACAGCCTGCGCTACTGGGTCACCGAAATGCACGTCGACGGATTCCGATTCGATCTTGCCGCCACATTGGCCCGTCAGTTCCAGGAAGTCGACAAACTGTCGGCCTTCTTCGACATCGTCGAACAGGATCCGGTGATCTCCCGCGTCAAGCTGATCGCGGAACCGTGGGATCTCGGCTCTGGCGGCTATCAGGTGGGCGGCTTCCCGTCCAGCTGGTCCGAATGGAACGGCCGCTACCGCGATTGCGTGCGCGACTTCTGGCGCTCGCAGCCGTCCACGTTGCCGGAATTCGCCAGCCGATTCATGGGCAGTTCCGACCTGTATCAGGTCAATGGCCGCCGACCGGTCGCATCCGTGAACTTCATCACCGCGCACGACGGCTTCACCATGAACGATCTGGTGAGCTACAACGAGAAGCATAATGAGGCCAACGGCGAAGGCAATCGCGACGGCGAAAGCAACAACCGTTCTTGGAACTGCGGTGTCGAAGGTCCTACGACCATCAAGGATGTTAACGAGCTTCGTCAACAGCAGATGCGCAACATGTTCGCCACGTTGCTGCTCAGCCAAGGCATTCCGATGATCTGCGGCGGCGACGAAGTGGCGCGCACCCAGCAGGGCAACAACAACGCCTACTGCCAGGACAATGCGATCTCCTGGACGAACTGGGATCTGGACGAGGATCAGAAGGACCTGCTCGAATTCGTATCGAAGCTGATCCATTTGAGGCTTGAGCATCCTGTGCTGCATCGCCGCCGCTTCTTCTCCGGTCGCGAGCAGGGAGACGACAGCACTGCGATTCCGCAGGTCGAATGGATGGATCATACCGGCTCCATTATGGATATGGACGACTGGTCAAACACACACGCCTTCACTGTGATGATCTATCTGAACGGTTCCGATATTCCGGAAACCGACTGGTACGGCAATCAGATGGTCGACAATGATTTCATTCTGATTTTCAACGCGCATTACGAGCCGATCATGTTCACCCTGCCCGATGAGCAATATGGCAAGAAATGGCGCTTAATTGTCGACACGCATAATCCAAAGGGGCCAGAACTCAATTATGAGGCCGGTTTTGCGATTACTGCGCAATCAAGAAGCTTCCTGCTGTTGATGAGCGACAAGAAGCCGTCCAACAAGCACTACAACTTCTGACGGCGCACTCGCGTTATGCCGTCAGAATCTAGTGGGGTGGAGTCGTCGCCAATGCGATGGCTCCACCCCACTGGTATGTATATGTTGAAATCCGGCGGTTGCCGGTCAGCCTTGCATCAGACTTGTGCGGCGAGCCTCGAAACTGTGTCGGGAACAGTTTCGCTGACTTCCGCAAGATCCTCGACGGAGCGTGGTCTCTCAGATTGCGCCAGTATCAGCTGCGTCTGCACGCGATCCGCTTCGATGGCGGCGATTTGACGCGAGAAAATGATGAACCAGCCAAGGAACATCATGCCGGCCAACGCCTCCACATTCGTCAGCGTGTTATGCCCGCTCAGCCATTGGAATCCGGCATAAGCCCCAATCGCAATCGCAAGATCGGAAACCACGTATACGACCTTTGAGAGTTGCGGGGCAAGCCAAGGCAGGGCAATCATCAGCACGCTCATCAAACATGGTAGGCCGCGGGCGAACACGTTGTGCAAAATCGGATGCGGCGTGTAACGGAACATGCCGATACCTACGAAAGCGATGCCGGCCAACGTCAACATGATTGACAGCAGCAGAATCCTCGTACGAAAAAGCTTCGGCGTCTCATTGATGGCATTGGAATCCAGATACTGCAATTGCAGACGATACGTGGTGATGAGCTCGGAAACGGCGAAATAGCTGATGATCACAATGCAGATGCCCGCGAGCGTCAGCGTCGAATTGAACATACGCGCGGCGAACGTCGTACGGTCGCCCAATTGAGAGAAATTATTGTTGTACCAGTACGGATCGTCGGACGTCAATCCTGCGATACTCACGCCAGACACCACGAAAAACGGCAGTAGGGAAGCGATCGTTTTGGCATTCATAAGTTCCGCCTGCACGAAAGTGATATAGCCTACAACGCCTGCGATGGCCGCGCATAGGATCGGCAGATAGCCTTTCAGCGTGCGGATGCCCATCATGTTGTTGACGATGGACAACATCATGAACGATGTGACGAAAATGGTCGAAGCATACACCACGGAAAGCGCGAGGATCTCGAAAATACGACGGACCGGAATAGCCCAACCATGTTTGAGTGTCAGCGAACGTGATTTTCGTGCGTAACCCAAACTGAATGAAACGACTCCGCATCCTGCCACGATTCCCGCGCAGACGGTGAACAGACGCTGCGTGACACGCCAGATGGCCGGGGCGAACTGCATGTATGCGTTCATGGCGAACCAGGCGATAACGGCGCATGTCACAAAGGAGATGATGCCTGACGATTCGGCCTGCTGGTGACGTCCCATGCCGTTCTCCTTTCCGAAATGCTATTGTAAGCCTGTCGTTGTCCAACCATACGCTATAATAGAAACTCGTGTTCACTTGATGCGATTCCGTGAGGCGGATTCGCGGGGTGTGAACGTGAACGGGCTGTAGCGCAGTTTGGTAGCGCGTCTGCTTTGGGAGCAGAATGTCGCAGGTTCAAATCCTGTCAGCCCGACCATAAACCCCGGAATACCAACGTTTTCAAGGTGTTGGCGTTCCGGGGTTTTGTCGTGTCGGACACGATTGGACACGATGACCTCGATGGTCGTGTATCTATCGTGTCCCGAGCGTCGCGCGCACGGCCGTTTCGACGGCGCTCGCCACCTCTTCCAGACGCTCGGGCCACAACGCCGCGTAGGTGTCCAATGTGATGGTCGCCGACGAATGCCCCAGCTGGCGCTGCAGCGTCTTCACGTCGGCACCGGCCGCGATGGCGATGCTCGCGTACGTGTGCCGCAGCGAGTGTATCGTCACACCCTCGTCCTCCATACCGGCGTCCCTCAACGCCTTGTACCAAACCCTGGTGCGCCAGTTGTGCAGCCAGATCGGGCCTTCGCGCGCGGCACGGAACAGCCACGCGTCATCCGGCTGACCGGCGGTGAGCGGGCGGAGAAGATCCATGACGGACGCGGGAGCCGCCGCCCACCGTGGCTTGCCGTTCTTCGGCGGCCCTATCATTTGTCCGCCTTTGCCGTCGTCGGTCCATGTGCGCGCGACCCTCACCCTGGAACGCGCCCAATCCACGTCGCCGACACGCAAGGCGAGGGCCTCACCTACGCGCAGACCGGTGTAGGCGAGGAAGCGCACCAACGTCGCATCCACCGTGCCGGCCACCTTCTCGCGTTCGTCGGCCAACAGCTCGACCTCACGGATGCTCAGATACACCTTGTCGTCGTCCGAATCCACGATCTTGGTGTGGTGACCTTCTCTATCGGATTCTCGACGATCCACCGCTGGTCGTGCGCGTACTCCAGCACGCCGCCCATGACGACCTTGACGATGTTGCGGATGCTGCGCGGACGCAGCGGACGCGGAGACCTGCCATCGGGCAGTTCGGCGGGATAGTCGCCCGTCGTCAACCCCTCCACCCACTGCTGGATCCCGTTGCGCGTGATGGCCCGCAACGGCACGGCTCCCCATTTCGGGTTGACATACACGCGCAGCTCACGCTCGTAACGGCTCCTAGTCGAAGCCTTCAGGTCGAGCTTGCCGTGCAGCCATTCAACAGCGACGTCGGCGAACAGTCGGCTCTCCTGATGCGGATCATGATAGCGGCCACGGCGCACATCGTCCTCCATCGCCGCACGGAACGCCTCCGCATCAGCATACTTGGCGAACGACTGCGCCGCCCATCCTCGGGCATGTACCAACGGCACCGCCAACGCTGACCCCTCCCGTACTGGGTCGTACGCCACCTGACCGGAACGTTCGCGCGCATCGGATCTCTCGCGTTCGCCAACGCGCGCTTCGCCGCACTGGACGGGGGAGTGCCGTCCTCCGCGTTCCTCAGCCACCGGTCATCGATCATCACCCGCGCCACCGCACACCTCCGATCAGCGCATCGTGTCGCGCAGCAGACGCCGGTAATCCTCGACCACCTGCAGCGTCACATCCAGCTCGCACGCGATCCGATACGCGTCACCCTCATGCAGTTCCTCGGCGCTCGCGTACTCGATGGGATCGATGAGTTTGAGCGCGGTCTCCCGTCGTGCCCTGCGTTCGGCCTTGACCCCGTACGTGGTGCCGCACCCGGTGTCGTGGTACCGGGCGTGTACGAGCTCGTGGCAGAGCGTGCACCGGCGTTGGAAATCCGGCAACGACTCATCCAGGATGATGAGCCGCGCCGGCTCGTAGTAGACGCCGCACAAACCGTTGGGCAGGCGCCGCTCCTCGACACGGATGCCCAGGGCGGACGCCTCATGCATCAGTTGTTCCGTCGTGGTCCCTTTCGCTGATTTGACTATCAATCCGACAGGTGTGAAACTAAGGGCAGCTCATCTACCTAGTTGTAGAAGGAGTTCCTTAGGTCGCTGCGGCGGCCCTTGCTTTTATCGAATCACGTCCACATGCGTCAAGCTCTTTGTCATTCACCGACATCCTTTCCCGTGCCGTCGAATACCCGTCGCCTCACATCGTCGGACAGACGGTAGAACGCCGGTCTCTGCCCGCGGTGCGCCACCAAGCCGATCTGCTCGAGATGATCGGTGATGGTCTTCGCCTTCTTCCGACCTACCTTCAACGCGTCGCACAGCATATCCCTCGTCATCCCGTGCGGCTCGTCGGAGAACAATTCGTTCTGGATGAGGACGTTCATGGCCTTCGACTCCTGTTCGCTCACGTCCAGCCTCTTCTCCATGCCCACGTATGCGGACAGGGCGGCCACGAGCATACGGGACTTCTCGACCAGGTCGTCGATGAGCCCGCGCTGCGCCTCGGACACGAACTTCATCATCCGGTACGCGAACAGGCTCGCGTCGCAGCAGTTCAACGGATGCTGCGCCTCCTCGAATGCCTTGTAGTACCTGTCCTTGCCGTCGTAGATGACGGGGCTGAGACTCACAGTGGTCGGAGCGCACAGGTGGTGCCTGAGCTGGAGGGCGAACAGGAACCTTCCGGTCCTGCCGTTGCCGTCGTAGAACGGGTGTATGTACTCGAACGCGAAATGGCACATCGCGGCCCTGATGAGCGGCGGTATGCTCTTGTCTTTGGCCAAGGCGAGCCATTGGGTGAGCGCCACCTTGATCTCCGATTCCGGCTCGATGCCCGTGTGGATGCGCCTGCCGGTCGCCGTGTCGTCGATGAACACGGGTCCTTTGCGGAACAGGTCGCCGTCCGGCATGTCGTCGTCCTTCAGCTCGCCGGCGGTGACCTGGTCGTAGATCCTGCGGATGTCCTCGAGCGTACCGGGTATGTCGGGCACTTTGTCGTCGTCATCTCCGAGAGTGAGGAACAGTTTGGCGAATTCGCTGAACCTCTTCCCGGAATCGTTCGTCCTGGCGGCCTGCAGGGCGTCGCTGATCTCCTTGCGGGTCGAGCGCACGCCCTCGATGCCGTTGGTGCTGAGCATCTCGGTCCCGATGAGATCGTTGAGATAGGCGTGTTTCACCTCCCTCGGCAGCGAGTTCCACAGGCTAGTGACCACGGTGTCCTGCTCTCGTATGGTGTCGAGTAGCGCTGCGAGCTCACGGAAGTTGACCACGAACACCTCGTGGCCGCGCAATGTGACGCCGGAGCGGAACGTGCTCCATCCTTCGATGCGCGCCCGGTATTCGCGTTCGGCCCTGTCCTGCGGACGTTCCGTCGATTCGCCCATGTGCAGGGTCCGTCTGATGCTTTTGTAGTCCATGTAATCGCTCCGAATACGTGTCCCGGCACTTTTGCATGCCATCCGTCAAGGTTCTATTGTTCCTTTTTGGCGAAAAGGAACAATAGAAATGTTGAAAAGCATTCCGAATGTTCCCAACGCCCAATCAGTTCGTCGGTGTTTTCGCCTCGACGGTCTCGCCTGTATCCTGTCCCTGTTCCCGTTTCTCGGCGATACGCCGGCTGATATGTTGGTCATTGACTTCAGTATGCATTTCAATCCTTACCGTGGTTTCATCATCGGTACGTTCGATAGCGGCTGCTGCTACAAGCCCGTCGCCATCGCAGTCATCAATCGATGACAGTAGGTCGCACATTCCCAGTAACACACCACCAAGCTTGACGGTGCAATTCCTCCTGACGATGACCCACACATGGGATCCGTCGGGAAATTCGGAAAGCACATCCGAGATTCCATCAATTGAGTCGATCTGTACCCATTCACCTCCTCGGCCGAGTGTGCGCTTATGTGGTTTCGGATTGAGAAATCCGGAATCTGCGCTCGCGGATTTAGCGGGCTGGCGATTTTGAAGTTTCGGACGTTTAACGGTCTTGGGCTTCTCCTTCCGTACGACCTGCGAACTTAGGTCGACCGGTTCATGCTCGAATGGCATATGCAACCTCAATTGCAGACGATCGACCTCGCGGTCCTTTGCGCGATCGGGTATATGGGCAATCATCGAAGCTCCATCGCCGGGTACCTGACCGCAATGGCGCTCCATCTGGTATTTGCTGATGTAGCCTATTTCCTCGCCGTCCAGATACACCCAATACGTTGGGTATCCTTCGTATTTCCCCTTTGGTATTCGTCCCTCGACGACGTACGCCCAGATCCAAGCGTCATATCCATAGGGCTTTAGGCTGTCCTGATGATTCTCGTCGCCGGAAACCTCGATCCCTTGTTCGAACGTTCTGACCTCCACATCGCTGGGACGTTTGTTAACCGGTTCCAGATCCATCCCATCGAGATACAGGCTTTTGGCGAAGATCGTGTTCTTCCGCCGCTTCTCCTTGAGATCACGATTCGCCGACTCCTCCTGCTGTTCGCGAGTCAGCATGACTGGAGCGGTCATGGAGTTCAACCGCTGCCAGCATGCCCAAGTTTGCCGTGCATCGGACAACGCGCGGTGGTCTTCCAACTGATCGATGCCGAGAAGACGTATGAGCTCCTGCAATGACAGAGATGGCACGTTCGGAAACATCCTTCGTGCCAGCACGAGCGTGTCCGTGAGCGAGACATCCGGCGGAGGACACCCGTATCTTCGTGATTCCATGGCCAACATGTTGATATCGAACGCGACGTTATGACCGATGACATTCAACGATCGAATGGCCTCAAGAAAACCAGGGATGATGAATTCCGCATCCGGCTGATCCAGAAGTTCATCCTCGGTTATACCGGACAACAGCGTGGAGGATAACCTGAGCCCGTCATACGGACGAATCAGCTGCTCGTATTCCGCGATAGGACGATTGTCCCTGATGAGAATCGCGCCAATCTCGATAATCTGCGCATCATTTGAATTCCCGGTGGTTTCCGTATCGAGCACCATCTGATCGGCAACCGACGCCTGAACACGAAACCTGTCCAACTTAGCTTTCGCACTTGCGAAATACCGTGCGTCTCGTTCCGGCCTATACGGCGGATACGAGTCAGACGGCATCGAAGCGTTCACTCGTTGAGGATGACCGGCTTCACGCTTGCCGGTGATTCCGATTCCCAACAGTTTGAGAATGCTCGATAACAACCCCATTGTCCGCCCCTCACGCTGCCGATTGTCTAATCCCTTGGCGTTTCCGCCTCAAGCTCCTTGTTTTCATCCTGATTCGCGGCCAGATCGTACAAATCAGGATTCGACGCGATATCATCGGCGACTTGTGCAATCGTCGGTGGGTCTCCGAGCTCTTCGATAAGCCGTGTGTACGCAGCGTCGACTACCTGTCTTGGGTCAACGTTGATGAGCTCGCATGTGTTGATAAACGCTTCGAGTGGCATCGATGGTTTTGCGTTGATCCATCGTGAATAACCGGATTTGGAATGCCCGAGGCGTTCGGCCACCTCTGCTTGCGATGTACCTTCTCGCGCAAAGTTCGCTTTAAGCTCATAGCCGATGAGTTGTGCGAAACGTTTGCTGCGCTGCTCCTTAATATCACTCATGTGAGCATGATAATGCTTTATTTGAGCAATAACAACTTACGTTGTGGCATTTAATTGCTCATATGAGACACGCCGAAAGTTGACAATAGCCAATGTGAGTCACACCATTGCATGTATGAGCAACGTCAATGCTGAGTTCGGCTATCTCGCCGAATCAATCATAAAGCGCAAAGGAATGACCAAGAAGGCCGTCAGCGAGAAGTCCGGCATTCCCTACAGCACCTTCAACTTCATGCTGCGCGGGCAACGCGCCGTAACTCTCGACAACATTTTGGCAATTGCTGAAGCCACCGAATCTAAGCCGTCTGCGCTCATTCCGAAGCAGTTCAAGTCCGAGGCGTTCGCGGAAGGTGGGGGGTGATGAAAAGCGAGATTGGAACCATGCCGGCGCCGGTTGTCATTCCGAAGTCCATGGAGCAGGTCGAGCGGGAGCATCAGGGGTTGTGCGATCTGATTCGTCGGGACGTTCGTCGCATCGTCGCCGAGGAGTTGGACAAGCGCGGTCTCGTGGACCGTGGGACGAACCCGGTCTCGACCGAGGAGTTCATCCGGCGGAACCCGGAACTGCATGGTCTGGTGAGGGACGCCGTCCGCGGTGAGCTGGAGTTCGCACGCGCGGACGGAGAACGGTCAGTCGATGCCAAGCCTCCGCTTGATCTTCAGTTGGTCGTTCCTGATGTACCGCTGGTATTCCGCGATGCCCCGTACGGCATCGGCAAGCGAGGCGATCGCCCTGGCCATGTCGCCGGCTCTGACGTAGGTCTTGGCGTCGTTTGCGGAATCTATCGGATCGCGTTCCATGCTCTCACCTCCCTTCTTTGCGTGGCATGCACCATTCTCGCACTCAAGGCATTCCCGGAAGGAGGGGAATGATGGATTACAGGACGTTGCCGTTGAAGGATCTGGCGTTGTCCGTGAGCGTGGTCATCGATGTGGTCCGTGATTTGTGTGAGCTCCGCCGCAGGGAGGGGAGCTCACGAGCGACATGCTCCACAAGTACGAGGCGAAGGCCGTGCATGGCCTGTTCGTGCTTATTGTCCGGGAGCAATCTGCGGGAAAATCGTCGCCGCGGTCAGTGCCACGGAAGGAGCTTCGATGATGAACCCGATGGCGATTTCGGACAGTGCGTTTTTGACTCCGTCCCATTTCGAGCTTTTCTCCTTCGGCGTTTGCACCATTGTGATGTCCAGGGCCATGCGGAGTCTGGCGAACGCCTTCTCCAGCGCGAAGTCGCCGGTGATGTCGTATTCGGATAACGCGGTCTCCGTCTCGGTGAGCAATCGGGATACGTACAGTGCGAGTCCTTCTGGCATGGTGTCGGCGATTTCGCCAAGAACCTTCCTGGAATCGGTGAGCAGTGAGCGTAGCTTCTCTTTCTGTTCGTCCGTGAAGTGGACGGTGCAGCCCGTCATCTTGTCCGCGATGGTCTTCATCGCGAGCATGTCGCCGGCGTTGACACGGATCGAAGCGTACATGTTTGCTTTTCGTGTCCGTCCCATCCGTTGCGTTCGGCAAAGGCGGTGACGATGATGTTGGTCCAGTGTTTGACGCAGGTGCGCATGATCGACACATCATCGCCCATGCGCTCCCATGTGTCTATTTCGGATTCGATCTCCTGCAACGCCGATGTGACATCCAGGAGTGTGAACCCGTTCTCGAAGGCGTTACTCATGTTTTTCTGCTGGAAGAAGGAAAGCAGGTACTGTGCGGCGTTCATTGATTCTTCTCCTAATCTGGCCGGTCCGCGTCTGGACCACGCGGGCCTTGTAGCCATCCAGTTTAGGAGGGGGCCGGGCGGTTCTCCTAACGCCGCCCGGCGTATTCCACTCATCCGATGTGAAAGGGGTGCGTGATGTGCGATGACGTGTTCGCCGCGTTGGAGGCGGCGTTGAAGCCGATGAACACGACCAAGGACGTGGCCGAGTGCGGCATCACGGAGCGCACGCTGGCCTATTGGCGGACGACGGGCCTTGGCCCGAAGTACGTGAAGGTCGGCCGCACGGTCCTCTACCCGAAGGAGGAGCTGGTCTCCTACTTCCGCGAGCACCTGTACCAGTCGACCATGGAGTACGGGGAGGTGCCGGCATGAGCAGGCATCGCAGGCCGGTGACGCTGACCGTGAAGCAGCGTGAACAGAAGCTGGCGTTCTGCATCGTCGTGGGCGCGGCGCTCGTCCTGTTGTCGGGATGGGGGCTCGTCTGGTGGGTCGCCGGGTTGGTGGACGGCGTGTTCAGCGTTCTGCATTTCGCGGCGTTCATCGCGGGCGGGTTGCTGGGCGTGACGCTGCTGTCGATCGCCGACCGCGAGGACGGCGAGTAGGAGTCTTGCCCGGCGTTTTTCTGCTTTCCGCGTCGGGCGGCGTGAAGGAAAACACGTACAAACCGGTGCCAATAACAGAAGATCGCGCGGACGTCGTCAGGATGTGTCCCCAGCCGTCGTGGCGTCCGCGCGTTTGGCCGGCGCCCCATAAGGGGTACGGCGGCCGGAGCGGAATCGTTGTCGAAATGGTGTGTGGCGGATTCCGTTCCGGTGTGCCGGGTTCGACTCCCGGCGTCGGCCCGAAAGGAGCCCGTATGGCTTTCGGCAAGGATTGGAAGGAGGTCGTCATGACCGATGATGAGCTGAAGCTTCTGGATACGCCGTATCGTGACCTGTCCATGGATGACAGGGCGAAGGCACTGTCCAGGGTGCAGAAGGATTACGGGGACACGGTCCTGACCGTGGTCACCCAACTGCTGTCCACGAACATGGGTTTGACGATGCGCGAGGCGGTGATGAAGGAGACCGGCTCATGGCCGCAATGGCCCGATCCGAAGAAGCGTCGCGGCCGCAGCGTCAAGCCCGGCGCCACGACGTCCGCGACGCCGATCGTGGATCAGCCGAAGGCGGAGAAGCCCGAACCGTCCATGACGGCCGAAACGGAGACGTGCGGCGATCTGGACAACCTGACGCGAGACGAATTCGTGGATCGCGGGGTGAAGCTCTGCGACCAGGCGTACGTCGCCGCCGTCGGCATCATCAGGCTCGGCTACCTGACTCATCAACCGGCGCTGGTCGACATGGCCGCTGGCGTTGTCAGCAACGCGGCGGCCTGCCGGTCCTGCGTGGAACGCAACGGGAAGGTGTTGACCGATGGCCGGTGAAACTGAGCTGACGATCGTCGGCAATCTGACCGCCGACCCCGAGCTGCGGAGCATTTCCACCGGATCCTCGGTGTGCAATTTCACGATCGCCGCCACCCCGCGGACGTTCAACCGTCAGTCGGGCCAGTGGGAGGACGGCCAGGCGTTGTTCATGCGCTGCACGGCCTGGCGCGAGCTCGCCGAGCACATCAGCCGGAGCCTGGCCAAGGGCATGCGCGTCATCGCCAGGGGAACACTCTCGCAGGAGACATTCCAAGCGAACGACGGGACCAACCGGACCGTGTTCAAGCTCACGGTCGACGAGATCGGCCCCTCGCTGCGGTACGCGACCGCGGCCGTGGCCAAGCAAGCTCCCGCCCGCGGCTTCCAGGGCAATAAGGGTTCCCAAAACGGGTATTCGGGTGGGGCCACGTTCGGTGGCTCCGCCTGGCAGGAGTCATCCCAGTCGAGTCCGGTGGAGCCGTCCATCGGCGGGCCTCACGACCCGTGGGCCGCCGATGCGGGAGCGTCTTCCGTCGGCCCGGACGATGAACCGGAATTCTAAGGAGGGGATCGTGGGTGGTCTTATCGACAGCGTTAACCGGACGATCAGTGAGACGTGCCTGTGGTGCCACGCTCACCCGGGCAAGTGGCATTCGTGGCCGATTGCGTATTCGTCGGAGCGTGCGGCGCGCGAGGATCTGGAGCGGTTCCAGTACAACGAGGTGGACGGCTGGCGGTGCGATCCGCGAGCATTCCGGTTATGGTCGTGAATCTTGACTCGCACTTGGACGCGGATTTCTGCCGTGAGATGGGCGAGCAGCTCCTGACGGTGGACGTGCCCAAGTCGCTCCTGCTGAAGAGCAACGGCAGCCAGGGCAATGTGTACCGGAACAACCAGAGGGCGATGGAATTGCACCGTCTAGGCCTGATCGCGGCGCGCAGCGGGTTGAATTCCGGGGCCTTGCGTACGGCGGGCCGTCTGGTGGACCTGCTGTGCGTGATCCAGTATCCGAAGAACCTGCATCGTGTGGATCCGCCGAACATGTGGCCCACGGTCAAATCGGTCATCGACGGGATGACCGAGGCGGGCCTGTGGATCGACGACGACAGTTCGCATATCCGCCGCACCAGCTTCCAACAGGACCCGCAGCCAACGGGCAAGCAGGGCCTGTGGCGGATCACCTTCCACATCATCCCAATCAGCGAAGGGGAACAGGAATGAACGACCATCTGACCATGACCAGGCAGCAGTTCGGCGACGCCGTGTACACCGCCGTCCTCAAACACGCCAAAACCCGCGTCGGCGGTCACTTGATCCCCTACGGGGAGTTGGCCGGCGAGCACGGCGTCATCCAGTACGCGTGGGACAGCCTCGCACGCCATAGCGAAAGCGGGCGGCGATGACACGGCTCACACCACTCATGAGGGACCGTCTCGCGTACATCCGCGAGAATCCCAACGCCTACCCGTGCGACGGCAACGACAATCGCACCTTCCAGGCCCTGGCACGCCACGGGCTGATCCAACCAGAAACATTCGGCTGGAGCGTCACCGACAAAGGCGCCGCGCTCGCCAACAAACTACTGAAGGGGAAGCCATGAGCGTGGAACTGCTCGCCAAGGCGAAGAAGACGCGGCTGGGCGGGGACAGCACGGCGAAGCTGCTGCTGATAGTCCTCGCGGACTATGCGAACGCTGAGGGCATGGCATGGCCGACGGTCGCGACGATGACCGAGGAGGTCGAGAAGAGCGAACGCACGATCCAGACCGTGTTGCGCAAGCTCGAACGATTGAAGCTGATCCGCAGGGGCAATCAGAAGTGGACGCGCAACTATCCCAAGGGGCAGCGTCCGACCGTGTACGAGATCCTCCCTGAGAAAACCAAGCGGGCTCAGCATTCCAAGACTGCACGGGTGCAGTCCACCGCACCCGTCGAAACAACACCGGACACCGGTGCAGTACACAACACCCCCACCGGTGCAGTCCACGACACCACCCCGGTGAAGCACACTGCGGGGGAGGGGTGCAGCACAGCGTACCGAACCGGTGCAGCCCACTGCACCCAAACCCTTAAAGAACCACCAATGGAACCCTTAAGAGAGAGTACGCGCGCGCAAACCACGAAAACCACCACAACCGACCGCGCCCAGGCGCTCGCCGACTGGAAACCCAACCTCGACCACCACGATCTCGCCGACGATCTCAAACTCGACGTGGATTACGAAGCCGGCAAGTTCCGGGATCGTCTGCTCGCCAATGCCGCGATTCCCGCGAATCTCGACGCGGCGTTCGATCTGTGGCTCAAGCGCGGGGCCGAGCTCGGTCTCGGCGGCAGGGAGACCTCGAAGGCGAAGACCTGCCAGCACACGTGGGCGTGCAGGCACACCCATGCGATCCTCGACCGGGTCGGCATCAGCCGCGACGACACCGACACCGCCGGCCGTGTCGCCCAGCGGCTCAAGCGCGGCGACGCACCGGAGGCGATCGTGGACGACCTGCTGGAGATGCGAGACCACGAGTGGTGGGAGGCGGCATGAGCCAGACCATCGCGGCGATCATCCTGCTCGCCCTGGCGGTGCTGGTCGTGTGTATCGGAGGACGGAAATGAGCCAGCCAAGCCGACTGACCTGCCAGCTCGTGGACCTGCGCGACGAAACATCCTGCGTGCGCTGCGGCGCCTACCTGGTCGGGCGTCCGGCGTCCAGGCATCACCGGAAACGGCGCTCGCAGGCGAGCCGGGCGGAGGTGCATTCGCCGGCGAATCTCATCGACCTGTGCGGCACCGGCACGACGGGCTGTCATGGGTGGGTGCACGCCCATCCGGAGGAGGCCCGGGAGCACGGGTGGCTGCTCAGATCCACCGACAGTCCGAAGCGGACGCCGATGCTACACGCCTTGTATGGGTGGGTGCTTCTGGATGACCAGGGGCACGTGGAAATCATCGAAGCCAACGAAAGGAAGGCACTGATATGACAAACGATACGAAGCCGGACATGATGTTGTGGCTGGACGTGGAGACAACGGCGTTGGATCCGACCCGCGGGCAGCTGCTGGAGGTCGGCATGGCCGTCACGGGGATGGACGGGGAGACGCCGGACGACGTGGACGACAGGCTGATCCGTACCTGGGTCATCGAGCGTGACGCCATCCGTCTGTGTCCGGACACCGCGTGGGCGGTCGACGTGCACACGCGCAACGGGCTCGTCGACGAAACATTCGGCGACGACGCGGTAGGCGCATACACGGACGCCAAGCAGATCAACGGCGTGCTGGCCGATTGGGCGGGAAAGTACACCCTGCATCCGGCGGGCACGAACGTTGACTTCGACATCAAATGGATCCGCAGCAGGCTCGAGCTCCATCTCGACATGCTCCATTACCGGAAGCTCGACCTGACCACGCTCCGATTCCTGATGAGGCAGGCCACGCTCGGCGCCTACTTCGAGCCATCCACCGACCACAGGGTCAAGACCTGCCTCAACCGCGACATCCAGGAATACAAGCACATCCTCCATAAGATCACCGCGCTCGCGGAAGGGGATACGAAATGAGCGTGACCAGTGGCGCGACAATATGGGCAATCTCGTGTGACCGTCCTTGCTGTACCAGTCAAATCGCCGTTGCGGCCGCATCCTGCAGCCAGGCGCTCATCGACGCCGAACACGAAGGCTGGCACGTACTGGCCGACGGCACCGCATACTGTCCGACGCACAGGCCTCGGGAATGACGAAGCCCCCATCCCTTCGGACGGAGGCCACGACCAGCAATCACCAGTCTAGCCGAAGGATGGGGAACGTCATGACACTCTGCCGGATCTGCGAACACGCCGCAACCGATACGTCGACGGGCGTCTGCCGCGACTGCATGAACGCCTACGTGTCGCGACTGCAGTGGCTGCGCCTGATCGGCATGCCCACGCTCCGTCAGGTCGCCTACCGTCAGGTCGACCTCGGCGAGCACGCGGCCCGGTCCGGCAATACGGGCGTCGCGCCCATCCCGCTGCGCATGGACGCCGAACAGGCGTACATCGACGTCGAACGCGACCTGCAATACCTCGCCGGACGCATCGGACTGAAACCCGTCGGTCACGACGACATGGAGCGGCCTCGCACGCTGCGCGACTGGGCATGGATCCTGCCACGGCTCATCCTCCGCCAACACGACCTGTTCGCCCTCGACACCGCGGCCGGCGACCTGCACGCGCTCACCCATGACTGCGAGCGCGTGGACGGGTTCGTCAGCCGTCGTGCGGAGCGGCGTCTGGTGGGCGTATGCCCGGAGTGCGCGTCGGGCGAGGATCCGGAGCGGACGCCGGTGTACGCGGCGCGTGGCGAACGGTATGCGGTGTGCGAGGCGTGCGGCGCGTGGCTCGACCTGGAGCGGGTGCGGCTCGGCTATCTGGAGGAGGCGGGCATGCTGCACATCACGCGCAAGCGGGCGGACGCGGCCCGGTGGCTGTCGGAGCAGTCCGGCGTGCGGGTGACCGGCAAGATGCTGGACAACTGGCGTCTGGCCGGCCGCCTGCATCCCAGGCACGTGGAGGGCCGGTACTGGGAGTGGGACGTGCACGAGCTGCTGGAATGCGTTAGGTGACGTCTGTTTTCCTCGGTTTGAGAAACGGTTGCAGTTTTGGTTACAAAACTGATATAACTATTCTATGAACGAAGAAATCTACCCGAACGCGCCCATTGTGCTCATGGTGGCCGAAATCAAACACACCGAGCACGGGCCACTGGACGAGAAGCAGTCCAGAACGATCTCCGAGGCGGTCAGGGAGACACTCCCAATCCGCGAGGAGGACGCTGAACAGAACATCACCTTCACGGGAATAACGGACGGAACACAGCCGCCCGTCCAAGTCTCTCAGACGAAGGTGCTGCGCTGGTCAAGCCGCGACAGAAGAACCGTCCTCACGGTCAAACCCGACACCATCTCCGTGGAAACCACGCAATACCACCGATACATGGACATTCGGGAACTACTGGGGCGAGCGCTGGCCGCGCTCGCCGACACGACGTCCTTGGACGGCGTCACGCGCATCGGCCTGAGGTACATCGACGAGATCCGCGTGCCGTCCGAAGATGATTCCGGACTCCCGGAATGGGGTGAATGGGTTGACGGGTCGCTGCTCGGCCCGCATGGAATCGAGCTCGGTCATGGGCTGTCGCCGGCCACCAACGAAGGCACATCGGTGTTCGCCGGGGACGACGCGACCAGACTGGTGCTCCGGTACGGCGCGCAGGATGCGTACGTCGTCGGTTCGACGCAGCAGCTTCGACGCCCCCTGCCGTCCCCTGGCCCGCTGTTCAAGCTGGACATCGACAGCTACTGGCAGCCGGAGGACGTTCCGGAATTCAACCCCGATGGAATCCTCGCAATGGCGGATCGGCTCCACGAGCCGGTGCGTTCCATGTTCGAGGGGCTGATCACCGACAAGCTCAGGAACGAGGTGCTTCGCCGTGGCTGACACCATCATCAAGGAAAACGAGCGGACGTTGACGGAGACGGCAGGCGGTGCCGTAAACCGTCCCGAATCATCCGGAACCGGTCAATCCAGATCGGCACTCACCGACAACATCGGAGGCATTCGCGGCGCGGCCCGTGCTTTGGAATCCGAACTGGACGACATGCACCGTGAATCATTCGAATCCGAATGGGAGACGAAAACCGCCGAAGCAGGCAGGAAAAGCGTCAGAACACTGCTCGGCGAGCTGTCCGACCTCGGCTTCTCCTGGCGTGACATTGCCCGCATGCTGCATGTAAGCGTGCCCGCCATCAGGAAATGGAGGCAAGGAGGTGCGGCATCCGGCGACAGCAGAAGGAAGGTCGCCGCACTGATGGGGGCGTGCAATCTGATCATGCGTCATTCCATGGTCGATGAGATAGCCTCATGGTTCGAGATGCCCCTGACATCGGCGCCGGTCACACCCATCGACCTATACGCCGCAGGAAGGGCCGATCTCGTGTTCGACTACGCCAGCGGACATCCGGACCCGGAACGTCTGATGGACGAATTCGACCCCCAGTGGCGCGAACGCTACCGCAGCGATTTCGACGTCGTGACCGCTTCGGACGGTGACTTCTCCATCGTGAGGAAGGAACGGTAGCCATGAACAAGCTCGAATTCCCCGGCAGCAGCGAACGTCTCGCCCCGGACGGCCTTTATCTGGCCCGCGGAGCAGGCGAGACGTCGCCATGCCGTCCCTACCTCATCGGCGACGTATTCGACGGCGTGGCCATCCCCAACGGCGCTGGAGGCGAAAAGAAGAGGCGGGTGGCCATCCTGCAGCATCCATGCTCCATGCGCAAGGACGGGGTCAACCTGAAGGATTCGTTACTCGTGGCGAAGGTCTCCCGACGTTCCGCGCTGACTGCTGACGAATGGGCCGGAGGTTACTTCGGCATCATGCCGCTTCCTGAGCTTGAATACAGCGACAACCCCAAACGCCGCGACCACGCCATCGAGTTCGGTGACCTGTACACCGTGTCGCCTGGACAACTGGAAGCCGCAGAAAGAATCGCGTCGCTGTCACCCATCGGCATCAACCTGCTCCTGCAACGGTGGGTGCACTATATGTCGAGGGTCGTGGTCCCCACGTTTACGTTCAACGAGGCGACGACACCGTTCTATGAAGAGGCCGACCTGATCGAGGAATGGTGCGAGGAATCAGCGACGGACGAAACCGCGGACTCCATCCAAAAGGCCGGGCTCGCCTGCATGGGATGGCTGCGCGCGGAACGACCGGGCGGCAGGACGTACCAGGAGATGCTCAAGGACCCGCAGTCGCGTAGCGCCGTACGCAAGGCGATGCGCGCGGAACTCAAGAGAATGAATCGTCCAGCGTGAACGGCGGAATTTCAGGCCTAGCAATTTCCGTGTTAAGCTAACGCTGTAACCAGCGGTATCCCTCGAGATGGGTGATGCCTGCTGGAGGTGAGGCCCCGACGGGCATGGATTCGTCGGGGCCTCGCTCGTATCCGATGGATGGTTGGCTGAGCAGTCGAAAGCACCCGCTTGCTAGGCGGGAGACCTTGACGGGTCCGCAGGTGCGAATCCTGCACCATCCGCACATTCGTTTTCGGGGAGGTGCATGATGCCGCCCACCATCACGCTCAAGATCACGGACAACGCGGACCGGCAGCTCGCCACGATGAACGTGCCCGTGCCATTGTCGGGTGAACCGGGCGAGTGCGCCATGTTCGACGCCGAGACGTTCGAACGACTGCTCGATCGGGCGGCCATCGCGTTCCGCAAGGTGTTCGACGATGCATACCGGGAAGGCTAACCCGCGTCGTCGCGGCGGTCGTGACCGGTTGTGGCGAAGGGTCAGGGCGTTGGGGGAGCCGTGCTGGATCTGCGGGCTGCCGATCCCTTTGGATGCGCCGGCTCGTGACCCGTTGAGCTTCGAGCTGGACGAGCTGCTGCCGGTCAGCAAAGGCGGCAGTCCCACGGATCCGGGGAACGTGGCCGGGGCGCACCGTTGCTGCAACCTATGGCGCGGTGTCAGGAGCGTCGCCCACGTCGAGCGCGTCCGTTCCATGGTTCGAGCCCGGTATGGTTCGTGGCCGTCGCCGATGGATTTCGTGCGATGCGCGAAATCCATCGACATGAAGGACGGGGCGCCGATTGTGCATCCGGTGAGGTCGAGTGGCGCGGTCTGACCCACCCGGGTATACCTGCACCCGTTTTCTCGCGGACACCCCGGGGCATAGTCACGATTTACACACAAGGTTCGGATTTCGGCTTGGAGGTGGCGCGTATGACGATGCTGAGCGTCACCCGAAAGGGCGATCCGGAACAGCAATTGACCGAACTGGCCAAGAGGCTGGCCGCGGCGATCGACAGATGCGACGATGCGGGGAAGCTGGCGAATCTCGCCCGGCAGTATCGCGAGACGATACTGCGTTTGACCGAGCTGAAGGCTGGTGATGGGGATGACGACGACCACGAGCTCGACGACCTCATCGCAGGAGCCAAGGCCACGAGGCCGCGAAGAGCCGACTAGCCTGGTCGAACCCGACGCGGCCGACTGTCTGCTGGACGAGTGCCTGACCGCGTGCGCCTCCGGAGGATTACGGCCGATGCGCTGGCAGGAGAACGTGCTGCGCGGCTGGCTCGGCGTCAACGCGGATGGCCTGTGGGCGGCGGGCACGTGCGGTCTGTCCGTGCCGCGGCAGAACGGCAAGACCCTGGGCGTGACCGAGGCCAGGTCGAACTACGGGATGCTCGTGAAGAACGAACTGGTCCTGTACACCAGCCACCTGCAGAAGACCTCGACTGAAACGTTCGAGGACATGGCCAACTTCTTCGACAGCCGCCGCCTGCGCAAATACGTCAAGACGATCCTCACCGCATTGGGACGCGAGGCCATCATCCTCAAATCCGGCGCGCAGATCAAATTCCTGGCGCGCACCCGCAACGGCGGACGCGGCCAGCACTGCGACCTGCTGATCTTCGACGAGGCGTAGGAGCTGACCGACGAACAGCAGGCCAGCTTCCTGCCCACGCAGGCCGCCAGCGCCAACCCGCAGACCATCTACACCGGTACACCGCCCGACGAGAACGCGCCCGGCATCGTGTTCTGCCGCATCCGCGACAAGGCCTCGGCCGGAGCGGACGGCATGGCGTGGGCCGAATGGTCGGTCGACCAGATCGGCGACGTCACCGACCGGCAACGCTGGTATCAAACCAATCCGTCGCTCGGCCTGCTGATCCTGGAATCCTCCGTGGAGAAGGAGGCCAACGACATGGCCCCGGACAAGTTCGCGCGCGAACGCCTCGGCTGGTGGATGCCCGCAGGCAGCCAGGTCGACCACGTCATCGACGCCGACGCATGGAACCGGTGCCGCGTCGAGGAGCCGCCCGAACCGCATTTGGTGTGCGCCGGCGTCAAATTCGGCACGGACCGCGCCACCCTCGCCTACTGCATCCGGCCCAAGACCGGGGCCTGCTACGTCGAATGGGTGGACACCAGAAGCCTGAACGAGGGCGTCGGCTGGCTCGCCCAATGGCTCGACACGCGACGAGGCACCATCGCCACCGTCGCCATCGACGGGCGCAGCGGCACCGGAGCCCTGACCACCAGACTCCACGACATCGGCTTCCCGAAAACCGCGGTCATCCTGCCTGGATCCGCGGACATGGCCACCGCCAACGCGATGCTCCTGGACGCCGTCAACACCGGCGCGCTCACCCACTACGGCCAGGACGAACTGACCATGAGCGCGACCATGAGCGCGCGACGCCGCATCGGCGGCGACGGATTCGGGTTCGAGGACCACGACACCGCCGACAGCACGCTCATCGAGGCGTGCGCGCTCGCGCACTGGCAGGCGAGGACCACCAAACGCAACCCGAAACGCAAGCTGAGAGTGGGGTGAAATGGATATGGACAACCTCGGCGGCATCACGTCCGCCATCGGACTGGGCGAAACGGACCGCCGTACGCTCCGGGAGCTGCTCGACGCGGCGTCCTCGGTCAGGGAGCGCAACCTGATGCTCGAACAGTACTACGAGAGCGAGCGGCCGGTGCCGTCGATCGGCATCGACACGATCCCCGACAGCGTGGATCCTGGCGTGCGCTGCGACTGGGCGCGCAAGGCCGTGACCAGCGTGTCCGAACGCGTCCGCCTGGACGGGTTCGTGTTCGAGGGCGACTACGAGGATCCCGGTTTCGAACGCGTGGTGTAGGCCAACGACCTGGACAACGCGTTCAACCGGCACATCGCCTCGGAGCTGACCCACGGATGCATGTTCGCGACCGTGCAGAAATCGTCGCGCGGCATGCAGGTGCGCCTGCACTCGGCCGACACCGCTACCGCCCTGTGGGACACGGCGGCCGGCCGCGTCGCCGCCGGACTGGCCATCGCCGACGTCAAACGCGTCGACTGGAGCGTCACGCCGGTGCCGGTGCAGGTCAACATGCACCTTCCCGGCCGCGTCGTGGTCCTCAGGCGTGTCGGAGCGGCCAGCTGGGCCGCAACGGCGGAGCCGCATCCTTTGGATCGTCCGATGATGGAGGCCCTGACCTACCGGGCTACCGGCACCAAGCCGTTCGGCCAGTCCCGGATCACGCGCACCGTCCGCTACCTGGTCGACGAGGTGCAGCGCGTCATGCGTTACATGGCCGTCAGCGCCGCCATGTACGCGGCGCCCATGATGGTCGCCAACGGGCTGATCGACGAGCAGTACGACGAGATGAGCAAGAAGAAGTGGAGCCTGTACACCACCAGCTGGATGCTCGCCACCCGCGACGAGAACGGCAACACGCCCAGCTTCGAGAAGATCGCAGCGTCCAGCCCGCAACCCTACATCGACGCCATCGCCACCTACGCGAAGCTGTTCAGCGGCGCCACCGGCGTCCCGCTGAACTCGCTGGGCATCGTCCAGGACAACCCCAGCAGCGCGCAGGCCATCGCCGCCAGCCGCGAGGACATCTGCATCGCCGCCGAGGACTGCATCAACAGCAACGCGGTCGCCATGCGCAACATCGCCCTGATGGCCATGGCCGTCGAACACAACCGTACGATCGACGAGCTGAGCGACGAGCAGAAGTCGGTCATGCCGCACTTCCGCAACCCGAACATGCCCAGCCTTGCGGCCACCGCCGACGCGATGACCAAGATCGCCGGCAGCCTGCCCGGATTCAGCGAAACCAGAGAATTCCTCACCGGCATGGGATTCGACGCCAGCGAGGTCGAAAGCATCCGCGCCCAACTGCGCCGACGCCAGGCATCGACCATCCTCGCCCAGACCATCGGCCAGCCCTCCACGGCGGCCGGCGACACGGGGAGCCGATGATGCGCGTCGACCCGGCCACGCTCGACCAGTACCGTCAGACGGTCGACCGGCTGGCCGACATGGCCGAACAGGCGGCCTTGCAGGCATGGGACGCCATGAGACTGGCCGACATGAACATGAGCGTCGCCGACCTGCGCGACGCCATGACCGGCATCGTCCAAACCGTCGCCGACAACTACGGGGCCGCGGCCGCCGAGCTCGCCTGCCGCCTGTACGACCAACTGGCCGAACAGGCAGGACGAAAACTCCCCGAAGCCGCCATCCCCGAAGACACCGAGGAACGCGACCAAGCCATCGAGGACAGGGCCAGATACCTTGCCGGCGCATTGACCGTGGAACGGGAGGATCTATGAGCATCAGCCTGCCCGAAGCGCTCAAGGAGCTCGCCGACCAAAACCGCTGGGTCGCCTGGTACGACCAGGACGGCAGGAAGATACCGAAAAGCGTCAAGACCGGCAACGCCAAAACCAACGACCCCGACACATGGGGAACGTTCGAACAGGCCGCCAAAACCATGGACTACAAACGCTACACCGGCGTCGGCGTCATGCTCGGCGACGGGCTCATCGGCATCGACCTCGACCACGTCATCGACTCGGACGGCCAGATCAAGGACTGGGCCCAGAAACTCATCGACCAGATCGGCTCCTACACGGAAATCAGCCCATCCGGAACCGGCGTGCACATCCTCGCCAAGGCCGACCCGAAAACCGTCGGCATGATCGGCGACGCCGACCACCGCAAAGGCATCGAGATCTACAACCACAACCGCTACTTCACCCTCACCGGCAACCAGCTCAACGACAACCCGCTCAGGGACGCCACCGAACAGGTCCAACAGGTGATGCGCGAACACTTCCCCGCAAGCTCAGCCGACGACCGCGTACGACGACAGGTCGGCGCCATGGCGCGCTCGCAGACCAGGCGCATGGCCAACCAGGCCATGATCGCCAACGCGGGCCGTGATCACGTGCGGTTCGCACGGGTCCCGTCGGGCAGCAGGACGTGCGCGTTCTGCGCCATGCTCGCCTCACGCGGGTTCGTGTACCACACCGCCGAAACGGCCGGCAGCATGAACCGATATCACAATGACTGCCGGTGCGAAATCGTCCCCGGCTTCGACGACGACACCATCATCGACGGCTACGACCCCGACGCGCTCTACGAGGACTATGCGAGGGCGCGCGACGAGGCCGGCGACAATCCGTCCACGAGCGACATCCTCGCCGCCATGCGACGACACGAAGGCAAATACACCGACGGCATGCCGCAACGGATTGCTCCTGCCGAAGGGTGGAGGCAGCCGCATGACATCAACGAGGACAGGATACTGTCGCTTCGGAAAGAACACGACATCACCGACGAGGATTGGTACCGGCGGCAGGAAGCGGTCGGGGTGTCCCATTCCGTCGACACGCTCTACCCACATGAAATCGTATTCCTGGAGCGATTTCTGGCATTGGGCAATCATATCGAGTGGATCCCGCGGGATAAGAGCAATGCCACGGCTACCAACGACTTCCGTTGGATCGAGCAGCGTGAGCTGTGCGAGCTGAAGTCCATGACGAAGGCCGATTACGGAAAGATAGGCGACAGAATCACCAAAGCGGTCCGCAGCGCCATGGACAACCACAAGGTCGTCAAGGATTGCTTTGTCATCGACCTTGGCGATACGAGACGGAAAGACAAACTCATCCATCAGCTTGAGGGCTACAACTCGCGGGAATGGAAAATCCGCAGGCTGTTCGTCCTCGACGGCGACGGCCTCATCGAAATCAAGCTCAAATGATGAAGCCGGAGGCACCCCTCCGCTCATTGCGTGTTATTTCAACGCCGCAGAGGACCTCCGGTTTCCTCCATTCTATCACCTTTGGCGGGTTGCCGCAGTGGCCGACCGGAGCCGACTGTAAATCGGCCGCTTCACCGCCGCGCAGGTTCGAATCCTGCACCCGCCACAATCCGCCCCGCACGGGGCGCAAAAAACCATCGGCCCGGCGACGGGCCGCGAGTCTCCCGCACGGGAGGAAAGGGGGCCTTATGGCCGAAGAACAGCACACGGGCGACGAATCCGATAACGCCATGCCGACGCCGAAGGACGCCATGGGGCCGCACGGCCCCGGATCCGACGATCCGGAACGGGATTGGAAGGCCGAATACGAGAAAGCCATGGCCGAACGCGACAAGCTGGTCGCCCAGTCCCGCAAATGGGAGGAGCGCGCCAAGGCCAACAAGGCCAAGGCGGACAAGGCCGACCAGATGGAGGAGGCGTCCAAGACCGACGCGGAGAAGCTCTCCGACGCCGTCAAACGCGCCGAGAAGGCCGAATCCAAGCTCAGGGAGTACGAAGCCAAGGCCGAACGCGACGGCATCGTCCACGAGGTCGCCGAAGCCAAGGGCGTGGACCGTGAACTCCTCTCGCGCATGAGCGGTGACGACCGCGAGAGCGTCGAGGCGAACGCCGACTGGCTCAAGGCCAAGCTCGCGTCCATCCCCAAATACCCGACCGTCGACGACAATGGCGGCAAAACCCCGCCAGTGACCATCGAACGGATCGAGGCCATCAAGGACCCCGCGCAACGCATCAAGGCGCGCGCCCAGCACATCAACCTCTACAAGCATTGAAAGGAACACGACAATGACAGCATTGGAGAACCAGATCGCCACCACGGATGTCGTGGCCAGCCTCGACATCGAGATGGTCAAGAACTTCAACGGAGAGATCAACCGCCTGACCGAAGTGCTCGGCCTGTTCGCCCCGAGCATCGTCGCGGCCGGAACCACCATGTACACGTACAAGGTCACCGGCGAGCTCGAAACCGACGCGGTCGCCGAGGGCGACGAGATCCCCCTGTCCCACTACAAGGTCGATAAGACCCCGGTCAGCACGCTCGGCATCAAGAAGTACCGCAAGCTGACCACCGCCGAGGCGATCCTCAAGGGCGGTTTCGCGAACGCGGTCACCAAGACCGACAGCAAGATGATCCGCGAGATCCGCAACAACATCCTCGCCGACTTCTTCACGTTCCTGCAGACCGGCACGGGCATGCAGGCCACGTTCGCGCAGGTCGACGCCACACTGAACGACAAGCTGGAATCCAACGGCGACAGCGCCGACCGCATCATCCACTTCGTCAACCCGTTCGACATCGCCGACTACCTCGCCGGCGCGCAGGTGACCACGCAGACCGTGTTCGGCATGAGCTACCTGCAGAGCTTCCTCGGCGTCAACGACATATTCCAGACCAACAAGGTCGCCAAGGGCACCATGTGGGCCACGCCCGTGGAGAACATCCACCTGTACGGCGCGGACTTCAACGCGCTGGCGGACGCTGGCCTGTCCTACACCACGCAGGACGGCGGCCTGATTGGCGTGCACCATGAGGCCAACTACGACCGCGCCAGCGCCGAGACCTACGTGACCACCGGCGCGATGATGATCGCCGAGAACCTCGACTACATCGCCAAGGACACCATCAAGAAGGGGGCCTGACATGGCCGTGCGGCGACTCAGGATCGTCGATGAGGCGCCAGCCGACGGACAGGCGCCGTTGGACGTGGTCATCGACGGATTGGAGAACGGCGGCCAGTCGATCACGTCGGTCGAGGTATCCACCCTATTCGCCAATCAGCCGGCCACCGCCGAGCTTGAGGGCACCGTCCTCAAACTCGGCATCCCCAAAGGGGAGACCGGTCCGGCCGGAGCCGCCGGCCAGCAGGGGCCCAAGGGCGACAAGGGAGATACCGGCGCTCAGGGGCCGGCCGGCGCCGACGGAACGAGCTTCACCAAGTGCACGGCCGTGCCTGACGTGAGTGGCGAGGACGCGGCCGCCGCGATTGCGACGGTCAATGCGCTGCTCGCCAGCCTGCGCGCTGGCGGCGTGCTCAACGCAAGCTGACGTGGTCGCCATGGCGGAACCATCGTTTGCAACCGCTAGTGATTACGAGAACCGGTACGGCGAGGTTGACGACCAGGAGCGCATCCAGAATCTGCTGGACGACGCGTCCGCGTACATCCTCGCCTATCCGGGATTCGAGAACCGTCCCGACGACCCCGTGCAGCAACGCAACCTGACCCGCGTCACCTGCGCCGTCGTACACCGCGCCCTGGCCGGAGCCGCATGGAGCGGGTTGAGCAATGTCAGCCAGGGCGCTGGAGGCTACAACGCGTCGGCCACCGTCGCCAACCCGGGCGAGGACTTCTACCTGCCCAAGGGCGACCGGCTCGCACTCGGCATCGGCAGGGCGCGGATCGGCGCCGTCACCCCATACCGGACGGTGGAGCCATGACCCCATTGCCCGACATGAGACTGCTCGACACCACGAGCGTGACCGTGCTCCGTCCCGTCGAAAACGGGACGGACGAATACGGCAATCCGGTCACGAACATCGAACGCGAGAACGTGACCGGCGTGCTGCCCGAACCGGGCGGCACCACATCCATGACGGAGACCGACAGGGAACACGGCGTGACCGTCGATATGGTCTTCCACTGGCCCAAAGGCTACGGGAAACCGCTCAAAGGCTGCACCGTCGAACACGACGGCCGCGCATACCGCGTGATCGGCGACCCGCAGACATACGCCGGTACGAACACGCCGGGCCCGTTCGACATGACCGTGAACACGGCCCGAGGGGAGGGCTGACATGGCGATCAAGGTGAAACTGCACCGTGACGCGTTCGACACGCTGCGCAACAGCGGCCCGGTGCTCGCCGAACTGGAACGGCAGGGTCAGCAGGTCGCCGCGCGCGCGAACGCGATGGCCTCGCCCACGCTGAAGGGCGCGAAGGGCTTCCGCGACGGCGGACCCTTGTATATGGCGAAGCCGGCGGAGGTGCAGTCTCATCGCGGGCGCGTGGGCGTGATCACCTCGAACGCGGCCGCGATGATCGACAACCGCAAGCACCAGACCCTCCTGCGGGCGTTGAAGGGGTGACGCATCATGCCTTCCACAATCGACCCCGTGGCCATGATCGTCTCCTGGCTCACCGCGCACCCAGTAGACGGGATGCCGGTAAGCACGCTCGTGCCGGCGGACCGTGACCCGCCGTTCACGACCGTGCGCCGCACCGGCGGCCAGATCGGTCTCCTGCACGACATGCCCCTGCTAACCGTCCGCTGCTGGCACATGAGCGAGGCCGAGGCAATGCGGGCGGGGCGTCGCATGCTCGATATGCTGCGCCGCATGAGCGTGGAGCATCCCGCCGTCCACTCGCTGGATGTGCTCAGCCTGTACACGGACCGCGACCCCGACACGGGCCGGTGGTACGCGGAACTGAACCTGCAGGTCGGCCTGGCGCCGACCCTGCCTGAACTCTACTGAAATCTGAAAGGAACCATCATGGCTATCGCGAACAACGCGCGCAACGTCAGCTACGGCAAGCCCAAGTACGGGGGAGTGGCCTACCGCGCGCCCATCGGCATCCCGCTGCCGACCACACCAGACGAACCGCTCGACAGCGCGTTCGAGAACGTCGGTTATCTGAACCAGGACGGCATCAGCCTGGCCACGGACTCGAGCACCGCGAGCATCACCGACATGGGCGGCGTCACCGTGCTGACTATCGTGACCTCCAGTTCCGAGACGTACACGCTGGTCATGCTGGAGACCAATGAGCGAGCCGCCAAGGCGCGCTTCGGCGACCAGAACGTGCGCGTCGACGAACTGGGCAACATGGAGATCACCCACAACGGCCTGCCCACCGACCAGAGCTCGTGGGTGTTCGAGATCTCGCTGACCGGCAATCGGGCCGACCGCATGGTGATCCCCAGCGCCAGCATCAGCGAGGCCGCCGAGATCACCTACAACCTGTCCGACGCGAAGGGCTGGGGCGTCACCCTGGCCGCGAACGCCGACAGCCGCATCGACGGCGGCACCAGCCGCGAATACATCGCCGCCCTCATCGACGACTTCGAGATCGTCACCTCCACCGGCGACACCGCTCCCAAGTCGAGCATGACCGTGGGCACATCCCAGGACCTCGCCGTCAAGGTGCAGGTCGAGGACAGGGGCGAGGTCAAGATCGCCGAAGGGTTCACGGTCACGTCCAGCGCCCCGGAGACCCTGCTGGCCGAAGGCGTGAAGATCACCGCGAAGAAGGCCGGCAAGGCCACCGTCACCGTCACGGTCGGCGGCACGTCGAAGAGCTTCGACGTCACCGTCACCGACGCGGGCTGACCCAATCCCATACCGCGCCCCGCACGCTTGCTCCTATCGGCGTGCGGAGCGCCCCCATACCAACCCGCAGATAGGAGACCCGCAGTGAACCCATGCTTTGAGATAGGAGACCATCATGACCACCACCGCGAAGACCGCCAAGCAGCTCGCCGACGAGCGCAAGCCGGACACCTTCGATTACAACGGTGCGACCTTCACCGTGCCCGACCGGGCGCTGCTCGGCGACGGCGAGCTCACCGGCCTGCTCCTCGGCGTCGAGGACGCCCAGGAGCGCGGGGACACCCGCGAGCTCACCGCGGACATCTACGCCGTCCTCCGCCTGCTCTACCCCAACGGCGCATGGCGCGGCGTGCTGGCGAAACTGCGCGGCGACGACGGCCGCGTGCCCATCGACCTGATTCCCGCGTTCGTCAACTGTGCGATCGAGGCGATGAACCCAAACTCCTGACGCTCGTCCTCTACCTGCGCAAGACCCCCGACGCCTTGGACGCGGATCTGCGCAGGTACTACCGGACGAGCCTCGACACCACCGATTACGCGCTGCTGTCCGACCTGACCGCATGGCTCCCACAGGAGGCGGCCAGCAGGCGCGCTCTCGTCGAACGCATGCTCCGGCTCACCCAACCCGAGCCGGAGCCCGAATCCGAACCGTCGAACGGGGTCGAGGCGTTCGACACCCCCGAACAGCTCCTCGAGAAACTCAACAGGAGACGCGTGAACATCACCTGAAGGAGGCACCATGGCCGAAGGCGTGCAACTGGCGACCGCGTACGTGAACATCGAGGCCTCCACCAAAGGCCTCGGCAAACAGATCACGCAGGCCCTCGGCAAGGTCGACACCGGCAGACTCGGCCAGCAGGCCGGCGGCACATGGGGCAAGGGATTCCTCGCCCGCCTTGGCGCCGCCGGGTACGCGTCGGCAGGTCTTAAGATCGGACGTCAGGTCAGCAAGGGCATCGAGGGCGGCATCGACGAGACCGCCCTTGACGGGCTGAAACGCGCCGTCGAAAGCGCCGAGGCATCGGTCATCACCGCGTCGAAGAACATGAAGACCGCCAAGCTCAACGAGCAGGCGGCACAGGCGCGCGTCACTGAAACCGTCAAAAAGTATGGGGAGACCAGCAGCAGGGCCTACGACGCGCAGGCTAGGCTCGCGCAGGCCGAACTGCGCACCGAAACCGCGTCCAAGACGCTCAACAGCGCCCAGGAGAAACTCGCCAAGGCGCAGGACGAGCTCAACAAGGCATCCAACGAATACAAAACCCCGAACACCGGCAGACTGTCGCGCGCTCTCGGCACGATCACCAGCGGATTCCGCAACGCCACCAAGGACGCCGACACGTTCAGGACGAGCGGCCTGAGCATCGGAGCGGTCGCCGGCGTCGTCTCCAACCTGACCGGCCGGCTCGTCTCCGGGCTCGGCAACTACATGAACGCCGCCGTCGAGGCGTCCGACAGCACCGACAAGTTCAAGTCCACGCTTGACTTCGCCGGCGTGGACACCGAGACGATCGACCGGCTGACCAAGAGTACGCAGGCGTACGCGGACGCGACCGTGTACGATCTGGCCGACATCCGCAACGTCACCGCCCGATTGGCCGCCAACGGGGTCAAGGACTACGACAAGCTCGCCGAGGCGGCCGGCAACCTCAACGCGGTCGCCGGAGGCAACGCGGAGACGTTCAAGAGCGTCGGCATGGTACTCACCCAGACCGCCGGCCAGGGCAAGCTGACCACCGAGAACTTCAACCAGCTGTCGGACGCGATCCCGGGCGCCAGCGGCAAGATCCAGCAGGCCCTCAGGGACATGGGCGCCTACACGGGTAACTTCCGCGACGCCATGGAGAAGGGCGAGATCAGCGCCGAGGAATTCGACCAGGCGCTGATGGAGCTCGGCATGACCGACGCCGCGGTGGAGGCGGCCAAGTCCACGAAGACGTTCGAGGACGCGGTAGGCAACTGGGATGCGGCCGTGCAGAAGCTCATCACCAAAGGTTTGGACGCGGTCAAACCAGCGTTCATCAAGGCGTTGGGCGGCGCGACCGACATCGTCTCGGATTTCACCGACGACATCTCCGACAACCTCGATGATCTGCAGAAGCGCTTCAGCAAGGCCGCGGACAGCCTGCTCAAGGGGAACCTCGCGCAGGCCATCGGCGACGTGTTCGACCTCAACCCGCGGGTCACCCGCGATCTGGGCGAGGCGTTCGATTCGATCGTCGACGGGTTCGGCGACATCACCGGCGAACTCAAGGAGCTCACCCCCGGTCTGGACGGGGCGAACAGCGTGTTCGGACTGCTCGCCGACACGTTGAAGACCGTCAGCCCACTGCTGCCCGTGATCGCCGACCTCGTGGGCGTGTTCGCCGACCTGCCCGAACCAGTCCAATTGGCCGCGGCCGGATTGGTCGCCTTCCACAAGCCGCTCGGCAACATCATCTCGATCGCCAGGGGCGCGGCAGGCGTGCTGGGCGGCATCGCGTCCGGCATCGCCGGCATCGGCTCCAAGTCGCAGGACGCGGCCGGCAAGGTCGGATCCGTGTCCAGTCAGCTCGACGGCGTCTCCTCCGTGAAGATCGGTGCGACCGCCGGACTGGTCGCCGGCTACCTGGGGGCGGTCGCCAGCCAGGCGTCCGCCGCGCGACGCCAGGTCAAGGCGTTGGACGAGGCGTTCGAGACGTCGAACGGCGCGGAATCGTACTTCGACGCGCTCGAGGACCATGACACCGGCAAGCTCGGGTTCTTCGACCAGCTCGCCACGTTCCAGATCCCAGGCATCAGCGACGGCACCCTGATGACCGCCCTGGACAACGCCAACGTGAGCCTCGACACGTTCCGCAGGGCGGTCGAGGGCGACGCGGACGCCATGGTCGAGCTCGACGCGGGCGCCGACAACTGGATCGAGGCGCTCGGCGGTCAGAACATGAAGCTCGCCACCGTCAGCGAGCAGGCCCACAAGCTGCGCGACGCGTACAAGGAGAACATCGCCGCCATGGTCGAGGCCACGCAGACCGCGGACGGCATCGACCGGGCGTACGCGAACCTGTCGGCCGGCATGGGCGAGCTGGGCACCACGTTGAAGGCCAACGGCGACTCGCTCAACGACCTGTCGTCCATGAGCGACGCCAGCCGCGGCGCGCTGCAGCAATTCAGCGCGTCGGTCTGGCAGAACGTGGACAGCATCATCGCCAACGCCGACGCGTACGGCGGCATGGACCAGGCGGTGCAGACCGCGAAGAACCGCGTCCAGGAGATGAGAGACGCGCTCATCAACCAGCTGCAGGCCCTCGGGCAGACCCCGGAGCAGGCGGCCGCCGTCGCCGACGCCTTGAGGCTGATCCCCTCGGACGTGACCACCGACGTGAGACTGAACGCGGGCGATGCGAAGCTCGAGGTGCAGGCGTATCTGGACACGCTGAACCTGACGCCGGAGCAGAAGACCACGTTCATGCAGGCGCTCACCGACGCCGCGAACGGTGACATCGACGGGCTGAAGCTGAACATGGACACGCTGCCCGACATCGTGACCAGCTTCCTGAAGGCCGACCCGACGGACGCGAACGCGCAGCTGAACGCGGTCAGCGCCCAGCTGCAATTGTTCGGTCTCATGGAGCCCACGGCATTGCTGAAGGCGGACAATTCGGACGCCGAGGGCAAGACCGCGCAGTCCACCACGAGCGTCCGCACGTTCGGCACGCAGACGGCCACCGCCAAGGAGGACGCCGACAACAGCGCGGCCATCACCAAGACCGATGCGGCCAAGGGCAAGGTCCAGGAGTACGGCGGCATCAAGGCGACCGCGGTCGTCGACGTGATGGACAACGCCAGCGGCCCCCTGGACGGGATCCTCGGCAAGCTCGGCAGCATCGTGTCAGGCGTGTGGAACGCGGCCGTGAACGTGGTCACCGGCGGCTGCAGGGCGTACGGCGGCCTGATCGACGGCGGCCGCGTCACCGGCCCCGGAAGCCGCGTGAGCGACACCGCGCAGATCACCCCGTTGAACGCGGGCGAGTTCGTGATCCGCGCCAAGAGCGCGAGCCGCATCGGCTACGCCAAACTCGACCGGATGAACGAGACCGGGACGATACCGGAAAACGGCGCATACCGGGAACCGACCGTCACGAACCTCACACCGAACCGGACAGTCACCTATTCGCCGTCATACACGATCGTGGCGAACGATACCGACCTGGTCCTCGCGAAGCTCGAGGCACGTGAACGCGACATGATGATTCGCTACGGAGGTGCATGATGCGCGTCACCATCGACTCGGGAACGGACCTGCTCGCATTCACGACGGTCCGGCCAATGAACCACGGTGTTATGCGAGTGACGAAGATCACCGGATGGTACGGGGCCAAAGGCGCACGCGAACAGGCCACGGACAGGCCTCAGCAGGACGGCGCCTATTGGCCCAGCCGGCTGACCGGCGGCGGCAGGACCGTGACCGTCAACGCCGCCGCCGTCTGCCGCAGCAGCATCCAGCTCGCCGTGCTCCGCGACCGGCTCAACGCGCTCGCCTGCACGCCCCTGACCCTTACGGTCGAGGACGCGCACGGCGTGCGCAGCGCGGACTGCTGGCTCGCCGACGACACCGACCCCACGCCGCTGCCGACCGAACAGGCCGCCGTGTTCGCGCTCGTCCTGTACTGCCCCGACCCGTTCAAATACGGGCGTCCCGTCACGTTCGCCGCGTCGGGCAGCGTGTGCCGGGTGCGCAACGAGGGCAACGCGCCCACATGGCCGAGCGTGACCGTGTCCGGGCATGGTTACATCATTGCGTCTCGCATTGGATGACGGGGAGGTGCGCTGGCAGGGCGACGCGGATGGTCTCGAGCTGGATTTCCGGGACATGCTCCCGTCGGCCGGCACCGTGACCTACGATCTCGCGTTCCCCATCAGACCGGGCTCGTACGGGGTCGCGGTGAGCGCGGATGCGGGCGCCAACGTGAGTATGACCCTGCGTCCCGCATGGAGGTGACCATATGCCGTATGAGTCCCTTCCGGCGTTGACGGTGCACGCGTACGACATCGGGTCGGGCGCGCATCTGACGCGACTGCCGTACACGTCGTGCTCGTGGAGCGACGGGTTGAACTCGTCCGGCAGCATGAGCGCGTCCATCGACTACTCGAGGACCGCCGTCCGGCAGCACCTGTGGGAGCTGCTGCGCTGCTGGCGGGTCATCCTCGCCGTGCAGCGCGGCGACCAGGTCATGCATGTCGGGCCCCTGACATCGTACGGGTGGGACGCGGAGAGCCGCAGGCTCTCGCTCGACTGCGGGGGCTGCCTGACACTCCTGTCGAAACGCCTCGTCCTGCCCCGCGGCCTGAAGGACGCGTGGAGGGACGACGCGATCCTCGTCGACGAACAGCACCCCGCCAGCGGCATGGCCCTCACCCTGACCGGCTCCTACCCAGACATCATCCGAGGGCTCGTGGCCGAGACGCTGGAGTGGGGGCCGCTGCCCATCAGCCTGCCCGCCGCGGAGGGCGGCTCGTACACGCGCACCTACTACGCGTGGGACCTAGCCACCGTCGCCGACCGCATCAACGACATCACCGGCCTGGAGAACGGGCCCGAGATACGCTTCGATCCGCGCATCACCGGGAACGGGAGTCTGACGTTCGACCTCGTGGCCGACCCCGAGCCCGCGCATCACCGGTGGAACGCGATGGTGCCCGGCTCGCGCGTCATCCTCTCCAAGCTGGACGGGGACGGCGCGGACATGACCTGCCAGGCATGGGCGGTCGGTGGCAAGGACGACGACCGCACGCTCATGTGCCGGCGCACCACCACCATCCCCACTGACGTGGGCTGCATGTTCCTCCAGTCCAAGGACACCGAACACACCGCCGTCAGCGAGCTCAGGACATTGCAGGAGCACGCGCTGGCCGACCTCGCGCGCGGCGCGTGGCCCGTGGAGACGTACACCGTCAAAATCGGCGAGGAGCACGACGTGAGGGTCGGCGACACCGCCGACCTGACCGTCAGCGACGACCACCTCGGCACGAGGACCATCCCCCTGAAGATCACCGACGTCGATGGCGACTCATCGTCTGACTGGCTGACCATCCAGGCGCAGGAAAGGATCGATCGATGAGCGACGACATCATGCCGCTGACGGCGGCGGGGAGCGTGGCCGTATGGTGCGGCGACGAGGTCACCGCCGGCGATGGCGCATCGGATACGGCCCACCGGTACTCCACGCTCGCCTCGGGCGCGCTCGGACTCGAGGAGCGCAACCAGGCGAAATCCGGAGTCGGATGGATGGTCGACGGGAACACGCTCACGGGCCAGCTCGACGCGGCCGCCTCGGGATCGGCGGGCGTGACGGTGGGCTACGTGTTCCTCATGGCCGGTCTGCTGGATTCGTTCGCCAACGTGGCCGGCATGCAGCAGGCCGTCGCGGACACGATCGCGCACGCCGCCGAACTGTTCCCCGGGGCGCGGATCGTGGTGGGCTGCGGTCCCGGCTGCATCCCCGCCGGCACGGACGACACGACGGTGTCGAACCAGGCGCATGTGCTGACCGCCATCAGACTCGCGGCCGACCAGGCCGGCGCCTTGTGCATCCCGGACATGCGCTCCATCTGCGGCAGCGACCCCGACTTGCGTGCCGACGGGATCACCCCGAACGACTCGGGCCACGCTCTGCTCGCCCAGACGGTCGAGACCATGGTGCGCGAGGACCAGGGCGAACCACTCGACACCCCGGTCGCCAACCTCAAACGCAAATACACATCCGGCGGCAACAGCTGGATAGCCGCCCAGATCCAGACTCGTAACCGCCGTGAGGCGGAGAAGCGCGAGGCCAACCGGCCCACGGGCACCGAGCTGACCCAGTTGACCTCGAAGCTGGACGCGCTGACCCGTGCGCAGGGATTGCAGCAGGTCATCCTCCGCCAGCAGCAGGACGCGCTCGCCGGCCAGCAGGGCGAAACGGTGGCCTCGCTGCAGTCCCTGACCCAGCAGCTGCAAACACAGCAGTCGGCCATCGACACGATCCAGAACCAGTTGCTGGTGACGGTGGGCGAGAATTTCAGGCGCATCTTCCAACGGTTGAACGCGCTCGACGGGCTCGGCGAATAGAAGGGAGGACATGCATGGCGACGGTTGGCAGGAGGGTCGGGCGTCTGGACGTGCGCCTGGTGCGTGGGGACAGCGAGCGGTTGGGCGGCCGGTGGCGTCAGAGGTATCCGGACGGGACCGTGAAGGCTGTGGATTTGGGCGCGTGGAGCGGCGTGGTCGAGCTGCGCAGCCCGGACGGGAGCGAGTTGTGGTATTCGCGTGCGTGCGGGGAGATGACCGCGGACGGGTATGCGATCGCGGACATCCCGCCCTCCGCGTTTACGGACGCGGTGTGGGCGGCCCGGCGGACCGGCCAGTGGAAGGTCACGGTCACGTCGCCGGACGGCGGGACCAGGCGCACGCTGGGCTGGGGCTATTACGCCCTGTCGGATTGAACGGTTCAAGGGAAAGGTTTTTGATATGACGGAGCAGATAGTGGACCTGATGGAGGCGAACATGCCGGGACCGCGCGGGGCGACGGGCCCGCAGGGTCCGCAGGGCCTGCCGGGCGTGGACGCGGTGCCGGCTGACGAGGCCGTGGCCGCGTACGTTTTGGGTGATTCGGCCACCCAGCAGGCGTTGGCCGGCCTGAAGGGACGGTGGGGGAGCCATGTTCCGTTCTTCGGGGACAGCATCACCGCGGGATACCTGTCCGGCGGCGTGACGTTCAGGGACGTCCTGTCGTCCACGTTCGGGTTCGAGGACCACAACTACGCGGCCGGCGGCAAGGGATTCTACCGTGCCGGCCAGTCCGGCGGCGACATCGCCCACGAGGTCGCCAACAGCAAGTCCGACGACTCGTACGACCACTCCCGCGTCAGGCTGGCCGTGGTGTGCGGCGGCGTGAACGACGTCGACCGCGACGTCACGAAGGGGCGCGACGGCGTGCGCCGCGTGATGGAGGCGATCCGCGGCGAGTACCCGAACGCGACGATCCTGCTCGCCTCCGGATTGGGAGGCGCGTTCAACCCGACCTACGGGAGACTCGACCACAGGAACGTCGGCTATTACGACGCCATCGTCTCCGAAGGCATGGCCCGCGGCGCCATGATCGCGCCCGACGCCTTCACCTGGGTCGGGACGGACGACACGCTCCTGGCCGACGGCCTGCACCCGAACGCTTCAGGACACCGCGTCATCGGCGCGCACCTGTCCAACATCCTCGCCGGGCTCGCCGACCAGACGGCCGTGACCGACGCGTCAGGCCAGATCACGAAGACGGCCGACCAGGACACGCTGGACGCCAAGCTCCACGTGGCGGGCCGGTCCGTGCGACTGTACCTGCACCTGTGGCACATCCTCACGGACGCCGACTTCGACGAATCCTTGGGCGGCGTCGGATTCGTCATGTGCCGGACGCCGAACTGGCTCGAGCTCCCCGGATACCGGACCGGAGCCGTCCTCGGCTTCGACGGAGAATACAACACGCTGAACCAGCACTACTGGTCGATCGGCAACGGCTCCGCCAGCATGGTCATCCGCCAAGCCAGCGGAGCAAGACAGATGGAGACCGGGATGAAACTCGACATCTCCATCTCCGTGGACACGGTGCTCGCCTGACCGCAGCACGGAACACCCGTCTGACGACGAACCAGGACGACGGGCGTGCACGTCCCGTCACTCGGAGTCCGGATACCTGCCCCACAGGTACGGTATCCGAACGGCACAGTACGGCGTCCGGACGTGCAAACCACCATGTTCGAACCGGGCCTACGGCCAAGTCCGAACATGGTGTTCGGGAAGAAGGCGGCGTCACCGTTCGACCAATGAGAGACGCGACTGGAGAATCGACGGGAGATCCGCGTCGGCGTCGCCCAGGACGCACAGTTTCGCCAACTCGATGCCGATCGACGTGAACGCATACGTCGGGCGGTATCCGCGCAGCTGGTCGGAATCGTTGCGCAGCGTTGCCGGCGTCGCGTTGACGCGGATAACGCATGTGGAGTTTGGCGGCACGTAGACGTCCGGAGCGTGACCCGGCATCTGCGTGGTCAATCCGGCGTCTTCAAGCATTGATACCTCGCTCAGTGGTATCCCGTTCGCCCCGGCCCCGCATTCGAGTGGGGACTGCAGCAACGGGACGGGCACCCATCGGCCGGTCTGGTCCCGAATCTCGACGCTCCATGAACAAAGGACACGTAACTTCCTGGCTTCCGTCCCGTTCATGCCCTTGAGCGTCGCAAGCGATCTTTTCGAAAAACTCCCGGCGGACGTGATCTCCTCGTCCAACAATTGCGCCCATAACGCACGTATCTCATCCTCGTACGCGTGCGAGGCCCCGTCCTCGAACGCGTCGAGCCAATCCTGTTGCGGTTTAGTGCCGGTATCGTCCCTTCCCCGGCGCGCGTCCCGGACGATGGAGAGCACCTCGGTGAGATTGTCCAGCCTTCTGGACTCAGCGACGTACTTCGCGTACAGCAGGTCCCTCACCTCGTCGGGCATGCCCGTCCCGTACAGGGACTCGTACCGTTCGACGGCAGCGTCCACGTCCTTCGACCGGGAACGACGGTCAAGCCATCGTCCCAATCCCCAGTAGTCGGCGATGCTCCCGAGGACGCCGGAAGCTTTTCCCGCGACGTCGGTGATCCTTCCCGCGCTGCCGACGGCCGATACCACATCACTCATACCTCAGAGTATACGCCGAAAGGACCGATCCATGACTCCTCCATCCGGCACCCCGTTGTGGGCGGTGATCCTGATCGCGATAGTGCCGAGCCTGGCCACGGTCGTCGTGGCGGTGATTCAGTCCAGGCAGATTCGAGGACTGCGCGACCAGCAGACAGCGACCAAGTGGGAGATCACCAACGACCATTCGGCGCCGCTGCGCGCGGACATGGACGAGAAGCACGAGCGGGTCATGACGGCGCTCGCCAGCCTGCGTGACGACATGAACGGTGAGTTCAAGACCGTCAACGAACGCGTGTCGAACGCCGAACGCGAGCACCTGCAGCTGCGCGAGGACATCCGCGAACTGAGGAGGAGTCGATGATCGTCGTCGCAATGGTGGTCGCCGTGATCGTCATATGGGCGCTCGTGCGTGGCGGCGACGACCGCTGGTAGAGGCCAATCAGAATTTTGCCCCATCCGGATCGGGTGGGGCTTTTCCATATCAACCGACAGTTAAGGAGAGGAATTGGACATCAAGAACAAGAGCAAACCGAGCCTGGTGATGCGGATCCTCGCGATTATCGTCGCCGTGCTGCTCGGCGTATCGCCGGCGACCGCGTTGGCGGACATGCAGGGCATTGATGTGTCGAGCTGGCAGCCGTCGAACATCACCAGGCTGGTGGACGCAGATCTGGCTGTGGTCAAGGTCACGCAGGCCGCCGGATACGTCAACCCGTCGTGGCATGCGCAGGCGCAGGGCGCGGTGGACACCGGCAAGGCGCTGGGCCTGTACCATTACGCCGGCGGCTACAACGCCACCAGCGAGGCCGACTGGTTCCTCGCGCAGATCGGCGATTACGTGGGCCGGGCGGTGTTCGTGCTCGACTGGGAAAGCAACCAGAACGCGGCGTGGGGCAACGGCGGCTGGGTGCTGCAGTTCGTGCAGCGCATCCACGACCGCACCCGCGTGTGGCCGCTCGTGTACGTGCAGGCTTCCGCCATCGGGCAGATCCCGCAGCAGGTGTGGAACAAGTGCGGCCTGTGGGTCGCCCAGTACGCGAACATGCTGCCGACCGGTTACCAGCCGAACCCGTGGAACTACGGCGCCTACGGCGAGGCCATGCGCCAGTATTCGTCCACCGGTCGTCTCCCCGGATATTCGGGGAACCTCGACCTGAACGTGTTCCGCGGCGAACGCTGGCAGTGGGACGCATACGCGCAGGGCGACGGCGCGAAACACCCATCCGCCCCGCTGCCGAAAACCACGACCGGCGCCACGGGACAGCAGACCGCGAACACCGGACGCCAGTGCGTCGTGGTCCAGACCGGCGACTCGCTCAGCGCGATCGCGGCCCGATACGGCGGAACGTGGGGCGAGTGGACCGGCTACGCGTCCGGCAACCCCGGACTGATCTACGCCGGCGAGACTGTCTGCCGCGGCATCACGCAGCAGACCGCCACGGGCGGCCAGCTTTCGTCCGGCACGGGGTCGCTGCAGGTCACCGTGCAAAGCGGCGACACAATGAGCGGCATCGCCGCGCAATACGACGCGTGGCCGCTGTCCTCGTGGAGCGTGCCCAGCGGGGACCTGAACCTGATCTACCCCGGTCAGGTCGTGACCTACGCAGGTTCCTACCAGTACCAGTCCGCTGGTGGACGCGTCTACACCGTGCGCTCGGGCGACACTCTGTCCGGCATCGCGCAGCGGCTCGGGGTGAGCATGTCGCAGATCACCGGATACCGCAGCGGCAACCCGTCGCTCATCTATCCGGGCGAGGTCCTCTACTACTAGTCCATCATGGCCCGCATCCACCACGGGTGCGGGCCCCATTGTTTTAAGGAGATTCACCATGACCGATTCCACAGACCTGCCGGATCCCGTTCCTGCCAAGCCGCCGTTCCTGTCCGATAAGGTGTACGACGTACTCAAATGGGTCGCGATCTACGTGATCGCACCGTTGGTCGTGCTGCTGCTCGCCATCGGCACGATCTGGCACATCGACCTGATGACACCGATCGCGATGACGGTCGCCGCCGTCGGCACGTTCCTCGCCGGACTGCTCGGCTACAGCACCAAACGCTACAATCAGGCCGCCGGCTTCGAATGACAACAGCGCCCCGCTCTCTCCGCATGTACTGTGGGGGAGCGGGGCGCTTTTCGCGTGTTCAGACACGATGACCTTCGGTTTTTGCTCGTTTCTACTGTTTTGTACTGCTTCTATTTGTCAATCTAAAAACGTTGATATTTCAACGTTTCTAGTGGCGTTGAAGCCTAGTGTGGTTGGCTGTGATTTGTACTCGGCCCGTCAGAATGTCGCAGGTTCAAATCCTGTCAGCCCGACCAAAACCGTTGGAAACAAAGGTGTTTCAGACGGTTTGAAAAATCCTTTCCCCGGTTTCCGGTACAAACACGACGATCGCGGGAATTCCTCGTGGCATTTTGTGATATTCGCATAGTTCTGTCCGCTTGGGTTTTCAAACGGAAATGGTATGGACGGCATTTGATTGTCGAGTTCGAGCAAGATACGGGTGCTGTATGGCGAGATTGAAGCGTTGTTTTCCTCGGGTTTTGGATACGATAAGCCCTATGAACGCATCTCAAGAGAATCTTTGGCCGGCGCCGTTTGCCAGCAAATCGCTTGACGCCACCGTTGTGGTGCCGGGCAGCAAATCCCTGTCGAACCGTTATCTCATTCTTGCGGCTCTCGGGCATCGTCCTGTGCGATTGGTCGGTCTGTTGCGCTCGCGCGATACCGAGCTGATGATGGACGCGCTGCGTTCGTTGGGAGTGCGCTGCGAAATCGATGAGCAGGTCGACACCACGGTTACGGTGGTGCCGCCGTCCGACGGCCGGTTCCACGGTGGTACGAAGGTGTTCTGCGGTCTTGCGGGAACAGTGATGCGCTTTGTGCCCGGTCTTGCCATGTTCGCGGACGGTCCTGTGGATTTCGACGGTGACGAGCAGGCGTACGCGCGTCCGATGAAGCCGGTGTTGGACGGTCTTGAACAGTTGGGGGCATGCATCGAATACCACGGCGAGGAAGGGCGCCTGCCATTTACAATCATTCCACCTCAAACGGTGAGCCAGTGCGCCGAGCCGAGCGTAGTCAGCATTGATTCTTCGGGATCCTCGCAGTTTATTTCGGGACTATTGCTCGTCGGCTCTCGAGTGCCAGGCGGTTTGGAACTGCATCACACGGGGGAGAAGACACCGAGTTTACCGCATATTCGCATGACCGTGGCCGATCTGCAAGGTTCCGGCGTGCGCGCCAACGCCGACGAACACGCCCGCGTGTGGACCGTGCAGCCGGGAGCCGTGCAGTTGCCCGAAACGGTGACGGTAGAACCTGACCTGTCGAATGCCGCCCCGTTCCTTGGCGCAGCGCTCATCGCCGGAGGAGCCGTGCGCGTGCCCCATTGGCCGGAATCCACCACGCAACCCGGAGGCCTGCTTCCGGGATATTTGGAACGTATGGGAGCCGAAATCAGCTTTCCGGTGATTGACGGCGTCCGGTACTGCGAAGTGACCGGCGACGGTCGTGTCAGCGGCCTAGGTGATTTCGACCTGACGGCGGCAGGTGAGATCGCGCCATCATTGGCCGCAATCCTGGTCTTCGCCGATGCTCCGACGCGCATGCTGGGCATCGGTCATCTGCGTGGCCATGAGACGAACCGTTTGGAAGCATTGGTCAACGAGATCACCAGAGTCGGGGGTGATGCCCGTGAGCTTCCCGACGGGCTGGAGATCACGCCGGTGCCGGCAATGAATCTCAGGCCGGCTGAAATGGAAACCTATGCGGACCATCGCATGGCGACGTTCGCTGCGATGCTGGGGCTGAAAATCAACGGCATTCTAATCAAGAACATCGCCACCACCGCGAAAACGCTTCCTGATTTCGCAAACATGTGGACCAGCATGCTGGCCTAGCAATGATTGTCCAGGATAATCCGCAAATAATATTGAAAACGGTATGAAAATGTCCTTCCTCCGCAAAAACGGAGGAAGGACATTCTACGTTTGCACAGGATCGTAATCATTCTGCGGATGCCGCTATGTCAAGCCACGATGGTTCTTAGCTTTCCTGACACGGCTTGGCCTTGTCCGGCCCCAACATGGCAAAGGTAGTGGCGCTCGCAAACGTCATAATGCCTACGAAAAACACGGAACCAATGGAAACCTGACACCGTACGTAAAGAGGTAAGCAGCGACGAGGCGTCCGACACCTTGAGAGGCGTTATCTGGCTCGAGCCTAGAAGGCGGAAAGCATGATGAAGCCCCCGGAAGTTTCGCACTTTCGGGGGGCTTCATCATATTGATTGCGATTTTGCGTTCAGTAACGAATCAGCTTGGAATCACTCCCACTCACTTGTTTGAACTGGGAGAGGCATTTTGCGCCCCCTCTGAGCAAAAATTTTTCAACTTTTTTGAAAATAAAAAAAGCCGCCTGTTTTAAATTTGAGGTCAACAGATGGCGGGTAGAAATTTTCATACTTATGATGTATAATATGTGATATTAAAGATTGATAAATCAGAATTTGTAGGTGCGATTGATGAAAATTATTGAAGTTAAAGAAAATAAAAAACAATATCTTGATTTGCTCCTATTAGCAGATGAGCAGGAAGATATGGTTGACCGTTATCTTGATAACGGCAAGATGTATGTACTTGATGATAATGGGGTCAAGTGTGAGTGTGTCATAACCGATAAAGAAAATGACATACTTGAAATCAAGAACATTGCGACGGTTCCAGAATATCAAGGGAAAGGTTATGCAAGAGCCTTAATTGAGTTTATTGTTAATAATTACAGAGAGCAATATGCCATTCTGCAAGTGGGAACGGGCGATAGCCCACTGACAATACCATTTTATGAAAAGTGTGGTTTTGTCCGTTCGCATATCATATCAAATTTCTTTATAGATAATTATGACCACCCAATCTATGAGAGTGGAATACAGTTGGTAGATATGGTGTATTTGCAAAGACCGTTATAATTTAAATTCAAGTTTATGGAGAGTCACCGTTATGATTAGAGAATTTAAAAGGGATGATATAAATAAAGTTGCAGATATATGGTTGGATACAAATATAAAGGCACATAATTTTATCCCCGCCGAATACTGGAAAAGCAATTTCAAATCAGTAAAAGAAGCGCTGTTACTAGCAGAGGTTTATGTGTATGAGTATGATACAGAAATACAGGGTTTTATAGGGTTAAATGATGAATATGTTGAGGGCATTTTTGTTTCTGGTGAAATGCAATCGCAGGGTATAGGTAAAATTCTGCTGAATTATGCAAAGGATAAAAGGAATAAGTTGCACTTGAACGTATACCAAAAGAACGCACGGGCAATATCTTTTTATAAGAGAGAAGGATTTGAGATTCGGCATAGTGGCTTAGATGAGGCTACCGGAGAAAAAGATTATGTAATGACATGGCAACACAAATAGAAATTCCAGTTTATCGAACTAAAACATAAGACCGCTTACATCGTGTAGGCGGTCTTATGTCGTGGCAAGATTATTTGATTTTGAGATTTCTTTTCTTGGTAGAAAGCACTTTGCAGAGAACATCATCGACGGCGTCGGTGTATCTGCCTTGTTCAATCAATTTGTTTTTTTAGATTTATAAGGAAAGCAACAATTTCGTTTCTTTCTTTTGTACTTAAATATATATGGTTTTTTTCTGTTTTCATACTATCCACCTCGCTGTTTTATCTGATTTGATGATATATTAAAGAGAAAATTTTATCAAATATGCAAAAAGGCTTCTGCTCAAAACAGGGCAAAAGCCTTAAAAATTATGCGATTTTTAGGTTTAGTTGCAAGCCAAGGGGGGACTATTTCATCTGTTGCAAAATCGGTTGCCCGAAAAGTACCAAGTCCCGAAACCCGCATAAATACTGGGTTTTTCGGCACATCTAAACCAAGGGGAACTACTCCCACTCGATGGTTGCCGGCGGCTTGGAGGTGCAGTCGAGCACCACACGGTTGATCTGACGGCATTCATTGGTGATACGCGTCGAAATCGTGGCAAGCACATCGTACGGAATGCGAGACCAGTCTGCGGTCATGGCGTCTTCGGAAGAAACCGGACGAAGCACGATTGGCGAACCGTAGGTACGCTCGTCGCCCTGCACACCCACGGAATGCACATCGGCAAGGAGCACGACCGGGCACTGCCAGATGTCACGGTCAAGACCGGCCTTGGAAAGCTCCTCGCGAGCGATGGCGTCGGCCTCGCGAAGCAGATCCAGACGCTCCTTGGTGATCTCGCCGATGATGCGGATGCCGAGGCCCGGGCCAGGGAACGGCTGACGCCAGACGATTTCGTCCGGCAATCCAAGCTCGGTACCGATGGCACGAACCTCATCCTTGAACAAGGTACGCAGTGGCTCGACGAGCTGGAACTTGATGTCGTCCGGCAGGCCACCCACATTGTGGTGCGACTTGATGTTGGCTGCGCCGTCGCCACCGCCGGATTCCACAACATCCGGGTAGAGGGTGCCCTGAACAAGGAACTTGACTTCCTTGCCGGAAGCACCCGCCTCTTCGATGACCTGGCGCTGAGCCTTCTCGAACGTGCGAATGAACTTTTCGCCGATGATCTTGCGCTTCTTCTCCGGCTCGCTCACACCCTTCAGGGCGGTGAGGAAGTCTTCGGAGGCGTCCACGGCGATGAGCTTGATGCCGGTCGCCTCGACGAAATCATGCTTGACCTGCTCGGCCTCGCCCTTGCGCAGCAGACCGTGGTCCACGAACACGCAGGTGAGCTGATCGCCGATGGCCTTGTGCACGAGAGCCGCCGCGACTGCGGAATCAACGCCGCCGGACAGGCCGCAAATCACCTGTGCGTCGCCGACCTTCTCGCGGATCTTCGCGACCTGATCCTCGATGATGCTGGAGGCATCCCAGTTGTTGCCGAGCCCTGCGCACTTGTGCAGGAAGGTCTCGATGAGCTGCTGGCCCATCGGGGTGTGCTTGACTTCAGGATGCCACTGCACGCCGTACAGTTTGCGGGATTCGTCCTGCATGGCGGCAACGGGCGCGCCCTCGGTATGCGCCAGCACTTCAAAGCCCTCCGGCGCGGTCTTGACGGCCACGCCATGGCTCATCCACGTGTTCTGATCGGCGGGGGAGCCGTCGAGCAGACCTTCCGACTTGTCGATGAAGGTCTCGGTCTTGCCATATTCGCCAAGGGCGGCCTTGTCGACATTCGCGCCCAAGGCATAGGCCATGGCCTGGAAGCCGTAGCAGATGCCCAGTACGGGAACGCCGGCCTCGAACAGTTTCTTGTCCACACGCGGCGCGCCAGGCTCGAACACCGAAGCCGGACCACCGGAAAGGATGATGGCCTGCGGATCCTTGGCCAGCATCTCGTCGACCGGCATGGAATGCGGCACAAGCTCCGAATAAACATTGGCTTCACGCACGCGACGTGCGATCAGCTGGGCGTACTGGGCTCCGAAATCAACAACGAGCACAGGACCTGCAGCCATAACACTCTCCCTTTTAATATGAGGTATGAAGAAGCAACAATATTAACTGTTCTATTGTGGCGACGCGAGCAGACATTGGAAACGCTGTGAACAGAAAGTGAACAAACCTCACAATTGCTTACTACGCATGGTTCAACACGCCGCATGCAAGTATTGCAAAACGAACGTGAAAAAGGTGCGAAGGTAGCTCAATATCGTTGATATTGAGCCGTTTATCAATCTTTTTGATGCCATGTGAAGTATTCACAAATCTCCCGATAAAAGTTCTCATTTTCTAACAGAAACGACACACTTGCGCACACAGTCGCAAAAAAACAGCAAAAAGTCGCACCTCGCTCGTAATATGCTCAAGTGATTGGGAATGAATCGTTCCGCGGAACCGCAAGGTTTTGCGAGATTCAGGACCGAATGAAAATAAACAATCGCACAACACAGTGCAGGAGTACAGGAGTACACATGACGAGTCCTGTTATTGGCACCCCTTGGAAGAAGCTGAACGCTCCGGTTTCCGAGGAAGCTATCGAAGGCGTGGATAAGTACTGGCGTGCAGCCAACTACCTCTCCATCGGCCAGATCTATCTGCGTAGCAACCCGCTGATGAAGGAGCCTTTCACCCGCGAAGACGTCAAGCACCGTCTGGTCGGTCACTGGGGCACCACCCCGGGCCTGAACTTCCTCATCGGCCACATCAACCGTCTCATCGCTGATCACCAGCAGAACACTGTGATCATCATGGGCCCGGGCCACGGCGGCCCGGCTGGTACCGCTCAGTCCTACCTGGACGGCACCTACACTGAGACCTTCCCGAAGATCACCAAGGACGAAGCTGGTCTGCAGAAGTTCTTCCGCCAGTTCTCCTACCCGGGCGGCATCCCGTCCCACTACGCTCCGGAGACTCCGGGCTCCATCCACGAAGGTGGCGAGCTGGGTTACGCCCTGTCTCACGCCTACGGTGCTGTGATGAACAACCCGAGCCTGTTCGTTCCGGCCATCGTCGGCGACGGCGAAGCTGAGACCGGCCCGCTGGCCACCGGCTGGCAGTCCAACAAGCTCGTCAACCCGCGCACCGACGGTATCGTGCTGCCGATCCTGCACCTCAACGGCTACAAGATCGCCAACCCGACCATCCTGTCCCGCATCTCCGACGAAGAGCTCCACGAGTTCTTCCACGGCATGGGCTATGAGCCGTACGAGTTCGTCGCTGGCTTCGACAACGAGGATCACCTGTCGATCCACCGTCGTTTCGCCGAGCTGTTCGAGACCGTCTTCGACGAGATCTGCGACATCAAGGCCGCAGCCCAGACCGACGACATGACTCGTCCGTTCTACCCGATGATCATCTTCCGCACCCCGAAGGGCTGGACCTGCCCGAAGTTCATCGACGGCAAGAAGACCGAAGGCTCCTGGCGTTCCCACCAGGTCCCGCTGGCTTCCGCCCGCGATACCGAGGCTCACTTCGAAGTCCTCAAGAACTGGCTCGAGTCCTACAAGCCGGAAGAACTGTTCGACGAGAACGGTGCCGTGAAGCCGGAAGTCACCGCCTTCATGCCGACCGGCGAACTGCGCATCGGTGCCAACCCGAATGCCAACGGTGGTGTGATCCGCGAAGAGCTGAACCTGCCGGCCCTCGAAGACTACGAGGTCAAGGAAGTCGCCGAGTACGGCCACGGCTGGGGCCAGCTCGAAGCCACCCGTCGTCTGGGCGTCTACACTCGCGACATCATCAAGAACAACCCGGACTCCTTCCGCATCTTCGGACCGGACGAGACCGCTTCCAACCGTCTGCAGGCCGCTTACGACGTCACCAACAAGCAGTGGGACGCCGGCTACCTGTCCTCCCAGGTTGACGAGCACATGGCTGTCACCGGCCAGGTCACTGAGCAGCTCTCCGAGCACCAGATGGAAGGCTTCCTCGAGGCCTACCTGCTCACCGGTCGTCACGGCATCTGGAGCTCCTACGAGTCCTTCGTGCACGTGATCGACTCCATGCTGAACCAGCACGCCAAGTGGCTCGAGGCTACCGTCCGCGAGATTCCGTGGCGCAAGCCGATCTCCTCCATGAACCTGCTCG